>Ga0210389_10003544_pt1 | contig 12187 bp, 10 predicted proteins | sample IncBWH28OmetaG_FD_160127 | JGI IMG/M metagenome (GOLD analysis project Ga0210389, IMG submission 160127) | Forest soil microbial communities from Barre Woods Harvard Forest LTER site, Petersham, Massachusetts, United States - Inc-BW-H-28-O ... | reverse complement strand
ATCTGGGCTCATCCCGGACCGCCCGGGCGGCCGCCGCGACATTGGCGCCGCTGCCCTCGCGCTGGCCGCCGTCGTGGCCGCCAGCGCGGTCATGGAGCAGGCCGCCACCACTCTCGGCACCCGCCTGGCCATCCCGGACGTCATCACCGGCGCGATCGTGCTCGCCGCCGTCACCAGCCTGCCCAACGCCGTCGCCGCCATCTACCTGGCCCGCCGCGGCCGCGCCGCCGCCACCCTCAGCGAAGCCCTGAACAGCAACACCCTCAACGTCGTGGCCGGCCTGCTCATCCCCGCCGTCATCATCGGATCCGCCGGCCTGGGCAGCGGCGTGCGGACCGCGGTCTGGTACGCCGCCCTCACCCTCGGCGTCGTCGCCATCGCCCTGGCCGGCCGAGGCGTCACCCGGCGCACCGGCCTGCTGATCATCTACGCCTACGCCGTCTTCGCCATCACCGTCGTGATCACCGCCATCCGGGCGGGCTGACGACCCATTTGCAGCCGCGTCGAGCGTGCCGCCGAATTGGCGCCATCATGGATAACCTGAGCGTGGACACGATGGCCTCGCACGAGCAGGCCATCACCGTTCACGCCTCGGAGCGGCGGAGCGGCGGTGGCGGGCAGGCTTCTCCCGCGCCAGCGCGTCACCGGACCGGGGTGATCGCGTTAGGGCGGGTTACTTCGGCGGCAGGCTGCGGGCGTGCGCGACGCCACGTGACACCCAGCGGCGCAGGTCGTCGTCCTCGGCGCACATGCTGGCGTCGATCACGATCCAGCCCTTCATCGGCCGGCCAGTCATGTCGAACGGGCGGGTGCCCGGCTCTGCCAGCAGGATGTCCTGCTGTTCGGGATCGGTGCGGACAAGCAGGTCATCTCCGTGGACCCCGACCGCCATGTTCCCGCCCAGCAGGACGGCCAGGCCGCCGAACATCTTCTTCTCGGCCAGCCCGGCCTCTTCGCGGAGGATGTCCAGCAGCCGGACGGCCAGTCCTTCGTCGTACGCCACACGGGCATGGTTGCACAAGTACGGGACTGTCGGGCCGCTGGCTGCCCGGAACGGTGAGCTCTTCCGCTGAGCGCGCCGCTGCCCAAAAAACCGCGGCTGGCTGCGGCGGGGTACTCAGCATTACCAACGACATTCTGGTCGTGCCCAGCCGGTAAGCGGCCGGCCTACCGCCCCTCGTCCGGTGGAACGTGGTCAAGGCCGGCAGCCTGATCAGAAACGCCGGAGCCGGATTCGCGTCACCTCGTGATCGGCGCCCTTATGCAGGACGAGGGTGGCCCGTGCCCGGGTGGGCTGGATGTTCTCGGTGAGGTTGACCTCGTTGATGGTCCTCCATACCTGGGTGCCGAATGCCTCGACCTCAGCGGTGCTGGCCTGGGCGAGCCGGCGGAACGGGGACCGCGGGTCAGTAAAAGCGGTCTGCCGGAGCGCGTGCAGCCGGTCGAGAAACCATTGCTGGATATGGTCGGTTCGCGCGTCGACATAGATGGAGAAGTCAAGGAAGTCCGAGACCGCCAGGGCCCCGGCCGGGGCGGGCTGCAGCACATTGATGCCTTCGAGGATGAGGATGTCGGGCTGTCGCACCAGCTGCTGCTCGCCGGGCACGATGTCGTAGGCGAGGTGCGAGTAGACCGGCGCGGTCACCTCAGCCGCGCCCGCCCGTACCTGCTGAACGAAGCGCAACAGCGCGCGCCGGTCGTAAGACTCGGGGAAGCCCTTGCGGCTGCTCAGGCCGCGCTCCTCCAAAACCGCTCCGGGATACAGAAAGTTGTCGGTCGTGACGAGTTCAGTACCCGGGCGCTGGGGCCACTGCGAGATCAGCGCCCGGAGCACCCGGGCCGTGGTGGACTTGCCGACGGCGACGCTGCCCGCGACGGCGATGATGAACGGCGCTGGCCGGATCTGCTCGCCCAGGAACCCGCCGACCGTCTCCCGCAGGGCCGCGCTCGCCTCGTAGTAGAGGCGGAGCAGCCTGCTCAGCGGCAGGTAGATCTCCTCCACCTCGCTGAGCCGGATCGGGTCGGCAAGTCCGCGCAGTCGGGCCAGTTCCTCGGCGGTCATCGACATCGGAGTGCTGGCGCGCAGATTCCGCCAGGCCTCGCGATCCATATCCAGGTACGGCCCGGGCCCGTTCCGACCAGTCACGTTCCCCAACCTACGGTCGGCAAATGGGGTGCCCGCCGGCCGGGCCCGGTCGATCACGGCCCAGGCGCCCTGTCCGACCGGTTCGGCGCGCTGGTTCGCTTCCGGCGGCTTGGTCCTGTTCGCCATGAGCTTCGCCGGCCTCCTAGTGCTGCCGGTGAGCTTCCGTAGGTGGCGTTTGCCCTGCTGATCGCCCTGAACGGGGTGGGCATCGGGATGTACAGCTCGCCGCCGCTGGCTGGTGATCCGCAGGCGAGTATTCCGGCGCGGCGGAAGCCGGCGGCAACCGGGTGCCGACGGCCCGGTAACGACATAGTGGAACTTGGGTGTGCGGAATCACGGACGCCCCTGCCTCAGCCGGGCGGCTGGCGGGAGGGCGGCGGCACGGCCAGATCGAGTGCCTCATCGAGCGGGACGAGCTGATGCTGCAGCCCGAAGATCGCCGCCTGCGTCCGGTCGGCCAGGCCGAGCTTGGCGAGGACGCTGGAGACGTGACTTTTCACCGTCTCCTCGCTGACCGACAGCGCGCGAGCGATCTCCCGGTTCGACCGGCCGCGAGCCACCTCGGTGAGCGCGTCACGCTCCCTGGGCGTCAGGCGGGCGAGCGGGTCGGCCGGCGATCCTCGCCGCAGCTCCCGGAGCAGGCGCGCCGTGGCAGCTGGCTGCAGCACGCTCTCGCCGCGCGCGGCGGCGCGCACCGAGGCGACGACCTGGTCGACATCGGCGGTCTTCGGCAGGTAGGAGAGCGCTCCGGCCCTGATGGCCTGGACGAGATGCGCGTCGTCCTGGGAGGAGGTGAGGACGAGGACGCCCGACGCCAGCCCGCCCGCCTGCAGGGCCTTGAGCACGGCGATGCCATCCAGGCCGGGCATGAACAGATCGAGGAGGACAACATCGGGCCGCAGCTCGCGGACGGCTTCGAGCGCCGCGCGGCCGTCGGCGGCCTCCCCGACCACTTCGATGCCCGATTCCTGGGACAGCAGGAACCGGAGTCCCTGGCGGACGATCTTGTGGTCGTCGGCGATCAGGACCCTGATCATGGCAGCCGCCGAGGGAATGTGGCTATCACGGCGGTGCCCCGGCCGCGAGCGCTCTCGATGGCCAGCATGCCGCCGTGCTCGGCGACCCGGTCCCGCATGACCCGCAGGCCGAGTCCGCCCCCGGCGCTGCCGTAGTCCGGGGCCGCGTCGAACCCGCGGCCGTCATCGGTCACGCGCAGCACGATCTCATCCTGGTCTCCCCGTAGCGTGACCTGGACGACGGCCGCCGCGGAATGCTTCACCGAGTTGGCGATCGCCTCCTGGGTCACCCGCAGCACGGCATGCTCGAGCGCGGGCGCCAGCGCAACCGGCTCGACCTCCGCCTGCACGTCCACGCCGAGGCGGTCGCGGTAAGCCCGGCAGATCTCGGCGAGCGCGGCGGCCAGCCCGACCTCGTCCAGCGCCATCGGGCGCAGCTCGAGCAGCAGCACCTGCATCTCGCGCATCGCGTCCCCGGCAGTCTGTTCCATGGTCGCCACCTCGGGCAGCACAGGCGAGGCGGCCGGCAGGGCGCGGCGCAGTCCGCCGGCCAGCACGCTCAGCGAGAACAGGTCCTGGGAAATCGAGTCGTGTAGTTCCCGGGCGATCCGGGACCGCTCCGCGTGCCGCGCGTTCGCGCCGGCGAGCCTGCGCTCAGTGTCCAGCGAGGCGCCCAGCCGCTCGGCCATCCGGTTGAAGTTCTCCTCGAGCTGAGCCAGCTCGTCGCTGCCGGCCACCGGAATGCGCTGCTCGAAGGCCCCGTCGGCCACCTGCAGCGTGGATGTGGTCAGCCTCTTGAGCCGGCGGGTCAGCCGCCGAGTGCTAAGCAGCCCGAAGACGATCCCGACCGGGACGGAGAGGCCGAGGATTATCAGGCCGGCCAGGATGAGGGGAAAGGAGACGCTGATCCCGAGCGGGCTGCTCGCAGTGGCCGGGGCCTCGACGTATACCTCCCCCAGGAACTGGGGGGCGGGAACCTTGCCGCCTGCGCCCGCCTTCGAAATGCCCTTCGCCTCGACCGGCGCGGCGCCCCAGACCACCATTCCGGAAGAACGCTGAACTGTCCCCGACCCGCCCGCACGCGGCGCCAGCGACGTGAGCATCTTCGTCGGCGCCCCGGCCGCGCCCGCCTTGAAGCACGCCGGATAGGAGGTGGCCATGACCGACCCGGCTGGCGAGACCGCGACGGCGAACGACGCCGGCCCAAGGTCACAGCCGGGTCCTGAATTCTGGGGAATGACGAGGCCGCCGGTGTACTTCTCGGGCTGCGCACGACCGGGCGTGGGGCTGACGGCCGGATCGCCGAGGTCGGTGTGCGCCAGCGTGCGCGTCCCGCCCGCCGTCATCGCGATCTTCGCGGCGATCCCGGCCGCGGTGACCTGGGCGCGGCCCTGCAGTTCCTTGACCGGCAGCGGGTGCGAGGAACTGAGCGCCGCCGCGCCGATGATCGCGATCTCAGCGACCAGGGCGGCTCCTGCGGTGACCGCGACGTAGGAGGCGGTCATCTTGGCCTGCAGGCCGCTGCGTGCCTTCATCCCCGAACGGTAATTCCGCAGTCCGCCTCGGCACTACCCCCGGCCGGGGGAGGCCGGCTGCCCTGATTGCGGGAGCCGGATTCGCTCTGCGCCGCGATGCCCGGCCGTGACCCCTCGTGCGAGCGTCGGGCATGCCCCTCCCGTCCGCCACCCGGCGGGCGGCAGCGAGGAATGGAGACGGTCCTGATGTTCAAGCGACTCATCGCACTCGCGGTGCCGCTCGCCTTCGGCGCGGCGCTGACCGCCTGTTCGGCCGCACCGAGCCACCCGAACGGGGCCGGCCCGGCCCCCCGCGAGAACGGGGCATCGCCGGACGCCAATATCGCCGCGATCGTGGCGTGCTACCGGGCGCACGGCGACCCGAGCTTCCCCGACCCGGTGTACGACCCGGGGGACGGGCGCTGGCACTTCGGCATCTCCCCCGGCACCGCTCCGGTGAGCACCCAGCAGGCGTGCCAGCATCTCTTCCCCGCGTCCAACCCGTCGCCCCCCGTTCCGCAAGCCCAGTTCCGGAAGCTCGTGCAGCTCGCCCAGTGCATCCGCCGGCGCGGCGTGGCCGACTGGCCCGACCCCAACCCGCAGGGCGAGTTCCCGCTTCCGCCAGCGCTGATGCAGAAATCACCAGCCCAGGAACATGCGCTCAAGGATTGCCAGCAGTACACGCCGAGCGGGGGCATCAATGTCGTCGCGGCCCCCTGACGGCGGACGGCCCGGCCACCGGACAGGCTGGCTGCTTCCGGCCGGCGCCGTGCTGGCGGCCGCCGTCGCCGGGTTCACGTTCCGGGGCCTGTGGCCAGGGACGCCGAGCTCGGCATCGGCCGGGACGGCGTCCGCCGTGGCCGTCAGCACCGCCCGGATCGTGCGCACTGACGTGGCCCAGCGGCAGGTCGTGCCGGGGACCCTCGGCTACCGGGGCACGTACACCGTCTCGAACGAGCTGCCCGTCGGCATCATCACCTGGCTGCCGGCCGCGGGGCAGGTCATCGGCCGGGGCCAGTCGCTGTTCCAGATAGACGGGCAGGGCGTGACGCTGCTGTACGGGCCGGTCCCCGCGTGGCGATCGTTCCGGCTGGGAATGAGCCCCGGCGCGGACGTCCGTGAGCTCGACGCGAACCTGATCGCCCTCGGGTTTGACCCCGGCCGGCAGATTACGGCAGGCGACCAGTTCGGCTGGGCCACGGCGGCGGCGGTCGAGCGGTGGCAGCTGGCCCACGGCATGCCGGAAACGGGCAGCATCCCGCTCGGCGAAGTGGCCTTCCTGCCCGGACCGCTTCTGGTCAGCGCCGAGACCGCAGCCGCCGGAGGGTCGGCCGGCGCCGGGGCGCCGGTGCTCAGCGGAACATCGACCAGGCCGTCGGTCCTCACCTCGCTCACGCCGGGCGGTCCGGCCATCCGGGCTGGCGATCCGGTCCTCGTCACGCTGCCCGACGGCACCACCACCGTGCCGGGGGCAGTGACCTCGGTCGGCCGCGTCGCCACGGTGGCAGCGCCCGGCGCGGCCGGCGGGAGCAGCCAGGGTACGGGCGGCGCGCCGGGACCGCAGATTCCGGTGACGATCAGCCTGCGCCGCGGCATCGGCCCTGGCCTTGACCAGGCCCCGGTGCAGGTCACGATCACCGAGGCCGAGGATCGCGGCGTGCTCGCGGTACCGGTGACGGCGCTGCTGGCGCTGCCCGGCGGCGGCTACGCGGTGCGGACCGCCGGGAGCCGGCCGCGCTTGTACCCGGTAAGTACGCGCCTGTTCGATGACGCGACCGGCCTGGTCGAGGTGACCGGACCGGGCCTGACGGCAGGCCTGAGAATCGAGGTGGCGCAGGGATGAGCGCGGCACCGGTCCTTGAGCTTGCTGACGTGCGCAAGGCCTACCCCGGCTCACCACCAGTGAACTCGGTCGCCGGGGTCTCGCTGGCCCTTCATCCCGGCGAGCGGCTGGCCGTGGTGGGCCCGTCCGGGTCGGGCAAGACCACGCTGATGCACCTGATGGCCGCCCTGGAACGGCCGACCTCGGGAACGGTCCGGATCGCCGGCCACGATGTCGGCCAGCTGGGCGACGGCGAGGCGTCGGGCCTGCGCGCTCACCTCCTGGGCGTGATCTTCCAGCAGTTCTTCCTGCTCGATGCGCTCTCGGCGGTGCAGAACGTGGCAGCCGGGCTGCTCTACTGCGCGATCCCCGCACACCGCCGCCAGGAGATGGCCATCGAGACGCTGCAGCTGGTGGGGCTGGGCCACCGGCTCGGCCACCGGCCCAGCCAGCTCTCCGGTGGCGAGCAGCAGCGCGTCGCCATCGCCCGGGCCCTGGTCGGGAGGCCGGCCATGATGCTCGCCGACGAGCCGACCGGGAACCTGGACCAGGCCACCGGGAGGGAGATCGTCGCGCTGCTCCGGGAGCTGACCCAGACCCAGCGGACGGCGCTCGTGGTCATCACCCATGACCAGGCCGTCGCTGCCGCCATGGACCGGCAGGTTGAGCTGCGGGACGGCCGGGTCGTCGCGGAACGGCGCAACCCGTGAGCGCCCCGGCCCGGGCCGGGACCCGCCCCTCCCGGCTGCTGGCCGCCGATGTCCTGCGCACCGGCACCATCGGGCTGCGCACCCGCCGGCTGCGGGCCCTGCTCTCCGCGCTCGGGATCGCCATCGGCATCGCGGCGCTCGTCTCGGTGCTCGGCATCACCTCCTCGAGCGAGTCGGCGCTGCTGGCCGAGATCGACCAGCTGGGAACGAACCTTCTCAGCGTCTCGAACGGCCAGACCATCGACGGGCAGGAAGCCGAACTGCCTGCGTCCGCGACGGCCATGATCCGGCGGGTGTCCGGGGTCACCGCCGTGGCGCCGACGGCCCAGCTGGCCGAGGCGAGGGTTTACCGGACCGACAAGGTCCCGGCCTTCGACACCGGCGGGCTCGCCGCGCGGGCTGCGGATACCTCGCTCCTCGGCGCGCTGGGCGCGAGCATCCGGCAGGGCGCATTCCTGAACCGGGCCACCGAGCGCTTTCCCGTCACTGTTCTCGGTTTCCAGGCTGCCCGCAGCCTGGGCATCTCCGAGCTCCGGCAGCCGGTCCGGGTGCTCATCGGCGGGCAGTGGTTCGCCGTGGCCGGCATACTCAACCCGCTGCCGTTCGCGCCGGAGATCGACCGCTCGGCGCTGGTCGGATTCCCGGTGGCGGCCCGGATGCTCAGCTACGACGGGCACCCGAGTCACATCTACGTCCGCACGGATGTCGCCCGGACAGCCCGGGTGGCGGCGCTGCTCGGGCCCACGGCGGACCCGGAAAACCCGGGCAGCGTGGCGGTGAGCCAGCCGTCGGCCACGCTCGCTGCCCGGGTCGCCGTCGTCAGCGCGGGCACCACGCTGTACCTCGGGCTCGGCATCGTCGCGCTCCTCGTGGGCGGGATCGGGATCGCCAACACGATGGTGATCGCGGTCCTCGAGCGCCGCACGGAGATCGGGCTGCGCCGTGCCCTCGGCGCGCGCCGCGGTCATATCGCGGCGCAGTTCCTGACCGAGTCCGTCGTGCTCAGCGGGATCGGCGGCACCGCGGGCCTCGTGATCGGCGCAGCAGTCACGGCCGCAATAGCGAAAGCGCGGCACTGGGGGCTGATTATCCCGCCCGAGGCCCTGTGGGGGGGCCTGGCGGTCGCGATCATCACCGGCAGCGCCGCTGGCCTCTACCCGGCGGTACGCGCAGCCCGCATGTCCCCCACCGAGGCCCTCCGCACTGGCTGACCCCCACGCCAGGCCAGCGAAACTCATCGCTGCGACGTGCAGGACGCCGGGTAGGGGCCGCGTCGCGCCGGCGCCGCCTGGCTACTCCAGGGGGCGCCGGCCGATCGCATTCGGCTCTCGCCCGGCGAGCAGCCAGCCGCCGGTCACCGCGATGATCGGCATGCCAATGAGGATGAGCAGCAGGCTGGCCACCGGGATGCTGGTCAGCGAGGACAGCGAGTCCAGCTGGCTGGCCCTGAAGAACCCGATCGCGGCGATGTAGCCGGCCACGATGCCCACAACCGCGCCGGTCAGCGCCAGCGCGCCGGCCGTGGCCGCAGTGATGGCGCGGCGGGCTGTGCTGCTGGCTCCGGTAGCGGTGAGCATGCGCAGGTCGCTGGCGGTCTCGCTGCGGAGCAGCCCTACGCTCATGGCGAGGATGGCGAGGGCCAGCAGGATGCCGAAGACGGTCGCGGCATCGAGGATCTCGGCGGAAGACGGGATGCTGTTGCGCGTCTCGACGGTCAGGTCAGCCGCCGCTGCGGCGTGCTGAGCGGCGCTGATCTGGCCTGCCGTCAGCGAATGCGGGGTCTGGATGAGCCATCCGGCCGTGGTGGTCGTCAGGTGGAACTGGCGCACGGCGTGCTCGGTGATCACGGTATTCGGCGCGGAGGTTCCAGACGGCAGCGCGCTGACTTCCTGGATTCTCGGATTGGCCAGGCAGGAGCTGGGCGGGCAGGGCGTGTTGCTGGCCGGCGGCCCGGGTTTGTCTGTGCCGAGAAAAAGCTGCATCCTGGTCAGGCCGGCCAGGCCGGGGCGTGCCGTGAGGACGTCCGAGTCCGGGCTGACTTGCGCGGCGGTGATGCCGTACGCGCGAAGCAGTCGCGGGGTCGCCACGTACACAGGCCCGTCCCAGTTTCTCCCGGACGTGACGGCGCGCTGCAGTGCGGAGTCAGTGGACTCGAGCTGGACGATGTCCCGGGACCCGGCCGAGGTCGCGATACGCCGGGTCCCGGACGCCATGGCTGCCAGCTGGGTGCCGGTCAACGTGGGGCACCCGGCCGGCTCGTGCAGGCATGAGGCGTTCGGGGTGGTGGCTGCCTCTTGCGGGTAGACGATGAGCTGATCTGCGGCCAGGTTGGGCCCGACGTAATCCAGGGCGTCGCCGAACCGCGCAGCGGCGGTCACGCAGATGATGACGGCGATGAGCACGCTCAGGCTGATCGCCCCGAGCGCCGCACCGGAGCGCGAACGGTACCTGGCCAGGTCGCGCAAGGCCAGCAGCACGACTATCGGGGCGCGCCGGCCGGCCCTGGCCAGCAGCGCCAGGCACGCCGGCGCGGCCAGCACCACCCCGGCGCACAGCACGATCAGGCCGACGGCCAGGGCCAGGTACAGTATGTTCTTGTTTCCCGACTCGGCGGCCGTCGACGTAGCCTGCTCACTGGCCAGCCCGATCAGGAAGAACGCGGCCACGAGCAGCCCCGCGCCGGTCGGCGCGGCCCAGCGGCGAGCGGGCCGCGGTGCCGGTGGCCGGCCCGCGAGTGCGGCGACGATCGGTACCCGGGCGGTCGCCAGGGCGGGCCGCACGGCCGCCAGGAACGCCGCCACCACGGCGAGCGCCATCGACACCAGGATCACCAGCCAGGGCAGCTGGAAAGCTCCCATGACGTGGTGAGCGCTGGCTTCCGCGTGCGGGCGGTAGGCCAGCCAGGCGGCCAGGCCGAGCGCGAACCCGGCCACGGCGCCGATCACCCCCGTCGCGAAACCGTTGGCGCTGATCGCCAGCCCGACGTTGCCGCGCGTGGCGCCCTGCGCGCCGAGCATGCCGATCGAGCGCAGCCGGCGCTGTGCCAGCACGGCGAACCCGCCCACGCCGACCAGCGCGATGAGCAGCATCCCGAGTGTCGCCGCGGCGAGCGAGATGGTCACCGGGTTCAGCACGTTGGCGCTGGCGGCCGACGTCCGCGACACCACATTCGGGCCGAGCGAGCCGGGATTGGCCCCCCGCGCATCAAACAGCACAGTGACCAGGGTGGGCGCTCGCACCTGGCCGGGCGCCACGAGCACGAACTCGTCGAGCAGATTCTGCGGGTTGGCCACGATGCCGACCACGCGTCGGCGTGAGCCGTCAGCGCGCCAGGTGCCGCCGATTCCCAGGCGCAGCTCCGATGCGACCCCGCTGGTCAGCGCGGCCTGGCCCGGGCCGCTGGGGTAGTGCCCGCTGACCAGGGACAGCATCGGCGGGCCGAAGGCGCCGTGCGGGTTCTGCGCACGCAGGCTGTAGGTAGTGACCGAGCCGGGCACCGAGAACGTCTCGTTCTCGATCACGTCGACCCGGCCGAACCGGCGGGCCAGCGCCCCAATCCCGGCGGTGACGTGCGGGCTCATCGACGGGAACGTGGCGATGTCGGTCGCGGTGCCGAAGCCGGTGCCCGCTGGGGTTGGAGTGTTGGTGGCTACCGCGGATCCCACGAAGGTCGCCGCGACCGCAACGGTGATCAGGGCCAGGATCAGGAGCTGCTGGCGCCACTCTCGGCGCAGTAGCCGCCAGGCCCAGCGGGTGACCGCACGCCGGGCCGGGACGCCGCCGTTGCGGGCCGCCGCGTGCGCAGGCCGGTCCGGTGCCGTGACGCTCATGGCGATGGCCTGGGCGCGAGGAGGGACTCAGGACCCGGTTCCGGGGCAGTCTGGTCCGTGACCCGGCCGTCACGCAGGAAAACCACGCGGTCGGCCCACGAGGCGAGCTGCGCGTCGTGGGTGACCACAACCGCAGCCATCCCGCCGTTCTTGCAGGCCTCGTGCATCATCCGCATGACCGCCTCGGCGTTGCCCGAGTCGAGCGCGCCGGACGGCTCGTCAGCCAGCAGCAGCCGGCGCTCGCCGACCACGGCGCGGGCGATCGCCACCCGCTGCCGTTCGCCGCCCGACAGCTCGTCTGGGTACCGCTCGGCCCGCTCGGCCAGACCTAGCTCCTCCAGCGCCGCCAGCCCGGCGGCGCGGGCCTTCCGCGCGGGCAGCCCGTCCAGCTCGAGCGGCAGGCTCACATTCTCCGCCGCCGTCAGGCCCGGCAGCAGGTTGTAGTCCTGGAACACGTACCCGATCGTGCGTCGCCGCAGCCGGGCCTTGTCGTTGCGCGACATGCCTGCCAGCTCGGTGCCGCGCACGCGCACCTCGCCCTCGGTCGGATCCTCGAGGCTGCCCGCGATGGTCAGCAGCGTGCTCTTTCCCGACCCGCTCGGCCCCATCACTGCGACCATGGCGCCCTCGTCTACCGACAAGGTGACCCGGTCCAGGGCGTGCACCTCAGTGGCGCCCTGGCCGTAGACCTTGGAGACCCGCCGAAGCTCCAGCATCTTCATCCCCGTGCTCCTAGGTGCCGCCGCTGCTTGGGCAGCGGCGCTCGGGCCGGCCGGGCATGGCCCCCCGCCCCGGCCCGCTTGATCCGGGCCTCGACGGCATCGAGCCAGCGGACGACCGAGTCCAGCCGGAACAGCTCGGCATCCACCGCGAGGGCGAGGCTCAGGTCATCCTCGGCCCCGCCTTCCTTGATCCGCGTCCACGCCTGCATGAGCTGCACCAGGTAGCGCCGGTGCTCCTGGATCACGGCATGCACGTCTGTGCCCGGCAGCCGGATCGCCACCAGGACCTTCATCACCAGGTCGTCGCGTGGCGGCGAGCTCAGGTCCGGCGGCGTGCTGAGCCAGTCCGCCAGCTCGGCCACGCCGCCGCCGGTGATCTGGAACGCTTTCTGCGGGCCCTCGTCGGCGCCCTCGTACTCAACCAGCC
>Ga0210389_10003542_pt1 | contig 12192 bp, 14 predicted proteins | sample IncBWH28OmetaG_FD_160127 | JGI IMG/M metagenome (GOLD analysis project Ga0210389, IMG submission 160127) | Forest soil microbial communities from Barre Woods Harvard Forest LTER site, Petersham, Massachusetts, United States - Inc-BW-H-28-O ... | reverse complement strand
ATGACTTCGGGGCAGTCTCACACAACCGCACCCACCAGAAGCTGATCGTGTCGCTCGCACACCGCACGGCAGCCAACATGGTTGCTACTTCATAGGAGGTCGCAAATGGCATCAGTCGAGAGAAACAAACCGGCACCCCTCGAAAGCGGCCTGCAGAACGCGCGCGTCGGCGATCGGTCGAACTTCCGGGAGGGGCCGCCGCACGAGCTGTTCCGGCGGCTGCGCTCGGAGTGCCCGGTGCACTGGTCGGACGGGATCACCGAGTACCCCGGCGAGGACGGCTTCTGGTCGGTGACCACGGCCGAGGATGTGCATGAGGTCAGCCGCGACTGGCAGACGTTCTCCTCAGAAATCGGGGGCTTCACCGCCACCAAGAAAACGGGGCTGTCGCTGGAGATGCAACAGGCGATGTTCATCGGCATGGACCCCCCAAAGCACGACCGTCTGAAGGCGCTCTTCCAGCGCGGCTTCACGCCCAAGCGGATCGCCGAGCACGAGCACGCGATTCGCGCGATCGCCACCGAAGCACTCGACCGGCTCGCCGGTCGGGAGAGCTGCGATCTCGTCGACGATGTCGCCCAGCCTGTGGTGGCGCGTGTGATCGGTAGCTTCATGGGCCTCACCCCCGAGGATGATGCAGTGTGGGCCAGGCTGATGAACGCGATCGTTGGGGCGGGTGACCCGGATGCCACGCCGGATGGCGCCAACAGCGTGATGGAGAACGAGGTGCCCGAAGTATTCGAGCGCTGCGGCCGGCTGATCGCCGAACGTCGCGCCGCACCGACTGAGGATCTGACGAGCGTGCTGGTGCATGCCGAGCTCGACGGCGAGCGACTCGAGGATCACGAGATCGTGATGGGTTTCCTGCTGTTGATGGCGGCCGGTAATGACAGCACCAAGGCGACGTATTGCAGCGGAATGCGTGCGCTGATGGGAAGCCGAGACCAGCTGCGTGAGGTCGTGGAGGACCCGTCGCTGATACCGGGCGTGGTCGAGGAGTCGCTGCGCATGTTTCCCGCGTTCACTCACTTCGCCCGCACCGCCACTCGCGACACTGAGCTGCACGGCCAGAGCATCCGCGAGGGGGAGAAGCTCGTGATGTGGTACCCGTCCTCCAACCGCGACGAGTCCCGCTTCGAGGATGCCGAGCGCTTCGACGTTAGGCGCAATCCCGAGCACCAGGCGTTCGGTGCCGGCGGCCGGCACTACTGCCTCGGTACGGCGCTCGCGCGTCTGGAGCTGCGGATCCTCTTCGAGGAGACCCTCGCCCGCTTTCCCGAGATTGAGATCCTCGATACCCCGACATACCTCGAATCGGCGTTCGCCAACCAGCTGAAGACGCTGCCGGTGCGGCTCTCGCCGCCACCCGCCTAAAGGAGACGCCGGTGGTCGCCCTATCGCAGACTGAGCAGGAAGCATGTAGTCCTGGTCTCGCCATCTGAAAGTCGCTGCAAATTGGCAGTTTTTTGGATAGCGGTCGCTATCCAAATGGGTCGGCTTGGATCTTTCGCGCTGGGCATTTCCCGGCGATGGTAATCTGATGGTATGCGAGTTGCCATCGACGGCGTTGGGCGCCTGGTCATCCCGAAGGCGCTCCGGGATGAGCTCGGCGTCGATGGGCCGACCGACCTCGAGCTGACCGCGTCGGATGGCAGGCTGGAATTGACGGTCGCGGACGTCCCGGCGCGCGTAGAGGAGCGAGACGGTTTCCCCGTGATCGTGACCGACCAACCGATGGAGCCGATGAGTGCCGCCGAGACTCGCGCCGCAATCGAACGTGTGCGGCGGTGATCGCACCGGACTCGAGCATCGTGATCGCAGCGCTCGCTCCGTGGCACGATGCCCACCAGCCAGCCCGCAGAGCGCTTGCCGGCGCTGAGGTTCGGCTGCCCGCCCACGTCGCGTTCGAGGCCGCCTCGGCGCTCAGCCGCATGCCGGAGGGGCACCGGATCGCGGCTGCGGTCGTTTTCGAGGCTCTGCAGCGTGGGTTCACCGAGCCGTGGCTCGCAATGGACGGCGACGGTCTGCGCAAGGCGCTTCACACGGCGATCGACGCCGGGGTGCGTGGCGGGGCTCTCTACGACGCTCTGATCGCCGCGACCGCAGCCGCGCATGACGCGGAGGTGCTGAGTGCCGACAAACGGGCGCTCCCGACATACACGGCGATGGGCGCCGTAGTGCAGTTCATCGACGCTTGAATCGCGTGGGATTGGGGCCACAGACGGCCGCCTAGACTCGACGGTTCACCGCCCGACGAGACGATCCTTCTCGGTCAAATTCACGTTAGCCCTCAAAGGCGCGAAAGGAACGCCCGAATATGCGCAATTTGAAAACGAAAGTGGCGGAAAAACGACACTTAGTCCATTGGAGATCGGATCCCTGGGGAATTCGAAAAAGTTAACCTCGACGCAACGAGTCTGACGCTCGAACTCAGCAAACAGGCTCGGATTTCAGGCGTAGGCTGGATTGGCGCATGGCGAAGTTGGTGCGCCTGGTGCAGGGAGCACGGCGCGCGCCGTGCGGCGTTGCAAGCGGCTTGAACGATGGTATCGACGCGCGGGGAAGGCCGGCGTCGCCCGTCCAGGCACATGTGTAGGTTTCAGGTATGAGCGACGGTACGCTCGCACGGAGTTATGGCAAGGTCTTCAACGAGGTTGCGGTCGAGTACGACCGCAACCGCCCGACCTACCCAGATGCGCTCATTGACCGAGCATGCGAAGTGGCGAGTATCGGAGATGGCGACCGGGTGCTAGAGGTCGGCTGCGGCACCGGCCAGTTGACGCGCAGCCTCCTCGCGCGGGGCCTGCGCGTAACCGCGCTCGAGCCGGGAGACCAACTGATCGGTGTCGCCAAGGAGAACCTGAAAGGTGCCGGCGACGTGGAGTTCGTCCACACGCGGCTCGAGGACATGCAGTTGCCCCGCGAGAGCTACGAGGCGGTGTTTTCGGCGTCCGCGATCCACTGGGTTGACCCCGATCTAGGCTGGCGGAAGATCGCCGACGCGCTCGCTTCCAGTGGGACGCTCGCCCTAATCCAGTACTTCGGTCTTCAGGATCAGCGCAGCGTCGACGATCAGGACGCTCTGCTGGCAGCCCTGCGCCGGCACGCGCCGGAGATCGCCGCGACCTGGCCGACCTACCGCGACCTTGACGGCACGATTGCCGGCGTGCGGGAGCGTCGTCGGAACATCGCGGACGCCTGGGCCTGGCTGGGAAGCTACGACCTGGGACGTGACTACGCGGCCGATCTCTTCGAGGATCTACAGCTCGCGACCGTGCCCACCCTAGTCGAGCACACTGCCGGCGAGCTCAACGCGCTGCTCGGCACGATGTCTTTCTGGGCACGACTGTCACCCGACCAGCGCGTCACGCTCGTGAACGCGAATCAAGCCCTCCAGGAGCGCCTGGGGCGGCCAATCCAGGCGAGCACTGTCGCCGTGCTCGTCACGGCGCGACGCAGGTCGGACGCGAGCGGCAACTGACGATCGAGCTGGCACACTCGTGCCTGTGCTCACTCTCTTTGGCGCCTGCGCCGTTACGTTCATGGTCCTGATGTACGCCCTCGAACGGCGCGGGCGAGGCTTCATCCTCGCCTTCGCTTGCGGTTGCGCCTTGTCGAGCGTCTACGGCTTCCTCGCCGGCACCTGGCCCTTCGGCGTAGTCGAGGCGATTTGGGCCGTGATCGCTTTGAGACGCTACCGATCGAAGTCTGCGGTGCACACCCACTTGACTGAGATCTAGCCGCGACCCCTGCTCCAGCCGGTATCGCCCCGCGTCCCGTTCGTTTGGCGGGCGACTCCTCCGCGCGACCGCACTGCTGCCAGACCCACCCTCCCGCGACCGCGCGTCTATCGCACTTGCCGACCTGCCGGTCGGCTCAAGCAAGCCTTCCCTGATATCAACTCCAGCGATGCCGCCCAACGCCCAGCTGAGCACCTTTGCCCGGCGCCTCGCGCTACTCGGCGTGGTGCTGGTGGCGCTCCTTGCCCTGGGCACCCTCGGCCTCGCTCTCGCCGAGCACGTCGGTCCCTGGTACGCGTTCCGCTGGGCGCTCGACACGGTCGCAACCGTCGGCGGTTTTCCTCAGCCGCGGACCGTCGCGGGGCAGATCATCCACGTCGCGCTGATCGTGCTCGGCGTCGGTACGCTCTTCTACGCGCTCGCCACAATGACTGAGTTCTTCGTCGCCGGGCATCTCGGCGACCTGCTGGCCGCGCGGCGGATGCAGAAGATGATCGACTCCCTCTCCGGCCACCACATCATCTGCGGCTTCGGCCGCGTCGGACGCCAAGTCGCGCGTGACCTGCGCGCCGCGCGCGCCCAGTACGTCGTGATCGACGCCGGCTCCGGGAACCGCGAGCTCGCGGAGGGTCTCGGCGAGCGCTACATCGAAGGCGATGCCGCCGACGACGCCGTGCTCGCTCGTGCCGGCATCGCGCGCGCCCGCTCGATCGTCGCCTGCGCGGACTCAGACGCCGAGAACATCTTCATCACGCTCACCGCGCGCGAGCTGCGCAGCGACATCGCGATCGTCGCGCGCGCCGCCGCCGAGGATTCCGAGAAGAAGCTCAAGCGCGCCGGCGCCGACCGCGTGATCTCCCCTTACAAGGCCAGCGGCACCGAGATGGCGCGGCTCGCGCTGCACCCGCAGCTCAGCGGGGTCGTCGACGTCGACGCCGAGTACCGCATGGAGGAGATCGTCGTCCGCGACGGCTGTGATGGAGCGCGCCAGAGTGTCGGGGACATTCGCGGCGGCGCGATGATCGTCGGCCTGCGTCGCGACGCCGCCTTCCAACCTCAGCCACCCGCCGACATCCAGTTGCTGCCCGGAGATGTCGTCATCGCGATGGGCACTCCCGATGCGCTCGAGCGCCTCGAGGACCTGTTCAAGACTGAGAGCTGACCGGTCCGAGCCTGCTTGTCGCGAGCAGCAGGCCGATGATCGTCTTGGCGTCGACGATCACCCGCGTGTAGATCATCCCCAGGCACTCATCGAGTGCAACCATCGAGACCCTCAGATCGGCCTCCTCACCGGTCGCGACGAACCCGCTCGCGGCATCGCGGGATGCGAATGCGCGCTCGGCGAGGAAGACGTGCGTGCGCTCCGTCGTCCACCCCGCCGAATTGAGAAAGCACGTCAACTCCGTCCATTCCTCCGAGCCGAGTTCGGCCTCCTCCGCGAGCTCGCGCTTTGCTGCTGCCAGCGGGGACTCGCCTTGCACATCCAGCTTGCCCGCCGGAAGCTCGAGCACGCGTTCGCTAAAGGGATGGCGATACTGCTCCAGCAGGCATACTCGCTGCTGGTCATCGATCGCTACTACGGCCACCGCGTCGTCGACCACCACGACTTCGCGCGGCGCTCGCGAGCCGTCCGGCATCGAGAGCGTGTCGACGCGCACCGTGAGCCGCTCGCTCGCGTAAGCCGGCGAGCTCGACAGCACTTCATAGGAAGATTTCTCCGCAGTCATCGGGCCTGCTCGATCATCGCACGCGCAGGTAGATCGTTTCGTATGTGCTCGACCGGCGGCGAGATGCCATCCTGCGAGCTATGTCGTCTGCCCCGCGCGAGCCGTCGGAGTCGACCGCGGTCACGATCGATGAGCTGGTGCTCGCCGACGAGCCCGAGTGCTGGGCTGCGTTGGGATTCACCGTCATCGACGGACGCTGCCAGCTCGGCCGCGTGCAGCTGCGACTCGCCGGTTCCACCGCCGGCCGTGGGCTGGTTGGCTGGTCGCTGCGCGCGATCGCTCACACCGAGCTCGACGGGCTGCCGACCGCTCACTCCGATGCGCCGGTCCCCGCCGCCGCGCCGGCGCATCCCAACGGCGTGCTCGAGATCGATCACATCGTCGTCATGTCGCCCACGCTCGACCGCACCGTCGCAGCACTCCAGACAGCCGGCCTGGAGCTGCGCAGGATCCGCGAGCAGCCCACCCCCGCCGGCGCTCCTCGCCAAGCGTTCTTCCGGCTCGGCGCCGAGATCCTCGAGGTCGTCCAAGAACCGCATGACGTCGTCGAGCGCGCCGGTGCCGAGGAGTGGCCCGCACACATGTGGGGGCTCGCATTGAGCGTCGAGGATCTCGACCGCGCCGTGCAAGCGCTCGGCGAGAACGTCGGGTCGGTTCGGGCCGCCGTGCAACCCGGTCGGCGGATCGCCACGTTGCGGCGCTCCGCCGGGCTCGCCGTGCCGGTTGCGCTGATGAGTTCGCGCATCGATGCACGGGCGTCCGAGGCGCAACCCACGCGAGCTAGAGGCGTCCCTCGTCACCTAGAGTGAAGCTCCCATGAGAGCCGCTGTCCTGCACGAATATGGAGTCCCGCGCCCTGACGATTTTCAAGAGCCAGTCGCGGTCACCGGCACCGAGAGTGCGGTCCTCGACGTACTCGCCGCCGGCCTAAACCCCGTCGACGTCGCGATCTGCGCCGGGCGCTTCTATGCGGGCAAGCCGCCACTGCCTTCGGTCGCCGGACGCGAGGGCGTCGGGATGCTTGACGGTGCGCGCGTCTACTTCGATGCGCCTCTCGCTCCCTTCGGCTCGATGGCACAGCGCGCGCTGATCGATCCGCGCTCGACCTATCCCGTGCCCGACGGGGTCCCCGATGGCGTCGCGATCGCGCTCGGCATCTCCGGGCTCGCCGCGTGGCTCGCGCTGACCTGGCGCGCGAAGCTGCAGCCCGGCGAGCACGTGCTCGTGCTCGCCGCCAGCGGCGTCCTCGGGCAGATCGCCGTGCAGGCCGCCAAGTCGCTCGGGGCCGCGCGCGTCGTCGCCGCCGCGCGCTCGCAGGAGGGGCTCGATCGCTGTCTGGCCCTCGGCGCGGATGCCGCCGTGCGCCTGGGTGAGCCCGATGATCTCCCCGCCGCCCTCGCCGCTGCTGCGGAGGGCCGCATCGACGTCGTCGTGGACCCATTGTGGGGCGAGCCGCTCGTCGCTGCCGTCAACGCCGCGAGCTTCGGTGCGCGACTTGTGCAGATCGGTGCCGGTGCCGGCGCCGAGGCCACGCTGCCGTCGGCCGCGATCCGCGGAAAGATGCTCGTGCTGATGGGCCACACCAACTTTGCCGCCCCACCTGAAGTCAAGCGCGAGGCCTACCGGCAGCTCGCCGAGCGCGCCGCCCGCGGTGAGATTCGCGTCGAGACCGATCAGCTGGCGCTTGCGCAGGTCGGCGCTGCCTGGGAGCGCCTCGCCGCGGGCTCACACCGCAAGATCGTGCTCGTGCCCTGAGTCGGGCTCAGCGACGCGCGCTGCGCAACGGCCGCGGCCGCGGCCGGATGCGCGATCTGTCGGGCTCCGCTTCGCCCCTGAACAGCCACGGAACGCGCTGGCCGATGACCGCTCCGCGGAAGCGCTTCTGTGGTCCGTACACGACCCACGTCGTGTCGACCGCGCCGTAGCTCTCCTGCACCCGTAGCTCTGCAGGATGTTCGCGCGCGTAGTGCAGGTGCGTGAGTCCCGCGTCATAGCGACGAGCGAGCAGGTGTCGCGCTACGACCGGCTTGGAGGGCTCGTCGACGATCGTCTGCCAACGCGAGAGGTCTGTGTAGCCCTTCGTCGCCGCCACGATCCCAAGGCTGCCGGGCTCGTTGACGTCGGTGCGCACCAGCAGCGCGAGTTCCTTCGTCGGGTAGATGAACGTGTCGACCACGAACACCTCCTGGTAGTAGCGCTCGGTGACGAGGTGGACCTGGGTGTGCGCGCTGCACTGCACGAGGAACGTGTCCGGTGTGCTGCGCACTCGCTCGATTGCCCCGAGCAGGTCTTCGACGAGCACGACGTCGAAGGCCACGATCCCTTGGAACTCCAGATAGTGCAGCAGCGCGTTCTCGTGACACGTGCCGCTCGGTCCAAGCGTGATGAACGTTGGACGCGTCATCGCGTCTTGACCTCGCGTGCGACCGCGGGCGACTCGATCAGTTCGTCCTCCATCTTGCACGTCGCGCCGATCAGCAGCTCAAACAGCGCGGTCGTGAAGTCGGCCGGCAGCTCAACCTCGGCGCCGCGCGCGAGGTAGCGCTCGCGCACCTCGACGACGCGCTGCGGCTGCATCATCGGGATATCGTGCGCGCGCTTGTAGAGCGCGATCTCGCGGCAGACCGCAAACCGCTCGCCCAGCAATCGCGAGATCTGTTCGTCGAGCTCATCGAGGCGGCTACGGAAGGGCTCCAGGCCACTCATCCTGCATCCCCACCCAGCAGACCGGTGACAAATGCATGACTGCACCGCGCCAGCGACCCCAACGCGTAGCCGCCCTCCTGGACGATGCACACCGGGAGCTCGGTAGCCGCGAGCAGCGCGCCCATGCGCTCGAAGACCGGCGCCTCGAAGCTCCACGAGCCATGCGGGTCACCAGCCACGGTGTCGTATCCGAGCGACAACACGATCACCTCCGCGGATCGCGAGAGCATCCGCGTCGAGGACGCGAGCGTCGCGATATAGGTATCCGGCCGCGGGTTGCTCCTGAACGTCACGACCTGCTCGCGCGCCGTCCGCGCACGCACTCGGCGCCACGGCAAATTCGCGCCGGTCTGCCCGTGCAGCGAGCACAGGGTCGTCTGCTGCATGTGCTCCACCAGCGCCGAGGTCCCGTTCGGATAGTGCAGGTCGATATCGAGGATCGCCACTTGCCCGACACCCGCTCCGTGAAGCGTCTGCGCCGCTGCGACCGCGTTGTTGAGATAGCAGTAGCCGCCAAGCCACCCCGGTCCCGCGTGATGGCCGGGCGGTCGGCAGAGCGCGTAGCTGAAACGTGCTCCCGTCACGATGCGCTGCGCTGCTGTGATCGCTGTGCCGATTCCCTCGCGCGCAGTCGCCACGGCCTCCGCACAGACCGGCGTGTCGGGCTCGAGGCCCGGTTGCGCCAGCTCTCGCATCAACACCGGCTCGGCGCTGCGCACCCCCGCGAGTGCCCGCAGGTAGCCGGGGTCGTGCAAGCGGCCGAGCGTCAGCTCGATCTCCTCCGCGCTCGTGTCCGCGGTGTCGGCCATCACACCGCCGTGGCGCATCAGTCCAGCCCGCACCTCCTCCAGGCGCCGGCCATCGTCGTAGCCGGGGATCCTGCGTCCGGCTTCGTCGAGGATCCACGGAACCGCGCCGCCGCGCTCGCGCCGCTGCTCGATCATCACCAGCTGCGAGGGGGCGCTCACAACAGCGCCCGCATCCGCGTCCCGAGCAGCTCGAAGCCACGGCCACGATAGAAAGCCTCCGTCGCGCCGAGGCCTGCGAACCCGTCCCGCGGGAGTCCGACCTCCACACGCGCGATTCGCAGCTTGCGCGCCAGGGCAAAGACGGCGTCTACGAGCTCGCCGCCGATCGCCCGTCCGCGCCAAGACGGGTGTACCCACAGCTCCTGGATCAGGCCGTAGCGGCCCGGGATGTGCAGCGCGCTTTGCCAACTCGCTCCCAGGACGCCGACGAGCTCCTGATCCCCTTGAGCTACCAGCAGTGCTCCCGACTCACGATCACCGAGCAGCGCACGTGCCGCTGCCTCGATGGCCGCCGCCGGGGCGGGTCTGCCACCGAGCTCTGAGAGCAACTCGCGCACTGCCATCGCGATCGCCGGCGCATCGTCAGGGGTTGCCGCGCGCACGCGCCAGTCTCGCGCTCCTTGCGTCTTCGCTGCAGTGGAGGCCGCGCTGCCCATCGCTCACGCCGCCTCCGCCATCCCGATCGCCGGCTCGAGCTCGACGGTCCACGCCGCGGGCGAGTCGCTGCCGGTGACCGCCTGCGCGATCGCCGCCATCGGCGCGCGCGCCTTGAGCAGGATCTCCTCGAACTCCTCCTGCGGATCGGATTGCATCACGATTGCTCCACCCGCCCCGATCGTGGTCGCGCCCGGCCGCAGCACGATCGTGCGGATCACGATGCTGAGGTCGACGTTGCCGTCGAGCCCGAAGTAGCCGAGCGCGCCCGAGTACACACCTCGCGCGACGCGCTCGATGTCATCGATGATGTCCATCGTGCGCAGCTTCGGCGCGCCCGTCATCGAGCCGCCCGGGAAACACGCGCGCACGCAGTCCACCGGTGTGCGCTCGCGCTCCAGCTGACCCGTGATCGTCGAGACGAGTTGGTGCACCGTCGTGTACGGCTCGACGACCATCAACTCCGGGACCCGCACGCTGTCGACCTCGCACACTCGGCCGAGGTCGTTGCGCAGCAGGTCCACGATCATCAAGTGCTCCGCGTAGGTCTTCTCGTCCTCCATCAGCTCCGCGCGCAGCGCCGCGTCGCGGACCGGATCGGCCGAGCGCGGCGCGGTCCCCTTGATCGGGCGCGCCTCCACGCGGCGCTCGCGGTCCACCGAGAGAAAGCGCTCCGGCGAGGAACTGAGGATCGTCACCTCGCCGAACTTCAGGTACGCCGCGAACGGCGCCGGATTGCTGCGTCGCAGCAAGCGATACAGCTCGAACGGCTCCGGCTGCGCCGCCGTCGAGATCTGGTCGGTGAGACAGATCTCATAGGACTCCCCCGCCGCGAGTTCACTCTGGCAGCGCGCGATGTCCGCGAGATACTGCTCGCGTCCGCGACCGCAGTGAAAGCGCACCGGATGCTCCGGGGGATCGGCCTCGGCGACTACCGGCGATGGCTTGGCTGCCGCGTCGAGTAGCTCGCGCACGACTCGCTCGGCTTCCTCGAGCCAGCGCTCGGCGTCGCCATCTGCGCAGCTCCCGAGGGCCAGCAGGTGAGTCTCGTGGGAAGTGTGGTCGACCGCGACGACCCGATTGGCGAGCATCAACAGCGCATCCGGAAGATCGGAGCTATGCCCGCCCGGCGATCCGCAGTCGGCCTTGCACTCGTAGCCCAGGTAGCCGACGAAACCTCCCAGTAGACCCCGCGCTAGCCGCGCTGGCGGCTCGATCCGATGATTGGAGACCTCGCGGTCGAGCACGTCGAAAATCGATCCATGCTCAACCGTGCTCGTTCCCGCGCGGTGTGTCCGCACCGCTCCCTCGGTGACGTCGTACTCCAAGACGCAACGCTCCTCGCCGGCGCTCGTACCAAGGTAGGAGCACTGCGCCAGACGCGTCGGCGCATCGGCACTGTCCAGCCAGAACGCGTGCTCGGCCTCGCCGAAGAGTCGCTCGAAGAGCAGCTCCGTCGACGGCTCGCCAGCGATTGTGCGCACCCGCAGCCCCACCTTTGCTGCTGTGGGCGCCTCGCGTGTGCGTGCGCGGCGGGCTGGCGCCACCGGTTGGCGAGCGCGCGGAGAGCGTGTCGGCCGGTGATGGCGCGCGAGCGTGTAGAAGTTCTCGACCAGCGCCAATCCATGCTCGGTCGCGATCGACTCGGGGTGGAACTGCACGCCCCACATCGGGCGGCGGCGATGTTCGATCCCCATCACCACGCCGTCGCCCGTCCACGCTGTCACGCGTCCTTCGGCGCCCAGTGGGCCGGTGACCGCCAGCGAGTGGTAGCGCACCACCGAGAAGTCCTGCGGGATGCCGGCAAAGAGCCCGCTGCCGACATGCTGGATGCTGCTGCGGCGCCCGTGCATCGCGATCGGAGCCGTCGCGACCATCCCGTTGAGCACGTGGCCGAGACCCTGGTGTCCGAGGCACACGCCGAGCACCGGGATCTCGCAGCTGCGCAGGATGTCCGAGCAGACGCCGAAGTCATGCCAGCGTTCCGGGCGCCCCGGCCCGGGCGAAAGGACGACGGCATCGAAATCCCAGCGCGAGAGCGCCCGCCAGGAGACCATGTCGTTGTGGACCACGATCGGCTCCTCGCCGGAGACCGCCGCGAGCAGGTGGAATACGTTGTACGTGTAGGAGTCGTAGTTGTCGACCAGCAGCGTGTTCATCGCGTCGCCTCCAGCCTCAGCCTGCGTGTGTTCACCGCGTCGCCTCCAGCCCCAGGCCGCGGGCGCTGCGTTCCAGCAGCGTCTGCACGATGCGCTCGACGTGCTCGCCACGATCGCCTTCGAGATCCCAGCGCGCGAGATGCTTGAGGTAGTGCGCTAGGGGGCGCACGTCGAGTCGCTCCACCGTGAGGCGCAGGTAGCGCCGGTAGAGCTCCGACTGGACCACCGCAAAGCGATATTCCGGGTCGTCCGCCGGTCGACCGCCGTTGACGCCCGTAGCGCGCGGGCCGCGTGCCCGCGCTTGCGCCAAGTCCCAACCGAGGCTCTCCCCGTCGTCCAGTAGCTTCGTCGTGTCGAATTCGATGCGCGGCGCGACCGGGTAGGGCAGGAAGTAGCC
>Ga0210389_10003540_pt1 | contig 12194 bp, 11 predicted proteins | sample IncBWH28OmetaG_FD_160127 | JGI IMG/M metagenome (GOLD analysis project Ga0210389, IMG submission 160127) | Forest soil microbial communities from Barre Woods Harvard Forest LTER site, Petersham, Massachusetts, United States - Inc-BW-H-28-O ... | reverse complement strand
CGGCTACCGTTTTTGAGATCTGTCCCAGGTTCAACGGTTAAGCGTCCCGGCGTGCGCGCCACCTGCGTCGAAGGAGCGATCAGTGTCATTCAAGCATGATGAAAACACGGGCTTGCGTCTAATACCTTCTTTGGTGGTGCCGCTCGCTCTCGCTCTCAACTTAGCGGCTTCTGCCGGCACCGCCGCGACAATCGACACGATGTCAGTCGATCCGCCTGCCCCGAGCCGAGCACTGGCCCTTTACCTTTCCAGCGCCGTTCAAGGTGACCCGTGGTCGGCGCCGAACGAGGTCATGCTGGAGGTCGACGCATACCTCCCAAAGCTGGGGCAAGAGGGACACCTTCAGGCAATTCGCGCCTGGGCTGAAAGCAAGACTCCCGAGTATCAGGTGATCCATCTCGACGGAGACGCGTCTGTGAAACAGCAGGTAATTGCGCGTTACCTGAACGCGGAGCGGCAGGCTGCGGCTATACCAGCCTCGTCGCTTGCCTTAACGCCGGCCAATTACAAGTTTCGCTATGTGGGATCGAGCGCCGGAACTCCCGTCTATGTGTTTCATTTGACCCCGAGGAAAAAACGACGCGGGCTAATCAACGGAGAATTATGGATTGATGGTGCCACAGGGCTGCTAATCCATGAGGCTGGCTATCTGGTCAAGAGGCCTTCGATCTTCATACGGCATCTCAAAATCGTTCGCGACGTGAGGCTTCAAGACGGGGCTCCCTACATTCGCACAACTCAAATCGAGATCGATGCCCGGTTCGTGGGGCGCGCAGACCTGACGATCACCGAGAGCCCCTGCACGTACGAGCATGAAGGCATTCGAACGCAGGAGAGCGAAAAACGATGAGCCTGTGTGTTCCACCGGGCAGTCTTACTTCTGTTGGCAGCGTCGCACAGCTGCGACCGCGGACTTGCCCTGCGGGAGATGTCGGTACCAGGTAACTTAGCGACAATGGATCACGGCGCCTCGTCTGAGCAATCTGCCTTGATCTCCGATTGGTTTCCGCCGCGGATCTGTGGGAAGTCAAACGCAGCCGCCTTCTGCGCGAAGCGTACGAGTGACTCGGAAGCTTCCGTCCGTTGTAGGACCAGTTCCAGAAGATGCAGTCTGGAGGCGTCGTTTGCTGCATGAAGAGTCGCTTTAAGCTCGACCCCGGTCCTGACCAGGTGGACCACTGCTCGATTGTTGGTGTCAAAGGCGGCGGGAATCTCGGTATATCGTCAGGGACTGACGTCGTTGTAGCTGGATTCGCGTCCGGAATAAGGCGCTCGATCGTGTATCGGTCGCGCGTTCCAGGTCTTACTGCCCCAAAGTGGAAAGGCTGCCTTTGCGGCTTGAACCACCACATTGAGTCCGTCCTGCTGCGTGTCGGTCACGCTTCCGAGTTCTCCTCCAGTCACAGGATCGGAGACCTTTATCATGCAGATAAAATGAGTCTAATCATCCCGGAACTGCGGGAGCCAACTTCAATGGCACTGGTCGCAACGCCATCATGAGATACGGCTGAGGTTCTACTTGGATGCGCGCTCAGCGACATTGCGTTGAGTTCAACCTTCATCGCGCCCTCACCCTTGATTGATGCGTTTCTCTATTCGTTTGCTTGTCTCTTACATGACGAGAGATGCTGAAATCGGCTCCGCTGCCGCAGAGGAACGCAGCGCGTGTCTGCGAGCCGCCTCCATGAAAATCTCTCGGATCCGAATACGGGAGTTCCCGATCCCGCAAGGACACAAACAGCCGGAAGCGCCGGAGCGGCGGCGAAAGACATCCGCTCCGGGGCTTTATGCAAATTGCTCCTCACGCTTCCTGGTCACCCGAACCGAATCCTGCTGCGCGATGAATCCGCACAGGATGAAAACATCAGTTCGTACGCTGCTGGCCGGGGATCGCGAAGGCGTACAACTTATTGTTGTTGGTCCCAATGCGATAACCAGATCCCCAATACAAAAAGCCATCGACGATCGAGGGAGCGTCAATCACCGATCCGCCGCTGGCGAAGCTCCACAGAATCTTTCCCGTGGCGGCATCGAGGGCATACATGAATCCCGGAGCACCCTGAGAACCAGCGTAGACAACGCCATTGGCAACGCTGACTGCGCCGAAGTCCATAGAGCCTGGGGTGGGATCGGCCGTCTGCCACAGGATCTTTCCTGTCTGCGCATCCAGTGCGCTCCAGGAGCCCCAATTGATCTGGGTTCCGGATGGGACCAGCGTGTAACTGGCGTGACCGCTGTCGGCAATCTCTGTGTAGATACGCTTGCCGTCCGTGGCGGTTCCCCACTCGATTCCGCCCAACGTACCGGTTCCCGCCGGGCCCACCAATGTGTTCCACAGCACGTGGCCGTCGTCGGGGCTAAAGGCCCAATAGACGCCGCTCTTTTGCCCGAAGCCGACCAGGTGATCAAGTAAGTTTGGTCCGGCGCCTCCAAGGTCGAAGTCGGGCCCCTTGGGGGTTGGGCAGTTTGAGTTCGGGGGCGAGATGGTGCAACCGATCGTCCAGTTGTCATAAGCCAGGACTTTGTGAGCCCATTCCACATTGCCGAGATCTGTATTTTGTGCCCATTTCACCGTACCTGTTCGCAAATCCAGCGCCAGCGCGGTGTCGATGTAGTCATCGCCCGGCGTGCAGACGGCGTTTGTGTTATTCGCGGCGTCAGCTTGTTCCTGGCACGCAAGAACGCTCGCGGGAACGGTGTAATTGTTACCCGTTCCGATGTATAAAACGCCGCGTTGCGGATCGATTGTCGGCGGCTGCCATATTGCGCCGCCGCTGAATTGGTTCGTGGCGCCGCGGTTGTCGGGCACGTCATACATCTTCCACAGGATGCCTCCGGTATTGGCATCCAGGGCAACCACGCTGCCCCGGAACGTGCAGCATTGATAAGAAGAGTCTTTCGCCAGGGTTGACTCCTCAATCGACGAAACCCCAACGTATACGACATCGCGATAAACGACTGGGGATCCTGTGATGATCGCAGCCGGATGCGATTCCACATTGGTGGTCCACTTGAGCGCGCCCGTTTGCCGGTCTACCGCCATGATGTTTGCGCCGTTATGTGCAGCGGCCGGGTTTTCATTATCGCCAAGAATCAGTTCGTTCCCGTGTACAGCCGGACTGACACGCGAAATGGCAGTCGGGAACCCATCGTAGTCGGAAATCTTATGGGACCAGATAAGTTGACCCGTCTTCTTCTCCACAGCATAGAGATTGCCTGCCCAATCGGGGAAATAGATCGCGTTACCGGCCACGGTGGGAGTAGCGGAGACGGATCCACCCGTTGTGAAAGTCCAGGCCAGATTAAGTGCGCCGACATTGGAAGAATTGATCAAATGTTCGGCAGGTTGATTCCACGAGTTACCCAGATCATGCCCGGCTACCGGCCATTGCCCAGAGCCCCCGGAATTCTGATCGGCCCACCCGATAAGAGTGATGAATGAGATTATGGCGATGCCTGATGCGATTACATACCTTTTTTTCATATTGTTCTTTTGTTTCTCCTGCATATGCGCAGTACAGTACAGTCGCGAAGCCAGCCAGGCAGTCTATCCGGCAGGATTCTTTAGTGCAGCGACGCTTTCTACCGCTTGGACACATCGCCGGCAGTATGGGATGCTGCAACGATGTAAGCCTTTTGTGAAAATCGAGCGCGAGTCACATTATGGCGCCCACGGGGATCACACCCGCTTTGCCGACGAACCTAAGCCGGCGACCTCGTTACCGCATGGCAGTTGCAGGGACCTGCTGGTCGCGGTTGCGGATGAATCCATCGATTGCGAATGGGCCGGAACCGCATAACTACGGCCCGACCTTCGCGGTGGTCACCACGAGGAGGTCAAGAGAGTTGAAACCAGGAACGCGAGTGCACTTTAAGCATGGCCCCCTGATCGACCAACCATCGGTACGCTCAAATCGTTACGAATGCCCCCAACAGTACAGCAAGGCCGCAGAGCAGTTCGGTGAGTATCGCAACGCGAGAATCACACTTGCGCTTGTCAGACCAGGACCGTGCCGCCGTCAATCACCAGAGTCTGCCCGGTGCAGAATTGCTCCTGCATCAGAAACAGATAGGCTTGCGCTATGTCATCAGATTCGCCGACTCGGCCCACCGGAAGACTGCTGCCAACGGTCTCGAACAGGCCTTCCCGTTCTTCTACCGTCATGTTCTGCCAGAGGTTCGTCCGAACCACTCCAGGAGACACGGCATTTACGCGTATCGGCGCCAACTCGACGGCAAGGGCGCGCGTCAAGGCCTCAATGGTTCCGCAGACACTTGCAGCAACCACCCATCCCTTATGTGGCCGCTGCCCGGCAACTCCAGTGGTGAGCACGATAGAGCCACCCTTTCGAATATTTCTACTTCCGTATTTAACGGCGGCTAACGCTGCCCAGTAGCGCAACTCAAAGGCCTGTCTCGCCTGCTGGAGATCTGTGTCTACAAGGTCGTGCAAACGGAGCTGATCGCCAGCCGTGAAAACGAGGTGATCGAATGCACCAAGCTTCGCAAAGAAGTTCTCGACGGCTGATTCATCCGACAGATCGAGTGTGTGGCCCTGTGCGTTTCCTTCCAGCTTCTCAACCGCCTTCTGCACTCGTTCCGGCTTGCTGGAGGCGATCACGATGCTGGCGCCCTGCGTTGATGCCTGCTCCGCGACCGCGAACCCAATCCCCGACGAGCCTCCCAAAACGACGACACGCTTGTTTCGTAGATCGGTTGCTTGTTTCATGCATTCTCCTGGTCCCTCGCGTTTCCGCTTACACTGTCAAAGATGCGTCCGTCGGACATGCGGTTCATGCATAATGAGCATGATGCCCATGCGTATAGAGAAACTACGTCAGGTCGATTTGAACCTCCTGATTACGTTTGCCGCAATTGCGGAGGAGAAGAGCGTCACGGCGGCTGCCTCACGGCTATTGCTAAGCCAGCCCGCTGTTAGCCGGGCGCTTCAGCGCGCGCGCCTCCTGTTTCAGGATGACCTTCTTTTGAGGTCGCCTACGGGCTTCGAACTCACGCTGCGAGGCCGCAAGATTCTCGATGAGCTTGAGGGGCTGCTACCGAAGATGGAACGTCTCGTCGCTCCCGCGGCGTTCGATCCGGTACTGGAGAAGAGCCTGTTTCGTATTTCAGGTCCCGACAATGTTTGCACGGTTGTGCTGCCGCGTTTATGCCGCGAATATGCGGGCGGGCGCTACCGGGTGAATTTTGAATTCCATCCGTGGCAGAGCGGCATCGCGGAACTGGTGGAACACGGACAGCTGGACCTCGTTCTCCACATTGATGATGGGCTCCTTCCGTCGCACTTTGAGTCGGAAAGGCTCTATCGCGAGGATTGGATTTGCGCCGTTGCCCATGACAGCGGCTTTGGCGACTCGCTATCGCTGAAACAATATCTGTCGGCATACCACATCGTTGTCGGAACGTACGCCGGCGTGCAGACTATTCCGGACAAGCAATTGGCGGCTATTGGCGCGAAACGCAACTCGTGTATTCGGGTGCCGTACTTCGGCGTAGCCCTGCAATGCCTCCCGGGCACAGAACTCGTGCTGACTCTAACCAGCGGCATGACATCCGTGCTCAAGCGGGATCGCCGGTTACGTCACGTAAAGGCGCCGCAGGAACTACACGCATTTCACTTCTTAATGGCCTGGCATCCACGACAAAACACCGATCCGCGTCACATGTGGCTTCGCGAGGCGATACGATCGACAAGCGCGGGCCTCAATGCATAGGCGAAAGGTGCACTAAATCAGCGGCACAGCAAGGCCCGCCCGTTTCTGCGAGAGCGGCGAGGCCTGAGCAACCCAAAATGGACCCGGGCGCAAACCGATTAATGCCTTTCTCCTTTCGCCTGAGACCCGCCTTCTTTCATCGGGCCAGACCCTACGTTGCAGGAAGTCCGAGAACTATGCCGAGGAGAATTATCGCTAGTACCATGCCGGAAATGAATGCAAACCGAAAATCGCGCTCACGGATGAAGACAAGGAGCATTAACAAAACGCGAAGGATGGGAAGCAGAATAAACAGCGCGATTCCCACGCGCACGATCCGCATCTCAGACAGAACCGCGAGATTCCAGATGGGCGCGTGGGAGCCAGTCAGCGCAAGCGCATATCCCAGGCCGATTGCCGCGAGGGCCGACCAACTGCCATAGCGGAGGAGACCCGCCACTAGTACTTCGAGCCGCACAGCCCTTTTCATCTGGAGCCCTCGATCAGGTGGACACCGAACACCGTGAGAAGCATTTGTATCCCCAGGACCACCAGAATCACAACGAACAAAAGCCGAAGCTTGTCGCTCGATACGCCCATGAGTATGCGCCCGCCGATAACCGCGCCGAGCACTGATCCAAATGCAACAGGCCCGGCGACTTCGGTGACGATGCTTCCTCGCATAAAATAGACGCCGGCACTGGCAGCCGCGGTCACGCCAATCATGAAGTTGGATGTCGCCGAAGAGACTTTGAGGGGCAATCGCATCGCCGTATCCATGGCGGGAATTTTCAGAACGCCGCTGCCGATGCCCAACAATGCGGAGATCAGACCGGCGCCGTACATGAGCACCATGCCGAGTCCCACACGATGTACGCGATATGTAACTTCGCGGTTAAGTTCCCAATCGTGAAAACGCGAATCCAACTGCAGCGCATGGCTCCACTTGCTGGCAGGTGCGGGAGCGGGGGCAAGAACCGGATTACGGCGTCTCGCCAGCATCTGGTGCGCGGAAAGAAAGAGAATTGCGGCGAATAGAAGATACAGAAATGACACGGGTACGATTCCGGCAAGCACTACTCCGGTTAGAGCGCCCGTTGTAGTTGCTGTTTCGAGCACGATAGCCAGCCGAATATTGGTCAGGCGGTTCTTCAGGAACGGCGCCGACCCGCCGCACGAGCAGGCGATGACGGAGACAATGCTCGCGCCGACGGCCTTATGAATCTCGATGTGGCCGAACATCGTCAGAACCGGCACAATGAAAATCCCACCCGCCATGCCAAGCATGCCGCCGAGTGCACTGGCCGCCAGGGAAACCGCGAACAGCCATAAGCTGAAGCTGCCAGCCATATCAGCGGATTCCGCCTTCCGTTCGCGGTCGGCGCGCGAGCCGGGTTACGAAACGGACCTGATCGCCCCGGTAATAGAGTTTTTCGTAATCGACGGGCTGACGCCCGGTGGTGTAGGACGTGCGCTCTATCAGGAATATCGGGCTGCCCGCACCGATACCGAGCGCTCGCGCTACCGTCGCATCAGCAGATACGGCTTCCAGACGGTACTCCGCTTCCACTAAAGGCGTATCGTACTTCTGCTCAAGCAATGAGAAGATCGGTTCCGTTTCGAGGTCGTTCTGAAGGATTCTCTCGCCGATTTCCCTTGGTAACCAGGTTTCATCGAAGGACAACGGAGAATTGTCCGCTAATCGCACGCGTTGAATCCGCACTACTGGAGTTCCTGTGGTGATCGCGAGCTGATTAGCTACGGATTCACTCGCTGGAACAGTCCGCTTATCAAGCAGGCGGGCGGACGCGTTACGCCCGAGAGATTGCATATCTTCCACGAATCCGCTCAGTTGCGTCAACTCCTGCGTAATCTTCGGCTGCAAGACGAAAGTGCCCTTGCCGCGCCGGATCTCGATGAGCCCGCGGCGTATAAGGTTCTGAATTGTTTGCCGGACCGTGGTACGACTGACCGCGTAGCGTTTGATGAGTTCCTCTTCTTTCGGAAGCTGACTTCCCAGGGCAAATGTGCCCGCCGCTATTTCAGCGGCAAGAAGCGATTCGAGCTGAGCATACAGAGGCACCGGGCTCTGTGGATCGAGTTTCACTATTGACATAGTGACATAACGATGTCATTATGTCAATGGATATCGCGATGCAATTACGCGATCAAATTTACTGGCAACACCTTGAAGGAAGACTATGAAGGCATTGATCGATTTCGTTCCTGGACTATTAACCCGGTTTCCAATGGTTCGATGGTCGCCCATTCCACTACGGCTGATCGTGGGATTCGGGTTCATGCAACACGGCTTCGCCAAACTGTCCCGGGGGCCCGACGCGTTCGCCGCCATTCTCCAGGGAATGGGAGTCCCTGCGCCACACCTCATGGCATGGTTGACGATACTCACCGAACTGCTCGGTGGCCTCGCAGTGATGCTGGGCGCATTCGTCACGATTTTCAGCGTGCCAATGACGGCTGTCTTATTGGTGGCCATGTTCAAAGTTCACTTGCAGTATGGTTTCAGCTCGATCAAGCTCCTCGCCGTGACCGCGACGGGCGCGAAGTTCGGGCCGGTAGGTTATGAGGTCATCCTGCTCTATATCGCCTGCCTCGCAGCCCTCGTTATCGGCGGTTCCGGCCCATTTGCGATCGATGAACTCATTCGCAAGCGCTTCGAAGCGCGAACAAGTACCAAAAGGCTCCCTGCAGCCGCTGCGCGGTAAAAGGGGTAGTTGCCTTGGGTTGTCGAGCTCGGGAAGCGTTCGCCCCCGTGTAGTCACGACGGCAGCGTGACGGACTGGCCGTTGCCCAACACGAGAAACGAGTCGTCTGCTGCCCACTCTCCAAGCCGCTGCCTCGGCGTGTCGATGCCCTCATCTGCGAGCTGGAATGTGCCGTGGTGAATCGCAATGCTGGTTTTCGCGGCGAGAATCTTATGAGCGAGAACGGCCTCATCAGGGGCCATATGGATTGGCGACATGAACCAGCGCGGCTCATAGGCTCCGATCGGCAACAGCGCCAGACGCGGCGCCCCGAATCGCTCTCGGATGTACGCGAAATGATCTCCGAAACCCGTATCCCCGGCAAAATAAACTCTGCAGTCCGCCCGTTCCACAACAAATCCACACCAAAGACTACGATTCCCGTCAAAGAGCCCTCGCGCCGAAAAGTGCAAAGCCGGCACGCTGTGAATCGTGGTTGTCCCAACTCGCACTGAATCACCCCAATCCAGTTCGTGGATAGGTCCAATCTTCCGGGAGCGCAGCAGCCGCGCAAGCCCGACCGGAACAATGAATTGGGACTGCCCGTGCCCCGCCAGGCGTCGCAACGCGGCAAGATCCAGATGATCGTAGTGATTGTGGCTGAGAAGGACAATATCGATGCGAGGGAGATCCTCCCACTGCACTCCCGGTTTTCTCCGGCGCCGGGGACCGATCCAGGCGACGGGACTTGCACGTTCCGACCAGATCGGATCAGTCAAAATGTTCGACCCATTGTGCTGGAGCAGCAACGTCGAGTGGTTGATTAAGGTAACCCGGAGTTCGCTTCCCTCCACACGAGAGGGCGGTTTCGATGGGGTCACGTCCGAAACAAAGTGCGCGCATTTCTCGGGTCGACTCGTGAGCTTCCACTTCAATGCTTTGAGAAACCCCCGTGCCTGGGGGGCGCCTGGATTGAAGAAGCGCTTCCCGTCAAAGTGCCGCGGCGAAGGCGGTGCTACGGGCCTCATCCTGCCTGAATCGTCTCTGTACACACGGTATCAAGTGCCGGGGAATTACCCGAGGGTCGCACCGCAAACTGCTTGCAGTGCGATGAAGCGACGTTGGTCGATCAGTTCCGCCACAACCGCATATCTCCAAAGAGCTCGCCGGGCGCAGCTCAAACGAGAACCTCCAGCAAATGCGCCGAATTCGGCGGGGGAACGACACCTGCCGCGATCGATCGATTTTCTTTACCGCGGACATCACCTGCCTGGAGATTGGGTGCTTAAAACCTGATAGGTGATGGGGGTTGGGTTCGCTGATCGGCTGATGCAGGTTCACCGGCATCATGGTCTCCCGTTCTGATTAACCGAAAACTCAAAAGATAATCTTCAGCCCTAATTGGATCGCGCGGGGTCCGCCCGAGCCGAGCACCGCGTTGGCACTGACGACGTCCGGGGTCGAATTCTGGAACCCGAAGCCCGCACCGCCCGTGCCGCTCGGATCCGTGAAGCCGTTTCCGCCGCCGGGTCCGCCATACGGATTGGCGATATTCGCGTGGTTCAGGAGATTGAAGGATTCGGCACGGAATTGAGCTGTTATGCGCTCCGTAAACCTGAAGATCTTGGTGATCGACAGATCCACGTTGTAGTACGGCACGCCGCGAAAAATGTTGTTGCCGGTCGTACCGTAACTGCCGAACGCCGGAGGAATCAGGATCGACTTGCCATTCGCATAGCACCCCAGGTTTGCAAGGGCGGCCACAGCCAGGGGACCGTTCGCGGCCGCCTGGGCGTTGCACGCGGCATTTGCGGTCGGGGCGGTCCCGCTGCCGGTAGGGGCGAAATACGGAATCCCGGTTGCTCCTCCGTTGGTGTCGTTGAATGACTTCCTGGTCTGGAAGTCGCTCGGGTCACCGTAAAAATTCCACTGTTCGCCGTAGGAGAAGACCTGATTGATCTCATTGGTTCCGCTGAAGTCGGTAGTAAGGTCGTTGATGCCCCAGGGCGCGCCGCTTTGAACCAGGACAATGGAATTGATGGACCAGCCTTCGAGGAGCTGGCTGCGAGTCCTGATCCCCGGGATCATGTAAGTAACAGACGCGGTGAAATGATGCCGCACATCGAACATACTCGACCCGTAGAGGGACTTCTGATTCTGGCTGTTAATCGGAAGGAAGAAACTCCAATTATCCGGATTCTCTGAGAGCGCGTGGGAATACGTGTAGCCCACGACGAAGGACAGGCCGCGCTGCACCCGCTGCGTCAGCGAGACCTGGAGGGCATTGTAATTGGAAGTGTTATTGTTCGCCAGTTGATCGATGTAGTTCAGATAGGGGAACTTCGAGTTGTAAGGCTGGGCGGACGTGATGGCAGCAGAGTCAGGGCTGCAGTTGTTGTAGCCGCTGGAAGCACTGGCAAGACACTGCCCGGCCGCGCTGTTGGGATTCGCCGGATTACCCCAACCCGGGCTGAACTCGCCAACCAGTTGAGGCTGGTTCAGGTCCGTAAGTCCGAACAATCTCGCGGCGTGGTTGCCGACAAAGGAGGCTTCCAGCGAAAGGCTATTCGAGAGAGCTCGCTCGATCCCCAGGTTGTAGGTAACGACATAGGGGGTTCTGAGATTCGGATCCACTCCGAGAATGGAGCAGGGCTGAGGAGTAAAGCCCGTGGGAAGCGTGACAGTACCATCCCCGCACGCCGAACTGAGGGAGTAAATCGGTACAGTCGGACCGTTGTGCGCCCAGCCGTACGCGATGCTTCCTGGAGCGTTGGGCGAACCCAGCGATCCGCCCGAATAGGTGATCGTGGCAACGTTGATGGTTCCACCTGCCGTCGTCGGCGCAGGATTGCCATTGGCGTAAAGGGGAACACCCGTCGGGATGGTGCGCAGCCCATACAGGTTCGCGACAGCCATGAACGTGTCAAAGCTGGCTTGCGAGTAATAGATGCCCGTGCCGCCGCGAACCACGGTCTTGCCGTTTCCGCCGATGTCCCAGGCGAACCCCAGGCGAGGCGCGAAGTCCTTGTGATCGCCCTTCATAACACTGGGGAGCTGGGTGCTTCCTACCTGGAACATTCCTTGCCCCGGCAGGAAGTTCCCCAGCAGATTACTATCGGCCTTCACCACGGTGGTCAGTTCATAGCGCAGGCCAACGTTTACCGTGAACCTAGGCTTGAGGCGCCAGTCGTCCTGTACGAAAACCGCATAACCGTCGTCACCCAGGCTGCGGGCAGTATTCCCACTCGTGATTCTCGCGGTTTTGATCGTCCCGCTGAAGAAGTCCTGCAGACTCCTGAATGCCAGGGGGCCTTTGTTATTGCTGGTGACGTCGTCCTGGCTGCGGTTCAGGATAACCTCTCCACCGAACTTGATCGCGTGATTTCCCTTTTGAAGAGAAACGGAATCCGTGAACTGGTAAACGCTGTCTGGCCCCACCGTCTTGGGCCAACTGACTGGCCCACCCAGCTGAAAGCTCGGAAAACCATTGATTGTGATTCGGGGAAATCCTCCGAAAGCGGGATCGTTCTGCCCGGTGTACATGTTGTAGGTTGTGCCATTGTACGCGTAGTTGGCGGGATTTTCCGAGACATCGGGTGTGCCGAAGATCTGGTGATAACGGGATACGCCGATTCGCAGCGAATTCACCAGAGTTGGAGTCGGAACATAGATCCAGTTCCCCGACGAGACTTGCGAACGAGCATATTGGGTCGTCAGCCACGGCTGTGCTATTTCAGAAGCGGGAGCGTCGACGAACGTACCGCTGCCCGGACTCATG
>Ga0210389_10003539_pt1 | contig 12194 bp, 9 predicted proteins | sample IncBWH28OmetaG_FD_160127 | JGI IMG/M metagenome (GOLD analysis project Ga0210389, IMG submission 160127) | Forest soil microbial communities from Barre Woods Harvard Forest LTER site, Petersham, Massachusetts, United States - Inc-BW-H-28-O ... | reverse complement strand
TATGAGTCCGCCCCAGATGACGCCGAATATCCGATTTCGCATCTGATCACTCCCTTAAAACTATTTCTTACCGATCGCGATCTGTATCGCGGTCGCGATGACAAGGAACGTAACCGTTCCGGCTAGCGTGGTTAACGCCGCCAACTCATATTTCGCGCCGGCGCTTCGATCGCCGCGGAATATGCGGCCGTTGACCACCGTAGATCCCGCGCCGATGAAACCGCCGAGAGCACCGCCCGCAAACACCAAGAAAACAGGCATGACGCTTGAGATGCTGAAGACAGTCCCACGCTTTAAATGAAGACGGCGTAGGCGGCTATCGCTACAATTTCCGCGCCGGGCGGCCGAGAATCAGCGCGATCGCACAATCGCGACAACGACCAAACTCTCTGGATCGAGTCCAGGAACCACTACCGCCCCGTCAAACCCCAGCCGGGGTTGTGATGCTCCAAGGACTAACTCACAACCCTTAAGGCCCTTGCGAAAGATCGGCATCGTATGCCGCGGCAGCGATGGCGCCGAGCATTTGGTCGGCAACCTTATGCGGCGGTGAGTTGTCACCAGGCGGCAGCTGAAAATGATTGATGTAGGCGGCGAACGCCAGTTTGCGTCCGTTCTGAGTAATGACAAATCCTGCCAGCCCCTTCGAATTCAAGATGCTTTTCCCGTTCAATAAATCATCGGTTACAAAAGTACCGGTTTTTGCGAATACATGGCCAACCGCGGGCGATCCGGTCTGAATTGTTGCCAGCGAACCGTCCTTGCCCAGTACCGGCAGCGCCTTGAAGAAGGCCTCGAATCCGGGTTGCTTGCTCCAATAACTCAGGTATCCACACATGAAGTTGGGGCTGAACAAATCCGCCCAGTCGCCACCCGCGCCATCGCCTTGCGATGCCTCGTTGAGGTCGAGACCTGCCCCCTCGAGAAATGCGCGCTCGATCTTGAAGCCGGCCCGCAACGGATCGGTCTTATCGTGGGCGACATAGGCGCCCAGCAGATACGGACCGACGCCGGCATGCAGGTTGTGGCTAACCTTGAGCACGACCTTGACGTCTTCGGAAATGGGTGCGGAGGTGTGTTCGGCCAGGACGTTTTCATCGCGATAAAATTGCGTGGGCGCCGCCGCCGCACTGCTCGCAGCACTAGCGCTGCTCCCTACACTGCCGTGGCCGGAGGCCACTTTGACGCCCGCAGAGCGCAACGCCTCCTCGAGCACCACGGTTGCGAAGCGGGTCGGCGAGGGTACGGGCGCCATCGCGGTTTTGGGAGCGCTGCCGGCCGGAATGCTGCCGGTCACCGTAATTGTCGCAGTCCCATCGGGATTCGAGACGCCTTCCGTATCAAACGTCGCTTCGCCTTCCCCCTTGACGGTGGTGAGATGATTGACGAAGTGCGCATAGGAAGTCTGCGGGGATTGATGCAGCGCGACCGGATCGCCGGCGTTTGCTCCCGGTGTTGCCACGAGGTCGATGACATTGTCGTTGACCATGATAGAGGACATCACCACGCCGGTACCGCCCTCGCGAGCACCGTCGGGAAAGAGCGAGGCATCGACCAGCACGCGCCCGTCGATTTGCCGCACGCCCTTCGCGTGCACCGACTGCGCCAATTCTCGAATGACGGTGAGCGGATCGCCCGGAAGTGCAGGTCCTCCGTACGTGTGATCCTCGTCCGTGAAGGCCAGGGTCCCGTCCGCCTGCAGACGGTTCGAGAGATTGGGATCTCCCGCAGCAACCAATACCAAGTCTCCCTTCAATCGACCCTTGGCGTCGATGGGGCCGGTTCCATAAATTCGCGTATGAAAACGAAAATCGGGCCCGAGGCGCGAAAGCACGGTGCCTTCGGTCAAAAGCTTGGTGGTTGATGCCGGCACGAACAGCTTGTCCGCGTTCAGCTTATAAATGACGCGGCCGGTATCCAGCGCGTAGAACTCGATGCCGAAATTCGCGTGCGCAAATTCTGGCCGGCTGACGATCTTATCGATCCGCGCCGCGAGGGGCTCCTTTGATTGCGCCATCGATTGCGCTGAATAGAAGAGCATCACAAAAGCAACGACACAGAACTTCATGCACCGAAGTGATGCCCAAGGCATAGATGGCTCCCTATATTCGTGCGCGAGCACTCAGTGATTCGACTTCGCACTGATCATACGTAATCAGTCGCAGCGATAAACGCCGAAATGCAGTGGCAATTCGTGAGAAACCGCTGCCAAGCATGACCGATTTCAAGGGTTTCCAAATGGCTTGGCGCCACACTTCACGTTCTAATGGCTCACTGATAAGCAGATTAGAGGGGGTGAAGTCATGATGAAAAAAATGTTGGTTCCAACATCAGTTTTGGCGTTGGCATGTACGCTTTCGCTCGCTGCACACGCCATGACCGACGCACCGAGGCAGCTCACGGTGCCCGCGGGCGACCTGGCCTCCGCGCTTCAATCCCTCTCGAAACAAGTCGATGCGCGCCTGGTTTTCCAGCCACAACAACTCGCCGGCATGAAAACGCAAGGATTCAGCGGACTCCTGACGACGCAGGAAGCCGTGAGCAAATTGCTTCACGGTACGGGCCTCACCGTGCACACCGATCAGAGCGGCGCCGCCATGCTGATCGAACCGGAAAGCCACGCTGCCGCGAGTGCTCTCGCGCAGAGTTCGACGGTCGGGTCCGATTCGGGCCAAGCGCCCATTCGATTGGCTCAGTCAACAGCCGCAGGTCCCGCCTCCCCGCAGGTCGCCGCGGACAGCTCAGGTCCTCTGCAAGAAATCACGGTGACCGGATCCCTGATTGACCGCGCTGGCTTTACCGCTCCCACTCCAACCACGGTGGTAACAGGAGAGGATTTGAGCCTGTTGGTGGGCGCAACTTCGGTCGCAGATGTCGCGACCTACATGACCCAATTCGCGCCGGGCCTCAACACGAATGACACGAACGGAGCAACATTCTCCGGGTCCAATAATTTCAATCTGCGAGGCCTGGGTCAGGATAGAACGCTGACGCTGGTGGATGGTCAGCGCCAAACGCCGTCCGATCTCTCGGAGGGACTGGACGTCAATCGCATTCCCTCCGGCATCATCGACAGGGTCGAAGTCGTCACTGGCGGCGCCTCGGCCGCGTACGGCTCGGACGCTGTCGCGGGTGTCGTCAACATCATCCTCCGCAAGGACATCCAGGGGCTCGAATTTTCGGCCGAGGGTGGCGAGACTTCGTACAATGACAATCGCAACTGGAAACTGACCGCCAACTGGGGCACTCACTTCGCCGACGACCGTGGCCGCTTTATGATCGCCACGGAAGCCGCGGACAACACCGGCGCCGGTGACTACGGATCTCGACCCTGGGGCAATCAAAATATTGGCCTCATTCCGAATCCTGCTTATACGGGCGCGACGGGGCAGTATCCCTATATCCTCGCCTCAAATACGCGCGCGTCGTTCACGAACAGCGGCGGCGTGATCACCAGCGGCGCGTTGACTGGGACCACGTTCCTGGCTGGAGGCGTCCCGACGCTGTTCAACTCCGGCGTCAATTCAGTCGATTGCGGCTGCGGCAGCAGCGGCGGTAATGGGTCGCAAATCTTCCCGGGACAGCAGATCAACACGCCCTTGAGCCGTCAAACGGCGATGAGCCGCGTGTCATTCGATTTCACGCCGCAGATCACCGCGTATATTAATCTCGATTACGCGCACACGGAATCGAGCCTGCGTAACTTGGTGCCCATGGGCTTGGGTGGCGGCTGGAACGGCATCACCATCCAGTCGGACAACGCATTCTTGCCTGCCTCCTTGCGCAATGCCATGTTGGCGGCCGGTGAAACTAGCTTCACCATGAACCGCGACACGCAGGACATACCGTGGTGGGGTCCGGAAGGGATCACCCATTACTGGCAAACGGACGCCGGCCTGCACGGCAAATTCGGCCAGACCGGCAGTTGGAATGCGCGCGTTTCCTTCGGCCAGTTCGACCGGACTGAGGAATATTTCAACGACACGAATCAGAGCAACTTGGCGCTCGCGCTCGATGCCGTGACCAATCCGGCAACGGGCCAGATCGTCTGCCGCTCGACCCTGACCAACCCGAACAATGGTTGCGTCCCGATCAATATCTTCGGCCCCGGATCGATCTCCCCGGAAGCTCGCGCTTACGTCGTCAACAATTACTCGCACTATTTCCAGGTCCGTCAGAGCGTCGGCAGCTTCGACATCCAAGACGAGCCTTTCTCGCTGTGGGCCGGTCCTGTCTCAGTCGTGGCTGGCGCCTCCTACCGCAACGAGGCGGTCAGCGGCGAATATGACTTGCAAACGACCTCCGGCAACAACGGCATATTCTCAGGTGCTAACCCCGGCGCAGGCACCATCCGCACCGTCGAAGGATTCGGCGAAACGGTCATTCCGCTGCTCAAAGACCTGCCGTTCGCCCATGAACTCGACTTGAACGGTGCGGTGCGCGCAACCTCGTACAACACCGTCGGCGAGGCGACCACCTGGAAAGTGGGCTTGACCGACACCCTCACGGACGGGTTGCGGCTGCGCGCCACGCGTTCGCGCGACATCCGCGCTCCCAACTTCAGCGATCTCGCGGTCAACGGATCCCAGAACGTCACCGAGATCGTCTATCAAGGCACCTCGACCCAGGTGTCCTACTACAGCCAGGCGAACGCGTCACTCAAGCCTGAGAATGCCGACACCTACACGGGCGGCATTGTGTTCCAAACCCCCGGGAGCGGCGACCTGCAGGTATCGTTGGACTACTTCAATACCAGCATCGACAACGCCATCACCGCCCTGACGCCCCAGCAGGTCGTCGATGGTTGCACCCAAGGAAACTCAGGTCTGTGCGCCAACATCATTCGCAACTCGGGCGGCGTGCCGACCACGGTTTTCGTCGGCGAATTCAACGTCCAGGAGGTCAAGCTCAGCGGCATGGACTTCGATCTCTCGTATCGGCTGCCCACGGAGCTTCTCTTCCCGTCAATGCCCGGCAAGCTGGCTCTGAAATCGAACGCGAGCTACCTGTTCCACAATCGACAGCAGTCGATCGACGCGGCGCCGATTGAGAACGCCGGCAACAACAACCCGCGCATGTACGCCAACGTAAGCCTCATTTACTCGACCCATGACTTGGCGGTGAGCGTTACTGGCCAATACATCGGCAGCGAGTGCTTCATCTGCGCGTTGCCGGCGGGCGAACAACCGCAATTCGCAGGCAGCCCGCGCGGCTCAGCGGTCGGATACCTGCATGGCGGCTTCGAGTACACGATCGTCGACAGTCAGTCGCTCCGTCTGCAGTTGTTCGGCAACGTGAACAATCTGTTGAATCGCGCCCCGCCGGTCATCCCGTACCCGACCAATGGCTACTGGACCCAGCAGACCGACTTCGGCCAGTACGACACGATTGGACGCCGCTTCCTGCTGGGCGTACGCGCGAAGCTGTAACGGACTTTCGAACAGAGCCTCGCCTTGGCGATGTGATTCATCGCTGGGGCGGGGCGGATCGCAACGACTGACCGATCAATCGTCGGCGAGCGCGAGTTTCTCGAGCAGCCGACGCGATTGGGATCGCACAATCCGGCGCGACACCGGCCACGTCTCATAGTCGATCTTGTGCTCTAGGAAAGGCCGCATGATCTCGTGATAGTGCTCAGCGTTGCGCGCATAGACGCGCATAACATAGTCGAGCGAGCCGAACACCGCATCCGCTGAGACGATGTAAGGATTTTTCACCATTAAGGCCTCGAGGATCCGCGCCATCTCCGGTGTATACGGTTTCGCGGCGATGGTCACCTGATAAAGGCTCAAGTCCGCGATCCGTTCAACATTGATATCCGTGTTGTAGCCGCAAATCAGCCCGTCGCGCTCGAGCCGCTCCAGCCGCGTCGTGCACGGGCTCGCTGACAGCCCGATCTCTTTGGAAATCTCCGTGATGGATTGGCGGCTGCGTTCGGAAATCGCCGTCAGGATTTTCATGTCCAGGCGATCGACCCGGCCGGGGCGATGGCCCACCTTCTTCGCATAGTTTCTTCTCACGCTTACGTCTACCTGTCTTACGATATTCACCCTAGTCTACCAACTTGAGGATTTGTTTAGGGCGTGGCCGTCCTGTGGCGGTGATAACCGCCGAATTTCCGGGGGAAATCGTGGGAAACTGCTGCGCACCGAGGTCGATTTCGACGGTTTCTAAATGGTCCGGCTCAACGCTTCACGCTCTAATATCAACCAATTTATCGGGTAACCAAAATAGTGCTGGACCAGAAATCTAAGGGAGTTGCTGTGAATATCAATGTCGTCGGGTTCGACATCCCGTTCGTGGTTTTTTTAGGAGATGCCGCCGATGCGACCTATGCTAAGACGGCGCTCGGCCTGGTCGAGTGGCGCGCGGAGGCCTGCGCCGGACAGATTCGCCTGCCCGGCTGCAAAGTCGACGCCGGCGTTCCGGATCTGTCGATTGCCGAGGCAAAAAAATTAGGGGTACGGAGCCTGATCATCGGTTCCGCCGCGGTGGGCGGCGGCATGCCGGCGCATTGGATCGGCGCCCTTCGCGAGGCCGCCGCCGCCGGCATCGCTATCGTTGCGGGTCTTCATGTTCGCCTCGCGAGTTTTCCGGGGCTGGAGGAAGCCGCTACGACGGGCGGCGCGCGTTTGGTTGACGTGCGCGTGCCGCCCAAGACACTGCCGGTCGGTACGGGGGCTAAGCGCTCGGGCAAGCGGCTGTTGACCGTCGGCACGGATTGCGTCGTAGGAAAAAAATATACGGCCCTCGCGCTCGACCGTGAAATGCGCAACCGGCGCATGCGCAGTCACTTTCGAGCGACCGGCCAGACCGGCATCATGATTGCAGGCAGCGGAATTCCCATCGATGCGGTCGTTTCGGACTTTCTGACCGGTGCTGCCGAAGTGCTGTCACCCGACAATGATCCCAACCACTGGGATGTGATCGAGGGCCAGGGCTCGATTCTTCACCCCGGTTATTTACAAGTGACGGTGGGCTTGCTGGTGGGATCGCAACCGGACGCGTTCGTCGTCTGTCACGACCCGATGCGGCAAACGATCTCCGGATGGCCTGGTTTCCCCCTGCCGCAGATCACGGAGATAATCGAACGAACGGTGCTAACGGGGAAGCTCACGAATCCCGCCATCCGCTGTGTCGGCGTGGCACTCAATACCTCCAAGGTTCCCGAGGGCGAGCGCGCCCGGGTTCTCGCGCAATACGAACGACAAGTAGGGCTGCCCTGCGTTGATCCCTTGATCGACGGCGTCGCACCGATCGTGGATTTGATCCAGCAGGAGTTTGCCACGTGAAGCTCGGCGTTCATATCGAATACTGGCCAACGCTTCGGCCGTTTCGAATCGCCACCAAGACCTGGACCGCCTTTGAATCCGTGGTCGTTGAACTGGAGCGCAATGGTGTCGTCGGTCGGGGCGAGGCACTCGGCGTGTTTTACTTTGAAGAAACCGCCGAGAGCATGTTGGCCAAGATCAACGAGGTGTCAGAGGCCGTCGAGAATGGCATCGACCGACAAGCATTGCAGCGCCTGCTGCCGCCCGGTGGTGCACGCAATGCCATCGACTGCGCGCTGTGGGATCTCGAGGCAAAGTCCCAAGGGCGCTCGATTTGGGACATCTCCGGGGTGCAGCCGAAGCCGCTCGAGACGGTGTTCACCATCGGCATCGAGTCGACCGCCGAGGAGATGGCCGCCAGGGCGGCCGCCGCTGCCGCGTACACACTGTTGAAAGTGAAGCTCGACCAAACTCAGCCCGCGGAACGTCTCACAGCGATCCGCCGTGCCCGGCCCGACGCGCGCATCGTCGTCGATGCCAACCAAGGTTGGAGCTTCGATCAGCTCAAGGAAATGGCGCCCCTCTGCGCCACGCTCGGCGTGCAGATGCTCGAACAGCCATTGCGTCGCGGCGCCGATGCAGAGCTACAGCGCTATGAATCTCCCGTACCGCTATGCGCCGATGAATCTTGCCTTCACCTGGGCGAGCTCGAGCAGGCCGCGTCGCGCTACGACTGGATCAACATCAAGCTCGACAAGACCGGTGGCCTAACCCACGCTCTCGATCTCGCGCACGCCGCGCGCAATCTCGGACTCAATATCATGGTCGGCAGCATGGGCGGCAGTTCGCTCGCGATGGCGCCCTCTTTCGTGATCGGATGCCTCGCCGATCTGGCCGATATCGACGGCCCGCTCTTGCAGCAATCGGATCGCATTCCGGGCCTTGTCTACCAAGGCGGCCGGGTCTCCATATTCGACCGTAACGTCTGGGGATGAACTTCAAAATCTGGGGTAACCTCATGGACCCGCGCAAGAAGCAATTCGTGATAACGCAGCTGGCACTCTTAGGCCTCGCCTTCGCAAGCGTCAACTCCAGTGCCGACGAGCGCTATCCGCCGCCTCGGTTTACAGTGGCAGATCGCGTGCAGACCCTGCAAAAAGCCTTTCCGGCGATCGACGACATTTTCCGCAGCTACGCGACGGATAAAAAAATTCCCGGCATGGTCTGGGGAATCGTGATCGACGGTCAGCTTGCGCACGTGGGAACCTTCGGCGTACAGGATTTGAACACCAACAAACCCGTCACGCAGACGACGGTGTTTCGCATCGCGTCCATGACCAAAAGCTTCACCGCACTCTCGGTGCTCAAGCTACGGGATCAGGGCAAATTATCCCTCGAGGATCCCGTCACCCGATGGATACCAGAATTCGCGAAGGTTCAACTACCGACGCGCGATTCGCCGCCGGTGAAAATCCGCCAGCTGATGAGCCATAGCACAGGCTTGCCTGAGGACAATCCCTGGGCGGACCAGCAGTTGGCAGCCAGTGATGCTGACGTCACCCGATGGTTGCTCGCCGGTGTGCCGTTCTCGACGCCGCCGGGTACCCGATACGAATACTCCAACTTCGCCTTCGGCCTGCTTGGCCGAGTCGTGACCAAGGCGTCCGGTGTTCTGTACGACGATTTTGTGAAACGCGAAATCCTCGAGCCGCTGCACATGGTTTCGAGCACTTTTGAGTTCTCTCGCGTCCCCAACGAGAAGCGTGCCATCGGCTACCGCTTGAACCCGGACGGAACCTATCTCGAGGAGCCCCCACTCCCGCAAGGCGCTTTCGGCTCGACCGGCGGCTTGCTGACCAATGCGGACGACCTCGGCAAATATGTGGCTTTCCATCTGTCGGCCTGGCCGCCGCGCGACGAAGCGGATGCCGGCCCGGTGAAACGCAGCTCCGTGCGGGAGATGAGTCACCGCTGGACGCCGTCGAACCTGACGGCGCGCCGCGTTGATGGCAAGCTTCAGGTCAGCGAATCCGGCTATGGCTATGGGCTGCGCATCAGCACGGACTGCCGCTTCGAACGCATCGTCGCCCACAGCGGCGGCCTGCCCGGTTTCGGATCAACGATGGCGTGGCTTCCGGACTATGGCGTCGGCATCTTTGCGATGGCGAGCCTCACCTATTCGGGACCCTCCGAAGCGACCAATCGCGCGTGGGACACGCTCCAACAGACGGGCGGTTTGCAACGGCGCGAGCTTCCCCCCTCCCCGGCCCTCGTGCAGATGCGCGAGCATGTGGTCAATCTGTGGAATCACTGGGACGAGACTGAGGCCAAGCAAGTCGGCGCCATGAATCTCTTGCTCGACGCGCCGTCCGCGCAGCGAAGTGCCGAGATCCGCTCACTCCAAGCTGAGGTGGGCGAATGCAAGGCCGCAGGGCCCGTGCTCCCCGAGAACTGGCTCCGAGGCCAAGTGAATTTCACCTGCGCTCACGGTACCGTCGGCGCCTTCTTCACGCTCTCGCCCACGGCACCGGCGAAGATACAACACTTGAGCTACCGCAAGCTCGACTCCGACTCGGCCCGGCTCGGAGCGCCGACTGGGCCGCCCGCGGGCGTGACCTGCGCCGACGGCCTGTGACCGCAGATCTGCGTCAGTGGTGTCCATCGAAGTAGTCCACAACAGACTCCGCCACCCTGCCCATGGCGTCCTCGACGTCAGCGCGGGCACCGGTCATGCCCATGTTGTAGAAGGAAATGACGATGGGGCCCGTGCCCGAGTAAATGACGCCCACGTCATTGGTCACACCGGATGTTTCTCCCGTCTTATGCCCCACAGACACGGTCAGATAGTGCGGGATCTTCATGCTGCCCGCCTGTTGAGCAAGCAGCATGCGCCGCATTTCGTCACAGCTTGCGGGTTTGGCAACTGTGCAGCTCTCGATACCCTCAACGAGTCGACCCATTTCGTGCGGACTAGCCGCCCCGAACCATTTGCTGCTGTCGTTCGGATCGACGGGCGATGGGTCGTGCCCAGCGCTAACAGCGTTGGCCTCATCGATCAGAGCCTTGCGTTGCTCGGAGAACACGGGCATTCGATGGATCGTCGTGTCCGCGCAGCACATGGCGAAGACGTCCTCATTGGATAGGTTTTCATACTTCGGATTGATGGACGCATATTCAAGCCGAAAGTATTCGCCGGTCGTATGGGTCTGCTTCAGTACTTTATAGCCGGCGCCGCGCAGAAAGGCATTGACCTTGTCCTTGCCTCCCACCTTTGCAATCATGATGTCAGTCGCAGTGTTATCGCTGGTGATGACCATTTCGGTCAGGATGTCGCGGACAGTCGGTTTCAGGCCCACATCCTTGAAGCGGTAGATGCCGGAGCCGCCGCGTAGCACGGCCGGCGTAATCTCAACTCGCTCATCCAGTTTGAGCGTTCCGGCATCCACCATCTGATAGGAAAGCACCAATGTCGCGAGTTTGATCGTTGAGGCGCTCTCGAAGGACTCGTCGGCGCGGACCATCGCTTCTTCGCCGCTTCGCAGATGCTTGACATAGATACCCGACTTTGCCTGGATACGCCCGAGCTCTCCTTCCAGAAGACGAGTCAGCGGCGATGGCGCCTCGGCCGAGGCCAGCCCGGTTCCGAGGAAACAAAATGCAAGCAACACGATGCAGCGACCCATGGTTTCTCCTTATATGCCCGTGCTTGATTATGCCAATTTGATTTTACTCACTCACGGCTTAAATATTTCACGAAGCGATCGAGACCCTCTTCAAGCTTCGCGGGATCTGCCGCCACACACCAACGCAAAAATTCTGGTGCTTCGCTGCCGAACGCCGAGCCGGGCGCGACGCCGACTCCGGCATTTACCACGAGATCCTTGCAAAACGCCAAGCTGTTGCTCATCCTTCGAACGCGGAAGAAGGCGTACATCCCGCCTCTGGGAGCCATGCCAAGTTCAATGCGATCGACTGCGCCAAGACGCGCGTAGAGCTTGTCGCGGTTTGCTTTTATCTCGCGCACGAGTTCGTCAATATCCTGTTCGCAGCTTCTCAGTGCCTCTCGGGCTGCGGCTTGCACGAATCCCGGGGCACAAGAGGTGTTGTACTCGATCAGCTTGCCGAAGCTCTCTAGGAGCGCTGCGGGAACCGCAGCCCATCCGACACGCCAGCCGGTCATGCGCCATGCTTTGGAAAACGAGTTGCAGCTAACGAGTCGGTCTAAAGGATCGGCAATGTCTAGAAAGGAAGGCGCGCAAGGCCCACTGAAGTACACGCGCTCGTACACATCATCGGTGATCAGCCACACTCCAAGCTCGCGGCACCGATTCAGGATCTCTTCCTGCTCCCGCCTAGTTATTGTCCAGCCCGTCGGGTTATTCGGGCTGTTGATGATCACGGCGGCGACGCCCGGTCGAATGGCATCAATCAGTCGCCCCAAATTGAGCGTCCAGCCTTCGCGCCCGAACTCCAGCGGCATTGAATGGACTGTTGCGCCTAAGATTCTGGGGATCTCGCAGAGGTTAGGCCATACAGGCGTTACCGCAACCACGGTATCTCCGGGATTCACCAGGGATTGGAGTGCGATCATGAGCGAAGACACACCCGAACTCGTGACAGCAATGCGGTCTGCCGAGATGGAACCATGCAGACGAGAAAGATAGGCCGCTAACTCCTCACGCAGCGTGGCAAGACCGAGCGTAGGCGCATAAAATGTTTCACCTCGCTCAAGCGCGGCCGCGCCTGCTTTGCGAATTTCCGGGGCCGTCTCGCGATGGGATTCGCCAAACCAGAACGGCAGCACGTCCATTCGGCCAATCGCTGCATTGGCAACTTCTCGAATCTGTTGGCTGCGCAATGCTTGAACTTCAGATCTTCCGCTAAGGGATGCCATTAATCGAACTCCATCTAGAGAACGCTCGA
>Ga0210389_10003538_pt1 | contig 12197 bp, 10 predicted proteins | sample IncBWH28OmetaG_FD_160127 | JGI IMG/M metagenome (GOLD analysis project Ga0210389, IMG submission 160127) | Forest soil microbial communities from Barre Woods Harvard Forest LTER site, Petersham, Massachusetts, United States - Inc-BW-H-28-O ... | reverse complement strand
CTATTGTTTCGCCAGTTCTTCCGCTCGTTGGATCATGCTGTGAGCCCGTTGGGTGATCGCCGATTTTTCGGCGGTAGATGCGGACGCAATCATTTTCTTAACCAGAAACTCACAATCCTCCCGAACCTTTGCTGCGGCCGGATATTTTCCAGAATCGAGTTCGTGTAACGCGCGCAGCCAGCGATTGCCATAGGTCGCGTGGATTGTCTCGTCGGCCCAGTCAAAGTCCATGTCGTGTTCGCTCGCTTCATCGCCGATTTCCTTGAACACGGCAGTTCGTTCTGGTTTGCGTCCGATATTTTTCGTCTCAAAAAAATAGAGCATGCCCAGGCGATAAATCGGTTGAGTCCCTTTCGCGCTTTCGTAGATGTATGATCCGAGCGGAACTTCGGACGGATCAAATCCCCAGGCACTGAGCCGGTTCTGGCCCATTCGGCAGTGGCGCGATTCGTCATAGGTCCACCTCGCAGCATCCCGGATCCATTCCCAGGGGAGGACATCGGAGAACTCGCTCAGGATGATCCCGCCATGTTCAACGGCCCACACTTCGTTCAGGTGGCTGACGGCAGAACGCAACTGCAAGAGAAGCCCTTCGCCGTAGGGGAACTCTGCGTCGATGATGTCCGGCCAATAAAACCGGCATGACCAGTAACGCGGGTCGCGTGCCGGCAGATCCGGGACCGCAATTGATTGTGAACCTGGAATTGGTGCCACTTCGACGTTGGGGGGAGCAGTGTCCGTCCCGATTCCTCCAAGGAAAGCGAGCTGGTTTGAAAATTCGGCGGTCCAATTTTCCGTTCGGGTGCGGTTGGAAAGATCGCTAGCCGACTCTTGAGCGGCCCAGGCCATCAGCGTTGAAATTTGTTTTTCCTTTTCTCTCAGTGAGAGCTCGAGGAACCGATAGGTAGGCGCGTCGGCCAATGGATCGGAGTGGTCGAGGAATTCCCGATAGGCATCCCGGAGCGCAGCGAGACCCATGCTTCCCCAGGCAGTGAGAAACGCGGAGGCTGTCGGAGCGTTTCGAATCTCGGCCAGCAGCGCGGCCAAGGGTCGGTCGGCACCTTCGTGCTCGATCATCTTGCTTGGGAAACGGAGCTCAAAGATGCGTTCCCGCAGATCGTTAGCGGTCTCAGCGTTTTGCCAGCAGAAATAGGGGACCGCCATCTTGACCTCCAGATCGTAAAGATGAGGGATCCAGGCTGAGGCGCCGACGATCAGGGAGCGCTCGCAAAAAAAGAACCGCTTAAGAATTTGGGCGGTATCCAGGCGCTTCCAGCGTGCGCGTGGTTGCTCGCCTCGGAGGTAAAAATTGGTCAAACTCATACAGAACGCGGTGCGGGGGGACAAAAATGGGCGACCCGTCGCAATAAATAGCTCGATCAGGCGAAAAGAGAATGCAGGATCATACTTGAAACATGAATTATCCTATCAGAAGCCAGATTCCAACAAAAACAGAATTTCTGGTTTCTTGCTATCACACCCCATCCGAAAGAGCGCGTCGTCTGTTTTACGTGGTGGTGCGTGCAGGGCATCTTCGATCGGCGCCGGATTACCAGGTCGAACGAGATCATCTGCCGGGACACGATCTTCTTCTGTGCTTGTCAGGCAGTGGTTTTGTCCTAACCGGCAACAGGAGATTCAAGGTTGAATCCAACGAGCTGGCGTGGATTTCGGGTCATCATCCGCATGCCCATTGGGCCAATCAAGCCGATCCATGGGAGTTGCTTTGGCTGAGGATCGATGGCCGGGCAATGGAGGAAACATGCAACATGCTATCCGTACCCCGTCTTCCGGTTTTTTCGGGAATCCCGATGATAAACTTACGCCAAGAATTCCTGAGAATTCTCGAGCTGATGAACGATGTCCGCTGGCCTTGGATGCGATGCTCAACGCCGCGATTGCGGAGATTCTGGCGATGCTCTGTGAAAACCGGCAGGCAGAGCCATTAGATTCGTTCGGAGTTTTCCCTGGAGACTCTGCGGATGTGCGCGAGGCGCTGACTAAAATGGCGCTTTACCCCGATCGTCCCTGGCGAGTGGCCGCTCTTGCCCGCCTTTGCAGGTTGAGCCAACCGCATTTTCATCGGAAATTCAAACAGGCAACCGGTTCAACTCCGATTGATTGGTTGCGACGGGAACGCATCAACCACGCACGCAGGCGTCTGCTGGAGAGTGGGGATTCTGTTAAGCAAATTTCCGAGCAGGTCGGGTACAACGATCCGTTCTTTTTCAGCAGAGATTTTAAACGTTACACGGGGGTGGCACCGAAAGACTATCGGAACCAGCACATTCGTGAAATCTAGCCAGTTTGATTCTGGAGCTCGGTGAAGGTGACAGACGCAACGTCTACGCCGGTGGTTTGTTCCGGACTCAAAATTTCAATCCAGCCCGGAGCTATCTCGACGACTAACCGGCTATACGGGCTGACCCACGCCTGCTCGCGGCTGGTAACATGAATCGAACTGCCGCCGGCACGGTGGATGGTAAACGGGTGCCAGTCTTTGGCTTTCAGTAGGTCCCTGATCCGATCAATCATAGGCTATGGCTAATCCCAAAACCGTTCGGATACAAGCTCTGTGCGCGCATTTTGCAGAGCCCTCAGTCGATGCCGCTTCGATGACGGTAGGCGGTTTCGTCCGGGTCTATCGAAGGCTCATCCAACGCGGAAAGGATCGCTCGTTTTGGCAGGAACGATTTCAGCTTCTGAGCAGCGCCAAACCGACGGCTGCGAGGACTCAGCTCTGTGCCACACGGCGGCAACGGCGAGCCCTGCGGCGGCCAAGCTCGGATCGAGGATGGCCTCGGTAAAGCGCGCGATCCGATGAACTTGATCCAAGGGTTATCTGGCTATAGATCAAGGTCATGGCCCTCCCTCCGCTCCGAGTCGGTCTTTTCGGCATTGGTCTCGATACCTATTGGCCGCAATTCGCAGGCTTGCACGAACGCTTAAATGGTTACGTGGAAAGAGTCGCTGGGAAGTTGGCCCGTCCTAACGTCGAAATTGTGAATCTGGGTCTGGTCGATTCTGCGGACCGGGCGCGCGATGCGGGTCACCAATTTCGACGAAGCGATGTTGACCTGATTTTCCTCTACGTCACGACCTACGCACTATCATCCACGGTTCTCCCTGTCGTTCGCCGTGCAGGAGTGCCAATCGTTGTCCTCAATCTTGTCCCTGAACCGTCCATCGACTTCGCTGCGTTTAATCACTTGAAAGATCGCACAAAAATGACCGGTGAATGGCTGGCTTATTGTTCGCCTTGTCCCGTGCCCGAAATCGCAAACGTCTTTCTCAGGAACAAGATCCCGTTCCATCAAATCTCCGGTACGCTGGAAGACGACCCGACCTGCTGGAATGAGATTGATGACTGGATCGAAGCAGCCCGCGTGGCCTCGGCTTTAGAGAATTCGCGGATTGGACTGATGGGACACTACTACAACGGGATGCTCGATATTTACTCCGACGTCACGTTACAAATAGCGACTTTTGGCGTTGATATTGAGATCCTCGAAGTCGATGAACTCTCAGCGCTTCGGTTGAGGGCGGCTTCGTCGGACGTTCGGCAACGATTGGATGCTTTGCACAACGAATTCGATGTGCAGCCGGACTGCAGCGAATCCGATCTTTTGGATGCTGCACGCACGTCGGTAGCCCTCGATCAATTGGTGCAACGCTACGGTCTTGGGGCGTTGGCTTATTACTACAAAGGATCCGGACTCGCCGAAAACGAGGCGACAATGTCTTCGATCATTCTGGGAACCTCGAGGCTTACCGGCCAGGGAGTTCCCGTCGCGGGCGAGTACGAAGTGAAAAATGTGCTCGCCATGAAAATTCTCGACCTTTTCGGAATCGGCGGGTCGTTTACCGAGTTCTATCTAACAGATTATAAAGAGGATGTCGTACTGATGGGCCACGATGGACCTGGCCACACCCGAATCGCCGAAGGTCGCACTAAAGTGAGGCCGCTCGACGTGTATCACGGAAAAGTGGGTCGTGGCCTCTCGGTAGAGATGCGCGTTAAGCAAGGGCCTGTCACGTTGTTATCCGTTGTCGAACGAGATGGCCGACTCGCGTTACTCTGTGCGGAGGCAGAAAGCGTGCCAGGGCCAATTTTGGAAATCGGCAATACCAACAGCCGCTATCGATTCAGATCCGGGGCACGCAATTTTGTTAATCGATGGAGCGCGGAAGGCCCCGCGCACCATTGCGCGATTGGAATTGGCCATCTGGCCGGCCGCCTTGAGAGATTTGGGCAACTGCTCGGACTCGAGGTGATTCGCGTCGAATAGAGACGTTCAGATGAGCGATTTCCAGGGGTCGGATGCGTATTTGAAGCCGCTTAGTTGTGGACGTTCGGCAACGCCTTTTGTCAGAAGCAGGAATTTAAAAGCCATCCCCATGTTCCCCGGATGCATCAGGGTTCGGTACGGCCCGAGAAACGCGGCGCGAACTGGTGTCAACCCTTCGGTTTCGACCGCCTTCTCAAGCGCCAAAAGCCGAGACTCGGCTGCGCCGACCATGAAATGATGTTGGTCTGCGTATCCGGCCAACTCGAGGGATACCTTGGCAGCAGCTTCGGCAAGCGCCGTAAAATCGACGTGAGCTGTGATGTCGATCTCTCCCGGTCGTTCGAGTGGGTTGTAAGACCGCCGATGCCGCGAATAACACGACAAGGTGCCTTCCGTGCGTTCCCCCCTGTAGTATTCGTCACGAGGGAATCCGTAATCGACAATCAGCACGAACCCCTTTTCGAGCCTGGTGCCGACTTCCCGAATCCAGCGCGTGGCCGCCAGATTCACTTCGGTTCGGTACGGTGACGCGGCGGGCAGTGGCAGTTTATCAAGGGCTTGGAGGAGTTCCGGCGCCTCGATCTTCGCGGGAACGAAACCGAATTCTTCGCCGGAGATATCCACCAGCAATTCGGACCATTCGTCGTTGCGATAAACGACAATGTGGACCGGCATGGCGTCCACCAGTTCATTTGAGATGAATGCTCCGGTGACGCCCTGGAGTTCGGACAACTCGGCGAGCCACGTCACTCTTTGGAGAAGGGCAGGCTCGAAACGCGCCTTTTGTTGCAGCCGCTTTCCGGGTATCGGCTCGAGGATGGTGTAGCGAACGCATTCGGCGGCTTCCAAGGATTCTTCCTTTATCGCGGAAAGGATATCCATCGCGAGTTGACCATCCTCAGCCCCTTCCTCCACGATGGTGAAACGAGATGGACTCCCGAGAAGCTTCCACATTTCGATGAGCTGCGAAGCCAATAGCTGCCCGTAAAGATGGCCGACAGTGACATTGGTGTAGTAGTCTCCCTGCCTGCCGATGCGGAGGCGTGTCGACGTGTAGTAGCCGTACTCAGGGTGGTAAAGCGCCTGCTCCATGAACCAGGGAAACGGAACCGGACCGTGGCGCTGGAGGTGGTCCCGGATGAAGGCGACGAGCGGCAAAGATCCTGGCATCGAAACAGCGGAATGTTCGACAATGGAAAATTCGAGTGGATAGTCAACCGGAATCCCCTGGAACACGTGTATAAAATTTCTATTTGATCCGGGGGGCAGCCCGTGAAAGGGATTTGGACCGAGAATTGGAAAATATGAGTAAACCGGAACGCCGCCGTCCATTTTTTTTACGACCGTTATTCGCAATTCCAGTTTTGATCCTGTTTCTTTTGGTCGGGGTCGGTATTTGGTTTGCGCTGAACTTCATTGGTCGCTACGAGCAAAAGGCCGCGGAGTTTGATTTGGCGAAATTGGATGCCGTCGAATCGGCGAGCGTGATTTACGATCGCTATGGACAGGTTTTCGGAAAAATCTTCATTCAAAATCGAGAACAAGTAACCCTGGACCAGATTTCGCCTTTTCTGGTCGACGCTGTCATTGCGGAGGAGGATAACCGATTTTACGAACACAGCGGCGTCGACTTTTACGGGATGTTTCGCGCGTTGCTGAAGAATACCCAGGCCGGCCGGATCCGTCAGGGCGCCAGCACAGTGACCCAGCAGTTGGCCAGAAACGTATTCGATCTGCGGGATCGCACCTACGATCGAAAGATACTCGAGGTCTTTCTCGCGATGCGGATCGAGCGGTACGTTCCGAAAAACAAGATCATGGAGCTCTACCTGAACCGGGTCTACTTCGGGGGAGGATTGTATGGTGCAGAGGCGGCTTCCAGAGGTTACTTCGGGAAGCCGGCCAAAGATCTTTCCGCAGGGGAGGCGGCCATGCTGGCGGCTCTTTTGAAGAGTCCGAACAATCTTTCGCCGTGGCATAATCTGGAGGCCGCGACCCAGGAGCGGGATTTTGTCCTGACCCGGATGGTCGAGGAACATAAAATTCCTCAGCGACTAGCCGATGAGGCAAAGCAACAGCCGCTTCAGGTACAGCCAAAGTCCAGCGTGGTGTCACAGTCTTACGCGATCGATTTGATCCGGCAGCAAGTGCAGGGGCAAATTGGGCTCGAGTCAATTGCGAGTCAGGGGTACCGGATCTACACGGCTCTGGACCCTGTGCTCCAACGGACGGCGGAGGAATCGCTTCGGCGTGAATTGGATAAGGTGGAGGAGTTGCCCGGCTATCAGCATCAGAAATTCGCTGACTACACGAATTTCCTGAAGACTTGGAAGAACACACCTACGACACCCGGGTCACCGCCGCTTCCCGAGTATTTGCAAGGAGCGGTGGTCGCTGTTGACAATCGGTCCGGAGGAATCCTGGCGCTCGTCGGGGGGCGCGATTTTTCGCAAAGCGAATACGATCGTGCGCTCCAGTCGAAGCGGCCGGCGGGTACCGCATTTACGCCATTGGTTTTCACCGCCGCTCTGGAAAAGGGGGTTTTTCCGGGTTCGTTGTTCGAAGACTCTCCTCTCGACAATCGTCAGGTAATGATTGGAGGCACGACAGGTATCCTGGGTGAGTGGGGCGTTGAGCGCGCCGACAACCAGTACGAAGGGCCCCTGCCGATGCGCCGCGTTTTTGCGTTGTCGAAAAACTCGGCGACGGTCCGGATCGGCGTGGAAGCCGGTTTGGATTCGGTGCTTAAACTGGCGAAAAAAGCTGGGATTCAAGATGAGCTGCGCCCGTATCCCGCGACCTTTCTTGGGAGCAGCGATGTCACCTTGGCGGATCTTGTCACTTCTTACACAATGTTTCCTGGAGGAGGTTCGCGCCCGGAGCGTTTGATAATGGTCGTGAAGATCGAAACGCAGGACGGCCAGGAGATTTATCACTCGGAACCACAACGGGTGAAGGTGATCGATCCAGGTGTTGCATTTGAGATGCATTCTTTTCTGACGGAGGTGATGCAGACCGGTACCGCTGCGAATGCTCGGCAGCAATTCGGTCTGAAAGAGTTTCCGGCCGCCGGCAAGACCGGCACCGCTTACAACTTTACGGATGTCTGGTTTGTTGGGTATGACAGTGAGGTGACCTGCGGTGTCTGGGCTGGTTTTGATAAACCTCAAACGATCATCCGCGGAGCGTTTTCCAATCAGATAGCATTGCCGGTCTGGACCGACATCATGAATGCATCGCTCGAAAAGCAGCCTCCCAGAGAGCTCGGCAGACCGATCGATCTCAAGCGCGCGGAAGTCTGTCTCGATACGGGTCTGCCCGCCTCACCGAAGTGTATGTTGACCTCGGTCGCAGATCCATGGTTGCCGGCGCGGAAAGGAACGTTTTTCGAGTTTTCGACGGCGAAGCAGCTACCGAACGAGACATGCTGGCTGCACGGGGATGACACACGATCATTTGTGCGGACCCTTCGTTCTCAAGACGCGCCGCGAGCGACGAATGCGACCGATCCCGCCCAGATGGTTCCCGTTTTGGTCCGTGCGCCGACCGTCCTTGGCGACGATCCCTATCAATCGGTAAAGCCTCGCCCGAAAGAACCGCCTCAGCTCGCCCAGACCAGCAAAGCTGAGTGGACGCCGGCCCCTCGTGCCCTTCCTGTTGACAAACCCCCACCTGAAGTTCGCCGGGCCGAGCCAGTGGGTCCACTTGACCGCCAGCAAAATGCGCCGCCGGTCGATTTGCCGACTCCGCCGCCGGTGGACCTCAACGACGATCCGACGAATTTGTAGTCGGTTCACACAAATGACCAGAACATCCGGAATACGAGACGAAATCGAAATTTACGACGAACGTTTCCTTTATCTGACTGTTGGGAACGCTTGGGTCGAAAAACTTTACACCGGGACGCTTTGGGCCGAAGGCCCGGTTTATTTTGCCGACGGCGATTATTTGGTCTGGAGCGATATTCCAAACAATCGAATGCTGCGTTGGACTGGCGGTCAAGTCAGCGTCTTTCGAGATTTTGCTAACAATAGTAACGGGAACACGCGTGACCGCCAGGGCCGTTTGGTTACCTGCGAGCACGGAGCACGCCGGGTGACCCGGACCGAGCCGGACGGCTCTCTTACGGTTTTGGTTGATCAATTCCAAGGTAAGAGACTGAACTCGCCAAACGATGTGGTCGTCAAGTCGGATGGAACCGTCTGGTTTACGGATCCGCCTTATGGGATCTTATCCGACTACGAAGGGCACCTTGCAGAGAGTGAGTATGGTGGTTGTTATGTGTTCCGTTTTGATCCTCTAACAGGAGATCTCAAAGCGGTCGCGACGGATTTTAACAAACCGAATGGAATCGCGTTTTCCCCGGATGAATCGAAGCTCTATATCGTTGATACCGGTGGTTCCCACTCGATGATGCCTGGTGAACATCATATTCGTGCCTTCTCCGTCGATAAACAGGGACGGTTAAGCGGAGGAGACGTCTTCGCGGAGGTATCTCCCGGACTAGCAGACGGTCTTCGCGTGGATCTACAGGGTAATATCTGGACAAGTGCCGGGGACGGAGTGCATTGTTACGCTCCGGATGGGGTTCGCCTTGGGAAGATACTTGTGCCCGAACCGGTATCGAATCTGACCTTTGGCGGTCCCAAAAGGAACCGGATCTTCATCACGGCTACCACTTCTTTGTACGCTGTCTATGTTGCGGCGAATGGAGCTCAGCGCCCCTAGTGTACCGTCCCCGAAATAGCAGGTATGTTTTTGCGATCAAAATGGGCCGTTGGCAAGGCGAAAGGAGGATCTGTGAATGCTTACCGAGCACGTGCTAGTAATCCAGTTGAATCGATCTGATGACGTCGTAATCGCCTGTCAGGATGTTCCTGCCGGGACGTTTCTCGATGACTATGGCCTGACGGTACGGGACGCAGTTCCGGCTGGGCACAAAATTGCTCTTCGGAACATCGCGTCCGGCCAACTCGTGCGGCGGTACGACCAGATCATCGGGTTCGCGTCGGAACCAATTGCGGCCGGCCAGCACGTGCACGTCCACAATTTGAGAGTCCAGTCTTTCGAACGTGATTACGCCTTCTGTGCGGACGCCAAGCCAACCAGGTACGTTCATCCGAGTGCAACCTTCAGCGGAATCGTCCGTCCGGATGGGCGGGTAGCGACTCGGAATTATCTGGGAGTGCTCACCACGGTGAACTGTTCGGCCACGGTCGCAAAGAGGATTTCCGAAGCGTTTAACGGCGACGCATTGCGTGAGTATCCGAATGTTGACGGCGTCGTTGCGATTACCCATACCACCGGGTGCGGGATGGACATCAACGGAGAGGGGATGGAGGTCTTGCGCCGCACCCTGTCGGGTTATGCCCGGCACGTTAACTTTTGCGGAATACTGATGATCGGCCTGGGCTGCGAGGTCAATCAGGCGGAAGATCTGTTTTCCACGCAGAACCTTCCGCGAGGACCGCTTTTGTCGTCGATGACGATCCAGGAATCCGGCGGCACGGTCGGCGCAATACGGCGTGGCGTCGAACGGATCCGTGAAATGTTGCCAATGGCAAACGAGGTGACGCGTCGGACAGTGTCAGCGGGCAACTTGATCATCGGTCTCCAGTGCGGAGGGTCGGACAGCTATTCCGGGATCACGGCGAATCCGGCGCTCGGCGCTGCGGTCGATCTGCTCGTCAGCCATGGTGGTACGGCAATTTTATCTGAAACACCTGAGATTTATGGTGCGGAACACCTGTTGACCCGGCGGGCAGTTTCCCCGGACATCGGTGAAAAGCTGATTTCACGAATTCGTTGGTGGGAAGAGTACACCGAGCGGGAGCGAGGCGAGATGAATAATAATCCTTCGCCCGGGAATAAGGCCGGCGGCCTGACGACCATCCTTGAAAAATCGCTGGGCGCAGTGGCGAAAGGAGGAACAACAAATCTGGTGGACGTATTCAAATACGCCGAATCGGTGGGAACCAAGGGATTGGTGTTTATGGATACTCCTGGCTACGACCCGGTTTCTGCTACCGGACAAGTTGCAGGCGGGGCTAACCTGATCTGTTTTACCACGGGCCGCGGTTCAGTTTACGGGTGCAAACCGGCGCCGTCGCTGAAATTGGCGACCAGTTCGCGGCTATATCAGCAAATGGCGGACGACATGGATATCAATTGCGGTGAAATTCTGGATGGAAACGCGTCAATCCAGGAATTGGGACAACGCATCTTTAAGCTGGTTTTGGAAACTGCTTCGGGTCGGAAATCCCGTTCCGAGGCGCATGGGTTCGGAGCAGAAGAGTTCGTACCCTGGATGCTCGGGGCCGTCATGTAATTGGGCGTAGGAGCACCTGACTCCAATCAGTTGTCGGTCGTCGGTAGTCAGTTGTCAGGGGGAATTTGAGGTTCGCTAATGGCACCAAATAGGCATAAAATCATTGCCAATAGCTGGAATCCCTTCGCATCCGTATTGACTCCGTTTGTCGCGGAATTTACCCTGCGGATCATGGGTGACAAATCTCCAAAAGCTACGCACAAGCAGGCAGCGCAGAAACAGGCAAAAGCTAGCGCCGCAAAAAAGAAGAACAACGCGCCCAGCGCAAAGCAAGTTCCGAAGCCTAAATAGTAAAAGACGCGCAAATGGCAGCGTGATACAGCCGGCGACGCCGGCTGACAGACCGTGCTGTCTCTGGCGATCACGATTGCTCGACCCGGCGAGGAAGGCCTAAAGGTACTTCGCGCACTCTTGAAAGGTCGATTTCAGCGCAAAAGTTGGATCGCCCTGGGAACGAATTCATGGGTAATGTAGCCCGTGTGCCCGGCCTCTTTAATCGCCCTGAGAATGGCGGGATAATATAGTTCTTGCTCCTTATCCATCTCGTGGCGTCCAGGATTATCCGCAGTGTGATAATGACCAATGTGATCGTGATCCGTAACTAAGGACCTATACTCGGGCGGCACCAGTTCGACGGCCGTATAGCCGGCGTCGACGACGGCGGGCACGAAGTGTTCCGGAGCCAACTTTTCCGGAACGAAGCTCTACCAGGCGATCGATTGAGATTCTTAAACGCCTAAATTGGATTCTCGAATCTTGGGAAAATCGGGCTTGGTTTGCCCAGTTCATGGCCGGAGGAGGGCAAGATGCCCCAGCGAAGGGTCCGGAAATTCTCGGCCTGCAACTGTCGCAGGATTCTCTCGCTCGTCTCCGGAACCACGGGGCTAACCAGGAGCGCCAGCAGCCTGACGGTTTCGGCAAGCGTATAGAGCACCGCGCCCAACAACTCGGATTGCGCCGGGTCTTTCGCCAGTTTCCAAGGCGCCTTTCGTTCCACCAGCGCGTTGGCTCTGGCGACAAGCTCCCACGTTGTTTCCATTGCGGTGTGCACTTCGAATCGCTCAAATGCGGCACGGTACCGCTCGATGACGGAGTTCGCCAGGTCGCGAACAGCATGCAGATCCGGATCGTTCAGCTCGCCCGAATCGACGCGACCGTGGCGATAACGTTGGCTCATGCTAATCGTTCGATTGACCAGGTTTCCCAGGTCGTTGGCCAAATCGCTGTTGTTGCGCCTGACAAGGTTCTCTTCGCTAAAATCCGAGTCCTGACCCACGATGTTATCCCTCATCAAATAGTACCGAAGAGCGCTGGCTCCGTATTTGTCGGCCAAAATACTCGGGTCGATAACGTTTCCGAGGCTCTTGCTCATCTTTGCACCCGCGATATTCCACCATCCGTGGACGACCAACCTCGGCATCTGTTCATCCGAGAATCCCATCGCGTGGAGCATGATTGGCCAGTAAACACCGTGGGCCGGAACGAGTATATCCTTGCCGATGATATGCGCCTGACAGGGCCAGAGTTCATTAAAGTCGGGCAGGCTCGGATCGTTATCGGCGAGGTAGCCGGCGAAGGGG
>Ga0210389_10003537_pt1 | contig 12202 bp, 10 predicted proteins | sample IncBWH28OmetaG_FD_160127 | JGI IMG/M metagenome (GOLD analysis project Ga0210389, IMG submission 160127) | Forest soil microbial communities from Barre Woods Harvard Forest LTER site, Petersham, Massachusetts, United States - Inc-BW-H-28-O ... | reverse complement strand
GTGCCGTGGTCTTCTAGGGCAAGTGTGACGCCGACGGTCGCGGCGGCTCCAATCGACAGCCCCGCCGCGATGCTGGCCGCAGCGGCCAGTGTGAACCCGGTCATCGCTGGCTCCTCCCTGCCAGTCAGGGGGTCGCTACCACCGTACCGCGTACCGCTGATGCCCCCTGGAGCCCAGGACGAAATGCCCACCGTGACAACATGGCCCGATGGCTTTCCCCCGGATCCTGGCCGTGCTCGCCGTCGCAGCAACGCTGGTGGCGGGCTGCGGCCACCATCCTGGACGGCCCCCGGGCGCCTCGTCGACCAAGCCGGCGGCCGCTCCCGCGCCACCGGTTTGCGCCGACCCGGCCGCCGTCCCGGCCGCGTTGTCGACCCGCGACAAGCTGGCCCAGCTGCTGATGGTGGGGGTGAAAAACGCCGACGACGCCCGGGCCGTCGTCAACGGCTATCACGTCGGCGGCATCTTCATCGGCAGCTGGACGGATCAGTCGATGTTCAAAGGCCCGCTGGCCGACATCGCGGGCAAGGCGGGGCCGCTACCGCTGGCGGTCAGCGTCGACGAAGAGGGTGGCCGGGTTTCGCGGTTGAAGTCGCTGATCGGGACGGCTCCGTCACCCCGGCAGCTGGCGCAGACGCAAACGGTCCAGCAGGTCCACGACTTGGCGGCCGACCGCGGCAGGAAGATGCGCGATCTGGGCATCACCATCGATTTCGCTCCCGTCGTCGATGTCGGCGACGAGCCCGACGACGCCGTGATCGGAAGCCGCTCGTTCAGCGCGGATCCGGCCAAGGTGACCGAGTATGCCGGGGCCTACGCGCAAGGCCTGCGCGACGCCGGTCTGCTACCGGTCCTCAAGCACTTCCCCGGCCACGGGCATGGCTCCGGTGACTCGCACACCGGTGGCGTGGTCACTCCTCCACTGAGCGACCTGCAGAACAACGACTTGGTGCCGTACCGGACGCTGGTGACCGCGAACCCGGTCGCCGTGATGGTCGGTCACCTGCAGGTCCCCGGGCTGACCGGCGACGAGCCGGCCAGCCTGAGCCGGCCCGCGATCCAGCTGCTGCGCACCGGCACCGGCTACGGCGCGCCGCCCTTCAATGGGCCGGTGTTCAGCGACGATCTGTCCAGCATGGCCGCGATCTCCGATCGCTACGGCGTATCCGAGGCGGTGTTGCGCACCCTGCAGGCCGGTACCGACGTAGCGCTGTGGGTCACCACCGACGAGGTGCCCGCGGTCCTGGACCGCCTGGAAAAGGCGGTGGCCGCCGGCGAATTGGCGACGGCCGCGGTCAACGACTCGGTGGTGCGGGTGGCAACGATGAAGGGCAGCAATCGAACATGTGACCACTAAAACGCCGCATCATCGTTACCCTGTAGTCAGATAGACGGGCTAGAGAGGCACAGCGAATGGCGGGTGGTACCAAACGGCTACCGCGTGCTGTCCGCGAACAGCAGATGCTCGACGCCGCCGTGCAGATGTTCTCCGTCAACGGCTACCACGAGACCTCGATGGATGCCATCGCCGCCCAGGCGCAGATCTCCAAGCCGATGCTGTACCTGTATTACGGCTCCAAGGAGGACCTGTTCGGCGCCTGCCTGAACCGCGAGTTGAGCCGTTTCATCGATGTGGTCCGCGCCGATATTGACTTCAACCAGGGTCCCAAAGACCTGCTGCGCAACGCCATCGGGTCGTTTATGCGCTACATCGACGCCAACCGCGCGTCGTGGATCGTGATGTACACCCAGGCCACCAGCTCGCAGACCTTCGCCCATACGGTGCGTGAGGGACGCGAGCAGATCATCGAAATGGTCGCCGGACTCATGCGGGCCGGCAGCCGGGCCCCGCGGACGGATGGCGAGTACCAGATGATGGCCGTGGCGCTGGTGGGCGCGGGCGAGGCGATGGCCACCCGGCTCACCACCGGCGACATCGACGTCGATGAGGCGGCCGAGCTGATGATCGACCTGTTCTGGCATGGCCTCAAGGGCACGCGCGGGGACCGGGAAGCCGCCGCCGCGCTGCCCAAGTCGGGCGGTCCCAGCGCGGTTGCCGGTTAAAGTCGGCTAGCCCCTACATTCATGGGGTGGCCTCATCGCCCCACCGCCGCAACCTCGATTTCTTTTGCGCGGTAGTCATCGTCGGATTGCTGGCCGGGGTCGCCGGATTGGCGACGACGGCGGTCCTGCGCTTCGTCGAGCACGCCACTTACCACTACAGTCTCGGGACGTTGCTCGCCGGGATCACCGGCAGCAGCCCGGTCCGCCGCGCCCTGGGGCCGGTGGTCGGCGGCGCGCTGGCCGGACTCGGCTGGTGGATCCTGCGGCGCAGCACCCGGGTGCCGCCGCTCGCGCAGACCATCGACCGCCAGGAGCGGATCCCGCGGCTGGCATGGAGCCTCGACGCCGCGTTGCAGGTGCTGCTGGTCGGCTCCGGGGCTTCCCTTGGCAGGGAGGGCGCCCCGCGCCAATTCGCCGCGGCCCTCGGCGATTTCGGCACCGCCTGGCTGAAGCGGCTGTCCAGCCACGACCGCCAGATTTTGCTGGCGTGTGCGGCCGGCGCGGGGCTCGGTGCCGTCTATGCCGTTCCGCTGGCCGGCGCGCTGTTCGCCGTGCGGATCACACTGAACACCTGGCATCCACGGGCGGTGGGCGCGGCGTTCCTCACGTCCAGCCTGGCCGTCGCGATCTGCTCGGCCGTCACGCACGATCAGCCCAATCTGGCCTGGCCCAGCGCGGAATCGTCGTATTTGTTGACCGCGCACGGGCTGATTCTGGCGCCCGTGACCCTCGCGGTCGGATTGGCGTTCAACCGGCTCATGGCGGCGGCGCGGCCGGCGCGTGTGATGCGGACCTGGGTGCTGATCCCGGCGCTGGCCGCCGCGGGTTTGGTGATGGGCATCTGCTCGCATTGGTGGCCAGAGTTGCCCGGCAACGGCCGCAGCATCCTGACCGTCAGCCTCGCCAGCGGGATGACGCTGTCCGGGGCCGCCGCGATTCTGGTGTTGAAACCGCTGCTGACGGCCCTCTTCCTGCGCGCCGGCGGGGCAGGCGGAATGCTGACACCCTCGCTGGCCACCGGCGCCGCGGCGGGCTCGGCGCTGGTGCTGTTGATCAATTGGGCGGCCGGGACACACCTACACACGCCGGCGGTATCGCTGGCCGGGGCCGCCGGGGTGCTCGCAGTCACCCAGGACTCACCGATCTGGGCCGCGATCTTCGTTTGGGAGCTCGCTCATCCGCCGCTATGGCTGTTTCTGGTCTTCCTGCTGACCGCCTGCGCCGCGTACGGATTGAAGGTGCTCACGCTGGGTCGCAGACCCTCTAGCCCAACCCATTCGGGCTACAGGGCCCGGATGCTACCGGTCAGATGCGGATATCCCTTGGCGATGTTGCGCAGCGAGAGATCCCAGCCGCCGTCGTCACCTTCGTCGATGTAAAGCCCCGCGGTGGCTGGCAGCACCAGCGGCTTGCCGAACCGCACCGAGTACTGCACCTGATCGGGAACCCGAGCCTCGATGTTGGCCAAAACCGCTGCGGCGCTGAACATCCCGTGCGCAATGACCGTCGGGAATCCGAACAGCTTGGCCGCGATCGGGTTGGTGTGGATCGGGTTGTGGTCACCGCCGGCGACGGCGTAGCGGCGGATCTGGCCGGGGCTGATCCGCAGCACGGTGCTGGGTGGGGGCAGCTTCGGCTGCTTCTGCGGCGGCGGTTTGGGTTCGTCGGACAGACTGGTGCGTTGCTGGTGCAGGAAGGTGGTCACCTGGTGCCACGCCTTGTCATTACCGACGCTGACGTCCGTCACCAGATCCACCAGCAGCCCCTTGCGGTGTTCGCGAAGGTTCTCGGCATGCACGCGCACGCCGACCGTGTCGGTCACCGCGATGGGTCGGTACTGCGTGATGAGGTTCTCGGTGTGCACCGATCCCATTGCGGCGAACGGAAAGTCGAAGCCGGTCACCATCGACATCATGGCCGGAAAGGTCAACGCGAACGGATAGGTCAGCGGCACGTGGTTGCCGTAGCGCAGGCCGGTGACCCCCGCGTACTCGGCCACGTTCGTCTGGTCGATGGGCAGTTCCTCGACAATCACCGTGCGGCTGGGCAATTGGTCCGAGCGGGGCACCAGCGGCAGCGCCCCGGCCGCCGCGCGCAGCATGTTTTTCAGGCCGCTTGGCTGGTTCATCGTGATCTCCTGATGGCTCTGGCTGAATTGTCCGGCATTTCCCCCGCACGCGGGCGGTACCCTCAGCGGGCTGTTCCGGCCCGCATCGTCGCTGAACCTATGCGCCCAGCATGGCCTGGCCGCAGACGCGAATGACGTTGCCGGTCACCGCGTTTGAAGCCGGGCTGGCGAAGTAGGCGATTGTCTCGGCGACGTCGACCGGCTGCCCACCCTGCAGCAGCGAGTTCATCCGCCGGCCGACCTCGCGGGTGGCCAGCGGGATGGCGGCGGTCATCTGGGTTTCGATGAACCCCGGTGCGACGGCGTTGATCGTGATGCCCTTGTCGTAGAGCCCTGGCGCCAGCGCCCGGGTGAGGCCGATCATCCCGGCCTTCGTGGTGGCGTAGTTGGTCTGCCCGCGGTTGCCCGCGATGCCGGCCATCGACGACAAGCCGATTACCCGGCCCCCTTCGCCGATGCTGCTGTTGCAGATAAGCCCTTCGGTAAGTCGTTGCGGCGCAAGCAGATTGACGGCCATCACTGCGTCCCAGCGGGCGTCGTCCATGTTGGCCAACAGCTTGTCGCGGGTGATGCCGGCGTTGTTGACCAAGACGTCGGCGTGCCCCGCGCAATGGTCACGCAGGTGCTCGGTGATCTTGTCGACGGCATCTTCGGCGGTGACGTCCAGCCACAGCGCGGTGCCCCCGACCCGGCTTGCGGTTTCGGCCAGTGCCTCGGCGGCCGACTCCACGTCGATCGCGACGACGCGGGCGCCGTCGCGGGCGAACACGTCGGCGATCGTCGCCCCGATTCCGCGGGCGGCGCCGGTCACGATGGCCACCTTGCCGTCCAGGGGCCGTTCCCAGTCGGCCGGCGGCGTTGAGTCGGCCTCCCCGACGTAGAAGACCTGGCCGTCGACGTACGCCGACTTGCCCGACAGGATGAACCGCATTGTGGATTCCAGGCCCGTGGCGGCGGGTTTGGCGTCCGGCGACAGGTACACCAGCTGCACGGTGGAACCGTTGCGCAGTTCCTTGCCCAGCGAGCGGGTGAAGCCCTCCAACGCGCGCTGTGCGATCCGCTCGTCGGTGCTGGCGGCGGCGTCGGGCGTGGTGCCGACGACCACGGCGCGTGCGCAGTGGCCCAGGTTGCGCAGCACGGGCGTGAAGAACTCGTGCAAGCCCTTGAGCCCGGCCGGCGTCGTGATGGCGGTGGCGTCGAAAACCAGCCCGCCGAACTGGTCGGCCCAGCGGCCGCCCAGGTTGGCGCCCACCACGTCATAGTCCTGATCCAGCGCCGCGCGCAGCGGCTCGACCACCCTGCCCTCACCCCCGATCAGCAGGGATCCGGCCAGCGGGGGTTCGCCGGGCCGGTAGCGGCGAAGTGTCTCGGGTTGCGGAATGCCAAGTTGCTTTGCCAGAAACGACCCGGGGCCGGAGTTGACCACCTGCGAGAACAGATCGGACGAGCGCTTGGGAGCCACTGAGCTGCCTTCCTATTTCTTTCAGGTTCGTTCCAGGTCGGGGCGTGCCGTATATGGCAACCGTATCGGGGACGAACTTACTTCAGAGTAAGAACAGTGGGTAGTATGGCCTGCAACGGCCGATCCAAAACTGATGTACCCCGAGATACACGGAGAAAAAAGTGGCCCTTGCTAGTTCTAAGACCAGGCGACCAGTCGCCGTGCTGGGTGGCAATCGCATCCCGTTCGCGAGATCCGACGGCGCGTACGCCGAGGCGTCCAACCAAGACATGCTCACCGCGGCCCTCGATGGCCTGGTGGACCGGTTTGGGCTGGCCGGGGAGCGATTGGGCGTGGTCGTCGGCGGCGCCGTGCTCAAGCACAGCCGAGATTTCAACCTGACGCGCGAATGCGTACTGGGTTCCGCGCTGTCGTCGTACACGCCGGCGTTCGACATTCAACAGGCGTGCGGGACAGGGCTGCAGGCGGCGATCGCCGCGGCCGACGGCATCGCGGCCGGCCGCTACGACGTGGCCGCCGCCGGAGGGGTGGACACCACCTCGGACCCGCCGATCGGCCTGGGCGACAACCTTCGCCGCCAGCTGCTGAAGTTGCGCCGGTCCAAGTCGAACCTGCAACGGCTCAAGCTGGTGGGCACGCTGCCCGCCACTCTCGGGCTCGAGATCCCGGCCAACAGTGAGCCGCGCACCGGGCTGTCGATGGGTGAGCACGCCGCCATCACCACCAAACAAATGGGCATCAAACGCGTCGACCAGGACGAGCTGGCCGTTGCCAGCCACCGCAACATGGCCGCCGCCTACGATCGGGGCTTTTTCGACGACCTCGTCACGCCGTTCCTGGGGCTGTACCGGGACGACAATCTGCGGCCCGAGTCCAGCGCCGAAAAACTGGCGACGCTGCGCCCGGTCTTCGGGGTGAAGGCCGGCGACGCGACGATGACGGCCGGCAATTCCACCCCGCTGACGGACGGCGCTTCGGTCGCGTTGCTGGCCAGCGAGGATTGGGCGGCCGCCCATTCGTTGTCTCCGCTGGCCTACCTGGTCGATGCGGAGACCGCCGCCGTCGACTATGTGAACGGACGTGACGGCCTGCTGATGGCGCCGACCTACGCGGTGCCCCGGCTGCTGGCCCGCAACGGGCTCAGCCTGCAGGACTTCGACTTCTACGAGATCCACGAGGCCTTCGCCTCGGTCGTGCTGTCGCATCTGCAGGCGTGGGAATCCGAGGAGTACTGCAAGGAGCGGCTGGGTCTCGACGCGGCGCTCGGGTCCATCGATCGGTCCAGGCTCAATGTCAACGGTTCGTCATTGGCCGCCGGTCACCCCTTCGCAGCCACCGGCGGCCGGATCCTCGCGCAGGCCGCCAAACAGCTCGCTCAGAAGAAAACCGAACAGAAAGGGGGCGGGAGCGTCCGGGCGCTGATTTCGATCTGCGCCGCCGGCGGCCAGGGCGTGGCCGCGATTCTGGAGGCCTGACCGCCCCAGCGTCCCAGGCGGCTCGGGGCGAATGATTTCCGTCACGGTCGGTTACTAACGCGAGCCGCTGGGTACCCGACTGGGTGGATGGCCCCGTGTTGTGGTCTGACCCCCCGACCCCGACGGCAATACGGGGCATCCCTGAATCGACCGCCGGTCAGCGGACCGGCGTACGAAAAGGGCCGCCGCTGGACTGAGGGGATCCAGCGGCGGTCTTTTTTGTATGCGCCAGACCCCGCACAAAACCAGGTCCCCCGCTGCAACATGGAAGCGGGGGACCTTGCAGTTCAGCTGTCAGGGCGCGGCCTAGAAAGCAGCCTCGTCGAGCTCCATGATGTCGTTGTCCAGCGTCTCGACGACCTCGCGGGTGCTGGTCAGCAGCGGCAGGAAGTTCTTGGCGAAGAACGACGCCACCGCGATCTTGCCCTCGTAGAAGGACCGCTCAGCGCCGCTGGCGCCGGCGTCGAGCGCCTGCACGGCCACCGCGGCCTGACGCTGCAGCAACCAGCCGATGATCAGGTCGCCGACGCTCATCAGGAAGCGCACCGAACCCAGGCCCACCTTGTAGAGGCTGGTGACATCCTCCTGGGCCGACATCAGGTAGCCGGTCAGGGTAGCCGCCATGGCCTGGACGTCGGCAAAGGCCTTGCCCAGCAGCTCACGCTCGGTCTTCAGCCGGCCGTTGCCGGACTCGCTGTCGACGAACTTCTGGATCTCACCCGACACGTGGGCCAGCGCCACCCCCTTGTCGCGGACGATCTTGCGGAAGAAGAAGTCCTGCGCCTGGATGGCCGTGGTGCCCTCGTAGAGCGAGTCGATCTTGGCGTCCCGGATGTACTGCTCGATCGGGTAGTCCTGCAGGAAGCCGGACCCGCCGAACGTCTGCAGGCTCTCGGTCAGCTTCGCGTAGGCCTGTTCGGAGCCCACACCCTTGACCAGCGGCAGCATCAGGTCGTTGACCTTGACGGCCAGGTTGGCGTCCACGCCGTGCAGCGCCTCGGCGACCGCCGCGTCCTGGTAGGTCGCGGTGTAGAGGTACAGCGCGCGCAGACCCTCGGCGTAGGCCTTCTGGGTCATCAGCGACCGGCGCACGTCGGGGTGATGCGTGATGGTCACCCGGGGCGCGCCCTTGTCGGTCATCTGGGTCATGTCGGCACCCTGCACGCGCTCCTTGGCGTAGGCCAGGGCGTTGAGGTAGCCGGTCGACAGGGTCGCGATCGCCTTGGTGCCGACCATCATGCGAGCCTGCTCGATGACGTCGAACATCTGCGCGATGCCGTTGTGGACCTCGCCGACCAGCCAGCCCTTGGCGGGCACGTCCTGCTGACCGAACGACAGCTCACAGGTCGCCGAGACCTTCAGACCCATCTTGTGCTCGACGTTGGTGACGAAGACGCCGTTGCGCTCGCCCGGCTCACCGGTCTCGAAGTCGAACAGGAACTTGGGCACGAAGAACAGCGACAGGCCCTTGGTGCCCGGTCCGGCGCCCTCCGGGCGCGCCAGCACCAAGTGGAAGATGTTCTCGAACAGGTCGCCGGAATCACCCGAGGTGATGAACCGCTTCACCCCGTCGATGTGCCAGGAACCGTCCTCTTGCTTGATTGCCTTGGTGCGGCCGGCGCCGACGTCCGAACCGGCATCCGGCTCGGTTAGCACCATGGTCGAACCCCACTGACGCTCAACGGCCAGCACGGCCCACTTCTTCTGCTCCTCGGTGCCGAGGTGGTACAGGATGTTGGCGAAGCCGGCCGCGCCCCCGTACATCCACACCGCCGGGTTGGCGCCCAGTATGTGCTCGTGCAGCGCCCACCCCAGCGCCTTGGGCATCGGGATGCCGCCGAGCGCCTCGTCGATGCCGGCCTTGTCCCAGCCGGCCTCCTGGACCGCCTGGACCGACTTCTTGAAGGTCTCCGGCAGCGTCACCGAGTGGGTCTCCGGGTCGAAAACCGGCGGGTTGCGGTCGCCCTCGACGAACGACTCCGCGACCGGTCCCTCGGCCAGTCGGCTGATCTCGTTAAGCATTTCCTGGGCGGTGTCGACGTCTAGGTCGCTGTACTCGCCCTGGCCAAAGGCCTGGTCAACGCCGAAGACTTCGAACAGGTTGAACACCTGGTCACGGACGTTGCTCTTGTAGTGGCTCACTACGTTCCTCCTCGTTGAGAATGCCACTTGTGGTTGGGTACTAGATCTAAGTTACCCACCAGTAACACGACTAAAATATATCCGTTATTTGCGTGAACGCAAGCGAGTGTGAGCTAAATTTCACCGTCCAATTAACCAACCGGTTGGGAATTCTCGTTTCGTGCCGCAAACGCCCGTTTCACCTGCGAAGATGAGGGACGACCTATGACGGACGTGGGGAGCGTCACTGCGTTGCCAGTGGTTGATCTTCGGGCCGACCCGGGGCCGCTGCGAGAAGGCCTGCGCGAGGCCGCTCACGAGGTCGGTTTCTTCTATTTGGTCGGGCACGACGTGCGCGACGAGCTGGCGGGCAGAGTGCTCGACGGGGCGCGCCGCTTGTTCGAGCTGCCACAGGCCGACAAGGAGGCCGTCGCGATGGTGCGCAGTCCGCATTTCCGCGGCTACACCCGGCTGGGAGGCGAGCTGACCCGGGGCTGCGTGGACTGGCGCGAGCAGATCGACATCGGACCCGAACGGCCGCCGATCGGCGGCCCCGGCAAGCCAGATTACCTGTGGCTGCAGGGTCCGAATCAGTGGCCGAAGGCCCTGCCGGAATTGCCCGGGATCATCGATGAGTGGGATGCCGCGCTGTCCGCGGTGGCCCGCACCCTGCTCCGGCACTGGGCAGCCTCGCTGGGCAGCCCGCCCGACGTGTTCGACGCCGCCTTCGCCAAGACGCCCGCCACGCTGATCAAGATCATCCGTTACCCCGCCCGCGCGGTCAGCCCGCAGGGCGTGGGTGCGCACCGCGACGCCGGGGTGCTGACGCTGCTGCTGGCCGAGCCGGGCAGCCGCGGCCTGCAGGTGCGTCGGGCCAGAGGCGGCGACCGGAGTGACGGCTGGACAGACGTGCCGCCGTTGGAGGGTGCGTTCATCGTCAACATCGGTGAGCTGCTGGAGGTGGCGACGGGCGGCTACCTGCGGGCTACCGAGCACCGGGTGAGCTTGTACGGGCCCGCGACGGAGCGGATTTCGGTGCCGTACTTCTTCAACCCACGACTGGACGCGCAGATCCCGGTGCTGTCGCTACCCGACGAACTGGGGGCACTCGCCGAGAAAAGGGACGACCCGTCGGACCCGATCTTCTCGGTGTACGGCAGCAACGCCTGGAAGAGCAGATTGCGGGCACATCCGGATGTGGCCGCCGCGCATGGGTACTCGTCGGGCGGTGGCGCCGGCCCGACAGCGGGCGGGTAGGGTCGGGCCAGCAGAAAACCGTCTCCGACTCCAAGGGGCGAACGAGGTCCGGTGAACTCGATGAACAAGCTGACGCCGTCGTCCCTTCGTGAGGCCTTTGGCCACTTTCCGTCCGGCGTCGTGGCCATCGCCGCCGAAATCGAAGGAGTCCGAGAAGGCTTGGCGGCCAGTACCTTTGTCCCGGTCTCGCTCGACCCGCCGCTGGTGTCGTTCTGCGTGCAGAACACCTCGACGACGTGGCCCAAGCTCAAGGGTGTGCCGATGCTGGGCATCAGCGTGCTCGGCGAGGTGCATGACGAGGCCGCACGAACGTTGGCCGCCAAGACCGGGGACCGGTTCGCCGGTTTGGAGACGGTGTCCCGCAGCAGCGGAGCGGTCTTCATCAAAGGCACCGGCCTGTGGCTGGAGAGCGCGATCGAGCAACTGATCCCGGCCGGCGATCACACCATTGTGGTTCTGCGGGTAAGCGAGGTGACGGTGGACGCCGAGGTGACGCCCATTGTGTTCCACCGCAGCACGTTCCGCCGGCTAGGCGCCTGACAACTGGCGTCTGGTTGTGGACGCCGCGCGGGCACGGAAAAGTACTCCGTGTCAACCTTCCCAGACTCTACGATGCACTAGCTCGTGATGATTGTCAGCGAGGTCGTCAGATTGGCCTGTTACGAGGAGTGATGTGGATAGATTCCGCTCCGAGTGGTAACGAGCGGTGAATCAATCCTAGCCTCCGCGGGCGAGGCATCCGATCTGTTAGGGGCGGCGGCCGAGTTCTTCCCGATAGCCCTGGATGCGCCGCTCGATTTCGGCGGCGTCGTCGTGCCGGCCTTCCTTGTGCGCCAGTTCGGCACGGACGGATAACTCGCGGATCGCGGATCGAATGTCGTTGATGCTGGTGGTTTCTCGCATAGGCCCTGAAGCTGCCTTTCCTGTCGCGGGCGACCGTTGTGCGTTGTTCCTAGAGGATGCACATCGGGTACCCGATGCCGCTGTGGCTTAACGCCACGCGGCTAGTCAGGCGCTCAGCGGCGGAACAGCTTGTTACCCAGCCAAACCACGGGATCGTATTTGCGATCGACAACCCGTTCTTTCATCGGGATCAGCGCGTTGTCGGTGATCTTGATGTGTTCCGGGCACACTTCGGTGCAGCACTTGGTGATGTTGCAGTAGCCCAAGCCGTGCTCTTCCTGCGCCTGATTGCGCCGGTCGAGCGTGTCCAGCGGGTGCATTTCCAGCTCGGCGATGCGCATCAGGAAGCGAGGACCTGCGAACGCCTTCTTGTTTTCCTCGTGGTCGCGGACCACGTGGCAGACGTCTTGGCAAAGGAAGCACTCGATGCACTTGCGGAACTCCTGCGAGCGCTGGACGTCGACCTGCGCCATCCGGTATTCCCCGGGCTGCAGTTCCTTGGGCGGCGCGAATGACGGTATCTCGCGGGCCTTTTCGTAGTTGAACGAGACGTCGGTGACCAGGTCACGGATCACCGGGAATGTCCGCAGCGGCGTGACGGTCACGACCTCGTCCTCGGCGAACGTGGACATCCGGGTCATGCACATCAACCGGGGATAGCCGTTGATCTCCGCCGAGCACGATCCGCACTTGCCCGCCTTGCAATTCCACCGCACCGCGAGGTCCGGCGTCTGGGTCTGCTGCAGGCGATGGATGATGTCGAGCACCACCTCGCCCTCGTTGACCTCAACC
>Ga0210389_10003536_pt1 | contig 12207 bp, 8 predicted proteins | sample IncBWH28OmetaG_FD_160127 | JGI IMG/M metagenome (GOLD analysis project Ga0210389, IMG submission 160127) | Forest soil microbial communities from Barre Woods Harvard Forest LTER site, Petersham, Massachusetts, United States - Inc-BW-H-28-O ... | reverse complement strand
AAGCATCGCGTGCGGTGGCGACGAGCTCGGCCGGAGTGTCGAGCCAGCTGGTCGATGCTGTGGCGCTGTGGGAGGGCGGGCAGGGACCGGACGGGCTGTTTCACCCGTATTGGGACAAGGACGGTCGGGTGTGGACGATCGGGTACGGGCATACCGGCCCCGACGTGAGCGCGCACACCGCGCCGTGGTCAGCAAAGAAGGCGAAGGGCGAGCTTCGCAGTGAGCTCAACCGGCGGTACCTGCCGTCAGTGCTGGGTCTCGGGCTCCCGCTGAACCAACGGCAGATCGACGCTCTTGTCTCGTTTGTCTACAACGTCGGGGTCGGAACGCTCGAGCGCGGCCGCTCGCTTGGCGACGCTTTGCGCAGCCCGCGTTGGCAGACGGACGCCCCGAACGCGATGCTGCTGTACGACAAGGCGGGCGGGCGGCCGCTTGCCGGGCTCACAAAGCGCCGTCACTGGGAGTGCCAGCTGTTCAAGGGAGGCCCGTATGCGCATTGATGATGGGGCGAGCCCCACATGAGTGACCTGCCACCCATCCAAGTCACCAACAACACGTCCGGCACGATCGAGCTGTTCGACGTCTACCAGAAGACGACCGGCGAGAAGGCGCCGACGGAGACGACCCCCGTGACCTACACAAGCCTCGGGACGGTCAAGCCCGGCGAGACCGGGACCATCAAAATCCTGCACTCGTCCAACCACATTGTGGCTATGCAGACCGGTCCGCTGGCTGACCCCACGGGAGGGACGCAGGCTGACTTTCCCGTGAAGGTGATCGCGGTCTTCTCATTCGGCGACGACCGGTCGTTCACAGTCAAAAAAGAGGACAAGGACGCGATGGAGCAGACGTTCCGGTTCATCCGCTACGTCTCTGCCAACCCGGGCTCGGTGCTGGCCACCGCGTTCCTCGCCGCGCTCAACCAGGAAAACCAGACCGAAGCGGTGAACGCGTTCTTTGCGGGTAGCGCCAGTTTCAGCTCCTGCACGATGGTCACGTGGTCCGCCGTGACCGCCTGGCAGAGCGATTTCCTGTCGGCCTGGCAGGGCAGCTACTACCTGTACGACGCGTCCAAGGACCTCAAGGCGATGAAGCTGGTCGCCGGGGTCAGCGTCGCGCTGAGCGGCGACGACGTCCAGGCGCAGCTCTGGATGGCCGACGCGGACGGCAAGTGGACGCTGGACTCGGCGCACACGGCCTTGGCTATCGCCGTGGGACACGTGTCCGAGGCCAATACGACCCCAGGAATGTCGGTGAACCTGCAGCCGGTCTGGATGAACGCCGTGCAGTCCGCCGCCACGAAAGACGCCAGTGCCACCAGCGTGATCGCGCCGGCCATGTCGGGCACCGTAAACGGGACCAAGGTGCTCGGGAACTTCAAGAAGATGCCGACGCCCGCCGCCGGCTCCGCCGCCTCGTCGAACGCCGTCGCCGCGTGGCTGAAGCAGAACGTCAACGTCGGCGTCTTGGTCTCTGCCGGAATGCTCTACATCATGTACAAGCAGTGGCAGGAGTCAAAGAACACCAAGGCTGACGAGGTCGTGAAGAACGAGCAGGCCGAGGGCGTTAACGAGGACGCCATCGTCAAGGACGTCAGCAAATCCGGCGAAGTCGTCGAGAGCGCTGCGCACACGAGCATGGAACAGATCCAGGATCGTTGCGCGCGGGAATCTGAGGACTTCGCCAACAGCGAGGCCGACGCCCGACTCGCGCAGGCACGCGTGGACGTGCAGGATGTCGCTTCGCAGCAGCAGGACGCTCTCCAGGACGTCCTCGAGGAGGCGCCGGCCTCGCCGGCAACGGACGACCTCGTGAGCTCGCTCGAGAGCGCCATCGATAAGGCCGACGCGGGCGACCTCGACGGTGCCTGGACGGACCTGAGTAAGGCCGGCACCCACCTGCAGAAGCTCATGGCCGAGAGCGAGGACAGATTCTCCAAGGAGGCGCAGGATGACGCCAAGGTCGTCGAGGAGGACATCAAGTCCTCGGCGGAGCAGGCGGACGCAGAGCGGCAGGCCGAGCGGGAGCAGCAGGACAACAGCGACAAGGGATCGGAGGACACGGTCGGCGACGACGACGTCACGAACGCGGACCCGCCCGAGATGGACTTCCCGGTGGGAGAGTGAGATGCCGGCCATCAAGTTCCCGCGACTCTTTGCGCTCGCATCACGCAGCGCCCGTACCGTCCTGACCCGGCCCGGTCCACGCGACATGGCCGTCACGACGAGGGCCGGCACGCCTTGGTACCGCTACGTCGGCTACCGCGGCAACATGCCGCAGGTCAACATGGCTGGGCGGACGCAGTTCCTCACTCTGGCGAACGACGTCCACAACCGCTGGACGGGCTCTGATCTGGCTGGCGGGGGACGCCAGGGGCTCTACTTCTCGGCCGAGTTCCTGAACCCGGGCAACCCCTTCCCGGAGCTCTCCCACTACCAGCAGGACGGCCAGGACTCCGTCGACCTGGTTTCCTACTACGAGTACCACCCAGGACAGAACCCGCCGATCGCACCGGAGCCGCGGGTGGAGAGGGCGACGAACCTGCGCTCCATGTTCCTGTTCACGCTCACCAGAGACCAGCCGGGGCTGGACTTCCGGATCACATCCCGCGGGAACAAGCTGCTTGACGCCGTCCACCGCGCGATGAGGGCGGATCCCGAGTTCGACGCGGTGCGGGTCGAGACGGCCGGTCAGCTCGACGTCGACAACCTCGAGGCTATGTACCGGCACGGTGAGAGCGCCGACTTCTGCCGGGCCCTCGGGAACTCCGCGTTGGAGCAGCCCGACGTCCAGTACATCCTGGTGACGTCGGTGCGAGACGGCGTCAGCACGAACGTCGTTGCTCGGACACCCGTGCGTGGTCCTGCTGACCCCCCGGTGCCGCTGGAGTGCCTAAAGGCCGAGGGCCGAGCGACCTTCTTCGTGAACATGAACGGCCAAGTCGGCAAGGGAGTCTTCACCGTCGGCGACCTGCTCTACAACGCCAACTTCGAGTCACCCACGAACCCGCCCCCCGAGCTGCCCGAGGTCCAGACCGTCAAGCGGCTCCTCCTCAGGGCGCAGCAGGCCAGCATCGAAGAGCTGCGCCGGCAGGTGCTGCGGGAGCTGGAGCTCCGGCCGGCCACACGCGCGATGGACAACGTCGTGGACGCGATCAAGCAAGTACAGGATCAGGTTGCCGCTGAGGACTACAGCGGCACGATCGCCGCTGTCGAGGAGCTCAAGACCAAGGTGGCCGCGGCGGCCCAGGACCCCGTTACCGTGGGCGAGTTTCGGGCCACCCTGGACCTGTCCGCGGGCGTCGCGAACTCCCTGTCCTCAATGGCGGACGCGGTCCAGGCGACCCAGGACCACGTCGACGGGCTCGATTCGGAGCCGCCGGACGTGATCGAGGACCCCGATCCGGACGTCCTGGATCCCGCTCTGTCCGAGCCCGCGCCGGGCGCCCGGTAAGAGGGGGACCGGATGACCGACATCACCATTACCAACCAGCTCGACCAGGCGTTCACCGTCTACGACAGCTACCAGGTCGCCGACGCCGAAGACAACTACTACGGCAAGCTCACCGAGCTGAGCTCGCTCGCGGCGAACGGGAACGTCTCGATCGCGCCGCCGCACGCGCTCAGCACGCTGATCGTGTTCGACGCCAACCAGAAGCCGCTGACCCGTTTCACTGCGGGGCTGTCTCGCTACAGCTTCACCGTCTCCGACACCGACGTCCAGGCGATGGCGCAGGCCGACGCCTTCGTGACGTACGTAGCGAAGACCTCGGACTCGACGGAGGCGAAGACGATCCACGGGCTCAAGGCGGCTCGGGATATCGACGCCTTCTTCAAGAGCCAGCCGTCGTACAACCTGGTCACCACGCCGACTTACATGCTGGCCCTCACCTACCGGGCCCAGAACCCGGCGCCCGCGGGCACCAAACCGGAGGACGTCACCTACTCGCTCTCGAAGCTCATCACGTCGGTGTCCGGGCTGGAGTACCAGGCCGGCATGCCAGACATCAGCATCAGCCACTTCTTCTTCCGGGACGACGACGGTGTGGTGCGGTTCGGCGGGACGGTCGACGTGACCGACGGCCTGCCCTTCGACCCGCGGTTGTCGGGCATCGTCTTGAAGTTGCTGGCTCTGACGGGGCCGGTGAACGTTCAAGTCTCCTTCGACACCAACATCGGGCTCAACCTGGCGGGCACGCAGGTGAGATTCTCCCACGCGGAGATCGACGTCCCGCTCGGTGGCAGCGACGTGCTGCGTATCGTGAAGCCGACCCTGGCCATCACGATCAACCCGGCCTTCAAGTTCGTGGTCTTCGAGGTGCAGGCCGACTTCCCGATCACCGTGTTCGGCCAGGAGATCGACACCCACCTGTCGATGGTCCTCGACAACGTCGAGATCGAGGTCGGGTTGGAGGTGACCGTGCCCGGCGCGACGCTGCCGTCCCCGCCACCGATGACCGGCGTCCACTTCGACTCCTTCGGGCTCGGCATGGGGCTCATCTTCGAGCCGCCCGGCTACGCGCTGGGGGTTCAGGGCTCGTTCCACATCGGTGAGGGCAGCAACACCATTTCGCTGGATGACGACACGTTCGTGGTCGTCCTCGATCTCGAGGGCGATGTCCCTGACCCGGTGTACCTGTCTTTCTACGTCCCCAAGCTCGACCTCGAGACGGTGCTGACCGCGCTCACCGACGTGACGGTGAAAGTACCCATCCCGATCGAGTTCGAGGACCTCTCGTTCACGTGGACCGAGAACCCGATGGAGCCGCTTGCGCTGCCCGACGGCACCATGTCGAAGGGCGGCTATGGGTTCAGCGCGTACATGCACCTCTTCGGGCTGAAATGCTACGCCGACGCCGAGCTCACGCTGAACCAGGTCGCCGTCGACGCGGTGATGGCGCCAGTCAACCTGGCCGGGATCTTCAAGCTCACCGGCCAGGGCACCGCGGTCTCGATGAAGTTCGACGCGAAGGGCAACCCGATTCGCAACAACGTCATCCCGAAGACCGCGGCCGAGCGGGCGGCCATCGCCGGTGCCGTGAGCAAGGAGATTGTGCCGGCTGGTGGACCGACCGTACACGTCAGCACCGTGAGCTCGCCGTACGTCAAGGTCGAGGCGGACGCCACCCTCCTCGGAGTCTCCATGTCCGCCGTCGAAGTCACGGTCGAGGACTCCGGGCTCCAGTTCGACCTCCAGCAGCCGCTGGCCACGGTCGCTTGCCACCTCGCAACGGCCGGCAACCTTGGTGGATCCTTCGCCTACGGGCCGGACTGGACGATCCCGCTGCCGGCTCCGCTCGGCAAGATCCACCTTCGGGTCCTGGTCGACTTCTCGTTCTCGCTCGTCGTGTCGGAGGGCGACGGCTCGACCGCGGTTACGTTCACCGCGAGCGGTGGCTTCAGCTTCATGGGCATGGCGCTCAACTTCGGACCGGTCAGCCCGAGCATGGACATCACCGCGCTCGAGGACCTTGTGGCCGCCTGCGAGAGCTTCGTCGTCAACGAGGCGACGTTGGTCTTTGGGCCGATCATCGGCGATGCGCTTACGTGGGCCAAGGGCGTGGTGAGCGGCCTTATCTCCGAGGTCGACACGATCGCCGCCGGGCTACAGAGCTTCTTCCACAAGCCTTTGGGCGACGCCGCGCAGGTCCTGCACGACGCGGGGGTTGCGCTGGAGGATACGGCGGGCCAGCTCAAGAACGTGTACAACGCGGGTGCCGACGAGCTCAGCAGGGTACTCATGGGCCCGTTCGGGGTCCAGGCCGGGCCGATGGCGGGGCTCCTGAAGACCCTGGGCTTCCCCGTCGGGGACATCGGCGGTGCGCTCTCGGCCGTCTTCGACGTCGAGGCCACCGGAGCGGCACAGATCCTGCGCGGGTTGGGTTTTTCCGCTGACGCCATCGCCGGGGTGCTGCACTCCGACTTCGGGCTTGACGCGGAATCTGCGGGTCGGATCCTGGACGGGCTGCGCTTCCCGCTCGGCGTCATCACCATCGCGATGTCCGACGTGTTCCACCTCTCTCCTGACGCGATCAGCGTCTTGCTGCAGTCGATCGGCTACCCGGCCCAGGACGTCGCGAGTGCCTTCCAGGCCCTCGGCGGCGCCTTCGAGGGGGTCGGCGACGCAATCGGCAACGCGCTGCAATCCGTGGGCCACGCCCTCAACCCCAGCAACTGGTGAGAACCGCGGCGAGGAGTGACGACGTGAACGACATCGAACAGCTCGCCCACGACATGCGGGCGGACTCCGACTTGCGCGACGCGGTAGCCATGACTCTGGCGGTCAGCCCTCCCGGTGACTGGAGCGCGCTGACCGATCGGCTGTCATCCATCGGTTACGGCGTCTCCGCCGACGAGCTCCAGGACAAGCTGCGGTCGATCCACGAGCCAGGCACACCGCATGCCGAGTTCCTCACGCAGTGGCTGTGAGCCGCGGCTAAACGACGACCCCTGGCGATCGGCCGAGCTCCGAGGTCTGGCCGACCGGTGGGCCCGGCTCACCGCACCGGCCCTCGAGTGGTCCATCGGCGTCTCAGCGGCCCAGTGCGTCCGGCGTACGAAGTGGGTCGCGTGGACCGGGCCCCAGCCCTGCGCCGGCCCCGAGGAGCTGGTGTCGCTATGTCGTGACCTCGCGCTTGCACACCTGTTGCCGCCGCACGTCGACCCCGAGCGGATCCGGAATCTCGGGATCGGCGTCAACGGCCAGCGCCCGGTCTGCCTGTACGTCGACGAAGCGGCCAACGCGGGGTGGCCGCGGCTCATGCAGCGGATCGGGCCGCGCGGCACCGTGGAGTACACCTTCCATCACCTTCCGGCGACCGCGGACGGCCGCACGCCGCTGTCGGTCCTCCCCGAGAGCGGTCGCCGCTTGGCGGCCCGGCTGCTCGCGGACCCGGTAGTCCGGATGAGCTCGGGCTTCTGGCTCCGCAGCGACCAGCGACGGGTCTACCTGACCTTTTCCCACCACCCGCCGGTCTGGCATCTGCGGGCCCTGCTCGGTGACGAGCTCGACGCCAGTGGTTTGGCCGAGCACGACCACCACCACTTCCGGCACGCGTGCATTCACGGCGGCGAGCAGCCGGCGCTGACCGTCTATCTGTCTGGTCGCTCGGCCGTTTTCCCAGCCAGCCACGCCGACCTCCGTGCGCGAGTGGCGACCTGGGCCAGGACCGTCAACGAGTCCGAGGCGGCTCAGGAGCTGGTGCGGGGAGCCGAGCTGGCCGCGCGATGACCCGGAGCCGGCCCGGCCGGTCAGCCCGCCGGGCTCGTGAGCGACGGCTTCAACGAACAGCGCACGGCAAACGGCACGTAACCTGCCAGGAAGGTCGCCAAGTCATGCCTAGTTATCGCAACCCAAGCGGTCCCACATGTACAGCTGGATGCACTCGTTGGCCAGCTCGATCGCGCGCTCGTTGGACAGGCGCGGGAGCACGGTGTCGAGCGCCTGGTCCTCGGCGACGCCGGCCTGGAAGGCCTCCTCGCCGCGAAAGCCGGCCGCGATCTTCAGCGCCTCGCGGCGGTTGTCGCCGAGGCTGGGGAACACGCCTACGAGGAAGTCCGTGTTGGGGATCGGCTGGCCCACCTCCAGCGATGCGTGCCAGGCAGCCAGCAGATGCAGATCATCCTCGTCCAAGTCGGCGATCGCCTTGGCGTAATGCACCGACAGTTCCTGGTCTGGGATGTCGTCGACCCACGCGCGCACGACCTCGCCCACAAGCTGTCGGCGTGCCTCGCGGCCTACCGACTCCGCGATCACGCGGATCGCGTCCTGCGGCTCGATGAAGCACAGTGGCATCAGGCAAACTCCCGGGTTGGAAACGACTGTCTGCACGCACTGTAGGCACCGGTGTGGACGGCATTTCTGCGCACGGCGAGCAGCCGCGCGGCGCCACCGCACGCCGCCGTCAGCCAGGCCCGGCCGCCGCCTGATGCGACGCCCGGGCGCCGCTACTACAGCCCGAGCGCGGCGCCCACGCGCTCGAACGCGTCGGCGTCTGCGCCCTCGCGGGAGAAGCCCAGCGTGGCCGGCCGCGGGGCGGCCCAGTTGGCGAGCGCCAGATCGAGCGCGTCGATCGGCAGTCCAGCCTCCTGGGCGAGCGCCGCCGCGCGGCGCTCCAGCAGCAGTGGGTCGCCGATGCCGAACACGCGCTTGGCTGCGAGCGTGGTCGGATCGTCGCCGGCGAGCCCGCGCGCGCCGGCGAGCTGCAGCGAGTCGGGGAGCAGCTCGTACAGTCCCAGGCGCCCGAGCACCACCAGCAGCTCGTAGCGGCCGATGCGGGCGAGGCCGGGGAGCGCAAGGCGCTCGAACAGGCGCTCGAAGCGACGCTCGGGGCTCCACACCGAGTCGCCGTTGAACGCCCTCGCCTGTGTGCCGGCGCTCGCTGCGCCCGGCGCCGGCTCGCCTGTCTCGGCGGCGCGCTGGGCCCATTGGGTGTAGGCGATCAGCGTGTCCGCGCCGCGGGTCGGCTCGTGGGAGCTGTACGGACCGAGCGGGACCTCGGCCAGGTCAGGCAGCTGGTCTGCCGAGATGGGGGGCTCAGGGGTGGTCTCGATCACCGCTCGAATCCCCACCCACGGGTCCTCGCCCTCGAGCGGGCACAGGTATGCGATCAGGAAGCACCCCCAGGTGGCACGCTCGAGATCCTGGGCGCCGAGGGCGCGCAGCTCGCCGTAGAGCTCGGGCGGCTGCGCGGCCAGCGTCAGCAGCCGATCGCTGGCGAACGCCAGCTCCTCGGCCAGGCGGTAGGCGTCGGCGGAGGCGCGCAGTCCGGGCACGAGCTCGCTGCGGTAGCCGTCGTCGACCGCGCGCGCCTCGCGCTGGACGCGCATGTGCCGCCCCTGTCCGTGCGTACGCGAGCGCGCGGCACGCTGCCCGTCTGAACCCGTGCGCGTGGAGGAGCTGCGGGCCCGCGGCGGGCGATCGGCCTCGGCGTTTCCCGGGAGCGTCTTGCTGCAGATCGGGCAGCGCTCGATGAAGCGGTTGTGGCGGCAGAAGGTGGGCATCGCGCCGCAGGGATATACCCGTTTGCGCGCCGGCGTGCGCCGCCGGCGTCCGATCGAGCCCTATGCCTCGGAGGCGCTGACGCCCGGGCCGACGTGCTGCGGCGGGCCCTCGGGGCCACCGTCGGCGTCCGCGTGCCCGGCGATCCCGTCGTCGCGGGATGTCCGCTCGCCGTTCCCGTCCCCGCCGCCGCGGACACACGCGAGGTAGCGGTCGACCATGCGCGCGCACTGGCGTCCCTCGTTGATCGCCCACACGATCAGCGACTGGCCACGGCGGGCATCGCCGGCGGCGAACACGCCCTCGACGGAGCTCGTGTACGGCGCCTTCGAGGCGACGTTGCCGCGCGCGTCGCGCTCCACGCCGAGCTGCTCGAGCAGCGGCTGCTCGGGGTGCAGGAAGCCCATCGCCAGCAGCACCAGCTGCGCGGGCAGCTCGCGTTCGCTGCCGGGCACTGGCGCGAACGGGGGGCGCGGCTCGGCCTGGGCGATGCGCAGCCCGGCCACCGCACCGTTGCCGTCGTCGGTGAACGCGGTGGTCGTGACCGAGTAGTCCTGCTCGCCCAGCCCGAGCTTGCGGGCCTCCTCCATGGCGTAGCTGAGGCGGTACTTGAGCGGCCACTCCGGCCACGGCGTGCGGTCATCGGGCCGGTGGGCGGGCGGCTCCGGCAGGAGCTCCAGCTGGACGATCGAGCGAGCGCCCTCGCGCAGTGAGTTGCCGACGCAATCCGCGCCGGTGTCGCCGCCGCCGATCACGATCACGTCCTTGTCCGCGGCCGTGATCTGGCGCTCGATCGCCGGCTGCTCGACGGTCGGCGCGGGTCCGTGCTCGCGCGCAACCCAGCGGTTGCGCTGGTACAGGTAGTCCATGGCGTAGTGCACGCCGTCGAGCTCGCGACCGGGGACGGACAGGTCGCGAGGGACGCGCGAGCCGGTCGCCAGCACGATCGCGTCGTAGTTCTCGCGGAGGTCCTCGACGGTGACGTCGCGGCCGACCTCCACGCCGCAGCGGATCTCCACGCCCTCGGCGAGGAGCTGCTCGACGCGCCGCTGCACGACGGCCTTCTCGATCTTGAAGTCGGGCACCCCGAAGCGCACCAGCCCGCCGACGGCCTCGTCGCGCTCGAACAGGGTGACGCGGTGGCCGGCGCGGCGCAGCTGCTGCGCGGCGGCCATGCCCGCCGGCCCGGAGCCGACGACCGCCACCGCCTGGCCGGTTTCGCGGTCGGCGCGGGGCGGCTGGGGAACGACCCAGCCCTCCTCCCAGGCACGGTTGATGATCGAGTTCTCGATCTGTTTGATCGTCACCGCTTCGCCCTCGCGGATCTCGAGCACGCACGCCGCCTCGCACGGCGCCGGGCACAGCCGCCCGGTGAACTCGGGGAAGTTGTTGGTGGCGTGCAGCTGGGCGATCGCGTCAGCGAAGCGCTCGCGGTAGACCAGGTCGTTCCAGTCGGGAATCAGGTTGCCGAGCGGGCAGCCGTTGTGGCAGAACGGCACGCCGCAGTCCATGCAGCGGGCGCCCTGCTGGCTGAGCTCGCTCACCGGGCGCGGCAGCAGGAACTCGCGGTAGTCGTGCGCGCGCTCCTGCGGGTCCCGCTGGGGGACGCCGTGACGCTCGATCTTCAAAAAGCCGCCGAGTTTGCCCATCAGGCGGGCACCGCCAGCTGCTCCTCGGCCTGTTCGGCCAAGACCCGCTTGTAGTCGTGCGGCATGACCTTCACGAACGCGCCCGCCGCCAGCAGCTGCTCCCAGCGCGCGAGCACGTCGGCGGCGACCGTGGAGTCGGTGCGCTGGCGGTGCTCTTCGATCATCGCGCGCAGCTCGATCGCGTCCGCCTCGGAGAGCTCCTCGAAGCCGACCATCCCCATGTTGCAGCGCTTGTGGAAGCTCGAGTCCTCGTCCAGCACGTAGGCCACCCCGCCGCTCATCCCGGCAGCGAAGTTGCGCCCGGTGAGACCGAGCACGACCACGCGTCCGCCGGTCATGTACTCGCAGCCGTGGTCGCCGATGCCCTCGACGACCGCCCACGCACCCGAGTTGCGCACGGCGAAGCGCTCGCCGGCGAGACCGCGGAAGAAGGCCCGGCCCGAGGTGGCCCCGTAGAGCACGGTGTTGCCCACGATCACGTTCTCCTCAGCCTTGAAGTGCTCGCCCATGCCCTCGCGCGGGCGGATCGCGAAGACGCCGCCGGAAAGACCCTTGCCGGCGTAGTCCTGGGCGTCGCCGTGCAGCGTGAAGGTCACGCCGGGAGCCAGCCAGCCGCCGAAGCTCTGCCCGGCGGAGCCCTCGAAGTCGACCACGATCGAGTCCTCGGCCAGGCCGTCGGCACCATGACGCTGGGCGATGTGGCTGGAGAGGATCCCGCCCACGCAACGGTTGCGGTTGCGGATCGGCAGCTGTGCGCGCACGTGACCATCGCCTTCGGCGGCGGTGCCCCCGCGCTCGAGCGCCGGGGCGGCGAGCTCGAGCAGCTGCCAGTCGAGGGCGTCGTCGAGCACCTTCGGCGGGCCTTCCACACGCCGACGGGGGGCACCCTCGGGGAGCTCAATGTGGGTGAGCAGATGGGTGAGGTCGACGCCACGGGCCTTCCAGTGGTCGATCGCGGCGCTCGCGGCGAGCAGGTCGACGCGCCCGGTTGCTTCGTCAAGCGTGCGCAGACCGAGCGAGGCGAGGATCTCGCGCACCTCCTCGGCAACGAAGAAGAAGAAGTTGACGACATGCTCGGGGGTGCCCTTGAAGCGCTTGCGCAGCTCCGGATCCTGGGTGGCGATGCCGACCGGGCAGGTGTTCAGGTGGCAGGCGCGCATCATGATGCAGCCGGTCGCGATCAGTGGCGCGGTGGAGAAGCCCATCTCGTCGGCGCCGAGCATCGCCGCGATCACCACGTCGCGCCCGGTCTTCAGCTGCCCGTCGGTCTGCACGACGATGCGCGAGCGCAGGTCGTTGAGCAGCAGCGTCTGCTGGGTCTCGGCCAGGCCGATCTCCCAGGGCACGCCGGCGGCCTGGATCGAGGACAGCGGCGAGGCGCCGGTGCCGCCGTCGTGACCGGCGATCAGCACGCGGTCGGCGTTCGCCTTGGAGACGCCGGCGGCGATCGTGCCGACCCCCACCTCTGAGACGAGCTTGACCGATACCTGCGCTTTGGGGTTCGAGCAGCGCAGGTCGTAGATCAGCTGCTTGAGGTCCTCGATCGAGTAGATGTCGT
>Ga0210389_10003535_pt1 | contig 12207 bp, 9 predicted proteins | sample IncBWH28OmetaG_FD_160127 | JGI IMG/M metagenome (GOLD analysis project Ga0210389, IMG submission 160127) | Forest soil microbial communities from Barre Woods Harvard Forest LTER site, Petersham, Massachusetts, United States - Inc-BW-H-28-O ... | reverse complement strand
TCCCGGTGATCGACGATTTCTCGCTCGCCGGCGTGATCTCGATGCGCGACATCTCCAGCGCCTTCGACGAGGCCACCACGGGCGCGACCCAGACCGCCGCCTGATCCAGCCACCCTGCCCTGAAGACCGACGGGCCTTGAGTTTCCGCTCGAGGCCCGCACGCCACAGTTTTGACCATTCAACAGCAACCGATCGAGAGACACCGATGAAAATATGCATCTACGGCGCCGGCGCGATCGGCGGTTACCTCGGCGTGCAATTGGCGCGCGCCGGCGCTGACGTCAACCTCGTTGCGCGCGGTGCGCATCTTGCTGCCATGCGCGAGAACGGGCTGAAGCTTCTGATTGGCGACGAGGAGCACGTGGTTCACCCCACCTGCACCGACAAACCGGCCGAGCTCGGCGTGCAGGATTTCGTCATCATCTGCCTGAAGGCGCATTCCATTCCCGGCGTGATCGACCAGCTGCAGCCCCTGCTCGGCCCCAGGACGCGCATCGTCACCGCGGTGAACGGCATCCCCTATTGGTATTTCTACAAGCACGGCGGCGCCCATGAAGGCGCGACGCTGGAAACCATCGACCCCGGCGGGCGACAGTGGCGCGAGCTCGGCCCCGAGCGCGCCATCGGCTGCATCGTCTATCCTGCGACCGAGATCGAGGCGCCTGGGATCATCCGGCATGTCTACGGCAATCATTTTCCGCTCGGCGAGCCCTCGGGCGAACTATCCGACGACGTCCAGATGCTGTCGGCGATGTTCACCGCGGCCGGCCTGAAGGCTCCCGTGCTCGACCGCATCCGGGACGAGATGTGGCTGAAGCTGTGGGGCAATGTCTGCCTCAACCCGATCAGCGCACTGACCCATGCGACGCTCGACGTGATCTGCTCCGATCCCGACACGCGCGCGCTGTCGAAGGCGATCATGCTGGAGACTCAGGCAATCGCCGAAAGCTTTGGCGTCAAGTTCCGCGTCGACGTCGAGCGCCGCATCGAGGGCGCGCGCAAGGTCGGCGCGCACAAGACTTCGATGCTGCAGGATCTCGAGCGCGGCCGGCCCATGGAGATCGATCCGCTGGTGACGGTGGTGCAGGAGATGGGCCGTCTCACCGGCATTCCGACCCCTGCCCTCGATGCGGTGCTGGCGCTGGTGGCCCAGCGCGGCAAGATCGCAGGCCTCTACGAGGCGAGCGTCCGCGCGCCATCGGCCAAAGTCGCGGCTTTCGCATGACCGCCTGGATCTGTTTCCGCCACGAAGGCGCCGCCGGCTTTGGCACACTGACCCCGACAGGCGTCAGCGTTCATGACGGCGAGATGTTCGGCCATCCGCGGCCGAATGGCCGCATCATCGCACTCGATGAGGTCGAGCTGCTGCCGCCGACCGCGCCGAGCAAGATCGTCGCGCTCTGGAATAATTTCCACGCGCTCGCCGCCAAGCTGAACCAGCCGGAGCCGCCGGAGCCTCTCTATCTCCTGAAAGCGACGACCAGCGTCGCAGCGCCGGGTGCCGTGATCCGCAAGCCAGGCTCCTACGCCGGCAAGACCACCTATGAGGGCGAGCTCGGCATTGTCATCGGCAAAACCTGTACGGAGGTCTCGCCTGAGGAGGCCGACGATTTCATCTTCGGCTACACCTGCGTCAACGACATCACCGCGAGCGACATCCTCAACCGCGATCCGACGTTCGCGCAGTGGGCGCGGTCCAAGGGCATCGACGGTTACGGTCCGTTCGGCCCCGTCGTCGTCACCGATGTCGATCCCGCCAAACTCGTGGTGCGCACCATCCTCAACGGCGCAGAGCGCCAGAACTATCCGATCTCGGACATGATCTTCAGCGCGCAGGAGCTGGTCAGCAGGATTTCGCACGACATGACCTTGCTGCCCGGCGACCTGATCTGCTGCGGCACCTCGATCGGCGTCGGCGTCATGAAGGATCCGGTCAACACGGTCACTATTGCCATCGACGGCATCGGTGAGCTGACCAACGAGTTTCGTCAGTAGCACTCGCGCTCTACCCGATCAGGCCGGCAAGCCTGCCTTGAGCAGGCCGGTCTCATAGCGCGAGCGATCCGCTTCGCGCTTGTAGTGCTGGGTGGTGAGATGGTCGGCCACCGAAAATGTCGGATCGCGCTTGAGAGCTTCTGCGGCATGTGCGGCGGCCGCCACCGCATTGCCCATTTGCGCGAACGTCGCGGCAAGAAAGGCGTGATGGCTGTGGTCGGGCCGCGTGATCCGCGAGAATGCCTCGGCGGCTTCAGGATATTTTTCCGCACAATAGCAGGCGCGCCCGAGATGGCTCCAGAAGCGCTCCGGATGGTAGGGGTTGAGGCGCATGGCTTTCTTGATCCAGTCGATGCCTTCGTCGGGCTGTCCAAGCCAGGTCAATAGCTCCCCCTGCTGCACGACGACAAGGTCGTAGTTGGGATTGAGAGCGAGCGCCCGCTCCTGATGGTAGGTCGCCTTGTCGTGATCGTCGCGGCTCAAGTGCACCGCGGCGAGAATTCGATGCACGTCGCTGTCGGTGTCGTCGAGCCCCAGTGTGATCTCCAGCTCCCTCGCCAATTGCTGGAACGTGGCCTCGCGATCCCCGCACCAATTATAGACCCAGGTCTGGCCGAGGACGCACGCCTTCCAGGCATGCGCATGCGCATAGTTCGGATCGAGCGCTAGCGCACGGTCCAGGAGGCGCTGCGCCTGCGCGTTGTCGTCCCGGGTGGAGCGATGATGCAGCAGCTTTGCCGCCAGCACGCACTCATATGCCGCCATGTTGTCGGTCGGCTTGCGCTTGGCGCGGTCGTGCGTCGCGGCCTCGACGCGGCCGGGGAGCGTCGCAACGATCGCGCGGGTCATCTCGTCCTGGATGGCGAAAATATCGGCAAGGTCGCGGTCGTAGCGTTCGGCCCAGATGTGCCGGTCGGTCTCGGCGTCAATCAGCTGCACGGTCACGCGGACGCGACCGCCGGCCTTGCGCACGCTGCCCTCCAGGACATAGTCGACGGCGAACTCGCGCGCGACGTCCTGCACCTTCACCGCCTTGCCCTTGTACACGAAGGTCGAGTTGCGCGAGATCACGAGCAGGTCGTGGAAACGCGACAGCTCCGTGATGATGTCCTCGGTGAGGCCGTCCGCGAAAAAATCCTGCTCCGGATCGCCGCTCATGTTGGCCAGCGGCAGCACGGCAATCGACGGCTTCTTTGAGATCGTTTCACCACCGTCCTTGACGCCGTTCTTGACACCGCTCTTTGCCTTCACCGGCGCGGCGGTTGCGCTTGACTCGAGCCTGACCCGAAAGACGCGGATCGGACGTGCGATGTTCTTGACGCTCTGCTCGCCGATATCCTCGAACTCGATATCTTCCAGCCGCTGGCCGACCTGGTCGCGCACGGCCCCCGAAACGCAGATGCCGCCGGGCTCAGCGAGCGTTTCCAGGCGTGCAGCGATATTGACGCCGTCGCCAAAAATGTCGTCGTTCTCGAAAATCAAATCGCCGAGGTTGATGCCAATACGGAACTGCATCCATCGATCCGGCGGAGTATCCGCGTTGCGCCGGGCCATCCGGCGCTGGATCTCGGCAGCGCACAGCACCGCATCGACGATGCTGTGGAATTCGACCAGCATGCCGTCGCCAGTGGTCTTGATAATGCGGCCGTGGTTGTGTGCGATGGCCGGATCGATGAGCTCGATCCGGTGCGTCTTCAGGCGGGCGAGCGTCCCGGTCTCGTCGAGCTCCATCAGCCGGCTGAAGCCGACCATGTCGACGGCAAGGACCGCCGCAAGCCTGCGCTCTGATCCTCCCATGCCCATGGCCTGGTTCCTTCACAGGGCAGCCTAACAGATGGGCCGGCTCGGCCCAAGCGCGCGAACCGTCGCGGACCAGGCAGCCGGACGGCCCATCGGCTCCCAAAGGCCTGCGCCGTCAAGACCTGCGCTGTCAGCCTTCCGTTTCCGCATGGGACCACCTCCCCGGCAGGATAGACTTTTGCCAAGGCGAACGGCATCCTTCCGCTCGAAAATCCAATGATAGTGCGCGGGCCTTGTCCCGCGACACGAAAAAACAGCGGAAACCGAGGGCAGCATGATCAAAACGCGTTTCACCGAGCTTGTCGGCGTCGAACACCCGATCGTGCAAGGCGGCATGCAATGGGTCGGCCGGGCCGAGCTGGTCGCGGCCGTCGCCAATGCCGGCGCGCTCGGATTCATCACCGCGCTGACCCAGCCGACGCCGGAAGACCTCACCAAGGAAATCGCCCGCTGCCGGACCATGACCGACAAGCCGTTCGGCGTGAACCTGACCATCCTGCCCTCGATCAAGCCGCCGCCCTACGCGGAATACCGCCAGGCCATCATCGAAAGCGGCATCAAGATCGTCGAGACCGCCGGCAACAAGCCGCAGGAGCATGTCACCGAGTTCAGGAGGCACGGCATCAAGGTCGTGCACAAATGCACCAGCGTCCGCCATGCGCTCTCGGCCGAGCGCATGGGCGTCGATGCGATCTCGATCGACGGCTTTGAATGCGCCGGCCATCCCGGCGAAGACGACACGCCCGGCCTGATCCTGATCCCGACCGCCGCCGACAAGGTGAAGATCCCGATGATCGCCTCCGGCGGCTTCGGCGATGGCCGCGGCCTGGTCGCGGCACTCGCGCTCGGCGCGGAAGGCATCAACATGGGCACGCGCTTCATGGCTACCAAGGAAAGCCCGATCCATCAGCTCATCAAGGAAAAGATCGTCGCCAATGACGAGCGCGAGACCGAGCTGATCTTCCGCACCATGCGCAACACCTCGCGCGTCGCCAGGAACGCGGTCTCGACCAAGGTCGTCGCCATGGAAAAGGAAGGCGCCAAGTTCGAGGACATCCGCGAGCTCGTCGCCGGCGCCCGCGGCAAGATGGTTTATGCGTCAGGCGATGCCGACGAAGGCATCTGGTCGGCCGGCCAGGTGCAGGGCCTGATCCATGATATCCCCTCCTGCGCCGAGCTGGTTTCTCGTATCGTCAGAGAAGCCGAAGCCATCATGCGCGAGCGTTTCGAGGCCATGCTGTCCGGCGGCAAGCGCCAGGCGGCGGAATAAGTTTAACCGCGTTATCCGCGGTTCTATCCCTCATCCTGAGGAGCGCGAAGCGCGTCTCGAAGGATGAGGCCACAGTCGGACCTCATGGTTCTCCTGGCGATGCGAAGCATCGTCCGGAACGCGCCTACGGCGCTCCTCACCATGAGGATTTAAAAAGAAAAGGAATGATCCCATGAAGGCCTATGTCTACGGCGCCGGCGGCGCTGCCATCGCTGACGTCCCCAAACCCTCGCCCAAAGGCACGCAGGTGCTGGTCAAGGTCCATGCCTGCGGGCTGAACCGCGCCGATCTCGGCATGACCAAGGGCCACGCCCACGGCGCGGCCGGCGGCGTCGGCACGGTGCTCGGCATGGAATGGGCCGGCGAAGTTGCCGAGCTTGGTCCTGACGCCAAGGGCGTCAAGGTCGGCGACAAGATCATGGGCTCGGGCGGCCAAGCCTTTGCCGAATATACGCTCGCCGACCACGGCCGGCTGTTCCGCACCCCCTCGAACATGAATTTCGAGGAAGCCGCGACCCTCCCCATCGCACTCGCCACCATGCACAATGCCGTTGTCACCAACGGCGCGCTGCAACCGGGCCAGAGCGTGATGATCCAGGGCGCGAGCTCCGGCGTAGGCCTGATGGCGATGCAAATTGCAAAACTCAAGGGCGCTTCGCTGGTGGTCGGCTCCTCGACCGATACCCATCGCCGCGGGCGGTTGAAGGAGTTCGGCGCCGACCTTGCGGTCGATTCCTCCGATCCCGGCTGGGTCGATCAGGTGCTCAAAGCCACCAATGGCGAAGGCGTCGACCTCATCGTCGACCAGGTGTCCGGCAAGGTCGCCAACCAGAACCTCGCCGCGACCAAGGTCAAGGGCCGCATCGTCAATGTCGGCCGCTTGGGCGGCACGCGCGCCGAATTCAATTTCGACCTGCATGCGGCCCGCCGCATCCAGTATATCGGCGTCACCTTCCGCACCCGCACCATCGAGGAAATTCGCGACATCTTCGATGAGGTCCGGAAAGACATCTGGGGCGCCGTCGAATCGCGCAAGCTGCAACTGCCGATCGACAAGGTCTACAAGTTCGACGAGATCGGCAAAGCATTCGAGCACATGGAAGCCAACAAGCACCTCGGCAAGATCGTTGTGACGCTGTAGCGCGAACGTGTCCCGGAGGCGGCGCGCGCGTGCGCCGCAGATGGCTTGATTTCAAGAGACCCGGTCAATTTCAACAGACGGCAAGCGTGATGCGAACGGCTATCGTGACAAAGACGTCCACCTTCATGTCGATCGTGATGATGTGCATCACCGCATGGGTGGTCATGCCGCGGCCGGCGCATGCCGCTTTTCCGGACCAGCGCATCAGGCTCATCGTTCCGTTTGCACCGGGAGGCGGCGTCGACATCATGGCGCGTCTGCTGGCGGAATTCATGAGCAAGGACCTGGGCCAGCCGGTCATCGTCGAGAACAAGCCCGGCGCCGGAACCATTGTCGGGACGCAGGAAGTCGCGCGCAGCGCACCCGACGGCTACACGCTGATGCTAGGCTCGCCCGCGTTCACCATCAATCCAAGCATCTACGCCAGTCTGCCGTTCGACACGTTCAAGGCGTTCGCGCCCGTGGCCCTGATCGCGCGATATTTCGATATCGTCGTGATCAATCCAAACCTGCCGTTCAAGTCGGTGCAGGAGTTGATTGCCTACGCCGAGGCCAATCCCGACAAGCTCAATTTTGCGTCGTCCGGTATCGGCTCATCCATTCACCTGTCCGGTGAATTGTTCAAAAGCATGGCTCACATCCAGATGACCCACGTTCCCTACAAGGGCACGGCTCCGGCCGTGAACGATCTGCTAGCCGGACAGGTTCAGATCATGTTCTCGACCATTCCGAGCGTCGCCGGATTTATCAAAGGCGGCCAGTTGCGTGCCATTGCCATCACGTCGGACCATCGCTCTCCCGCTTTCCCCGACGTTCCCACGGTCGCCGAGGCCGGCGTCCCCGGCTTTGCCGTGGAAGGCTGGTATGGCCTGATCGCACCGGCAGGCACGCCCGCAGACGTGCTGAACGTGCTAAATGCGTCGGTGGCAAAGGCCATTCAGGCGGGTGTCTTCAAGACCATCGAAATCAACGAAGGCCTGATCTTTGCGGCCGACACACCGGATGATTTCGGTCATTACCTGCAAAGCGACGCGGCCCGCTGGCGCGACGCCGTCAAGGACGCGCATATCCGGCTGCAGTGAGCTTCGCGATATCGGGATGTTCAGTGCTCGACCGACGCTAGCACCCGATCGCTGCAGGTTGACGGGAAACTCGCCAACCGACGCCAATCGGAACGTCATGTAATTAAACTGCGATCCTCTCGACCGCGGCGCTTGACGTTGCGCCGCAGAGCCGGGACCGCATGTATCCCACACGACCCCGAATGAGCCGGCGGATTACGCCGCAGCAGACGTCCCGGCCTGACGGCCGGAAAGCTGACATGAGATGTGGGGTTCGGATCTGAAGCCGTAATACTACGTCCCAACTCTTCAGCGATTTGCCATAGTTCGAGGCTCTCATCTCACCACGAGTGATTCGAGCCGGATAGAGTCTAGTGATGGCTGAGATAGTAGACCCAGCGGTCGCGTGCCGCTCATGCGGCAGGAATATGAATTATTTGGGGAAGCTGCCGGCCATTGGCCTCCACAGAGCCGTTCACATCTTTAAGTGTCAGTCGTGTATGACGGCCCGCTCAATAGACCTCGGGGCAGCTGTGCCCAAAGAGGTAGTGGCACTCTGACCGGCGGAGGCGACCCGCTGCGCGCTTAATCGAAGGCGTCGACCTCATCGTCGACCTGGTGTCCGGCAAGGTCGCCAACCAGAATCTCGCCGCGACCAAGGTCAAGGGCCGCATCGTCAATGTCGGCCGCCTGGGCGGCACGCGCGCGGAGTTCAATTTCGACCTGCATGCGGCGCGCCGCATCCGCTATATCGGCGTCACCTTCCGCACCCGCACCATCGAGAAGATCCGCGACATCTTCGACGAAGTGCGGAAAGACATCTGGGGCGCAGTCGAATCGCGCAAGCAGCAACTGCCGATCGACAAGGTCCACAAGTTCGACGAGATCGGAACAGCGTTCGAGCACATGGAAGCCAACAAGTATCTCGGGAAGATCGTCGTGACGCTGTGATGTGATTCTCGCGTCCCGGACACGACACAGTGTCCTTCACGGTGCGCCGCAGAGCCGGGACGTGTATATCCCGCACGCCCCGAATGAGCCGGCGCATCACGCCGCAAAAACGCAATGGCTATGCTTGCCGACATTTTTGCGGCTTCGCCGCCGTTGGTCTTTGCACGCATTACCATCCAACTTTTGGAAGGACTGGTCATACCAACGTATGAGTAGTGCTCTGCAGCTCTTTTTCGAGATAGTTGATCGGGGCATGACCTTGAATGTCTTGTCATAAAGCAGATCACAGTGAGTGCGATCCCGATCACGCGCCCGTGACGATGCTTTGTATCAAGCTTTCACGGCAGCTGGCCGTCCAGCATCAAAATAAAACCGCGCGGCTGCGCGGAACAATGTTAGCTTTGGCGCTGCCGCGAGATCCGGTAGGGGTCAGCTTCAAAGGCGAGGCTTGCGAGTGGGGTTATCTCCTCGGTTCGACGCGAACGGAATGGGCGGCCTCAGGATTTTGTCAGAGGATGCTGGGCTTGTCCTCCGCTGGGGGTGGCGTGAGGGCGTGGCCGCGGCTCTTGGCAAGGTACGTCAGCACGGACCCATCCACAAAGACATCAAGCCTGCCAATATTCTGGTGAACGGTGCTGCCGGAGAAGAGATACGGCTGACCGGTTTCGGCGTTGCCTCCCGAATGCCTCGCGAACGTCAGGCACCCGATCCTCCCGAGGTCGTCGATCGCATCGTTCTTGGCCAGTCGCCCGGCCGATCGGGCGAAGTTGCGCACCCGCTTCGGATCGACGATCCGCACCAGGAGGCCAGCCTCACGCAGCGCCTTAGCCCAGTTGCGTTCGTAGCCGCCACTGGCCTCCATCACTGCCTTGTCCACCTTGTGCTTCCGCAGCCAGGTGGTCAGCTTGCGCCGCCCCTGGGTGGTGTTCGGGAACGTTTGCCGCTGAGACAACGAGCGAATGCACGCATCCACCTTGTCCTTGGCCACATCGATCCCGACGACAACAAGACTGTTTTGTGCCATCATCCACTCCCTTCCTTGCTCGGTCCGGGCTCAAAAGGCCCATGCAACTGTTCGGGTTGAGGAAGACACCGGTCTGTCCCACGCTCCCCGACAGGCTCTCAAGGCCTTCGAGCACGCTCGGGCTCAGATCCAGCGACGGGCGGTTGGTCAGAACCGCCCGTTCGCACATTCTGGCAAAATTTGCAGACACAAGAGCGCGCCATAAGCCGTAAAACCATTGCGCAGGGAATGTCGGATGCTCTCCGCTGCCCTGTATGCTCGTGTGCGTCTCCACTACTCTTTTGCACACGGGACCGCGGGTGCAGCGCGCACCCGACATTCCCTGCGCCCTCTTTCTTCGAGAGGTGCGGAAATTGTTGTCAAACTTCGGACGCCTCGCGCCGCGAGATCGCGGAGTCATATTCGGTTGGCAAGGACGTCATTGAGAACTCTTAAATCGGAACAATTCGCAACAAAGGGCTGCTGCAAGTGAGTGGCGATTGCACATGAGATCGTCGCTTGATGTTCACGACCGCCCTGCTAAACGGGCGCCCATGGGCGAACATGCGCACACCGTCAAAACCCGCGTCGCGGCGATCTCGATCTTTGCTTCGGCCGGCATGGCCGCGGCGAAATTCATCGTCGGCATCCTGATCGGCTCGCTGGCGCTGGTCTCAGAGGCGCTGCATTCTTCGGTCGACGTGGTCGCGACCATCATCACCTGGATGGTGGTGCGCGTCTCCGACCTGCCCGCCGACGAAGAGCATCATTACGGCCACGGCAAGTTCGAAAGCGTCTCCGCGCTCGCCGTGATCGCGATTCTCTATGTGCTCGCCGGCGGCATCCTGGTCGGAGCCTTTGGCCGGCTCAGCGCACGCACGCCGCCGCCGTCGATCTCCGCCATTCCCTTCGTGGTGCTCCTGATCGACATCGCCGTGAATTTCTGGCGCGCCCGCGCGCTGCATCGGACCGCCCGCGAGACCCGGAGCCAGGCACTCGCCGCCGACGCGCTGCATTTTGCCTCCGACGTGCTGGGCTCGATTGCCGTCATCATCGGCCTTGCCCTGGCCGGGCTCGGCTATTGGTGGGGCGATTCGGCCGCTGCGATTGCGGTCGCCATCATGATCGCATTGCTCGGCTTGCGCATGGCGCGCTCGACGGTGGAAACCCTGCTCGACCGTGCGCCCGAGGGCGCCGCCGGGAAAGCGCGCGAGGCCATCGAACAGGTACCCGGCGTGGTCGATGTCGAACGTCTGCGCGTGCGCATGGTCGGCTCGACGCATTTCGTCGACGCCTTCGTCCGGGTGCCGCGCACCTACCCGATCGACCGGGTCGACGATATCAAGCAGAAGGCGCAGGCTGCCGTTACAGCCGTGCTGGGTGACGCCGACGTCACCTTCACCTCGGTCCCGGTCGCGCTCGACAATGAGAGCGTGCGCGAGCGGATCATGGTGATCGCGCGCAATTCCGGCCTTGCCATCCATCATGTCACCGTGCACGACCTCGGCGGCAAGCTCACCGTCAGCATCGATCTCGAGGTCGACGGCGAGATGGCCCTCAACGCCGCGCATGACATCGCCCATAACCTCGAGCGCAGCATCCGCGACGAGTTCGGCGCCGATGTCGAGGTCGACACCCATATCGAACCGCTCGAACCCGAGCTGCCGTTCGGCACCGACGCCGCCCCCGACCGCATCCAGACCATCAAGGACGCGCTGTCGCGCTTTGCCGCCACCACGGCAATCCATGACATCCATAATGTGCGGGTGCGCAACACCGATGCCGGCGAGATCGTTAACTTTCATTGCCGCGCCGAGCCGTCGATGAGCGTGATCAAGGTGCATGAGAACGTCGACGAGATCGAGCGCGCGCTGCGCCGCGCCTTCCCGACCGTGAAGCGAGTCATCAGTCACGCCGAGCCACCGCACGGCTAAGTGTTAACGCGACACGCTACGTTCCTGCTTCGGACTCAGTTATTCCGTAATTGCACGTAACCGAATCTCCTTTGGACAAGATTTATTCGCTTTAAGGAATCGTTGACTCTCGACAGTCCGCAAAAACTGGATTCAAATCACAATGATTCGGAGGCACGTGGGGCGCTTCCGGTTTTGGTGCAAAAAGTAATTTGCGGTGGGGGTCTACGGCATGGCGCGTGCGCATGCAGCGAACGCGTGCGCCCAATCCGATTCGATTAAAGGATTGGCGCAATCGATCGCAAAGCCGGCCTACACCAGGCTGCTGACGGCGGAGCCGACGCTCCGCCGCGCCGTCCCTACATTGATCATCGCCTTCCTGATCACGATCTGCCTCGGCGCCTTCGTACAGGTGCTCGACCAAAGCCGGCAGAAGCGCGCCGCTGCCGAGCGCGATCTGACCGCCCTCTCCGATTATCTCGCCGAACGCATCGATCGCGCCACTTCAGGCCGCGCCGACCGCTTGGGCAATATCGAGCGCATGCAGTTCCTGCTGCCGGACATGATCCCGTCCTGGGGCATGATCAATGGCCGCCACATCATCGTCGTCGGTCCCGACCGCCGCATCATCGCCCGCGTCCCGGTCAAGTCCACGCTCGATGAGACCGACGGCCTGCTGGATGCGATCAGCTCGGCGCAGTTGATCGCATCGCCCAGCCTGCAGGGCAAGGTCGTCGACATGGTCCTGCCCGATGGCAACCACGCCATGGCGACCTCGCAGCTCATCAAGGCGCTCGCCGGCCGCGTCATCGTCATCCAGGAGCGGCTCGAGCCGATCTGGGGCTCGGACTCGGCGCTGTCGGTGACGCTGTCGGCCACAACCGGCTTTGTCGTGCTGATTCTCGGCTTCGCCTTCCACTGGCAATCGACCCGCGCCCGCGAAGGCGATCTCATCAACGACGCCGTGCGCGGCCGCATCGACACCGCGCTCAACCGCGGCCGCTGCGGCTTGTGGGACTGGGACCTGTCGCGCGGCCGCATCTTCTGGTCGCAATCGATGTTCACCATGCTCG
>Ga0210389_10003534_pt1 | contig 12208 bp, 24 predicted proteins | sample IncBWH28OmetaG_FD_160127 | JGI IMG/M metagenome (GOLD analysis project Ga0210389, IMG submission 160127) | Forest soil microbial communities from Barre Woods Harvard Forest LTER site, Petersham, Massachusetts, United States - Inc-BW-H-28-O ... | reverse complement strand
CCGCGTTTGCGACCACGGCACATAAGGTTAGTCATGGCACCGAGAGATAACTTACGAGCCTCATCCGAAACTTCCCCGGCGACAGCGGGCGCAAACAACTGAGCCTCGTCCACCACCACGAGCATCGGATACCAGTGGTCACGAGCGACCTCGAAAAGGCCGCCAAGAAAGGCAGCCGCGCGACGCATTTGATTTTCGGCGTCGAGCCCCTCCAAATTCAGAACAGTTGAGACCCGATGAACGCGTACACGCTCGCCTGCAGCCTGTAAGCCTCTCTCGGTATGTTCTTCTGCGTCGATGACGAGGTGGCCGAACCGCTCAGCCAACGTCACGAAGTCACCTTCGGATCGATGATCGTTTGCTGTACCCAAGGGACACTTTGTTCGAGGAGCCGGCGTAGCAAGTGGGATTTGCCAGAACCGGAATTGCCTTGCACTAGTAGGCGCGTCGCGAGGAGTTCCTCAAGGTCCAAAGTCGCAGGCTCACCCGTCGCAGTTAAGCCAATCTCGATAGCGACGGTCATTTCCCGACTCATATCTCTCTTTGAGAGATCGCGTTTATCAATCTGACTGTCTTGGGTCGAGCGTCCAGCCAGAGGAAACAGTGGAAAGTGGACGTTTGGAGACGACCGGTCGGCATTTACTGGATCGCGCTTAGAGTAGGCCAGCCCGCGCGAGTAGTGTGCGTAACGCCTGTGTCGCCTGTATGTTTAGCATCGCATTCTTGGCCGCTGCCTCCAGCGCGACCTTGGCCTGAGCGTGCAAAGACCGATACTCCATCCATTCCACTGGGCTGAGGCTGGTAATGAACCGGTATGCCTGTCCAATCGTGGCAATGATGACCGGCTCGCCGTTCAATCTGATCTTGAACGATGCTCTCAATAGAGTGGTAGAATCGGATGCACGGTCATGCTGCATTACTTGGCAAAATATCCAGGTCAAGTGCGGCGCGTCTAGTCTTCTTCCGGCGAACCAACACGGAGCGTATGCATTTTCGCCCCGGCTGCAGCGGTCATCCTCTAAGCGCACCATTCACGGGTGTGGTGCAAAGGGGCATCAGCAGCGAGCGCTCCGCGCCGGACCGCCAAAAGTCTGATGAAAATAGTCGCTGCGCCCGCCTCGGAAACAGGGGCTGAGCCGTTCCGAGAACGTGTGTCTCACACCAGACTACGCTTTGAAGTCGCGTTGCCGTGCGCGGCGGCAAGAAATTCTAGGCGCTGCTCGAGAGTCTCGGAGGCGCGCGCCACGCCGCGTACCAGACGCCGGAAAACGTAGAACATCATAAGCCGCCAAAACCAGCCGCTTCGCTTGTATTTTGGATAGAACGAGCAACGCCACGTAATTTTGGTTCCACCCTCAATCGGATCAAGGATCGTTTCGGCCCGGTATTCGCTCATAGGAAAGCCGCTCAAGAGCGTGTACGCCACCAGGCGATTGGGCACGAGCTCGACGACCTCCTCATGCATCACGAGGCGGCCAGTCCGAAATTTACGCTGCGAGCCCACGCCATGCGGCTCGTCCGTGCCGGGTCGTATCAACTCGAACTCGTCTATCATTGACCAGAATGGATACGTCGCCGGATTCTTTAAAAGCGAATAAATGGCCTCCGGGTCTGCTAACGAAATGAGGCTTGCCTGAGCACAACTTTTCTTCATTCGCACTTATCCACAATCGCGCGATAAGTTCGCGTGATCAGCTCATCGACTAGCGGTGGAGGCGCTTCACGTCTTGCGAGGTGCCCCTTGACTGCAGCGACCGGCACTTCCAACAACACGAACCTCGATCGAAGAATCTGAGGCGTACTCGCGCGGCCGAAAGCCTCGCGCGAAAATCTGGCCACGCATTGTTCAAGCCGCTCCGCCTGCTCACGCACCCCTTTTTTGAGCTCGTCGGGCCAGTCGCCGCCCTGAACGAAGTCATGGCGGCTGTAGAGCGAAAGCAGTCGCGCATCTTCCAGATGTTCGCGGGCCCAGCGTGGTAAATGCAGTGCGGCAGCGAGGCCGTCGCCGGCCTGAATGGCAGCGACAAATCCCACCTGAAACCCCAACACCAGTTTCAGCCAAAGTTGGCCGAGCAGCACATCGCGGGAGGCGAAGCGGTGATAGAAAGACCCCTTCGGGGCCCTGAGACGGTTCGCGACCGAATCGACAGTCACTGCGGCTGGCCCGCCTTCGGATGCTAAGAGTCTGGCGGCTTCAAGAAAGCCAGCGTTGTCGTAAAGCGGACGTCCCATGATTTTCCTAACAGCGCGCTTTGCCGGTCCTGCTCTCGTCCCGAAAAAGAGTCCTCATATCGTGCACATCCAGGTGCCATCAAGCTCACGCGTCATTATTGTGGGGCGAACGCCAAACGGTTCAGGCGTTAGCCCGCGGACCCAAAGCTCCATACGAGTGACTTCCACCTCAATGAAGGCTGCATGCGCCCGATCGTCGGTCGTCGGAAAGTAACGGCCGTATGCTTCCTTCCACAGAGCTTGAACATATTCATTTGTTTCGTTTAGACGCGCGGTTCCTTCTAACGAGACATATGCGTCTTCAGCCTCTTTTTGAAAAATAAGCGTAACATCTTGCGAGCGACGAATATTCGCTGCCTTTTTTGATCGCCCATCGGTCAGAAAACGGATGGTCAACTCGTCCTCGCCCGGCCGCGCCAAGATACGCCCCATCGGACGCGCGCGAATTGCGCCTTCGGTACGGCTCAAAAGCCAGCAATAATCAACGGCTCCAATGATCCTTTCGACGCCGGCAACCAGCTTACGGGCGGCGTACTCCGTCGCCGGTCTTATGTCGGACATAAAACCTCCAATCTAGAAACTCCCTACAAATATCAAATCTAGACGATATGGTCTAGACATAATGATCTAGATTCTTCGCCTGATGCCCGCCACTCACGCAGCCACCGTTTCGCCCAAAGCCGCGGTGAAACACACCGTAACTGCTCGACTTGGTTCCAGCATTGCCGTCAACCCCAGCGCCAAAGGCCATGAAAGGAGAAGCCTCGTTGAGACCAATACCAACTATCCTGCTCGTCCTCGCCTGCTGCGGAGTGATCTACGCCTTTATGAGGGCGCCGAGCGCGAAATGGTCATGATGCGCTGGGGCATGCCGCCGCCACCGCGCGCAGGTGGATTTCCGGTCACGAATATCCGCAACACCGCCTCGCCGCGGCTGGCTGAAGCCGGAAAACCGCTGCCTGGTTCCGGCCAACAGCTTTGCTGAGTATGCGCCGGAGGCGAACCCGGCGACCGGCAAAAAGGATGTCGTGTGGTTCGCTTTGAATGAAGACCGGCCGCTGTTTGCCTTTGCCGGAATCTGGACCGAATTTAGAGGTGACCGCCGCACCAAGTCGAAACCGATCCCCGGACCTCACCTTGTGTATGGCTTTCTGACGACGGCGCCGAACGCGATCGTTGAACCTATTCATCCAAAGGCCATGCCTGTGATGCTTACGACCGACGAAGAACGCGATGTGTGGATGCGCGCACCGTGGGATGAGGCGAAAGCGCTGCAGCGGCCACTCCCGGATAATGCGTTGAGGATTGTCGCGCGCGGCGTCGACAAGGAAGACCGCGTAGCCGCGTGAGACAGTTCGTGCGATGGGCGCGTCCACATGTCGCGGACCAGGCTCTCGTGAACCGCGCCGCAAGCGCGTCGCGGCCGTCCGGCATCGATCCTTCGCGCGAAGTGCACATCATGCCCCTTGCCGGGGCGGAAACGAAAAACCGGACCTTTATGCAGCCGCCGCCGTCTGCACAAAGGTCCGATCTCGTGTTGTCTTTCCTTTGCGATGCCCGAACGGCTGCAAAGGGCTTTCAGATCCTTGAAGAGGTTTGTTTGCGTCCGGGTTTCGATCCGGATCCGCAGTTACTCTTCGCGGATACCGCTACTTCTTTCGTGACGTCTTCTTTGCCACCTTCTTGCTAGCTTTCGCGGTTTTCTTTGCCTTCTTCGCTTTCTTTGCCATGTGGTCCTCTGTAAAAAAAACTGACTCAGTCAAGTTGCGCACGCCGTGCATCGACAAACGCAACATTGCGACAATACCACGAACGCAAATTGATTCAACGAGTCGTGAAGTTTGTTCTTGAGTCGCTCGCCGGGGGCAGTCGGTCCCGCGTCCCGCTCTTCGAGCGGCGCTATGCTGACGCTCCTGCGGCTGCCCTCTTAACCGGTCTCGCGACCCGCGAGTTGCTCCGCTTATCGCGTTTGCTGATACGCTTTTTTATCTTCTTGAAGAGCTATGGGGCTCCGCCCCTCGCGCGCACCAGGGTGAAGCGCCGGCAAACGCCGGCGCCGACCCGCGCGGTCTCCCCGGTCTTCCGCGCTTCCTCACATCTTCAATCGTTGCGGCCAGTCATGCGCTTGTGCAGACCCGCTCTTTGCGCGGCCCTTTAAGGGCGGGCGATCCCCCTCCGCGCTGATCGAGTCTTTGAAGAGCATTACCCCAGGCTGGGAGATCAAGGAAACGATAGCCGAGAAAACGCAGCCACAGGATTTGCTAAGCGGAGATGTTCTCCTGCTCGCCTCCTCGACCTGAAATACAGGCGGCACCGAGGGACAATTGAATCCCCACATGTCGGTGCTGCTCCACGACAAGGCGAAGACTCGGGACCTGGCCGGCAAACCGTGTGCGTGCATTGGGCTCGGGCGAGACGGAGACAGTCCGCTGGGGCGAAGTTGAACCAGCGGAGTTCAGAAGTGCTGCCGATTCGCGGCGAGTTTTAGGCGGTCAGTGTTGCGTGCTGCGTTTGGAACTCAACGAGGATCGTCATCTTTCGCTATTTGCGGTTCGCGCTCACGGAGCCGCTCCACTATCGCCGTTCGTCTTGGTATCAGCACGGCCTCATCTGCGAGGCGTTGCCCGAGGTCAGCGTGATATTGTTGCACGACGTCGAGGACCGCTTCCTTGTCGAGCTTTCGATGGTACTCGGCAAGTAGCCTGTGCATGGCTGCGAGCTGTTCATCGGTCATGGATCGCACCTCGGCTGTGAGGCTGGAATTATACAGTTCGGCACCGCCGACCGGCAGCCTCGGGCCCGGGACTACTCCGTTTTCCCCACCGTGAGCTCGGCGAAAAAGGCCTACCTTGCCGAGCGGGCGTCTGGGTGCGTGGGGTGTCCTATGTCGAGTTGGGATGAAGAGATCTACACCATGGTCAGCGGGCTAGCTGTTTTTGCCGCTTTCTGCATTGCGGCCTTGCTATGGTTGGGGTGACGCTTGCGGACATGTCGCGGCCCGGCGACCGATAAAGTTCGAGTGAACCCGCGAAGCTGACCAGCAGCATCGCCACTATCTGCCCAACCTACTTGCGTGGTTTTGCCCTGCAGCGGGACCACAAATGACCGATCAGCGATAGGAGTAGGGCGCCGGCAACAATAGGCAGCCAAATCGATGCGGTTATGATGAAGAATGAAATGACGACCATACGGCCAAATACCGATTCACTCACCGGGTACTTGAGTCGCGCGAAATATGCGTAGACAGCAAAGATGATGGCCAGCGCCGTCCACGCGGTGACAAGCATTAGCCAATAGATCAATAAGCTGGCTGGCATAATGGTGCATGAGCGCTCGGCTCTTCCCATCGATTAAGTCCGGCAGACCTATCTGCGGGACTACGAAAGTGACTTGGGAACCAAATGTCTCGAATTCGGTGCCATTTTCGCAACATCTGACAAAAAAACGGCTGCCGGGACTGCCGATTTCCGGTCTATTCATTGCCGCCGTGGCGAGCGTCAGGGTATTTTTACCTGTGTCATGTGAATTCCAAGATATCTCGATTCACTGGGGGACTTTCGATGTTGAAATTCGCTATCCTAGGCGTCGCTTCTCTGGCTTTCGTGGGAACAGCAGTTGCTGCCGACCTCCCACGACCTCAGCCTCAGCCGGTCGCCGCGCCGGTAGGCAAATATCCCATGGGAAAATATCCCGTCGGCAAGAGCCCGCTAGGCAAATATCCGGTTGCGGCCCCGGCCCCGCTAGTGACTAAAGGTTGATCTAGTATCTCTTCGCGCGTCGGCCAGTTTCGTTTGGAGTAGGGGACATCGGGGGTCTGGGAACGACCCGACGATCTTCCAGTCTTGGGCCGACAAAGTTCGCATTGGTCATCAATGTGCAGACGGCAAAGGCATTCGGCTTGCCGTACCACAATTGATTTTAATCGCCGGTGATGAGCTGATCGAATTCCTAGATGCCCGGCTGCACTTTTGCGCCGGTCGTCGCGCATTTGATTTGTCGACCCGCGTAGTAGAACTTTGCGTTGGAGGTCGGCGGGCGGATGAGCTACGACGAACCAGACGAACTAGGAGTGCAACCGTGCACGAGGGTTCGTCTTTCCGTTCTTGGAAAAGAGGGTGCCCTAAGTTCAAAGGCGATGCCGGTGTCATCGTGAGCAGAAGCGGGCCGTCCACCATCCGAGTGTTATTCGATGGACGCAGACGACCGCTTACGCTTCACCTGAGCTACGTCGAATTGCCGGGATTGCTGCCGCCCGAGTGAGCGGGCGGAGATTGCGTGGCATGCGGATCATCGGCGGACGTCATCCACCTCATGCGCGCGACACCAAGCCGTCGTACTGCCCAGACTAAGCTGGCTAGCCCCGGTGCCGGATGTACCTACCCTAGGGCGAGCATGATCGCGATGCTATCACCGATCCCGTGCCAGCTTTAGCTTACGCAATGATGGTCCTTGCGGTCGGTGAAGAGCGTTCGAGCGCGCATCAGCGGCCAAGCACGATCCGAAAAGCTCAGACCGCAAAAGGCTTGGTTTTACAAAATGAGCTTCTGCATCTGGGCAAACATCTCTTTGATGTCCGAAAGGCGAAGCTTTCCCTCTCGCGGAGTCTGATATCGCCCAAGGACGCTTAACCGATGGGCTGCGATCGCATCTCGCTTGGTCGAATTCACTTCCGCGAAATAGTCGTTCATGGCCTTGACGAAGCCGCGAGCTACTTCGGGAGCAAGGTCGAGCGGCTTGCGGACTATCACGTCAGATCGGACAGTCGCGGCTGCGGCGCAAATCTGTTTGCCACTGCGAGCGCAGCTAATTCGTCTGTTTCCAGAGCTATCTTTTGAGCCAACATGACATCGCCGGGCACCAGATCGCCTTTCGGTATGAAGCAGTAGCGCACCATCGGACGGCCGACTTTGTCGAGTTCTTCTACGTTCGCCACGTTCGCGTAGTAGATGCGATACCGCCTGGCCGTATGGCATCCGATGACATCGAAAAAGTTACGCGCGTCAAATTGCGCCAGCTGCCGCTCTGATAGCCATTGTCGTAAAAGCCGACGACCACGTACCTCAGGCGAATTGCAAGCCCTGAACAGCTGGCGGACCGCACGAAAGCGCAACGGGTCCGGCCACCCGCCCCAAATTCGGAGCAGGAAGTCCATAGGTTTGTTCAACCGCCTACAAGGCGAGGAAAAAACACGGTTTCCTGGGCGGCCGGATCGAATGAAGCGACCTTGATGGTCTCTCCAGCCGTCGTTCGTTCGGCCGCCGTAAATCCCAGTCCCGTCAATTCCTTAAAACGCTTTTCGGCCTCAGCTAGCTCGCGAGCGTTTTGCGGATCGAACTGGTGTCGACGATCGCCCGTATGGTCCATCACAATCTGGGTCGACATGGAGAACTCCTGCTATTGCCTAGCCCACCGATAGTCATGCAAGCAAACTTTGTCCCGAAGCCTAGTGTGGCTGAATAAGGCCGCCCCAGTGGGGTAGTCCTCTTGATTTAGCTCAATGGTGCCTTTTGGTTCCCCCTTGAACCATTGGCCATGAACACAACTGACCGCCCAGACCCGGGTGAGAAAGTGCCGAAGGCCAAGCTTTCGCACTCGCAAGAGCTTCTGCGGATCATAGAGGAATACGCGAAAGAGCTGCGGGAGATCATCAGGAAGCTCCGCAAGAAGCTGAATTGAACCGCGCCCCTTCAGCTAGCGGCAACTCTGCCCTTGCCTTTGCAGTCTTTGCAAACGGTGTAGATCCTCACACCCGGCCGAGTTGGATGTTTCGTCAATACGTAGCCAGCGCCCATACATTCTGGGCAATCAACTTCTGATGGACTGACGATAGCTTTTTTCATGTCCTTCGCCGATCGTGCAGCTTCGACGTTATAAGGCTCAGGCGATACTCCGGATCGGTCGCGTAGCGTTCAGCCAAATCACGCCGGCTCGGTGAGCAATGGTGGACCGGGATGCCGTTGCAGAAGACTGTCCACCAATCGGGCGGGATATCGTGCTCGCGCGCCGGCAAGTGACCGACGTCGTAGGCTTCGTTTGAATCTTGTCCTGGGATGATCGGCATCCCCCATTGATTCCGCGGATTTGCACCCGGAGGAAGCCGCTGCGCCTAGTGGCTTGGGATAACCGATCCACCGCGCGTCATAGCCTTATCGTAAAGATAGCGTCAGCCTTGAGGCTTAGTCTGAGATTTCCACGGCTCTTGGAAACCAGATGGACAACTGGCTTGTAGCGCAGGTCATAAAGTTCGAGTACCGCGTCAAGGTAGGAAACGAAAAATGTGGAGTGAACGTCTACCAAACGTCCAAGGCCGTTTGGATCGCGGCGGGTAGCTACAAGGGCGAGGCTATCGAGTGCAAGGCTCATCGCGAAAGTACCGCGCTCAAGCGTTGGATGGACGCGCACGCACCAGAGGAGGCTAAATGCCAAGGCATCCCCATTGATTGCGCTGATTTTCGCTGAGGGAAAGTCGCTAAATCTTGGGGCTGTGGAGAGGCGACCTACAGCGGCTCGGGGAGGGCTCGCGCTAGCAAGCAAAGAGCGTGCCGAACCTATGTGAGCTTGCTCACTTGCGGCACTGCGCAGTTTGCTGCTTTGCACGCTCGCGCTCGCCCACGATCCAAGCCATCCGGAACTGAACGAATGGTTCAACAGGCTCACATACGGCAAGGGGCTATGTTGTTCGTTCGCGGACGGCTCTGCTGTCAGCGATGTTGATTGGGAGTCGAAGGATGGCCATTACCGCGTCCGTCTCGAGGGCCGATGGGTCGACGTTCCCGACGATGCTGTAATCACTGAGCCGAACCGCGCCGGCAGAACTATGGTTTGGCCCTACACGGCCGATCGCGGGACCGATCATCCGCATCTTGAAATCCGGTGCTTCATGCCGGGGCAGCATGGGCTAGAGCGCGGGGCTTCGGTCCCGCGCTTTTCTATTGAGTGCGATAGGTGTCAACCGCATGCGCCACGAAAACGCTGACGCTCACGAGAAGAAGAAACCCTGCTGCAATATCCAACATCGAACTGACTCTAAGGCCCGGCCCTATGTTTGAAATAAGCACAGTTCGGTTTGTCGACGAGTGGCCGCGACATTTCGCCCATCGCTCCCGCGCTCATCTTGGCGTGTCCGCGGGACTCGTTCATGCGCCGGCGGGCTTTCGTATGGAGCGGACGGCCCGATGGCGCGAACGCCATGTCCGCAAGCAGCAGCAGATCACAAACGAAAACCTTCTGTGTTCGTTTGTGAATAGGTTCCCGCCACTTTCAGGAGCGGTGTGACCGGTGTGCTCTAACGAGGAACGGGTTCGGCGTGCGAAAGTGTGTCATCGGCTCTGGTCGAATCGGAGGATGGCCGAATGTCAATGTTCCTCGATATTTCTGCCGCGTTGCTCGCTTGTGGGCTCGCAACTGCCTGGATTGTAACAAGCGGTGACAGGGTTCCATTGGGAACTCACGACCGACATGTTCGCCAGTCCTGATGTCGCTGGGCGTAGCTTTCACACTGACGAAAGAGCGGAGGAAGCCATGCGGACAAATTGGCCAGCATACGTTGCAGCAGAGGCGAACCGCATCACCGCTGACGAAGAAGCCTTTAAACGTCTGGTAGACCGATTCAAGCAGGCCCACGGTAGGGCACCCGCGAGTGACTGCGAGGCTTACAAGTGGGGAGCAAAGATGGAGGATGCCGCGCTGACCGCAATGGGATTCGAGGGCCGCGCCGGATTCCAATACAACTATGACCTTTGCCTGATGGTTGAGTATGGCCCGCGCGCGATTGCTGGCCTACGGTGATCCAGATCACGTAGCGCGTGGCTTCGGTCCCGCGCTTTTTATTTGAGACGCCGAAGACCGTTCAGCCGCAAACCAAAATGAGGACTAACGCCAAAGGAATGCCTATGCTCACAATGCCCAAAATTGTTAAGGCAATTTCAGCCAGCAGGGCTCCATTAGGCCCCACGCTTCGAACTGACATGATGCCACTCCTACTGGCCCCCGCGAGCTTTCACCCGTCGCCCTTAGGATGAACAATCAAATGTCCTGACGCCCATTTGCTCGATCTTATTTTTCGGCGAGTCGATAGCCCAACGTCAACCCGAAACATCGTAAAGTTGTGCGGTCACGTAAGTTCAACGTGACCCTTTTGGTAAAGCAAAGTAGAGGACAACGTCATGACGATGAACAATCTGAGTGATGCGGCGAAGGCGGTCGTGCGCCGCAACACGGAGGAAGTGCAGGGCGGGGGTAATTTCGAGGTCTTTGAGGACCTCTTCGCCGACGATTTTCTCGACCACACGCCGCAGCCGGGGCGCACGCCTGATAAGGACGGTGCGCGACAACTCTATAAAATCCTCCGGACCGCGTTCCCTGACTTTCACGCCGACATCCATTGGCAGCTTGCCGATGGTGACCGCGTGACGACGTACAAGACCTATCACGGGACTCACCGAGGAGAATTCCTGGGCGTGGCACCGACGGGCCGCCAGATTCAGTTCGAGACCGTCGATGTCATGCGCGTGCGCAACGGCAAGATCACCGAGCACTGGGGCGTGGCCAACCTCTTCTCTCTCATGCAGCAACTCGGCGCCTGGCCGGCCAAGCAAGATCATTCTTAAAGATACGGGACGGAGATTTTGCCGCCGTCCCTCCACCCAATGTTAGCCCCTGAAAGGAACATCACATGACCATCGGATCAGGCGCGATCGGCGAAGCGATAGTTTCCGGATATCTGCTTCTGGTGCCACGAAACCGAGATGCCGGTGTAGTCGCCGCATATTCGGTGTTGAGGGATGAGCGGACTTGCCGCGAACGCTGCTAGTGGACAGCTTTGACCCCAAGGCGGACCTTGGATATGACCTCACAACGGTGCCACCCTCGATCACAATGGTTTCCACGGACACCGGTGTTCTGACGAACGAAGCGAACTTTGGCAGTTGGCCGATCAGCGGGTGGGCCTGGCCTCAACTGCAATCAGGTCCCCGATGGCCGCTTCAAACTGGCTAGCGGAGGTGGCAAACATCATCCCCGTCTCCTCGTGAAAGGCGGAAAAGACGCCGACCACGGTCGGGATGCCGTTGATGTCCGCCAGGATCGGCGAGCCCGAGTAGCCGAAATTCGCCAGGCACTGAACGATCAGCAGCCGATTGTCTTTGCCCCAATCGGCGCGGCAGTTCCGCTGTGCGGTCGGGGAATATCGCCGTTCTTCGCCATACCCGATCTCGGAGATCGCCCCGGCTAGCGTGGCAGCCCTCAGTTCCTCGCGCGTCAGCGCCTTCGCGGCGACTGGCCGCGCCGGCACCGCGTCCTTCAGGACAATCAGCGCCCAGTCTGCCGGCGATCGATCGATCGACCAGTTGTCCCTCAGGGTCGGAACGAAATCCTTCGCCACGATGAGCCGCTCTGCGGCCGATGACGATGCAGGCGTTCCCTTATTCAAGCCGAGTAGGAAGTGGACGTTCCCGGGGGCAATGAACTCGGTTCCGTTCAACAGGCAGTGTGCGGCGGTCAGTACGATCCGGGGTGCAACGAGCGTGCCCGTGCACCAGCCGCCCTTGCTGAAATGCGCAATCGTAACGACGCCGATCGCGGAGGCCGGCCAAGTCGAAGGGTCCACGATCTCTCCGATGTGCCGATCAAGGCCGAGCAGTCCTTCCGCTCGCGGGTTTGCGACGCCGGCCAGAGATGATTCAGGCTTTGGCTTCCAGTGGTCAATGATCTCCTGGGCCTGCACCCGCTGCGCCTCGGTCAGCGCCAGATTCTGGACAGTTCGTGCAGCGGATCGGACGCCTCCGCGGCCGGCCATGACGATGAAAGCGTAGCCCTGCACAAGATCCCTCGGAACACCCCGGCCGTACATGGTCATCAGGCCAAGCATGTATTGAGCCTGGGAAAATCCCTGCACGGCGGCCCGGGCGAACCATCGCGCGGCTTCCGCATCATCAGGGCGCACGCCTTCACCGTTCACATAGGCGATACCGAGAAA
>Ga0210389_10003531_pt1 | contig 12212 bp, 12 predicted proteins | sample IncBWH28OmetaG_FD_160127 | JGI IMG/M metagenome (GOLD analysis project Ga0210389, IMG submission 160127) | Forest soil microbial communities from Barre Woods Harvard Forest LTER site, Petersham, Massachusetts, United States - Inc-BW-H-28-O ... | reverse complement strand
CGCCAGTCCGGGAGCCGGCGGCGTGAACCTGAACTGGGTCTCCAACTCCTTCCACGGGTCTAACCTGCACGGTCTGTTCCTCGGCGTCGTTTTCGCGATCTTCGCAATCACCGGCTGGGACGCCGCGGCGCCACTGGCCGAGGAGAGCCGTGACCCGAAGCGAACAATCCCCCGGGCCGTGCTGGGCTCGATCCTGATCATGGGCGTGTTCCTGGTGCTGGTCTCCTGGGGCCAGACCAGCGGCTGGGGCACGACCAAGCTGACCGCCTTCGCGAACTCGACCCAGCTGCCCGCCTTCGTGCTCGGCCAGCGTTACTGGGGCGGCGCCTGGATCATCGTGCTGATCGCCCTGTTCAACTCCGCGATCGCGGTCTCGATTGCCTGCACGAACGCGTCGACCAGGTTCCTGTACGGCATGGCCAGGGCCAAGGCGTTGCCGTCCTGGCTGCTGAAGGTGCACCCGAGGAACCAGACGCCGACGAATGCGGTCATCACCCAGACTGGCATCAACGTGGTGCTCGGCCTGATCCTGCCGGTCATCATCGGGGTATCCAACGTCTACAACGTGACCGGCACCTGGTTCACCTTCGCGCTGGCGTTCGTGTACATCGTCGCCAACGTAGGGCTGTACGTGTTCTATCGCCGTGAGCACCCGAGCGAGTTCAACTGGCTCAAGCACGCGGTAGTCCCGGCGATCGGCTCGATCGCACTCGCCGTCGTCGTGTACTACTCGGTGGTGCCGCTGCCGGCCTGGCCCGTCGCGATCGCGCCGTTCATCGTGCTGGGCTGGCTGGTCGTCGGAATCGTCGTGGTCTTCGCGGTGTACCGCGGCAGGCGTGCTAACGACCTGTCGCTCGCGGGCGTCGCGATGGGCGAGGCGGTCGAGCACGCGGTGGAGGAGCGCTTGCTGGCGCATGACGAGCTGCCGTCACCGGAAGGCGAGCGGTAGCCCCCCGGTTGGCGCGTGCGGCGGCCCGGCTCCGTTGCCCAGGCCGCCGCACGGGCTATTTGCCGCCCAGCGCACGCGCCGTCAGGCGGTCGGTATCGACGCGGCCGCGGCCGAAGGCGTCCATTTTCTTCCAGCGGCCGGGCAGGTCAAGGATTTGCAGGTGGCCGACGCGCAGTGGCAGCGCGGGGTCGACGATCAGGTTGTCGCCCTGCGGCTCCAGGCCAAGTCCGGCCCGCAGCAAGAGCAGCGGAGCCCCGGTCGACCAGGCCTGCGGGCTGCACGCTGTCGGGTACTGCACCGGATACCGGGTCGTGCTGCGCGGGTAACCGCCGAAGGCTTCGGGCAGTCTGCCCTGGAACACCTCGGCTGCCTCCATGATGCCCGCCACGATGCAGGCGGCCTCGTCCTTGAATCCGTAGCGGCGCAGGCCCCAGGCGATGAACGAGTTGTCGAACGGCCATACGGTGCCGACGTGGTAGCCGATCGGGTTGTAGCGAGCTTCACCTTCGGCGAGCGTGCGGACCCCCCAGCCAGAGAACAGCCGCGGCCCGAGCAGATGCCGCGCGACAGCCCGGGCTTTGGTCGTATCGACGATGCCACTCCACAGCAGGTGCCCGATGTTAGAGGTCAGCGAGTCCACCTTGCGCCCGTCACTGTCGATCGCCAGCGCGAAGTACTCGCCGTCCTCCACCCAGAAGTCGCGGTTGAACCTGCGCTTCAGGTCGGCGGCTTCCTTCTCCAGCCGGTCGGCGAATGCGGTGTCATGCCACACCTGGCGTGCCAGCCGGGCGCCGCGGACCTTGGCGTCGTAGGCGTAGCCCTGTAGCTCGCAGGTAGCGCGCGGGAATCCGGGCAAGTCGCCGTTGCGATAGGAGATGGAGTCCCACGAGTCCTTCCAGCACTGGTTCTCCAGCCCGGTCTTCTGATTGCGCCGCTGGTAGGAGACGTAGCCGTTGCCCTGCAGGTCGGCGTACTCGTCGATCCAGTTGAGCGCGGCCCGTGCGGCGTGCTCGAGATCGCGGACCAGCTTGGTGTCGCCGGTCCAGCGCTCGTACTCATCGAGCAGCACGACGTACAGAGCCGTGGCGTCGGCGTTCCCGTAGTACGGGGAATGCGGCCGCTCTTCGAACGCCGTCATCTCGCCGTAGCGCATTTCGTGCAGGATCCGGCCCGGATCCTCGTCCCGGAAGTCGTCGATCCTGGTGCCCTGGCGCTCCGCCAGCGCAAGCAGCGTGGTGGAGGCTAGCTCAGAGGTGAACGGCAGCGCCTGCAGGCTGGTGAAGATGCTGTCCCGGCCGAAGATCGTCATAAACCAGGGCAGGCCTGCCGCCGGCAGCGCCCGGCCGGGCAAGGTGAGCGTGGTAAAGCGCAGCGCGGCCAGGTCGGTCAGGCAGCGGCGGTAGATGTGGCCGACTGCCTCCCAGTCGCACTCGACTGCTGGCACCTTCTGGAGCCATTTCTGCAGGCCGTGAGCCATGTCTTCGCGCACCCGCCGGCCGCCCTGCCCGCGGATCCCGATAGGCCCGTCCTGCGCCCGTGCCCCAGCCTCGTCCATCGAGCCTTCCGATGCGACGACATCCAGCTCAGTGCTCCACTCGCCATGCGCTGGCACGGTGACGTTGAAAGTGAAGCCGTTCTCATCGACGCTGGCGGACTCAGTCGAGCTGATCCAGGTCTCACGGGCATAGGTCTCCCGCTGGTATCGCAGCACGAGACTGCCGTCGACTACCTCGTTCCCGTACTTTCCTTTCTTCTTGAGGGCGTCCTTGACCTCAAACAGGTCGGCGAAGTCGCTTGCGGCTTCGACCCTGATCACCAGGTCGACCGGCGAGTTCTCGTGGTTGAGAACGCGCAGCTTCTCCCGGAAGCCGTCGGCGACCTCTCGCTCGCGGATGATCGACAGCTTCGCGTCCACGTAGACGGTCCCGCTGCCGGGCACCAGGAAGAACCGGGTCTGGAAGTACTGCACGTCGTCAGTTGACAGCGCAGTCAGCTGCTGGCCGTTGACCGTCAGCACCCACCGCGACAGGAACCGGGTGTCAAACGAGAACAGCCCGGTCGGGTCGGTGCGGGATGCCTCGATGTCACCCCGGTCGTCGCTGACGACGAAGGTGTTGCCTTCGAGGATCTGGACGAGATGGTCGCTCACATTGGCCTCCGCTGAGCCATCACTGTCTGCGAACTGATCGCCGCTACCCGGCCGGTCGAGCCGGGCGGTCCCGGCAGGCACCGCTGGAACATCATCAGGGCGGCCATGCTGCCCTCACAGGTCAGGACGCCGCGCAGGAGAGCGGCCTGGGCGTTCATCCTGCCCGTGACGATCGCCTCGAACGTCGGCCGCTCGACATGGATGACGGCGTCGGCCGCCTTGGTCTGGCGGCTCACGGCGACGTCTCCGTTGGTCACGGCGACGTACCAGCGCTGTACCTGGCCGCCATCGTGCACGTCGAAGCGCAGTGTGGCTGAATCGCCCTCGAAGGTAGCCAGGTGACCCGGCGCGGCGAGGTCGGCGAAGAACTGGCTGATCGGGTCCGCCGCCATCGTCGGCGACCCGGCGCGAGCTGTCGGCATAGCCGGTTATTTGATCAACGTCGCGCTGGGCCAAACGAAAGCCGGGATAACTTTGCCGGCCGGTGCGGCATCCTGGCCCCGGGCTTTGCCGCGCTCGCTCAGGCGCCGGCCAGGAACTCGTCGATTGCCGCCGCGGTGGGCATGCCTGGCCGGGCGCCCTCCCGCGTGGCAGCAAGGGCCGATGCGGCGACGGCTCTCGCGACGCAATCCGACAGCGGCAGGCCGGCGGCCAGGCTCGCGGCGAGCACGCCGGTGAAGGTATCGCCGGCCCCGGTGGTGTCGCGCACAGCCACGCGATAGCCGGGGAAGTGCTCGGTGCCGCCGGGACGCGCCAGCAGCGCGCCGTCCGGCCCGAGCGTGACGACGACCGGCGCGCCAGTGCGCCTCGCCACCGCGCTCGCCATGGCATCCGGTTCGGCCTGGGGAAGGCAGGCGAGCCGGGCGATGGCGGCGAGTTCGCCAGCGTTCGGAGTGACGATCGCGCCGGTCAGCAAGTCCAGGGAACGGGGTAGTACCGGGGACGGGTTAACCACCAGGTCGATGCCGGCCGAGCGGGCTGAGTCAGCCGCCGCCTGGAGCGCGGCTGCCGGAATCTCGAAGGACAGCACCAGGACATCGCCGTGGGCCAGGCACAGCACGCTCAGCGCAGCGGTGACATGGCCGGGCGGGACAAGCCCATTGGCTCCGGCAGCCACCGCGATCTGGTTCTCGCCCCGGCCTGAGTCGACGAGGACGATTGCGTGACCGGTCGGCGCGCTGAGGCGCTCGATCGCGGTCGCGTCGACGCCGTCGGCCACGAGCGCATCGACAGACGGCTGGCCGTCCGCGGCGCCGACGGCCCCGACGAAGAAAGTCGCGGCGCCTGCCCTCGCTGCCGCGACGGCCTGGTTGGCGCCTTTGCCTCCGTCATATCGGGCCAGCGCGCCGCCCGTGACTGTTTCGCCCGGTCCTGGCAGCTGCGGCAGTCGCATGACCAGGTCCACGTTGACCGAGCCGACGACGATGACGCGCCCGGGCCTACCGGGGCTCATCGGCCCATTGTCGCCTAGCGAAGTTGCGGCTGAGCGGGCAGGGAGTGATCCCAGTCAGACAACAGCGTCCGGATGCCGGTCACCAGCGCGATGGGCTGGTCGAGCATGACGTGGTGGCCTGCCGCGGGAATCTCGATGACCGGCGCTCTGCGGCCGAGCTTGTCGTACATAAGCTCGGTCGTCTGCGGCGGCACGATGCCATGTTCAGCATGGAAGAGCGCCACCCGGCAGTCGAGTTGTCGCAGGAGTTGCGGTGTTGCCGCCGAACGGCCGAAGACGGCGGGGTCGAACTTCCAGCTCCAGCCGCCCTCGACCGGGCGGATCGACGTGGCCGCGACGTGCTCCCGGATATAAGGCAGCGCCGGCTGGTCAGGTATCGGGCGGAACCGGCTGATCGCCGCCTCGCGAGTCGGGTAGACGCGCAGCGGGCCGAACGCCCGCTCGTCCCTGGCGGCCTGCTGTTCTGGCGTGATGTCCTGCACCGGGGAGTCGATGACAACGATCCCGGCTAGCTCCGCCCCGTACAGGCCAGCTGTCCGGAGCGCGACGAAGCCGCCCATGCTGTGCCCGACGACGATGGGCGGCCCGGCAAAGCCGGCGTCCGCGGCGACTGCCATGACCTCGGCCGCCCAGCCATCGAGCGTGTACTTCTCGCTCCTGCCGCTGTCGCCGTGGCCGGACAGGTCAATGGCGACCACGCGACGCCCGCGAGCCAGTAGCGGGGCGATGTGATCCCACCAGCGGGAATGCGCGGCGCCGCCGTGGACCAGGATGATGCCGCTGCCCGCGCCGTCGCCGAACTCGCGGTAGGCGATCTCAGTGCCGGCGACGGTCACCGCGGCGGACACGACGGGTGCGGCAAGGGCCTGCCTGAACCAGGCAGGCGGCTCGGCCAGGGGCAACGGCGGAGTAAGTGTCATAGCTAGTAGCGAACCAGACTGGCTGAGCTAGTTATGCTGCTGTATCCATATTGTGGTTTATGCCGGAGTCTCGGCCCAGGCGCGCTCCAGCACGCTGGCGATTGTCTCCTCAGGCTGTGCCCCAGAGATGCCGTATTTGCGGTTGACGACGAAGAGCGGGACTCCAGTCGCCCCGAGAGCCTGCGCCATCTGCTCGTCCGTGTCAACGTGCTCGGCATACCGGTCGGTTGCGAGGACGGCGGCTACGTCGCCGGGGTCCAGGCCGACCTCGGTAGCCAGCCGGGTCAGCGACTCATGGTCGAAGATCGACTCCTGGTCGGTGAAGTAGGCGCGCTGCAGCTGCTCCATCAACTCGTCCTGCCGCCCTGCTTCCTTGGCGAGTTGCAGCAGCCGGTGCGCGTCCCGGGTGTTGCCGCTGTGCAGGCCCGCCATTCGGAAGGTCAGCCCGTCCGCCGCTGCACGCTCTTCCATCTGCCGCTGGGCGTGCTCGGCCTGCGCCGGACTCATCCCGTACTTCTCCGCCAGCCGCTCGATCGTCGGCGTTGTCACGCCGTGCGGTGCTGCTGGGTCAAGCTCGAACGACCGGTATACCACCTGAACCTGGTCCCGGTGCTCGAAGCCAGCCAGCGCTCGCTCGAAGCGCTTCTTGCCTAGATAGCACCACGGGCACACGACGTCTGACCAGATCTCTACCTGCATGCCAGTGGCTAACAATGAGCCGTCCGCCGCACTTCCCTGCCGCTTGCCAGGGCAAAACCCGGTGGCGCCGCGCGTCCGGCCGCGACGGCCGGTCGTTAATCAATCCGTTCCGGGGCTTACCCCCGCTCGTACTGCCGCCGGGCCGGGCCGCGCTGGCCCGCCCGCGGGCCCGGTCCGGCGGCAGGCCGGTCGGTCCAGCCGTCAGCGGCTCGGCGCCCCAGCAGGACCAGTCACCTGATGATCAGTCTTCGCAGCAGGGTGCTGCACCGGCCACGACCATGGTGTGGCTGACGCTCGTTCCGGCATTGTGCTGGGCGAGCGCTCCACCGGCCAGCAGTGCTCCGGCGGCGAGCAGGGAGACGAAGGCGATGCGGACGCTGGTCATGTGATGTACCACCCATCTGGCGCTAGATGCGGCAGCACGCTGCCGCCGCAAGGAGTCATGAAAAACAGTCATTCTCCTACTACATTGCACTACAGATGACAGTCAGGCATAACTAGATCAGTCAAGGCGACCTTGACTGACTGCGAAGTTGCCCGATAACGTCCTAGCGGCGGCATAAAACCGGTCGCCATGTTCCAGCTGGCGGCTTAGCGATCAGGGTGAGGATGGCCACCGGATACGTCGTCCCTGAACGGCCAGACTGGACAAGGCCGAGACTGGCCCCCGCAGGTGACACGTTCGCAGCCGTCCGCTGGCAGGACGGTGCCGCCAATGTGTGGATCGGCACTGGTAACTCACCCATGCAGCTCGTGTCCGATCTGCAGCCATGGCGGCTGCGCGGTTACCACTGGGGGGTCGGCGGTGACGGTCTCGTCCTGGAACTGCAACTCCCCGGCGCAGAGCAGCACGTAATTGCCTGGCTTGACCTGCGCGCCAGGACTCTGACCAGGCTGACTCCCGGCCTTTGTGCCGATGCGCAGTACGCAGGGCAAAGCGACGGGGACAAGCCGAGCATCCTGATCGGCGTACGGCATCCGTTCACCAGCGGCTTCCAACTTCAGGCTGTCACGCCAGGCGGTGCCGTGCTGGCCGAGTGGGAGGCACCGGACAGACCGGCGAGCCGCTGGCTGGCTAGCACTACCCAGGCGGTCGCGGTCCATTCCGGCGACGGGCCATGCGAATGGTGGCATAGTCCGCTAGCCCGGCCATCATGGTCGCGCATCCTGACAATGCCTCAACAGGACGGCGAGCTCTCCGTCCCGCTGGCGTTCGACGAAGCCGGGCCGACGCTGTATGCGCTGAGTTCAGCCGGACGCGACACTATCGCCCTGGTCGCGATGTCGTCGCCGGATTGGGCGCCGCGCGTAATGTCGGCAGAGGAGGGCTTCGACGTCACCTCAGTGCTGATGTCGCCGGACGGGACGGGCCCTGACTTGGTGGCGACGACAAACCCGGTGACTCCGCAGATTGCCCTGACCGATGACGCCGCCGCTGACCTGAGCCAGCTGAAGCAGGTTGCCGACGGCGCAGCGGCCGCCATCATCGGCCGGAACCAGACTCACTGCCTGGCGGAGGTGTCCACTCCGGTCGGGGGTCCAGCGTTCGTCACGATCGGCCGCGCTACTGGCGCCGTGAGCAAGCCGCTGGCAAGGTTTACTAGCCTGGCCCGCGTCAGGACGCAGCCACGGGACCCGATCAGCTACCGGGCGAGGGACGGCAGGCAGCTCACCGGCTTTGTCACTCGGCCAGGCGGGCCGCCGCCGTGGCCCGCCGTCCTCGCGGTCCATGACGGCCCCTGGGCCAGGGATAGCGCGCAGCTGGATCCGTGGGCACAGTCCGTCGCCGCCGCGGGGTTGTGCTGCCTGCAAGTGAATTACCGGGGGTCCCGCGGATTCGGCAAGGCCTTCCGCGACTCCGGCGACGGGCAATGGTCGCTCGCCATGCAGGACGACCTGATCGACGCGCTGAGGGCGGAAGAGCTAGCCGAGTTCATCGATACCAGGCGGGTCGCGGCCATCGGCTACGGTTACGGCGGGTATGCGGCGCTCATGCTCGCGACGCAGGCAGAGACCCCGCTGGCAGCTGTCGCTGCCGCGTCCGCGCCGACCGACCTGGTGCGTTACGTGGGCGCTCTGCTCTCCTTCGGTGGCCCAGCAGGGCTGCAGGAGGCCGCCAGGATCGGAGACCCGATTGCCGACGCGGACCGGCTGGCTGCTGCCTCGCCGATTGCCAGGGCCGCCGATTTCCGGGCACCGGTGCTGCTGTTTCACGGGCGGCAGGATGCGCGGGTGCCGGTGAGCCAGGCCACGGCGCTGGCCGGCGCGCTGACGCGCGCTGGCCGGGACTGTGAGCTGACCATCTATGAAGACGAAGGCCACCAGTATGTGCGCCCGCAAAACGTGGCCAGCCTGCGAACCCGAGCCATTAACTTCCTGCTGCGGAACCTGAGCCCATCGTCCGACCCGGCAGTCAGCTAGCCAGCGTCCGCAGGCAGTGATCCGCCGGGCTCAGTCGGCTACCGCCACGGGTGCGTGAACGTCCGTCCGGATAGTAGACGATTGTGCCCCCGCGTAATCGGCTGCCTTCCGCAACGCGTCGATCGCCTGATCGGGCCGGCCGACTTTGATGAGGGCTTCGGCCAGCTCACGCCACGCTTGGGCCGCGTCAAGGCGTGATCCGAGTGCGGCCATGAGCTCAGCAGCGTTCGTCATGAGCATGATGCCGTCTTCGGAGCGGCCGCTCAGGGTAAGTGCCAGCCCGCTGACCATGCGAGCCTGCGCCAGCTCGGGTGCGCCCTCCGCGCACCTCGCGATGGCCTGGCCCGCGATCTCAATGGCGTCGGCGAAGTTGCCGCGAAGCAAGGCGGTTCGCGCGATCTCGGTCTCGCAGCCGGCCAGGTGCGAGCTCATGGCGAGTGTGGTGAATACCTCGCGGGCTCGCGCAAGCAGGCCTTCAGCCTCGTCAAGCTGCGGCGGATCACAGCGCAGCAGCAGCCACGCGTAGTTGACGCGCATGGAGGCCAGGTTGTGGGTTGGCGCGCTCTCGGACAGCAGCCCGAGTGTCTTGGCACTAAGCTCGAGCGCCAGGTTCAACTGGCCGCGTGCCGCGGCGACCAAGGATGCATTCCAGTACGCGTTGCCCTGAGCCTGCCGCGAGCCAAGCTTCTCCGCCCGCTCGATCACCTGGCTCGCCAGATGCTGGGCGGAGAACAAGTCGCCTCTGGCCCAGTAACTACCGACCAGCGTGGAAGCGAGCCGGATTTCGTCTTCGGTGCCCTCCAGGCCGAGTGCGCGCACCTCACGGAGCGACGCCTCACCGACTTCGATGCTACGGGTGAAGTCGCCTGCTTTCCGGTACACGCGGCATCGGGCGTTGAACAAGGTCAGCATTCCCTGCGCGCCTGGCTCTCCGGTTCGGGCGGCGTCAAGCAGCATCTCAAGGTGTGTCATCGCCTCGTGGTAACTGCCGAGGGCTTCTTCAATGCGGGCTAGGCCCCAGATCGCCTCGTACCGGATCTCGCCGCTTGCCGCGTGAAGCAGTTCTTTGAACTGATCGCGGGCCTCGTTAAGCGAGCCGTTCGTCCTGGCAATTTCGGCAAACTGCAGCCTGAGCCGTTGCTCATTGAGCTCTTCTGGCGCCACGCCGGATTCGAGGAACAGTGGCGAGCAGCCAAGTCTGCGGGCCAGACCATCGAGTACGTCGCGCTCCGGTGACCGGCGGTCGGACTCGATCAGCGACACATAGCTCGGCGACACAAGATCACCGGCCAGATCCGCCTGACTGAGACCTCGCTCGATGCGGAGCGCACGCAGGCGCTGTCCGAGCGTTGGGCTCATCGGTTACCTCCTACCGGGACAATTGCCATACATCGTTCACTCTAAGCCGTCATACCACTGAGTCAACTCCGCTGGGAAAGCCAGGTGACGCATTCTGGCGGCAAGTGCTCGTTAGTTAAGAGCCAGCTCGACAACCGGGCAGTGCGCCAAGAGTAGCTCGCGCTGAGATTCAGGCACTGCTGTAGTCAATGGTGATGTGCCGGAAGCCGAGCGAGGTCAGCATTCCGGTCAGCATGGCCGTGGTATTCCGTTGCGCGTCGGCCAGCAGCGAACTTGACCGCGCCGCGTACTGGATCCGGCGCTGGGCCAGGATATAGACCTCCTGCTGGCTGTTCGGGTTCCCGGAGAAAAAGCCGGCCACCCGGCTGATCAGGCCCTGCTGCTCCGCGAACACGTAGGACTGGCCGACGTTCAGCACGGCCGGCTCGAGTTGCGCCTTGGGCAGAGTGACGGTGACCGTGTGTCCGGCAGTGACCCGGATGGCGCTGCCCTTCAGGTGCCCGAAGTTCACGAAGGCGATGTCGGTACCGACCCCGATGAACAGCGTCTGGCTGCCAGCGATGAACGATGGCAGGAATGCGGTCTGTTTCGACAGTTCGACCACTACCTGGAACGAGCCACTGGCGGCCTCGTACCGGCTGAGCGAAGTAATCGACTTCAGCAGCGGTGGCTGGCTGTGGACGGTGGTCGTAGTGCGGAACGGATTGCGTAGCTGCGGCAGCAGATGCACCGCGGACAGTACGAGCAGCAGGCCGATGATGGCCACTACGGCAGCAGCGATGGCGGCAACCCGGCTCGCCGCCCGCCTCATTCGCGAGATTTCCAGCACGTCTTTCCTCCGCGCCGATGGCATGGCCGCCCTCCACTACCCAGCTAGCGACGGGAGATTCCATCTCGCGCCGCTGGGTAGCTGTGGGCCAGCGCGGGCAGCGACAACCGCGAGCGAGAAGCTGGAGATGCCATGGCTGGCTGGAGCGGGCGGTCCTCACAGGGCAACAGGCGGCGGGTGAGCAGGCCGGTCGGATGCCTGCTCTGGCTCGTCGTGCTACTCGTCATCCTGATCGTGACGGCGGTGTTCTTCGGTGGCTTCCAGAAGGGCACCAAAGCCACCGGATCGCCGCAGCCGTCCGCTCCGGCAGCCACTGGCACTGCCTGGAGCGGCGTGTCACCGCTTAGAGCGGCAGCGACATGAAGGCGCTGTGCGGGCTCGGCTGATAGCTGGCGAATGCTCCGCAGACGGTAAACCCGGCGGTTGCGTACAGTGCCCTGGCCGGAGCGAAACCGTCCATCGAACCTGTCTCCAGGCTCAGCAACCGGTAGCCGCGCTCCCGCGCGACGCCGATGAGGTGCCCGAGCATGGCCCGGCCTAGGCCCAGGCGGCGAGCGGGCCGGGCCGTGTGCATCGACTTGAGCTCGCCGTGGTGATCGCTGAGGTGTTTGAGCGCCCCAATCGCCAGCAGCTCGCCGCTGCGCCGGCAGCTATAGACCGTCACCGCCGGATCGAGCAGGCCGTCGGCATCGAGCGCGAACACGTTCTCCGGCGGGCTCAGCGATCGGGCAAAGTCCAGATGGCGGGACACTAGTTCGCGCACATCGGCCGCGAGCGGGTCGTCAACGGCAATGACGAGGTTGGTCACGGCACGAATCTACGTAACCGGACAGCCCGGCCGAGCGCGGCGACGGCAGATGTAACGCTGGCGAAACAGAGTGTCCTGACGCGTGGCCGCGGCATTAGCATGCGAAGGTGGCGGCCATACGGGACATCGCAACGGGGGGCGACACTGCTTCGGCGCTCGTTGCGCGCTTGCGGGCAGCACTCACTGCGGCGCTCGGCTCGGGTGACCGGGCGGCTGTTGCTGCTGTGCGGTCAGCCCTAACGGCCGTCGGCAACGCCGAGGCGGTTGACCCCGCCGCTCAGCGCGGCCCCGCCGATCTGGTCATCGCCCCCAGCGAGCATTTCGCCGGCTCGCAAGCAGGGCTTGGAGCCGGAGACGTGCCGCGCAAGCGGCTTACGGCGGCCGACGTCACGCAGATCGTCCAGGACGAAATCGCCGAGCGGCAGTCCGCGGCCGCCGATTATGACCGGCTTGGCCACGGCAGCCAGGCCGAGCGCCTCCGCCGGGAAGCCGACGTCCTGGCGGCCGTCCTCAGCCCTGAGTAGCGCCACCCTCAGCCAGCCAGGTAGCTACGCAACTCCGAAACGAGCGCCTCAATCTCTGCGGTGCCGCCGCGCCGCGCCCGTGCCCATAAGGTCTCCAGGCC
>Ga0210389_10003530_pt1 | contig 12214 bp, 11 predicted proteins | sample IncBWH28OmetaG_FD_160127 | JGI IMG/M metagenome (GOLD analysis project Ga0210389, IMG submission 160127) | Forest soil microbial communities from Barre Woods Harvard Forest LTER site, Petersham, Massachusetts, United States - Inc-BW-H-28-O ... | reverse complement strand
TGGCATCAGGCGCACCAGTCGGCCCGCGCGCAAATCATCGCCAACGATGAAGGTCGGGATCAGGATGATCCCGCCACCGGCAATCGCCGTGGTACGCAGGACGTCGGCGTTGTTCGCGAGATAGCGGCCCGATACCGGTACTACAACCTCTTTGCCAGCCGGATCGAGCAGACGCCATTTCGCCGCGGGTTTCGAAATAGGTGTACTCAAGGCAGTTGTGGTTCGCGAGATCGTCTGGCGTCCTCGGCGCGCCGTGCTGCGCGAGATAGTTGGGCGCCGCGCAAACCACAAGCCGAACCGGCGCGATCTTCCGCGCGATCAGGCTGGAATCGCGCAATCGGCCGATGCGCACGCCGACGTCGAATTCGCCCTCAAGCAAGTCTACCAACCGATCGTTCACCAGCATCTCCACTGAGACGTCAGGAAAGCGCTGAAGGAAGTCAGTGATCACCGGGGCCAGGTGAAGCAAGCCGAACGAGACCGGCGCGTTGATCCGCAATCTTCCGCGCGGCGCCGTTTGCAGCGCCCCGGCGGCATTCCTGGCCTCTTCGACAGCCTCAAGAATTCGCGCGGCACGTTCATAGAAGCCGGTGCCGATCTCGGTGAGACTCAAGCGCCGCGTCGTGCGGTTGAGTAGCCGCGCCCCTAACCAGCTCTCCAACTCCTGGATCTGCTTGGTCACAAGCGCCTGTGACACCTGCATCTCGCGGGCCGCCGAAGAAAAACTGCCAGCCCCAACTACCTTTGTGAAAGCGGCCATGCTCGCCATGCGGTCCATGCGTGCCTCCCGCGATTTATCACGCTTCGTGAACAATCATATCCCGAACGGCGGCCTTATGGCAGCGCGCTTTCGACAACACCTCCGCGTCCATGACGAACAAACCAACCGATGAGCGGCTGAAACCGCCGCTTCGCAGTGACAAGGAGAATGTGATGACTACCGTAAACACCGTCGTCGTCGGCGGAGGGCAGGCTGGACTTTCTGTCAGCCATTATTTGAAACGGCTGTCCGTGGATCATGTGGTTCTCGAGCAGGCGGACAAGCCGGGCGAAGCCTGGCGCAATCACCGCTGGGACTCCTTCACGCTCAACACGCCGCGATGGCAATCGCGATTGCCGGGAGCGCGTTACGGCGAAGATGATCCTGATGGCTTCATGTCGAGGCAGGAAGTCGTGGCGCATCTGGACAAGGTGGCGCAAGGGCTGCCAATCCGCACTCGCGCGCATGTCGCTTCCGTCGCTCGCGATGCCGCCGGTGGCGACTATGTTGTCTCGATCGAAGGTTGCGGGACGATCAGGGCGCACAACGTCGTGATGGCGACGGGGCTCTATCAGTCACCGAAGATTCCGCAGCTGGCCGATCGCTTTCCCCCTGGAGTCCGACAGCTTCATTCCGACAGCTATCGCAACCCGGAACAGCTGTTCGCTGGCGCCGTATTGGTCGTCGGCAGCGCGCAGTCAGGCGCACAGATCGCGGAAGAACTCTACGAATCCGGGCGCAAGGTCTATCTCGCGACCGGCCGCGCGGGACGAACACCGCGCCGTTACCGCGGCAAGGACGCCAACTGGTGGCTAGCCAAAATGGGCCAATACGATCGGACGGTCAGCGGGCTGCCGTCGCCAAAGGCGAAGTTTGCCGGCAAGCCGCATATCTCCGGCACTAGGGGCGGCCATACCATCAACCTGCACCAGTTCGCTCGCGATGGCGTGACACTTCTCGGCCGTCTTGATTCTGTCGACGATGGCATCATCAAGCTCAGGGGTGACCTGCACGACAACCTCGCCGCGGCCGACCGGGCCGAGGCGGAGTTGGTCAATGCGATCGATGCCTATGTCGACAAGACTGGAATGGCGGCGCCGGAAGAAACGCTGCCGGTTCTGCGCGATGGCTTCGGCCAGGAAATCCTGACCGAGCTCGATCTGAACGCAGCCGGCATCACCAATGTAATCTGGGCGACTGGCTACAACTTCGATTTCTCGGTCGTGAAGCTTCCGATCGTCGATGACGATGGCTTTCCGATCCAGACGCGCGGCGTGACCGCATTTCCCGGGCTGTTCTTTGTCGGGTTGCCGTGGCTGCACACGGCGAAATCCGGACTGATCTACGGCCTCGCTGAGGATGCACGCTACGTCGCGAATCGCGTAGCCGAGCGGATTGATCCCCACGGCCGCGACACACTCGCAGTCGTGCAGCGGGCAGCCATGCCCGAGCGAAGGCGATCGCACGCGACGAAGTGGGCGGACCGCGTGATGACATTGATCTGTTGGTCCGCGCTCTCGCTGGTGCTCGACGGTTTCGCCGGCTACGCCGCCCGAAGCAATCCCGCATCCCCTGAAGAGGCGCCGCGACAGGCCGGTTCAGCCACCGCGCCGAAGGATGCGACGCTATCTCAACGCTGATAACCCAACAAGGAAGCTCAACATGAACAGGACATTCGCAATTCTCGCCGCTGCCGCGATCGTCGGTCTCTCGCTGACACCTGGCCATGCGGCCCAAGCCCAGGCCGAAGCGCCGCTGCCGCCGCAGATCAACTTTGTCGCAACTCCCGCCGTTCAGCTTCGGCTGGGAATGACGGCTGATGACGTGGTCCGCGTCATCGGCACGGCTGCGAAGGAGACCGACGTCGCCATTGGTTCGACCCGGATACGCAAGCTCGAATTTACGGATGCCATTGCTGGCGAGGCTGTGCTCTCGGACGGAAAGCTGTTGCGCGTTACACTCGACCCGTTCCGGACGAAGGAAGCTGCGATCCCCTCGTTCCTGCGGCAGGCCTGGCCGGGATTTGCAAGCAGCGTGGTGCGACGCGCCCTGGGCGAACCCACGGCCCGTTTGCGCCACACCTGGTTCGGCATCGAGGTGGAGCAGTGGATTTTCTCGCGTCCGGGTGAGGCCGAAGCCAGCGTGTTTTTCAGGGCGGATCGCGTGATCGCTCGCGCCAGCGGACGAGACGTTCCTGCCGATCTTTTTCGCGTTGAATTGCCTTTGCCGCCGGACCTGGAGAGCGAAGGCCCACCTCTTGCTCCTGGCCTAGGAATCACAGAAGCAAACATCGAGGAGCTTTACGGCAAGCCGCTCTACCGTGTCGATTACGTCTCCCACGGACAGGCGGCATCACATTCGGTCTACCAGACGGGCAAACAGGGAACGTTCACCGGTTTCACCGTTGTGGACGGCGTTGTCACTGAGCTTGAAGATCTTGGGCGGATGCCTAGCGATCCATCCTTTCAGGGCCGGTAGAGGGGCGCGAGGGCAATGGATTAGAGCTCGTCAATCCAGGCGGTCACCGCGGCGTTCACGTCGTCCTTGCGGTCCTGCATGATCCAATGACCTGCGTTGGACCATACGTCGACCTTCGACTTCGGATGCGAGAACCACTGCCGCATGCGGTCGGCCTGAACTGGATCGCGGCACAGGTGGTAGAACGGCACTGTGAGGCTTCCGCAGAACGTCGCGCTCGCCTCGCCAACGCCTACCTGGTCGGCTCCAAAGAAAAGTGGACCGAAGGACTCGCGCACGATGTGCGGCGGCATCCCCTGGACGCGTCTCGCGTGCCAGCGCTTGTAAGCCGGATCGGTCGCAAGGTCGTAGACGAGTTGGAACAGCGCCGGGACCACCACGCCGGGATCGCCGAGGTCCAGATCGTCGGCAGTCTTCGCGAAGAGCTGCGCCGCGTCGCCGGAGAAGCCGAGTGCGCCGTCGATGGACACGACGGCACCGACCAGGTCCGGCCGCTTGGCGGCGAGACGGGCGGCGATCTGCCCACCCATCGAATGTCCGACGATAATGAACCTCTGGCCGGGGTACTTAGTGGAGATCAACGCCTCGACGTCGGCAACGTAGTCAGCCGGCGTGTAGGCACCTGACGGCATGACCTCGGACCTGCCATGTCCTCGCAAGTCCGCAGCGACGACACGGTACTTGCTCTCGAGTGACGGCAGCTGCCAGCTCCAATCGTGAGAATCGCAAGTCCAGCCGTGCAGAAGCATCACGTTCTTGCCCGTGCCTGCCTCGGTTGCGAAGAGCTTCGCCGTGGACCTGGTCGCTGCGTAGGCCATGCCATTCCCTTGGGTGATCGCTGCCGCCGCCGCGCCGGCAAGCACCAGCATGCCGCGCCGTGATAGTTCGTGCTGCTTTGTTTCCATTCTTGATCCTCTTGCCGCTTCTTTCAGATTTGTGAGTTCACGGCCTGGTGTCCCGAATCCGAAGTTCGTGTCATTGCGCGGAACTTCGGATTCGAAAGGACACCAGCGCTATACCTTCGAGGTTTCACCGCGAAACGATCAGCACGCTGCGATCGTCGTCGACGGCATTGTCGGCTATGTCGCGGATAAGGCTGTTAATGACGAAAACTCCGGCATGTTCAAAATTGCCGAAGTTCCAAGCAACCGCTAGCATTTGCTTTAGCAAGATTTCGCTTGCGCCGTCGGGCAAATCACCGCCACTAGTTTCGGCCGTCCCGCGCCCTCAAGAGGGGCGCTTCGCGGTCGTCACGAACGTTGGGCGTGGGATGCGATGGACGCGACAGCACGGCAGACGAACGCTGCCTGTCGCGGACGGTGAAGTCGTGTGGTCCTGACGCCTCGACGCTGGCGTTAAATCGGCGGAATAGCCCGCCGATGATGGTGACAAAAAAGCCCGATCACCAGGGAGAGCCCGAAGGAACCCGTTAAAACCATTGCGCAGGGAAGGCCGGGCGTTCCGGCGAACCTGTGGTGACTAACTCGCGTGTTTTTTACTACACGCGAGGCCGCGGGTGCGCTCAGGCACCCGGCTTTCCCTGCGCCCTCTACCTACGGGGGCAATTTCCCTTCAAAACTCGGGCGATCCGCGCCGCGAGATCGCTGATGCATGTTTTCTCTCGTTTGAAAACTCACATACAGGTGTGCTCCTTTCGCCCAATGATGCAGTGCACGATTGCGGGGATCGGGATCGGGATTTAAATACGCCCCCGAAAGGATGGCGCAGACCAAGGACGCCACCCTAACCGTCACCGGGAGGCCAACAGATGGCAAAATGGATTCGTTACGAGAAGAGCGGAAAAACCGGCATTGGGACGCTGGAAGGCGACACGATTGCGGTTCACAGCGGCGACATGTTCGCTGGTGCGAAACCGACCGGTGAGACGCTTAAACTCTCGGACGTCCAGATCATGACGCCCTGCGACCCCTCCAAGATGGTCTGCCTCTGGAATAATTTCCATCAGTTGGCCGCCAAGAACGATTTCAAGCAGCCGAAGGAGCCCCTGTGGTTCCTGAAAGCGCCGAATTCCTACCACCCCGCCAACAAGCCGATCGAGCGCCCGGCGACCTACACCGGCAAGATCATCTATGAGGGCGAACTCGGCGTCGTCATCGGCAAGAAATGCTTCAACATCACGGAAGCCGAGGCCGGCGAGTATATCTTCGGCTACACCTGCGTGAACGACGTCACCGCCGTCGACCTCCTGCGCAAGGACAAGTCCTTCGAACAATGGGCGCGCTCCAAGAGTTTTGACACGTTTGGCGTGTTTGGACCCGTGATCGCAACTGGCCTCGACCCGCTGAAGCTGTCGGTCAAGACCGTGCTGAACGGCAAGGAACGACAGAATTACCCCGTCGCCGACATGTTCTTCCCGCCGCACAAGCTCGTAGCCGCGATTTCAAAGGACGTCACCTTGATGCCCGGCGACATCATCGCCTGCGGTACCTCGCTTGGCGCGGGCACCATGGGTGACGCGCATAACGTCGTCGATATCGTGGTCGACGGCGTCGGCAGCCTATCCAACGTGTTCGACCAGGTGCTGCCGAGCCCCTATCTGCTCGGCGAGCCGCCAAAGCCGAAGAAGATCTGCGTCGTCGGCGCCGGCGCCATCGGCGGGCTTCTCGCCGCCAAGTTTGCGCTGGCGGGCGACGATGTCACCGTGATCGACCAGGGCGCCCACCTCGCGGCGATCCAGAAGAACGGCCTCAAGCTCGAATGGCATGACGGCAAGGTCTACAATGCAAAGATGAAGGCCGTGAACAAGGCAACCGAGGCCGGCAAGCAGGATATCGTCGTGCTCGCCGTGAAGGCGCATTTCCTCGATCAGGTCGTGCGCGACATCGATTCCATGCTCGGACCCGACACCATCGTGTTGACCGTGCAGAACGGTCTGCCCTGGTGGTATTTCCAGAAACTCGGCGGCCAATACGACAATCAGCGGCTGCAGAGCCTCGATCCGTCCGGCGTCCTGACCAAATATATCGATGCCAGCCGCATCATCGGCTGCGTGGTCTATCCCGCCGCGGCCGCCACGGCGCCCGGCGTCATCCACCATGTCGAAGGCGACCGCTTCCCGATCGGCGAACTCGACGGCAAGGAGACGCCGCGCGTCAAGGAATTGCACGACGTCCTGGTCAAGGCCGGCCTGAAATCCATGGTGCTGCCGGACATCCGCTCGGAAATCTGGCTCAAGGCGTGGGGCAATCTCTCGTTCAACCCGATCTCGGCGCTGACGCATGCAACGCTGGTCGATATCTGCCAGTTTGCCGAGACGCGCGATCTCGCGGCAACCATGATGAAGGAAGCGCAGGACATCGCCCAGAAGCTGGGCGTGACCTTCCGCGTCACCATCGACAAACGCATTGCCGGCGCAGAGGCCGTCGGCGCGCACAAGACCTCGATGTTGCAGGACGTCGAAGCCGGCCGTTCGCTGGAAACCGAGGCGCTGATCGGCTCGATCCTCGAAATGGCCAAGCTGACCAATACGCCGGCACCGGCGATCCAGTCGGTCTACGCGCTGGTGAAGCTGCTCAACAAGGTGATGCTGCTGGAAGGCGGCGGCGTGAAGGTCGAAAAGATCGGCAAGGCCGCTTGAGGCTCCTCTCCCATCCCTCCCCCGCGGAACGCGTGGGGAGGGTGGCCGTCGCGAAGCGACGGTCGGGTGGGGGCGGACAGCGTCATCAAGAAAGGTCGATGCCGAGCGTGATTTTTTGAAACCCCCACCCCGGCTCGCTCTCGCTCGCCGACCTCGAGAGCGAGCTCCGCTCGCCTCGGACCCGCAAGGGGGAGGGAAAAGAAAACGAGAAAAAATCTATCCAACGCGCTTGTGCTCGCGAAGCGCCTTGCCGAAGGCCTCAAACAGCGTGCGATTGATCGGATTGCGTTGCGCATCATATTCCGCATGCCACTGCACGCCGAGCGCAAAGCTGGCTGCCTCCGCGATCCGGATCGCCTCGATCGTGCCGTCCTCGGCGATCCCCTCCGCCACGACCCGCTCGCCAAGATCGAGGATGCCCTGGCCATGCAGCGAGTTGACGCGGATCGTGTCGCAGCCAAACAGTTCGGCGAAGGCGCCGCCGGCCAGCAGGCGAACGTCATGGCGGTCGGCAAAGATGACTTCGGCGTCGGGATGGATCTCGCCGTTTTCAAGCCGCGGCATGCGATGATTCATGCGGCCGGGCAAGTCACGGATTTCGGGATGCAGCGATCCGCCAAAGGCGACGTTCATCTCCTGCAGGCCCCGGCAGATCCCGAACAGCGGGACCCCGCGGGCGACGCAGGCCTCCGACAGGGTCAACGCCACCTCGTCGCGGCGCAGGTCGAAAGGTTCGTGCCGGGCATCCGGCTCGGCGCGAAAATGTTTCGGGTGAACATTGGCGCGCGCGCCGGTCAGCAACACGCCGTCGACCGTATCGAGCAGCGCGCCGATATCGGTGATGTCGGGCGAGGCCGCAAACATCAGCGGCAGCGCACCCGTCACCTGGGCCAACGCGCGAAGGTTTCGCTCGCCGACCATCTGCGTTGCGAATCTGTTTTCGACGCGATAGGCGTTGCCTATTACGCCGACGACCGGCCTCCTCATTTCCTGATTTTTCCGATTCTTAAAGACCTCGAATGCCAGGGGCAATCATGCATCGCGGTCGGCGGCGGATCAATACGTTAACACCTGCACCGAAGTGGCATGAGGTCTGCAATCCCGTAAAATCCGGCCCCTCGCTTGATCCCGGGTGGATTTGACGAAAGAGTAATCCACCAACTTTGGGGGTATCAAGCCGTGGCTGCTTCGCTCGACGACCGCCGCAAGACCCGTAACGATCTCGCCTGGGCCATATCCGTCGGCGGCATCGGCGTCGTGGCTTTTGCGAGCCTGTTGTTGTTCGCCTGGTATTTTGCCGCGGCGCTGTTTCTGATCTTTGCCGGAATGCTGCTCGGCGTCGCGCTCAACGCCATGACCAATCTGGTCGGCCGCGTTGTCACCTTGCCGCATTCGCTGCGGTTCGCCATCGTCTGCCTCGCGCTCGCCGGCCTGTTGTCGGGCGTCATTTTCCTCGGCGGCGCCACTATCGCCCAGCAAGCCACCGCGCTGAGCAATACGATCAAATCCCAGCTGGTCGAGGTCAAGGCCTTCCTCGACCGCAACGGCATCGACACCAGCTATTTCGAGTTGGGGAGCCCCGCCGCGGGCACGGGACCAGACGCCTCGACCTCACCGAGCGCAACCCCGCCCCGCAGCCTTCCAAGCGCGGGGACGATTGCGTCCAGCGGCGGCGCCATCGTGAGCCAGACCTTCAAGCTCCTGCTGGGCACGCTCAGCGCCGTCGGCAACTTCTTTATCGTGATCTTTCTGGGCCTGACTTTCGCCGCGCAGCCGAGCGTCTACCGGAACGGCCTGTTATATTTGACGCCCGCGGCCCATCGTGCGCGTGCGGCCGTCATTGTCGACCGGATCGGCGATACGCTGGAGCGCTGGCTGATCGCACAGATGATCACGATGTCGGCCGTGTTCGTGGTGACATGGCTCGGGCTTACGGTCATTGGCATCCCGGGCTCGTTCATTCTGGGCATTCAGGCGGGCCTGCTCGCCTTCGTCCCCACCGTCGGCGCGATTGTCGCAGGCTTGATCGTCGTGCTGGCAAGCCTTTCGTCCGGATGGGTCGCAACAGCGAGCGCCTTCGGGCTCTTCCTCGGCGTCCATGCGCTCGAGAGCTACATCCTCACGCCGATCATCCAGCGCCAGGCGCTGGATATCCCGCCCGCCACCTTGTTTGCGTTCCAGATCCTGCTCGGAATCGTGTTCGGACTTTGGGGTATCTCGCTGGCGCTGCCGCTGATGGCGATCGTGAAAGTCCTGATCGATCACTTCAAGGCCGAGGACGCCGCCTCAAGCCCAGCGCCGGCCTAATGAGGCGATCGCGATCAACTCAGGACGGTTTCGGTATGCTCAACTTCGGGCGGCGCGGCAAAATATTGCCCGACCAGTCCGCGCCAGGCCTGAAAGTCTTCCGAGCCCCTGAAATCGACGGTGTGGTTTTCCAGTGTGTCCCATTTGGCCAGCAACCGATAGCGCGACGGCTTTTCGATCGACCGGTGAAGCTCGATGCCGCGGCCGCCCTTGGCGCGCAGGAACAGCGGCTTTGCCTTGGCGACGGCGGCTTCAAAGTCCTTCTCAGTGCCGGGCTTTACTTCGATTTGGGCGATTTCGGTGACCATCTGGGGTTTCCCCTTCCGTTTTTTTGACGCCCGTCTTTACCCCAGACACCCCAAAAGAAAAAGGCGCCTTCCGGCGCCGCCATCGGATTCACCGAAATTGTTCAGCTCAGCAGCAACACTGTACCCGCAACCATGATCGCACAACCGACAAACATGATCCCCGGCCAGCGGCTATCATAACGGCCTTGCGCGCGACGCTCGACGATCAGAGCGGTCTCGTACTCTTCCGCGGTCGAAAACATGCAGGCGAAGCCACCACGCGCCGATATGGCGGCCGCTTCGAGCGAGCTCAGGACGGCTTGAGGATTGCGTCGACGGGTCGAATCCATAGCGAGAAGGATAGGGATCGGATGGTAAACAACGGATTACCATCCGATCCATTTCGTTCACGCCAGTCGCGGCACGGCGGGCAGCGGGCGCGCGGAGCCTGCCGTTTTACGCCGCCAGTTTTCCAGCGACAGCGGCAATTCTTCCGCCGCCTCGACGCGGTTGCGGCCGCCTCGCTTGGCCTGATAGAGCGCGGTGTCGGCTGCGGCCAGCAGCACCTCGAGTTCGGTGCCCGCCGGTCCGCCCGCCACGCCGATGCTCACGGTGGTATCGACCGGGCCCTCCTCGCACACGATTCCGGATGCCTCGAACGCCTCGCGCACGCGCTCGGCCACGATCACCCCCTCATCGAGCGGGCATGTCAGGAGGGCCGCAAATTCTTCGCCGCCGACGCGTCCCGACAGATCGCTGATACGCAGGTTATTGACGACGACGGCCGAGAACAGCTTGAGTATCTCGTCGCCCGCGGGATGCCCGAAGCGATCGTTGATCGACTTGAAGTGGTCGATATCGAAGATCAGCGCCGTCACCGGACGCCCGCCATTGGCTTCGCGCTCGATCACCCGCGCACAGGCCTCGGCAAAGCCGCGACGATTGAACATGCCGGTCAACGGATCAACCGAAGCAGCGGTCTTGTGTACGGTCACGGCGCGTTCGGAAACGAGCATGAAGATCAGGAAAACGGTGCCGACCGCATAGAGAACCAGTTCAACGGCGAACATCGTCACCCAAATGCTGCCGTCAAAGGCCTGATCATGCGGGTGCAGGAGATCGCCAAGCAGGATCGGCAGCATCAGCACAAAGCCGTGCAGCACCGGCACTGCGACAGACGGCCAGCGCTTGCGTAACGTACGCCGGCGCTCGGTCCACAATTCGGTGGCGGTGAGCGCGGCATAAACCGCGACAATGCCGGCTCCGATCGTGAGACGCATCGCGGTCGCGCCTGGCGGCAGCGTCATGACGGTGGCAGTCCAGACCAGTGCGCCGAGGACAAGCCCCGGGAAGTTCGATTTGCGGCCATGGAACAGCCGCGAAGCATTCCAGACCATGCCGCAGGTCAGGAAGCCAATGGCGTTCAGCGCCAGCAAAAACATGTCGCCGAGCCTTGCACCGCCGAGCGTCCACAGCGCCACTGAGGCTGCGCCCAGCAGGTAGGCCGATCCCCACCACTTCAACGCGGGCACTTTCTCCTGAAAACCGAAGAAGAAAAGCATCAGTCCCAAGAGAGCCGCGATCATCGCGGCGACGGTATAGAGCGTGGAGGTATCGAGCGACATGGTGTCACCGAAAGTTTGTGATGCACAATTGCAGGCAAACGGCGAAAGAGAGCCGTCGTCAGCTCTCACGCTATGCCTGTCGCGTTGGCAATCCGTTTGATTCGAGGCGCAAGTTTTCAGGAAAAACTGCGTCAACTCGTCGTTAAAATGCGCAAAGAAAAAGCGCCCGCAAGCGGGCGCTTTTGTATTTACCGAAGATGCCGCGTTCGCGAAAAATTCTAACGAAGCAATTAGCGTTTCGAGAACTGGAACGACCTGCGTGCCTTGGCGCGGCCGTACTTCTTGCGCTCGACCACACGGGAGTCGCGGGTGAGGAACCCGCCCTTTTTCAGAACACTGCGAAGGTCCGGCTCGAAATAAGTCAGCGCCTTGGAGATGCCGTGACGCACCGCCCCTGCCTGGCCCGAGAGACCACCGCCGGTCACGGTGCAGATCACGTCATATTGGCCGGCGCGCGCGGCCGCGATCAGCGGCTGTTGAATCATCATCCGCAAAACTGGCCGGGCGAAATAAACTTCGACTTCGCGGGTATTGACGGTGACCTTGCCGGCGCCGGGCTTGATCCAGACGCGGGCGACCGCGTCCTTGCGTTTGCCGGTGGCATAGGCACGGCCGTATTTGTCGACCTTCTTGACGTATTTCGGCGCTTCGGGAGCGGCCGGCTTGAGCTGCGACAATTGGTCGAGCGACTGCATGGTATCAGTCATCTTATGCGGCCCTCATGTTCTTGCGATTCATCTTGGCAATGTCGAGCGCTTCCGGCTGCTGGGCTTCGTGCGGGTGCTCGGGCCCGGGATATACGCGCAGATTACCGAGCTGAACGCGGCCCAGCGGCCCGCGCGGGATCATGCGCTCGATGGCCTTCTCCACCACGCGCTCGGGGAAACGGCCTTCGAGAATTGATTTGGCCGTGCGTTCCTTGATGCCACCGATGAAGCCGGTGTGGTTGTGATAGACCTTGTTTTCGCGCTTGCGGCCCGTCAGCACGGCATGCGCCGCATTGATGATGACGACGTGGTCGCCGCAATCGACGTGGGGCGTGTAGGTCGGAAGGTGTTTGCCGCGAAGGCGCATGGCGACCAGCGAAGCAAGGCGGCCGACCACCAGACCTTTGGCGTCGATCAACACCCACTTCTTCGTCACCTCGGCTGGCTTTGCC
>Ga0210389_10003528_pt1 | contig 12215 bp, 10 predicted proteins | sample IncBWH28OmetaG_FD_160127 | JGI IMG/M metagenome (GOLD analysis project Ga0210389, IMG submission 160127) | Forest soil microbial communities from Barre Woods Harvard Forest LTER site, Petersham, Massachusetts, United States - Inc-BW-H-28-O ... | reverse complement strand
TTTATGCCTGTACCAACAGCAGTGCCGCCTAACGCCAGTTCAAGGCCATGAGCGAATGAGTTGTCAATCGTTTTTAGTGCATGTGTTAATTGCGCTGCATACCCGGAAAATTCCTGTCCGAGTGTTAGTGGAGTTGCATCCATAAAATGCGTGCGCCCTATTTTTACAATACCTTTAAATGCCTCTGATTTGTTCTTTAATGTTTGTTGAAGTTGTTGAATGCCGGGAATAGTTGTTTTTTTCAGCGTCTGGCAAGCTGCAATATGCATGGCCGTAGGAAATGTATCGTTTGATGATTGCGATTTGTTTACATCATCATTCGGGTGAATTTTTTTTGTTTCATCCAGCAAGCTTCCGCCGAGCAATACATGTGCCCGGTTTGCAATCACTTCGTTTACATTCATGTTTGATTGTGTGCCGGAACCTGTCTGCCATACAACCAATGGAAACTGATCATCCAGCTTTCCTGCAAGAATTTCATCGCATACAGCTGCAATAATATCTGCCTTGTCTTGCGGCATTACTCCCAATTCTACATTGGTAAAGGCTGCTGCCTTTTTTAATACCGCAAAAGCATAAATCACTTCTAACGGCATGTGTGTGGATGCATTGCCTATTTTAAAATTATCAATGGAACGTTGTGTTTGTGCGCCCCAATATTTATCAGCAGGCACCGATACAGCGCCCATGGTATCTTTTTCTATGCGAACAGCCATATTATTCCGGTTAAATGTTTTATCTCCATTCAATATCAAGAGTTTTTTTGATATTGAAAACAAAGATGTGTTATATTCGATATGTAAAACGCATTTAATATTCTTAATCTAAATTACTTGTCAAACAGATTTTAATCTTCGTTTTAAAAATTTAAACCATATAAAACCTTAATACCTATGAAAAAAGCATTACTGATAATCTTTCTAAGTGCTTCTGCTGTATTGCTGAGCCTAAGCGCTAACGCTGCTGATACGCTAAAGACAAGCAGTGGAATTAAATATGTTCGAATAAAAGAAGGTGATGGTATACATCCCGCAGCCGGACAAACCGTTAAAGTTTTTTACAGCAGAATGTCAAAACCGGGCAAAGTTGTTGAAACAAATGAAGGAGATGCTCCATTCAAATTTAAAATCGGAAATCAGGAAGTAATTCCGGGCTGGGATGAAATTGTACAACAAATGAGTAAAGGGGAGAAAATCTATTGTGTCATTCCTCCTGAACTGGGTTATGGGAAAAAAGGTGTTGAAGGAGTTATCCCTCCAAATGCTACGCTGTATTTCTTAATTGAAATAATTAATGTGAAATAAATAATTACAACCGTACTGGTAAATTTTAAAGTGGTTTATCAGTACGGGTAATTACTAAATTTGATTCTAATGATTTTTTTCGCATTAACTAAAATGCTGTTATTTTTTGCAGGGTTCCATTTTGGAGATGCAGAAACTATATTAACAACCTCTTGATCCAAAAGTGGGTGAGCTGATTTGACAACTTTAATATTTTTTACATTACCTAACGTATCAATAATATATTCAACAACTACAGTACCTTCAATATGACATTTTCGGGCCTCTTTCGGATATTTTAATTTGCGGGCAACATATTTGTCAAATCCTTCCGAATCACCTCTGAATGTTGGAGGCTCTACTAATGTGAAATCTATTGGTATCGCATGACAAGAATCTTGATCAAAGGAGTCGAAATCTATCTGCTGAAGAGTTTGCGCACACAAAGATATTCGTGTGATTATTATTGCTAAAAGAATAATTATGAATTTCATTCTAAACTAATTTTTACCATTTAGCCACTTACAGCCATTTTTTTCGTTGGAAATAAATAAGCATGCCAACAGCTACCGTAAAACAAACTGCAATGACTACATAATACCCATTTTTCGTATGCAGCTCAGGCATATTGTCGAAGTTCATTCCGTACAGGCCTGTAATAAATGCCAGCGGCATAAATATCGTTGAAATAACCGTCAGCACTTTCATGACACTGTTCATTCGGTTACTCACGGAAGACAGATAAACATCTACTATGCCTGAGAGAATATCACGTGTTGATTCTACGGTTTCAATTACTTGTATGGTATGATCATATACGTCACGTAAGAAAGGTTTTACTTCTTCACTAATCAAAGAACATTCATCACGTTCCAGTTTAACAATTACTTCTCTTAGCGGCCATACGGATTTGCGCAAATAAATCAGTTCTCTTCTGAATTTATATAATTCACGAAGTTTGGTGGGATTGGGATCGGTAAGCATTTCCTGCTCGACTGTTTCAAGCGTGTCGCCCACATACTCCATGATTTCAAAGTAATGATCCACAATCGTATCCAGTAAACTATAAAGTAGGTAATCAACACCCATTCTCCGCATCTTGCCTTTATTCTGGCGTAACCGTTCGCGGTTGGGGTTAAAAACATCGCCTTCTTTATGTTTTTCCTGAAACGATAAAATCAGATTGGGTGCAACAACAAAACTTACTTGTTCTGAAAGAATAAGATTTGTTTTATCTTCATAGCGAATCATTTTAACTGTAAGAAAAATGCAATCGTCATAGTTGTCAAGCTTTGGTCGTTGCTCGCCACTCGCAACATCTTCCATTAATAAGGGGTGCAGATTATATTTCTGTTCTATCTGCGAAAGCTGGTTGGGATTATTTACACCATCAATATTATACCAATAGACAAATTTTTCGTCTGCCGAAGGAACCACCATTTGTTCCACGGATGCTATTTTATTCTCTTCGGTTATTTCTTCATTGTACCGGATTAAATATATATCGGCAATATCTAACTCATCCGAATGTTCGAAACCACTTAATTCACCGGGAGAAAGTCCTGGTGTGCGTAATTTTTTCCTGTTCTTATGACTCATAATCTGCTCTGGTAACAAATGAATATACAAAGAGTAAGGTAAATATTAAGCGTTCATAATGCAATATAATTTGGCATACAAATAATTAAATCATTGCCTGTGCAGACCTCATATTCATTTGCTCTCTTGTAACACAAGGCTTTTCAAAAAATTAGCTAACTTACTCCTTTCAAAATATGTTGCTATATGAAACAATTTGCTTTTGTTTTTTTATTTCTCACTGTTCTATCGGGCGCCTTTTCACAAACCCTTAAACTCGAGACGGTCATTCAGAAAGGTCATTCTGCTTCCGTAAAAACGGTAGCAATAAGTCCCGATGGAAAAATTTTAGCAACCGGAAGTCGCGATAAAAGTGTTAAGCTGTGGGATCAACAATCCGGTATGGAGATTCGTAGTTTGATTGGTCATGATCATACCATAAACGGATTATCCTTTAGCCCGAATGGCTTATATCTGGCTACCAGCAGTGCCGATGGAACGGCTCGTGTATGGGAAATTTTAACCGGGAAAGAAATTTTTGTTTCGCCTAGAAGTTCTAAATACATCACTGACGTTGCATTTAATCCTGATGGCAAATCGTTTGCCTATGGAGGTTATCCGGATTCGGCAGCCATCTACGCAATACCATCCGGTAAGCTTATAAAAAGATTAGCCGTTGACGCCGATCAGGGATCAGGTTACGGCATAAGTATAAAATACAGCAATGATGGTAAATGGCTGGCTATCGGGGAAGACAATAAAACAGCAAAGGTATACCAAACCAGCGACTGGAGTTTAGTATATACATTAAAGCAGGAAGAAGGCTGGTGTGGAGGCTGCGGAACATATATTGAATTTTCTCCTGACAACAAGTCTTTATTCAAACTGGCACACAACGACAAATTAACACAGTACGATCTGACAACAGGTAAAATAATTAAAACATACGGAGAGCCTGTAGATGCCCTTCGCGGACTTATTGTAACAAGAGATGGTTCGCATGTATTGGCTGCATGTGACAGCATGTTGTATAACTGGTCTACTGTTTCATCAACTTCTTTATCGTATAAATTACCTTTGTCAGAAACGATTAATGAAATTACACTTTCTCTGGATGAAAAAGAATTGATCACTGCTTCTGATAATATGACCGCATGGGCAATGGAAACAAACACCGGAACTATTATCCGCAAGTATCAGGGCGCATTGCAGGAACAAGACAAAGGCGGCATCAATTACAATGCAGACGATTATTGGCAATCTTATATCGCACGATATCTGAGACTAAAAAATGAATTGCTTTTAACAAAAGACGACAAAAATTTTATTACGGGGAAAACAGGCGTTGATGCCATTCAGTGGAACATTTCAACGGGAGCACCGAATAAATTGTACGAAGGTCATACGAAAGCTGTAATCAGCATGGATCAATCGGCAGACGGTGCTATACTCGCAACCGCTGATGGTGCCGGAGAAGTATTGCTATGGAACACTAAAACAGGCAATCTCATCAACCGGATTAAGGCGCACCGTGAACCCATATTCGATGTGTCACTTAGCCGTGATGGAAAGTATGTAGCTACTGCATCGTGGGATGCAACTATTGAAGTATATGAAGTTGAAACTGCTGAATTAAGTTCTGACATGGAGCTGCAACAAAATTCCTGTTACAGCATTTCTTTTACTCCGAACGGATTGTATCTGCTTTGTGGCAGGTTGGATAAATCATTGGAATTACGAGAGCCGGATTCTAAAAAGGTTGTACTTACTTTTATCGGCCATACAGATGTTGTTTCTTCTATAGCATTTGGTGTAGATCCCAATAATGCATTAACTGCTTCGTGGGATGGTACAGCGCGCATCTGGGATGTTACTACCGGTATGATGCTGCAGAAATTTAAAGGCGCAAGAGGCATGCTTCATAGTGCCATATATAGTGCTGATGGAAAAAAAATCATTACCGGTGGTGATGATCGCATTATTCGGATCTGGGATGCTCAAACGGCACAGGTACTTAAAACACTAAACGGACATCAGGCTGAAATCACTTCTCTTTCGCTGAGTAAAGATGGTAAGATGCTTGTATCTTATAGTACTGATGGTGTAGTAAAATGCTGGAACCTGGAATCAGGCATGGAGTTTTACGAACATGTACACATCAGCTCCAGAGATTGGATGGCGCGTACTCCGCAAGGATATTTCAGTGCTACTGAAAAAGCCCGTGCTGATATCCACTTTGTAAAAGGAATGAATGTGTATTCTCCGGATCAGTTTTTTGAATACTACAGGCCGGATTTGATTCAACGCATTTTTTTGAATCGAGGAGCATCTCCAACAGGTATGGATCAAGGTGTTGATAATAAATTACTATTGTCCCCTCCTCCGATTATTAAGCTTGCCTGCCTGCCAAGTACCGATGGTATGACTACAACATTAAACATTAAAGTTGTTGACGAAGGTGGCGGACTCGGCGAAATTCGCTTATCTCATAATGGGAAAAACATGTCTGTTCAACTTGATCCGACCAAGCTGGCCGAAGGTAAAGGTAATAGTTATATATATACTACATCAACTGCGCTTGTGAGAGGGGCAAATCAATTTACTGCCATTGGTGTAAGCAAAGGAAAAATTGAATCAGGTGCTGCTATGGCATCTGTTTATTCCGAGAAAGCTGCCAGTGCTGCAGTTTGCCATGTATTTGTAATTGGTATAGATACCTACAAAAATCCTGCATATACATTAAATTACGCTCGCGAAGATGCGGAATCTTTTGCTGAAGCCATGAAAAAGAATGGAAATGTGCTGTATCAAAATGTTAAGATCCATGCTTTATATGATGCCGCTGCAACCCGACAAAACATTCTTGATACGCTAAAAGCTCTGGAAGCTCATGTAGCACTGAACGATGTATTTGTTTTTTATTATGCTGGTCATGGCAGTATGGTAGAACAGAGTTTTTATTTTATACCAACAGAGTGTACAAGTATGTACCAGGCAAATGCAAACAATGCATTGGCTGCCGAAACTGTTCAGGCTGGTTTTAAAAATATTAAAGCCTTAAAACAAATTATTATCATGGATGCCTGTCAATCGGGCGGTTCCGTTGAAATACTTGCTATGCGTGGTGCAAATGAAGAGAAAGCTTTTGCACAACTTTCCCGAGGCGCAGGTATTCATGTGTTGGCTTCCGCAGGCAGCGAGCAAAATGCAAAAGAGATTCTGGAATTAAAACATGGGCTGTTTACGTATGTATTACTGGAGGCTTTGAATGGCGCTGCCGACGGTTCACCTAAAGATGGTAAAATTACTATCTATGAATTAAAATCATATCTGGATGATCAGGTCCCTGAATTAAATTCAAAGTATAGCGGCAAGCTGCAGTTCCCGTATACATTCTCAAGAGGAAGTGACTTCCCGATTGTGCTGGAATAGTTTCCAGTTATTAGGTGCTGGTTACCTAGACAAAGAAGCATTGAATACATAGGCAATGAATAAACAAAGAGGCCTCGCTTATTAGAGCAAGGCCTCTTTGTTTATTCATTAAGACTTTATGAAAAATATTAAGAAACGAGTACCGTATACTCAGTACTCCATACTTCTTCTTACCAGTCATCCTGTGTTTTCACATATCCTTTCACCATGAAAATCTTAAGGTCTGCCAGCACTTTATCAATTTCTGCCTTAACCTGTGTAGTTGTTTCTCCTTTGTTCTGACTTGTCATTTTTGCATACGCCTGCTCTAAGGGAATCTGTGTTTTGGCTCCGGACGAAACTTTGTAAAATTTGAAATCTGTGATCGTCACTCTATACTTTCCTTCTTTTTGATTTAAAGTAATCGTATAAGTAATATTGTTTTGTGATTTGTATTTGAAATCGTATGTCAGATTAATAATAAAGTCTGCGTTTGTTGCTACTGTATAACTAACCTTGCTGTCGATTGTAAAGGTTTCAATTTTATAATAGTGAGCCAGCCAGCGTTTACAGCGGTCAAACATGTCATCTCTCGTAATACTATCCAATGGAATAGTTTCCTGCCAGCTGATTTTATTAGTGGTTGGGTCTGTTGGCAACGCACTTTGAGCATTCGTTATGATGTTTAAGGAAACAATCAAAACAAGTCCTAATAGATATTTCATATACTTATTGATTTAACTTCTAATAATACTACAAATATGAAGCCTATTCAAATTTGATGGAATAAAATTAAAAAAATAAAGGGTATCCCGAAATAAGAATACCCTTTACTAAATGATTAAACGAATTCAGAATTATATATCACTATCTAATGTTCCTGGATTCGCATTTGAAGCTAGTCCACCATTTGGCCCAACATAAACAATTGATTTGTCAAAAGCCAGAATTGCAATGAATATAGGGCTTAAGAAAACCAGGCCCAGTGCAAACCCTGTTCCTCTCCCATAGGATCTGGAAAATGAACCGATTATTTTGACGATATAAATAATTGGCCCAGCAATTGGAAGTAATAACCAACACAAATTCCACAATGAACGTCCTATGATTTTAAAGAACACATAGATATTATAGAACGGTACAATTGATTCCCATCCCGGACGGTTTGCCTTGACATATATTTTCCAATGGCAAATAATATTAAACACAACCAGAAAAAGCCATATTCCTATTACGGGGTAAAAAGCAGCACCCAGAAGAGTTTGCAGATCATACGGCTGAACGGCCATTTCTTCAACACTTGATGTTACCATTATTGAATCTCCACTCTGAACAATAGTGTTTTCGATTACTTCAATTGAATCTTGCATAATTATAAAAACGGTTTAGGTTAAAATATAGTTAAAGATGTTGTTACAAGTTACTTATTCATCTGAATGATTTAAATAAATACAAAAAAACATTGTGCACAAATAGTTATTTTTCTTCTTTAAACCACTCTGAATACATAATATAATTATTTGAAATGCGCTCTATAATTGTTTTGAAATGATCAGGGGTTAAATCTTTTACTTTTTTGGCCGGTACGCCTGCATATAGAGAACCGCTCTCAACTCGTGTGCCTTCTAACAAAACCGAACCCGCAGCAATCAAAGAATTTTTTTCTATATAGCAGCGATCCATTACAATTGCACCCATGCCAATCAATACGTTTTCTTCAACCGTGCAGCCGTGTACAATTGCATTGTGTCCGATTGATACATTGTCGCCGATTATTGTTGCATGTTTTTCAAATGTGCAATGTATACAGGCACCATCCTGAATGTTTACTTTATTGCCGATTTTTATATAATTCACATCTCCGCGAATTACCGCATTAAACCATACACTGCATGATTCACCCATTTCAACTTCACCAACAACAGTAGCATTTTCTGCCAGCCAACAGTTTGCACCAAATACAGGAGACTTGCCCCGAACAGATTTAATTAAAGCCATATTTTTACAAAATTCTTACTTTTTAAAAATAAGAAATATTTAGAAGTAGTTTTTGTTATTCTTTCATTATCTCTCTGAATGGCAAATCTAAATCTGTTATGTATACATTTTATTGCTTAAATTGAATCTCTAAATATTTTAAGAAAGATTCGTTTAGATTGATATAGATTCTAAGTATACGGAGTATTTCTTTCCATTCATACATAACTATTATTACATGAAAAAGTTGTTTTTATTGGATGCCATGGCGCTTATTTATCGTGCTCATTTTGCCTTTAGTAAGAATCCAAGAATTACTTCAAGTGGTATTAATACAGGCGCAGTATTTGGCTTTACAAATAGTTTGCTTGAAATTCTACAGAAAGAAAAACCAACGCACATTGGTGTTGCATTTGATTTGCACGGCCCAACATTCCGTCACGATAATTTTACTGAATACAAAGCGAACCGTCAGGAACAACCTGAAGACATAACCGTTGCCATACCCTACATTTATCGTTTATTAGAAGGCATGAATATTCCTGTACTTGGAGTGCCGGGTTATGAAGCCGATGATATTGTTGGTACGTTTTCAAAAATTGCGCCACCTCTGGGCTTTGACGTGTACATGATGACAATGGATAAGGATTACATGCAGCTTGTTAATGAGCATGTGTTCCTGTATCGTCCGGCGTATATGGGCAACGATATTGAAGTCTATGACATTGCTAAAGTATTGGCCCGTTTTAATATTCAGCATGTTGATCAGGTTCGTGATATACTAGGTTTGCAAGGCGATGCTGTAGATAACATACCGGGCATACCGGGTATTGGTGAAAAAACGGCGCAGAAATTAATTGCTGAATTTGGCTCCGTTGAAAATCTTATTAAAAATGCAGATCAACTAAAAGGCAAACAAAAAGAAAATGTAATTAATTTTGCAGATCAGGGTTTGTTGTCGAAAGAATTGGCAACCATTCATTGTGAAGTACCTATTGCATTTGACGAGGAAGCACTGCGTATTAAAGAATATAATGTTGAAGCCCTGGATCAGTTATTTGATGAACTTGAATTCCGGACATTAAAAAAGCGTTTGTTAGGTAGTAACGTTAATGCGCCGGAACCTGAAAAAAAAGTAACTGAAAGTAAATCTGCCAAGAAAGCAGCATCTGCCGCTCAAAGCGGACAAATGGGCTTATTCGGAATGGAAGCTGTTGAAACAGTTACAGCAGAAACGGATGATAAAGGAGAAACAAGAGAAACAATTGTCAGAGATACAATCGACACTGTTATTCATAATTATTTTGTTGTTGAAACAGACGCAGAAATTGTTCGCTTAACAACTTTATTGCAATTACAGGAATCTTTTTGTTTTGATACTGAAACTACTTCTTTAAATGCGCTGGAAGCTGAATTAGTAGGGCTGGCTATTTCATTTCATAAACACGAAGCCTACTACATTCCTTTTCCTCCGGATCAGATAAAGACTCAAAAAATCCTTGATCTTCTGCAGCCTGCTTTCGACAAATCCTCGATCATCAAAGTAGGTCAAAATCTAAAATATGATCTGTTGGTACTCAAAAAATATAGTTTCAATATTGTCGGGCCGTTGTTCGACACGATGCTTGCACATTACTTATTAGAACCTGAAATGCGGCATGGTATGGATACACTGGCAGAAGTGTATCTGAATTATTCTCCCGTTTCTATTGAACAGTTAATTGGCAAGAAGGGCGCAAAGCAAGGAACGATGAGAGATGTAGATGTGGCTGCCATTAAAGAATATGCTGCCGAAGACGCAGATATTACTTATCAGCTTTACAAATTTTTCAGCCCATTGGTTACAGAACAAAAACTTGATCCTTTATTTAATACTGTTGAGATGCCATTAAGTGAAGTGCTCGCCGATATGGAACTGGAAGGAGTAAAAATTGATACCGGAGCACTGGCAGAATTTTCTTCATTGCTTCAATCAGAAATTATTACGGTTGAAAAAGAAATATACCAACATGCCGGTGTTGAGTTTAATATTTCTTCACCTAAGCAGTTAGGTGAAATATTATTTGATAAACTGAAGCTTGATCCTAACGCTAAAAAAACTAAGACAGGCCAATATGCAACCGGCGAAGACGTTTTAATGCGCCTTGACAGTGACCATCCAATTCTTGCAAACATTTTAGATTACAGAGAATTTCAAAAACTGAAGTCGACGTATGTTGATGCGCTTCCACAGTTATTAGGCAAAGACGGACGTGTACATACTTCGTTTAATCAAGCTGTTGCCGCGACCGGGCGTTTAAGTTCTACAAATCCGAATTTGCAAAACATTCCGATCCGTACAGACAGAGGTAAAGAAATTCGCAGAGCTTTTGTGGCGCGCGATAAAGACCATGTGATTCTCTCTGCCGATTATTCGCAGATCGAATTGCGCATCATGGCTGCATTCAGCAAAGACGAAAGTATGCTTGCTGCCTTCAAAAATGGTGTAGATATTCACAGCACCACAGCAAGTAAAGTATTTAAAGTAGCTATTGAAGATGTTACTTCTGATATGAGACGCAAAGCTAAAATGGTAAACTTTGGTATCATATATGGGATAAGTGCTTTTGGTTTATCTCAACGTTTGTCGATCCCACGTAAAGAAGCTGCGGAAATCATTACAGCATACTTTACAGAATTCCCTGCTGTAAAAGCATATATGGATGCTTGCGTAAATACGGCAAGAGAAGTTGAATATGTAGAAACAATTTTAGGAAGAAGAAGATTTTTAAGAGATATCAATTCACGTAACATGACCATGCGCGGATTTGCAGAAAGAAATGCTATTAACGCGCCAATTCAGGGAAGTGCCGCAGACATGATTAAGGTTGCCATGATTCGCATCCATGACTGGATGAAAAAAGAAAATCTAAGATCTAAAATGGTATTACAGGTACATGATGAACTACTTTTTGATGCTCATAAAGACGAACTGGAGCTTTTAAAAACAAATGTTGAGATTTTTATGAAAGAAGCTATTGCGCTGGAAGTGCCTATGGAAGTAGGTATGGGAGTAGGAGAAAACTGGCTTGAAGCGCATTAAACTATTTGTCATTCAAGGAATAATTGTCCAGCAAGTAATGTATTTGCTGGACAATTTCATTTATAGGCATTAATATGTCTTCTGTATGAATATTCATTAAACCATGATGGGCGCTCGCATTTCTGAAGTCTTTTAATGCTCTGAACTGATCTGCTATTGATGCGTCTATGTACTCTTTTTGTTTGGCTTTATCTATTAACACGGAGAACTTGATCTTCGTAATTGTTTTATATTCTTTATACAAAATATGCCGCAATGTCTTCTCTAGTGTCATTATAGCTACTAGTCTTGTTACGGTCAGCAAAGATGGTTTGATTTCTATTACACTCAGCAAGTCTCCTACAAGCACGCATTCCTGCTTGATTTCTTCTGCACTGATTTCTTTAAATGGTTTTCCTTGTTGATCCACGGGTTTCTCTAAAAACGAAACGAGTGGCACTTAATTTGGTGCCACTCGTTTATAAAGTCTATTTAATGATTTTGATTCCTCTTACCAGAAGTTAGACGGACAGATTACTCTGCCCTGAGGACGCAATCTGTAACCAATTACAATCTCATGTGAACCTCCTGTATATTTGTTAATGTCGCTGGTAATGTAATCGTAGGAATAACTGATATCGAACATGTTGTTGATCAGAACGCCTACCATCGCCGATACCGCATCCCGGTTTCTGTACGACACACCGGCCCATAAAAAGTCCTTGTATCTTACCTTCGCATTGATATCAAATGACATCGGTGCAGGACTCGCTCCTTTTATACAGAACGATGGAATGAACGTAAAGTCATAACCCAAGGGAATTCTGTAACCTGCCATAATGAAGTAATGGTGTGTCAATGTATAATTATCCAATGAATTACTTGTCTGTGAAAACTGGATGCTT
>Ga0210389_10003527_pt1 | contig 12218 bp, 11 predicted proteins | sample IncBWH28OmetaG_FD_160127 | JGI IMG/M metagenome (GOLD analysis project Ga0210389, IMG submission 160127) | Forest soil microbial communities from Barre Woods Harvard Forest LTER site, Petersham, Massachusetts, United States - Inc-BW-H-28-O ... | reverse complement strand
CGGAGAAATTCTGGGCGCAACAAGCTGCGGAGTTTCTCTTGTGGCAGAAAAAGTGGAAGACAGTTCTCGAATGGAAAGAGCCCTACGCGAAGTGGTTCGTCGGGGGTAAATTGAATGTCTCCGAGAACTGCCTCGACCGTCATCTGACGGGGGCTACCCGCAATAAAGCTGCATTGATCTGGGAAGGTGAGCCCGGTGATAAATTGACGTTGACCTACCAGCAGCTTCATCGCGAGGTCTGCAAGTTCGCGAACGTTCTCAAGCGGAATCATATCAAAAAAGGGGATCGCATTATCATCTACATGCCAATGTGCCCCCAGGCCGCGATCGCGATGCTGGCTTGCGCGAGAATTGGGGCGATTCATTCAGTGGTTTTTGGCGGATTCAGTTCTGAATCCATCAAAGATCGGATCAAGGATTGCGGGGCCAGGATGGTAATTACCGCGGATGGCGGATATCGACGCGGGGCGATTGTGCCGTTGAAGAAGAATGTCGATGACGCCTTAAAGGACAATGAACAGATTGAGCGGGTGATCGTTTTTCGTCGAGCGAACAATGAGATTCACATCAAGGAAGGCCGGGATGCCTGGTGGCACAGGGAACTGGAATACGTGGACGGAAACTGTCCGCCCGAGCCGATGGATTCTGAAGATCCGCTCTACATTCTTTACACCAGCGGATCGACCGGCAAACCAAAGGGAATCTTGCATACTAGCGCCGGATATTTGTTAGGAACTGCTCTGACCACGAAATACGTTTTCGATCTAAAGCCGGAGGACATCTATTGGTGCACCGCAGATATTGGCTGGGTCACCGGCCACAGCTACACCGTGTACGGGCCGCTATGCAACGCTGCGACGGTTTTGATGTACGAAGGCGCTCCGAACTGGCCGGAACCGGATCGTTTCTGGGAGCTGATCGAGGAGTACGGGGTGACATTGCTCTATACGGCGCCTACTGCGATTCGAGCCTTCATTCGCTGGGGCGACGAATACCCAAACCGGCATGATCTTACTTCGCTCCGGTTGCTTGGCACAGTCGGGGAACCGATTAATCCCGAGGCATGGATGTGGTATCACACCGTGATCGGGGGTGGGCGGTGCCCGATCGTGGATACGTGGTGGCAGACCGAGACGGGAGCGATCATGATTACTCCGCTGCCTGGAGCGACGCCACTCAAACCGGGAACAGCGACCCTGCCGTTTTTCGGGATTGATGCCGCGGTGGTGGATGACCAGGGCGACGAAGTACCCCCGAACGTTGGAGGCAAACTCGTTGTCCGCAAGCCTTGGCCGTCGATGTTGCGTTCAATCTGGGGTGATAAGCAGCGGTACAAGAAACAGTATTGGAGCGAGGTCAAAGGATGTTACTTTACCGGCGATGGCGCTCGGAGGGACGAGGATGGTTACTTTTGGATCGTTGGACGAATCGATGACGTCCTGAACGTCGCCGGGCACCGGTTAGGTACTTCGGAAATCGAAAGTGCACTGGTCAGCCATCCCAGCGTTGCCGAGGCCGCTGTGGTGGGGCGTCCGGATGAGCTCAAAGGCCAGGCGGTCGTTGCCTTTGTCACGCTGAAAGAAAAGGAGCACCCCACGCCCGAACTTCGAGAGAAACTGCGAGAGCACGTCGGGATCGCCATTGGGGCAATCGCCAAGCCGGACGATATCCGTTTTGCGGACGCCCTGCCAAAAACTCGAAGTGGCAAAATCATGCGCCGTTTGCTCAAGGAAATTGCCGGGGGAGGCAATGTCACAGGAGACACGACGACGCTCGAAGATTTCAATGTGCTGGCAAAATTGAAGGGCGTCGAGGAGTGAGGGGCAGGATTCAGGAGTCAGAATTCAGAATTCAGGAGGAAAAGACCGCTCGTGGTAATGAATAGTGAACGCACAATTCGGTCGTCCGTTCTGCAAAGGTGAGCTCCTGACTCATGACTCCTGAGTTCTGGATTCTGGATTGAGCCCAATGCCTATCAAATGCTCGGCCTCTCTTTATGCCAATCTGTGTTTTGCTCGTAAGCGTGAGCAACCCGGAGCACGGTCGATTCATTCAACTCTTTGCCAAGGATCTGGAGACCGACCGGGAGCTGCTTCCCTTCTCTTTCGACAAAACCGCATGGCACGCTGATCCCGCAGATCCCGGCGATATTCGCCGCCAAGGTAAAAATGTCGGCCAGATACATGCTAAGAGGATCGCTCGTGCGTTCACCGAGTTTGAATGCCGGGGTTGGAGATGTCGGACAGACGATTGCATCGACCCTTTCGAAGGCGGTCGCGAAATCCTGCCGGATCAGGCTTCGAACCTTTTGCGCCCGCAGATAATAGGCGTCGTAGTAGCCCGAACTTAGCACGTAGGTGCCAAGAATGATGCGGCGTTTGACCTCCGGACCGAATCCCTCTTCTCTTGTTTTGCCATAATGGTCCAACAGACCGTTCGTATTTTTGGCGCGGAAGCCGTACCGGACGCCGTCGAATCTGGCGAGGTTTGCTGAGGCTTCCGCCGGAGCGATAATATAGTAGGTGCTGAGCGCGAATTCGGTGTGTGGCAACGAGATCTCGACCACCTCGGCGCCCAAACTCTCAAGGTTCGCGACAGCCGTGCGTACGGCGTTTTCCACCTCAGGATCGAGGCCTTCGATGAAGTATTCCTTCGGGAGACCGAGCTTCAGTCCCTTGACCCCTTTCTCGAGTGCAATCGTAAAATCCGGTATCTGATCGTCCAGGGAAGTCGAATCGAAGTTGTCGGGCCCGGCGATAATGTTCATCAGAATCGCTGCATCCCGCACATCTTTGGTGATCGGCCCGATTTGATCCAGCGAAGAGGCAAAGGCGACCAGGCCGTACCGCGAAACTCGGCCGTACGTTGGTTTCAGACCGACCCGACCACAAAGTGCAGCCGGTTGGCGGATCGAACCGCCCGTGTCCGATCCGAGGGCTGCGAATCCCTCATCGGCGGCCACCACAGCGGCAGAGCCGCCGCTCGAACCGCCGGGAGTTCGAGTAATATCCCACGGATTTCCGGTCGGACCGAACGCGGAATTTTCCGTCGAAGATCCCATGGCGAATTCGTCCATATTGACCCGTCCGAATGGTATCGCGCCGGCGGCGCGGAGCTTCGCTATAACCGTTGCGTCGTACGGTGCGACATACCCTTGAAGAATCTTGGAAGCACAACCGCACGGATGCCCTTTGACGCTGATGACATCTTTGATCGAAATCGGCACGCCGCCCAAGGGGAGAGACACATCCACCCGGCCGGCCTCCGAAATTGCGCGCTCCAGATCGTGCGACAGATAGCCGTGAATCAACGGATCTACTTCATCGATGCGGCGACCCAATGCTTCAATCACCTCTTTTGGTGAAATTTGCGCGGAGCGGAGCAACGCCTGGAGTTCGTGAACGGTAAGCGAGGTTATTTCCAAGGCGTTACTCCACGACTTTCGTTACGATGAATAATCCCTGGGCTTGATGCGGAGCGTTTGAGAGAGCGGCCTCGCGATCCAAGCATTCTCGTGTCTCGTCTTCGCGGAAGACGTTGTAAGTCGGGAAGCTGTGCGCCATCGGTTCGACCTGCGAGACGTCGATCTCATTTAGTTTTGCAACGTGCTTAAGCACCAACCCCAATTGAGATTCGAATGTCTTGATCTCGTCCGGTGTCAGTTTAATGCGAGCCAGTTCGGCCACGTATTCGACGTCAAAATTCTTTGAGCTCATGAAAAGAATGTGTCAGTGCCAGTAGTTGCCAAATGGGAGGGAGTGGTTATTTCGGCAAGTCCAGACTTCATTTCGTGCGTTTCCGTACTGACACTGGAACTGGCACTGACACTTCCTCTGATCACAGGTGATTGAACATCTGAATCGCAAGGAAGATAACGATTGCGACAAGAGCCAGGATGGCCAAACAGGAAATCAACAGGCGCAGGCGAGCTTGACGCCGCTGCGCCCGTCTTGGGCGGCGTGGGCGCTCCGCAAACAAATCCTCACCGTGCCTCGAATCCTGGAGGATGTCCGGAGAATCGAATGGGCTTCGCCTCGTGGATGCACGGTCGATCCTTTCCTGCCGCTGACGTTCCTGCTCGGCCTGAGCCAACTTTGGGGCTTCCTCGATCTTGCGCTGCAATTCTTCCATTTGGCGACGCAGCTCTTCTTCCTTTTTCGCAAGCTCGTCCTGTTTCGCCGATATCGGAGAATCGTTAAATCGTCTACGTCCCATCACTCAACAATATCAGCCATGCATGAAGTAGAAAACCAGCAGTGCACTTAGCCCAAGAATTAAAACGGGGAGCGTAAAGGCGAAACCGCGTTTGAGCCACACAACGAAACTTGCATCCTCCTGGGGCGTATAAAAGGTTTCTTCCACCGTTGGACTCGGATTGATCACTTCTCCGTCGGATTTCGCATTAATTTTCGTCAGCGACTTGGTGTATTCGGCCCGGGCGTCGTCCACGGCACTCAATGCTTTGCTCAATTCCTTGTGAAGATCAGAATTGTTCCAACCTTTCGGATTGATCCTTTCGAGTGAATCCAGGTGTTGCGCGAAGGTCGTGCTCGTGAGCCGGAGTTGTTCCACCCGCTTTTCGGCTTCGTACGTTTCCCGCTCGATCACGACGAGTGACCGGGTGAGCTTTTCGATCATGTCGGCACGACCTTTCTCGAGATCCTCCTGTTTCCGGCTGAGTTCCTCGAGCTCGCGTTTTTGTTTTTCGATCTGCTCCTGCTGGCGTTTTAGTTGCAGAAGCTGTTCCTGAGCCCGTTGGACTTGCGAATCGAGCATTTCAGGGGATGCAGATTGCTCGTCCGGAAGATCGAGTAACGGTTCTTTCATACTCTCCGACATGTAACTCCATTGTCAGGAAAACAAACGCCGCCGCAACGAAAATCTGTGATTAGCGCGGAAATCTCGCGTGCATAACGCTCGCGCGATTTCCAGGCCGTCGCCCCGGCTTGCGGGAACCTATCGCCGTTTCGGCGAACCCCATACGCCCGTACGCCGTCACGCCAATACTTTCCCTACCTTCCCGGCAGCACCTGCAGCAAATAACCCTTCAGATACTCGGTCTCCGGAATATGCGGCAGAATTGGATGATCGAGTGGCTGCGAGAGATACTTGAGGATCCGAACATGACGTTTTGCGTCCACGCTTGCGTCAACAATCATCTCCAAAAACATTTCACGGGAAACGTGATGAGAGCAGGAGAACGTCGCCAGATATCCGTCCGGCGGCAGCAATTGAAGCGCGCGCAGATGAATCTCCTTGTAACCTCGGCGCGCGCTGTTGAGCGTTTCCTTGGATTTGGTGAACGAGGGAGGATCAAGTACGATCAAATCGAACTGGATGTTCTCTCGAATCTGGCGCGAAAGATAATCGAACACATTCGCTTCCTCCGTGGTGATAGTGACTCCATTCAATTGAGCGTTCTCGTTAATCAACTTCACCAGGTGACCGCTGATTTCGACGGCCGTCACCGTGGATGCTCCGGCTTTTGCGCACGCGATCGCGAACGCCCCTTGATTTGAAAAGCAGTCGAGCACCCTCATTCCGTCGGCCAGCGCCGCCACCGCCTCGTAGTTATCCAGCTGATCGAGGTAAAGGCCCGTCTTGTGTCCCGTCATCAGATCGACGTGAAACCGTATTCCTTTCGCCTCGAGCGCGATGGTGCCCGGTTGCTCTCCGAAAAGGAGACCTGTAACCATGTCGAGTCCTTCTGCTTTGCGGATCGGCGCGTCATTCCTTTCGATGATCGAGCTAGGAGACAGGAGCTGTTTGACAACTTCAACGATCAGCTCCTTTTTCCGATCCATTGCCAGGGTCAGAGTCTGCAGGACCAGATGTAATCCGTACCGATCGATGATCAGGCCAGGCAATCCGTCGCTTTCACTGCAGACAACGCGCCCGGGATTGCGCAGGATCCCGAGTTTTTCGCGTGAAGCAATCGCCTGGCTGATTCTCCGAACAAAGAAATCGTGGTCCAATTCCTGTCTGCGTCGCGAGAATCGCCTTGCGATGATTTGTGAATTTGGGTTGTAAATCGCAGATCCCAAGGACCGATCTTGACCGTCTTTGAGTGAGATGACGTCGCCGCCCGCCGGGTTACCGAACGTCTTGAGAACCTCCGAGCTATAGACCCAGTCGTGTCCGTGAAAGATCCGTGCACGCGGCTTGACGACGATCCCGGACATGGAAAGTAGTTGGCAGTTGCCAGTTGTCAGTCAGTGCCAGTGTCAGTTAAAGAAAGAGCCTGGCTCTCTGTGCTCGGGAATCTTCTGCGTTGGTCACTAAAACCTATGGTTCCTCTCAATGGACGACAGGCTCTCAGACCGCATCGGAAATATTGCATGCTTTCTTTAACTGACACTGACACTGACAACTTCTCTTAGGAATACAAATATTCGTCCACGTAATCGGAGTGGTGGCCTGCCATCTCCAGTTCAGGGTATTCGAAAATTTTTCCTTCGTAGTTTCTGATCACGATTTTCTCGTGGTCATGATAAAGGACGTATCCCGGGTTGATCGGAACTTTGCCGCCGCCCCCTGGTGCATCGATGACGAACTGCGGCACCGCGTAACCGGTCGTGTGCCCGCGCAGACCTTCGATAATCTCGATCCCTTTGGCCACAGAAGTTCGGAGGTGAGCCGATCCATGGATCAGATCGCATTGATAGATGTAATATGGGCGGACGCGGCACATGACGAGCTTATGAACCAGTGCTCTCATCACAGTCAGATCATCATTTACACCTTTCAGGAGCACACTCTGGTTGCCGAGCGGGATGCCGTGGTTGACGAGGCGTTCAAGAGCTGTCTTGACCTCAGTTGTCAGCTCACGAGGATGGTTGACATGAACGCTCATCCAAAGCGGATGAAATTCCTGCAGCATCCGGCACAATTCCGGCGTGATTCGTTGCGGCAGGAAGATTGGGACACGGGTGCCGATCCTGACAAACTCGATATGTTCGATCGCGCGCAAACGACGCAAAATTCCGCGGAGTTTGTCGTCGGAGAGGAGCAGGGCGTCTCCGCCGGAAAGTAAAACATCTCGGACCTCGGTGTGAGTTTCCAGATACTGGTAGGCTTTCTCGAAGTCGATATGCAACTCTTGTTCGCCCACGCCACTGACGACGCGGCTCCGGGTGCAATACCGGCAATAGGACGCGCACCGGTCGGTGACTAGAAAGAGCACGCGATCCGGATATCGATGGACCAGTCCCGGGACCGGCATGTGGGAATCTTCGCCGCACGGGTCGGCCATTTCGAGCGGGGAGCGGTCGGACTCTTCGACCCGCGGAATCACTTGGCGACGGATCGGGCAATTCGGATCTTCGGGGTCGATCAGATTGAAAAAGTGAGGGGTAATTGCGAACGCCAGCTTGGTTCCGGAAAGGATCACCCCGGCGCGTTCTTCCCGGGTAAGTGTGATCTTCTCTTCGAGTTGCTGGAGATTGGTGACGCGGTTTTTAAGTTGCCATTTCCAGTCGTTCCAAAGCTCGGGAACGACATTGGGCCAGAAACCTGGAGCGAAGGAAAGGAAGCGTTTATCGGCGGTTTCGGCTAAGCTATGCATGGTTGATTGACTAGTTGGTAAAATTGTAAGGGCTCACTTTCGATTGTCAATCAGGGGGAGGCCTGACCTGTTCGACAAGCAATGTTGCGTTCACGCCATCGGTAGCGGAGTATCCGGTGAGTGAACAGGCGGTAAAACCCTTCTGTCAAAATGTACTTGCATTTATGAGCGTAATCGATCGTGCCTCGGCCCTCGCTCTTGGGGGACTCCTTCTACTAAGCCAACCTTCCCAAGTTTTTGCCGAGGCGCCTGCCTCGGATTCGGCGAAGGATATCGCCCATCAACTGAACAACGCTTACACGGCCGTGTACGAAAAGGTCGCTCCGGCGGTCGTGGTTGTCGATGTGGAGAAAAGCGGTCGATCGGGAAATCCCGCCAACCCGATGGATGGTTTTGATTTCTTTTTCAGAGGTCCACGGGATGAAAGTGAACAACCCGATCAGAGCGAAGGATCCGGGTTTATCGTGCGCCAGGACGGGTACATCGTTACCAATAACCATGTCATCGACGGCGAAGACAAGATTAACGTCAAGATTAAGGATGGACGAACATTTTCGGCCAAGGTCATAGGCTCTGATGAGCGCACTGACGTGGCGGTCCTAAAAATCGACGCCAGCGATCTCCCCACTATTGATTTCGCCAACAGCGACGACGTAAAAGTTGGCCAGATTGTGTGTGCGATCGGTACGCCTTACAAATTTGCCTACACCTTCACGACAGGCGTGGTCAGCGCCAAAGGCCGGAACGAATTGTTGCCGGATAAATATGAGGATTACATCCAGACGGATGCTGCGATCAATCCCGGAAACAGCGGCGGCCCCCTCTGTGATATCGATGGCAAAGTCATTGGGATGAATACGTTGATCCATGGGCTGAATAGAGGGCTTGGGTTTGCCATTTCCAGCAATCTCGCCAAGCAGGTCAGCGATCAGCTCATCACTTCGGGCAAAATTGTTCGACCCTGGCTCGGAATCATTATCGAAAGTCTCAACGATCAGAACCGCGCAGAAGTATTCAAAGGTGTCGATAAAGGAGTGGTTGTGCGGACGATTCAAGCGGACACCCCGGCGGCGAAGAGCGATTTGCGTCCTGCGGACGTCATCACCGATGTGGATGGCGTCCCGGTCTCCAGTGCCAGGGAGCTTCAGACCGAGATCTTGAAGAAAAAGATAGGCGCCCAAGTCAGTTTGGGTGTCTGGCGGAATGGCAAGAAAACGACTGTGACCGTCACCACCGAGGAGTTGCCGGGCGATACGAGCAAGCTGGCAACCAATCAGTCGCCGCCCTCGCCACGCGAAAATGTGGCCTCCAGTTTTGGCGTGCAAGTCCAGGATGTGACTCCTGAGCTTAAACAGGAGCTAGGATTGAAGTCGGATTCCGGAGTCGTGGTGACCGAGGTCATTCCCAATAGTCCCGCCGCCGTGGCCGATATCCAAACGGGCGACGTGATCACTGAAGTCGGGCGAAACCAGGTAACCGATACCGCGTCATTTCAGAAGGCGTTGGCCGACCAGAAAGGTAAGCCGAATCTTTTGCTTTTGCTCGACCGCAAGGGAGTCAAAACTTATTCCATCCTGAAAGTCGGTAAATAGGCGTTTTTTTTGTAATTTCCGCTTGAGGATGCGGTTGATCGATTCAAGCTCGGGAACACCCCGTTTCCCTGCGGGGACGGCTTGGATTTTGGTTGAGTTCACCTGGAGAGAAACTGCGCAGCTCGCTGCGGTGGCCCAGGTGGGCTGGTAATGGACGATTGCCGTGGCAGAGCAGAAATTCGATGAAACGAATAAGTGAAGTTGGTCGTTCGCAGAGAATGCGGATCATTGACACGCTGAAGAAGACCCAGGGACTCTCTGTCCGTGAACTCGGCGAGCGCATGAAGCTCAGCTACATGGGCGTCAAACAGCACTGCGACGAGCTTGAGCGGCACGGCTATGTTGATACTTGGCGCCGTCCTAAACCGGTGGGACGCCCGGAGATGGTCTACCGCTTGACTCCGAAGTCGCAAATTTTTTTTCCGAGTGCAACGAACGCCACAACGATTGAAATCCTGCAGGCCGCGAATCGTCTCTACGGTCACGCGGCCGGGGAAAAACTGTTATATTCGGTGTTCGCTTCGAAGACGGAGAATTACATGAGGAAGTTGCGGGGAGAGACGGTTCTCGAACTGGCCGGAATGCTGGTAAAAATCCGAGACCAGGAAGGTTACATGTCCGAGCTTTCGAGCGGCGACCCGGTCGCAATTGTGGAGTATCACTCGCCCATTTTTGATTTGCTCGAGGCGTTTCCGTTGGTCAGGCGCCTGGAACGCGAAATGATGGAGCGGATACTGGGAGTGCGGGTTGAACGCGAAGAAGAGATGGCGTCGGGCTTATACCGGTGCAAGTTTGTTTTTCAGGCGTGAGTTTCCAGTTGCGAACTGGATTCAAGAGTATAGGTTCCCGGCTCCCTATGCCAAAACCGATATCGAGACGCAAAACAAAGAAAGCGGTGGCGAAGCGCTTTAAGATAACGGCGACCGGCAAAGTGCTGCGTGGCCACGCCGGCCGTCGACACTTGTTGCAGAGCAAAAGCGCAAAGCGCAAGCGTCATCTCGCTAAGACCGCGGTCCTCGATTCAACCGATGTAGCGCGGATAAAAGAAAACCTGCCGTTCCACTGAGAAAGCGGCAAACGTTCTCCACCTGCTCCGAATGTGTTCGGGGTTGATGCGACAGGTGAGGTCGGAGGACCAATGTTAAAACAACGACCTGTGCTGAGGATCCGGTGTATTCCGGATGACAAAAAATGCCAAGGGCAACTAACGCGCGCGCGAGCAGAGAGCGCCGGAAAAGAGTTCTCGACAAAGCCAAAGGATATCGAGGGCGGCGATCCAAGCTTTTCCGCTATGCCAAGGACGCCACGATGAAAGCGAAATATTGGGCGTACCGTGATCGCAAGACCCGAAAACGCAACTTCCGGAACCTCTGGATTCAGCGAATCAATGCGGCTTGCCGGCAATTTGGCATCACTTACAGCCGTTTTATGGAAGGGTTGGCCTTGGCCAAAATTGATGTTGATCGTAAGGCGCTGGCTGATCTGGCTGTAACCGACGAGGGGACATTCAAGGCCATTTTGGACAAAGCAGTCGCGGCTTTGGATCGAAAAAGCGCGGCCTGAGGTTCGCCAGCTGTCGGATGGTAGATTTTACAGGGCAAATCTTCCGATGGACAACGATCTCCAAAGGTTGCAGGAAACTGCGCTTGGTGAAATCCAGCAGGCGAGCAGCAAAATCGCGCTCGAAAACATCCGGGTGAAATTTCTCGGGAAAGCCGGCGCCATTTCCCGGTTGAGCGAAAACATGCGCAACCTGCCGAAAGAGGATCGGCCGCGCATCGGCAAGCTCCTGAACGAAATCCGCAACACTGTCACTGCGGCCCTTGACAACCGGCTCGACGCCATCGAGTCCGAGGGAACGGCGCAGATTCTGAGCGATGTCGACGAAACGCTTCCAGGAACGCAATTCCCCGTCGGTGGCATACACCCGTTGACGCTTCTCCAGGATCGGGCGGTACGAATTTTGCGGCGCTTGGGGTTTGCGCTGGCTGATGGGCCTGACATCGAAACGGAATGGCACTGTTTCGACGCGCTGAACACACCGGCGAATCACCCGGCACGCAATGATACGGACACATTTTATCTCCCGGACGGAAGATTGTTGCGAACGCATACTTCGAGCGTTCAGGTCCGGACGATGGTCGCGCAAAAACCTCCGGTCCGTGTGATTGGCCCCGGAGCCGCTTACCGTCGTGACGAAATCGACGCCACTCACCTGAACCAGTTCAACCAGTTGGAAGGGCTCTACGTCAATTCCGACGTCAGCGTCGCGGATCTCAAAGGGACATTGGAGTATTTCGTTCGCGAGTTGTTAGGGCACCAAGTGCAGACTCGGCTGCGGCCCCATTTTTTCCCATTTACCGAGCCGAGTTTTGAACTCGATATCCGATCACCGGGGATCCAGAGCGGAAAATGGATGGAGTTATTGGGGTGTGGGATGGTCAATCCCGCCGTATTTGAAGCAATCAACGCAAAGCGCGGCGACAACGCTTATGACCCCGAAGCCTGGACTGGATTCGCTTTTGGAATGGGGCTCGAACGCCTGGCGATGTCCTTGTTCGGTTTGCCCGACATCCGGCTGCTGATTGAGAATGACCAACGATTTTTAGCCCAGTTTGCCAGATGAAACTGTCCCTCCGTTGGCTGAAAGAATTTTTGCCGTTCACCCACTCGGTCCCCGAGATTGTCGAAGCCCTTACATTTGCCGGAATAGAGGTGGAAGACGTCCAAAAACGCGGCGCGGATTTTGACAAAGTCATCGTGGCGCAAATTGAATCGTTCGAGCCACATCCTAACGCGGATCGTTTGAGTGTCTGCCGTGTGAACGATGGCTCGGGTCTGCCTCGGCAGGTGGTCTGTGGTGCGAAAAATTTCCGTGCCGGCGACAAGGCGCCCTTGGCTTTGCCTGGAGCTATTTTGCCGAGCGACGTAAAAATTAGGGCAAGTAAACTGCGTGGCGTTGAGTCCGATGGGATGCTTTGCAGTTCGCGGGAATTGAATCTTGCGGATGATGCGTCCGGTCTCCTGATTTTGCCCACTGATGCGCCTATCGGAGCACCATT
>Ga0210389_10003524_pt1 | contig 12222 bp, 7 predicted proteins | sample IncBWH28OmetaG_FD_160127 | JGI IMG/M metagenome (GOLD analysis project Ga0210389, IMG submission 160127) | Forest soil microbial communities from Barre Woods Harvard Forest LTER site, Petersham, Massachusetts, United States - Inc-BW-H-28-O ... | reverse complement strand
TTCGGGACGCGACATTGGAAGACGCGCTGCGGGAAACGTTGAAGGACCAGGGGTTGGATTTTTATAGGATGGGGAAGACGATATTTATTGTGAAGAAACAAAATGCTGCCGTTGCGATTATGTCTGGATCGCCTGCGGCGCGCCAGGTGGATGTGAAGGGGAGGGTGACGAATCAGCAGGGGGAGTCGCTGGTTGGTGCGTCGGTGTCAGTGAAGAATGGGAAGAAGGGAACGCTGACGGATGAGAAGGGGATGTTCGAGTTGAAGGCGGTGCCGCTTGGGGCGATGTTGGAGGTTTCGTATTTGGGGTATGAGAAAAGGGAGGTGGAAATTGGTGAGGGGGATATGGTGAGAGTGGAGATGGCGGTGGCGAATAGCAAATTAGATGAGGTGCAGGTAATTGCCTATGGGAGTACGACAGAGCGGTTGAGTACGGGAAATATTACTATTGTTAAAGCAGTGGATATTGAGAAACAACCCGTTACCAATCCATTGCTGGCCTTGGAAGGCAGAGTGCCAGGGTTATTTATTACACAAAGTTCCGGATTACCGGGGAGTGGTGTGACGGTACGTATACAGGGACAAAATAGTCTCAGCAAGGGAAATGATCCTTTATATGTGGTGGATGGGGTACCTTATGCTTCCCAACTATTGCCCACGCTTGTCAACATCTTGGGTGGATCGGGCAATACATCGCCAACACCTGCGGGGAATGGTAACCCGCTAAGTTTTATCAACCCCAATGATATCGAAAGTATTGAAGTGCTCAAAGACGCCGATGCCACCGCTATTTATGGTTCCCGTGCCGCCAATGGGGCAATTCTTATTACCACAAAAAAGGGCAAAGCAGGAAAAACTAAGGCGGATCTAAATCTACAAAATGGCTGGGGAACGGTGACCCGTAAACTGGATTTGCTTAATACTCAACAATACCTTCAGATGCGTAATGAGGCAAAAAGGAATGACAATGCCGCTGTTTTGCCTACCGACTATGATATCAACGGCAGTTGGGATACAACTCGAAATACAGATTGGCAAAAAACATTAATAGGAGGAACAGCACAATATACTAATGCACAGGGTAGCGTATCGGGTGGAAATGCTACTACGCAATTCCTGATTGGAGGTGGTTATCACCGCGAAACCACTGTCTTCCCGGGTGACCTGGCTGATCAAAAGGGGAACCTTCATTTCAGCATAAATAATATTTCTGCCAATCAGAAATTTCGTCTTCAATTATCAGGCAATTACCAAATAGATAACAGTCAGTTGATAAAAGTTGATCTAACTCAGACGGCAATTAGACTTGCTCCCAATGCACCTGCCATTTATAATGCTGATGGCACTTTGAATTGGGCGCCACTGAGTTCCGGCGTCTCTACGTGGACCAATCCACTTTCCTACTTATACAACAAATACCAAAATAAGACGAATAATCTACTAGGAAATGCGCTGCTTAGTTATCAACTGTTGCCAGGTTTGGCAATTAAGAGTAGCCTGGGTTATTCCTCGTTGCAGACAAATGAGACTGGCATTGGAGCATTGCTTGCGGTAGCCCCGGAGAATAGACCGGCCACTAACAGAACGGCGAGCTATGCGAATGGTTCTATTAATTCCTGGATTGTAGAGCCTCAACTCGATTATAAGCAGATCGTTGGGCCTGGGAGACTGGAAGCTTTGATAGGAAGTACTATTCTGCAAAACAATAATAACCTGCAACCGCTATTTGGGTCGGGGTACAACAGCGACCTGGTACTAATGGATATGAAGTCTGCTACTACGATAACAGTCGGAACTACAGTAGCTTCAGTCTATAAATACAATGCGATGTTTGGTCGGTTGAATTACAATTTGCAAGATAAATACGTTCTTGATCTTACGGCCAGGCGGGATGGCAGCAGCCGTTTCGGTCCACAAAACCTATTCCACAACTTTGGAAGCGTGGGAGCCACCTGGATTTATACCCAGGAACCTTTTGTTCAGAAAACCCTCCCTTTTTTAAGCTTCGGAAAATTGAAGGCAAGCTATGGTACAACGGGTAATGATCAGATCGGGGACTATTCCTTTCTCAACCTATACAGCACTCCCGGAGGCATCAGTGTTCCTTATGAAGCCGCAACAGGATTGGCCCCTACCAGCCTAAGCAATCCTTATCTTGAATGGGAGGAAACCCGGAAACTGCAGTTCGGGATCGACCTTGGTATGCTTGCTAACCGGGTGTTAATCAATGCTGATTATTATTACAACCGGTCTTCTAACCAGTTGGCTTCATATGCCCTTCCCTATATTACCGGATTCAATAGCATTACCCGCAACTTTCCGGGCACCGTGCAAAACTCTGGATGGGAGTTCTCGACTAATACCACTCTTGCAAAAAGAAAGTTTAGTTGGACTGCCAATATCAACCTGACCCTTCCTCAAAACAAACTAGTGGCCTTCCCTAATCTTGCTACTTCCTCTTCCTCCTCTACCTTAGCCATTGGCCAGCCGATAACGATCGTAAAAGCTTTTCATTTCTTAGGGGCTGACGCTGCCACGGGTTTATACCAGTTTGAAGACAGTCACGGAAATCCTACTTCCAATCCAAATAGCTTGACAGATAAAACTGTCGTGATCAACACTGCTCCCAAATTTTATGGCGGATTTGAAAATAGCTTCCGATATAAGGGATTTGAATTAGACATTTTATTCCAATTTGTGAAACAAAAAGGATTAAATTATTTTTTCGGGTATCGACCCGGAGAATTTTACGGAACATCAAATATATCAAATCAGCCTGTTTCGGTTTTAAATCGCTGGCAAAAACCGGGAGATATTTCCCCGGTCGAACGATTTAACTCGAATGCCAGTTTGGTTCTACCATGGCTAAATGCAAGTGGTTCATCTGATGCTGCTTTTTCAGATGCTTCTTATATACGGCTAAAGAATCTATCCTTGTCCTGGCAGTTGCCAGATGGCTTAAAGAAAAAAGCTCATTTGGAGGGTTGCAGAATATATATTCAAGGACAAAACCTGCTGACATTTACTCGCTATAGGGGACTGGATCCCGAAAATTTAAGCACTATTTCATTACCTCCTTTGCGGGTATTGACGGTAGGTATCCAGGTAACCCTATAATCCACATCGCATTGGTAAAATATAAAAGAAATCAGAATGAAAAAGTATAAACCAATATTTAAATTCATTTGCAAATATTGTTTGATGGCTGTTCTTATCCTTATATTTTTTGCAAACTGCAAAAAATTGATAGAAGTAGATGCACCGGTCACCAATACCAATGCAACAGTCGTCTACAGTACCGATGCACTTGCTGCGGCGGTGCTAACAGGTATTTACACTAATTTGAGTACAAGCAACATTCCCAGTGGAGGACTGACTTCCATGTCTTTTTTCCCTGGACTATCTTCAGATGAACTGACTTTATACCCTGGCTCAACAACTAGTGCGTATGTTGGATTATATACCAATCAATTGAATAGTTCCACGCTTGGGACGATGGACTTTTGGATCAAAACCTATCCTACCATCTTTGTTGCTAACTCTGCCATTGAAGGGTTAAGTGGTGCTACGGCTCTGACCCCTGCTGTAAAGCAACAATTAATGGGAGAAGCTATGTTTGCAAGGGCTTTTTGCTATTTCTATTTAGTCAATTTATACGGGGATGTTCCTCTTGCAATTGGAACTGATTACACCGCAAATTCGCTCTTGTCCAAGACCCCTAAGGCAAAAATATACCAGCAGATCATAGCTGATCTAAAAGATGCTGAGACTCTTTTAAGCACTAATTACCTGAAAGCCGATGTTCTAACTGTTACGACAGAAAGAGTCAGGCCTACCAAATGGGCGGCGGCGGCTCTATTATCAAGAGTATATCTGTTCAAAGGAGCTTATGACAGCGCTGAGGCACAGTCTACTCAGGTCATCAATAATTCCCAACTTTATAGCCTGACAAGACTGGATAGCGTATTTTATAAGAATAGTAACGAAGCTATCTGGCAGTTGCAACCGGTAGGAACAGGTACCAGTTCCAACACCGGCGAGGGCAGACTATTCATCCTTCCTGCAACAGGCCCTAATACAAGCAATTACCCTGTGTATCTGAGTAATTTTATGGTGAATAGCTTTGAAACAGGAGATCTGCGAAAGGTAAAATGGACAGGGAGTGTTACGGTTAGTGTAAGCGGAATGCCCACTACCTATTATTACCCCTATAAATACAAGATTGGCGCCGTCAATAGTCCTATGAGCGAGTACTCGATGGTGCTCCGTTTGGGGGAGCAGTTCCTTATTCGGGCGGAAGCAAGGGCACAACAGGGTAATTTGACCGGGGCTGAAGCGGACCTGAATGCGATCAGGAATCGAGCTGGCCTTGCAAATACAACAGCTACTGCCAAGTCCGACCTAATGAACGCCATTCTTCATGAACGCCAGGTTGAACTATTTACAGAATGGGGACATAGATGGCTAGATCTCAAAAGGACCAATACGGTGGATGCAATAATGGGCACCGTGACGCCCCAAAAAGGAGGGAGTTGGAACACCAACTGGCAATGGTATCCCCTATCATTATACGAATTGCAACACGACCCAAACCTGGCTCAAAATACAGGGTACGTAAACTGAAATCATCCTGTTCCCACGACAAATCCAGAATACGGCAACCAAAAAAAAATAAAAAAATGAAGTCGCTATTTATCATGATGATCTTCCTGTCCCTGATGGCGCAAGCGCAGGAACAAAATGGGATTCAATTTGAAAAGGACTTGAGCTGGCAGCAAGTTTTGAAAAAAGCGAAGGCAGACGATAAATACATTTTTGTAGATTGCTTTGCAACGTGGTGTGGCCCATGCAAGTTGATGGATAAGAGTGTGTATCCGAACGAAGACGTCGGCACATTCTTCAATGACAAGTTCATTTCTGTAAAAGTGCAGATGGATACTTCCAAACTGGACAACGATGATACCCGGAAATGGTATGCCGATGCCCATCAATTACAGCAGCAATATAGAGTTATGGCATTTCCAAGTTATCTTTTCTTTTCTCCGCAAGGGAAGATCATCCATAGGGGCTTAGGGGCACTCAGGGATACAGATTTCATTAAGCTGGGAGAAAATGCCTTGGATCCGGGTAAACAGTACTATACCCTTTTGGAAGGCTATCGGCAAGGAAAGAAAAATTATCAGGGAATGGGTCATCTGGCGAGAAAAGCCAAAAAAATTGGTGATACAACAATTGCTAACATCATTGCCTACGACTATATAGACCAATACTTAAGCCAGCTAACAGACGAAGAGCTCTGCACCAAAGAAAATTTCGAATTTGTCAGTGATTTTCCTCCTTTAATAAATTCAAAAGAAAATATCTTTCGATTATTTTATTCTCAGCCGGATAGGGTGGATAAGGTTATGTATACGGGTTATTCAGATAAATTTGTTAGATATGTAATTAATAAAGAAGAGATAACAGGACGACTATGGCAAGGGAAAACCCCCATTACTAATACCCCTGACTGGAATAAGCTAAACTCCTTTATCAAAAAAAAATACAATAGGAACTATGCCAAGAGCCTTGTTTTGAGTGCTCAATTGAGCTTCTACAGACGAATAGAAAACTGGGAAGAATATGCTAAATACAGGAATATTAAGATCCGCCAATATCCACCCAAACCGGGGGGGGGATTAGCCGGCGATCCCTGGGGCTTAAATAGCGATGCCTGGGATGTGTTCCTGCATTGTAAAAATGAAAATGTATTAAAGAAAGCACTGGCGTGGAGTGAACTCTCTATTATCTTAGAACAAGCCAACCCAGATGTCCAGGTACAATACCTTGACACAAAGGCAAATCTATTGTATAAATTGGGTCGAGTGGAAGAAGCAATAGAATGGGAAAACAAAGCTATTGAACTGGATACAAGCATTGCAAAAAAGAAGGGGCAAGAGAGAGGTATGCTTTCTGAACACGACTATTACCCGAATCTGGCTAAAATGGGAAAAGGAAAACCCACCTGGGAAAATTAAGCAGAAGAATATATAGATGTCGTTAATGCACCTGGAATGCAGTACGTTAATAATTAATGAAATAGATGGCTGTCATCTTTTTTAAGCGCATAGTTTTGTAACTTGTCAGAAAATGTTCCTGCAAAAATAATTATCTGGAAAATTATTTTATGAAATATGTTTGGACCTTGATTATTCTTATTTCCGGAACAGGAATTGCACAGAAACCTTCTATAGATACAAGTGTTTTTAATAAATGGCCTTCCGTTGGAAATCCGACTATTAGCGATGATGGAAATTATGTTTTATACACTATTAATAACCAGCCTGTAGGGGGACACACCATGGTCATACAGGCCACGAAGCATGATTGGGAGGTAGAGGTGCCAGGCGTTACACATGCAATATTTACACGAGATAACCGAAGGGCCGTATATATTCAACCCAATGACAGTCTATGTATATGTACCCTGGGAACCGGAGTAAATGTATATATAGATCATGTCCATTCTTTCAAGCTTTGCAGACAAGGTAAAAGCGAATGGCTGGCTTGCCTGTTGGAAAAACCAGCAAAGGAATTGTCTCTTCGCAACCTCCTGACCGGCAATCAAACATCCTTTACAGATGTTACGGACTACCGGTTTAGCGAGGATGGATGTGTCTTATTATTGCAGACGAAATTAAATAAGGATGATGATATCTCACAGAATTTAGAATGGATCAACCTACCTGAGGGCAATAGGATAACAATTTGGTCTACCAACATCAAAGAACAAAGCATAAAATCTAATGAGCTGGTCTTCGATGCAAGTAATAACCAATTGGCTTTTATGGTAGAAGAGAAAATAAATAATCAAATCAAAAAATCATTGTGGTATTATAAGGCTGGGACAACAAATGCAATCCTGCTGGCTCAAGACAGCTCAGATAGTATACCTAAAGACTTGCAACTTGATAAGATTTCTTCTCGGGGCTTCAGCAAGGACGGCACCAGACTATTTCTTACCTTAAAGGAAAAAAATCATCCTGTTCCCAAACCAGATGCTGTAAAAGTTGATATCTGGAGCTATACCGATAAGAAACTGCAATCTGAGCAATTAAGTGAATTAAATGCTTATCCGAAGAGCTATGTAGCTGTCATTAATATCAATGATCATCGCATTATCCGGCTGCAGCAAGAAAATGAAAGAATTTGGTTCTTAGGAGGGAAAGCTGATGACTTTGCAACTATTTCCAAGCTGAATGGAAGTATATACGAGGGATATTGGAATCCTACTTCCCAGTCTGCTTATTATATTGTCTCCATCAAAACAGGAGAAAGAAAAATGATAGAGGTAGAGGGGAAAATGAATATTTACCAACCTTCATTAAGCGGGAGGTTTATTGCTTGTATTGATTCTTGTTTTAAAAATTATTTTAGTTATGAAATCTCCACAGGAGTGATGAGGAATATTACTGAGCGTCTTCCTTTACCCCTAGTAGATAGTGAATATGATAGACCAGATCATTCCTCCCGCGGAATAAGCATAGCAGCATGGATGGCTGATGATACTGCCATACTTTTCTATGATAAATATGATATCTGGAAAGTGGATCCGATGGGACTTCAAGCGCCTGTCAATATTACCAATGGATATGGACGTAGGCATAATATTGTTTTCAGCCTGAGCATAAAATATTCGGATAAGGTTCTTCATAATAATGAAAAGCTCATTCTAAGTGCTTTTAATCGGGACACTAAGGAGAATGGTTTTTACAGCAAGTCTCTTGACAAAAAGGGAGATCCCGACCTATTGACTATGGGACCTTATATTTATGATGTGCACCGGGTTTCCTTTACCTCTGACTTTGCACCGCTGAAAGCTCGGGATGCAGACATTTATTTAGTGGAACGGATGAGCGCTACGGAATCTCCCAATTATTTTGTTACGAAGAATTTCAAAGATTTTTCCCGATTAAGCGTTATTTCCCCGGAAAAGAATTATAATTGGCTGACAACAGAATTGATAACCTGGGAATCATTAAATGGCTATACCCTACAGGGTGTATTATATAAGCCCGAGGACTTTAATCCCCAGAAAAAATACCCGGTAATTATTCATTATTATGAAAAGAAATCTGATGCCTTGCATGCCTTCCTGAAGCCAGAGGCAGCAGAAGGCTGGATTAATATCCCCTGGTTTGTCAGTAAAGGATATGTAATATTCACACCGGATATACATTATACCATCGGTGAACCGGGCCAAAGCGCCTACAATTCGGTGGTGTCCGCTGCCAATTACCTGGCTAAATTGCCTTGGATAGATGCTGCAAAAATTGGTCTGCAGGGGCATAGCTTTGGAGGCTATGAAACTAATTATATTGTTACACATACCAACATTTTTGCTGCTGCTATATCTGCGTCAGGTATTGACGATATGATTAGCCATTACGGATCTGTTTTCTTAGGGCAGGAAGGAGTAAGCCTGCAAGTCTTATATGAAGCAGGTCAAAATAGGATTGGGGCTTCGCTATGGCAAAGGCCGGACTTATATATAAAAAATTCGCCGATTTTTCAGGCAGACAAAATCAATACGCCGCTTCTATTGATGAACAATAAGGAGGATGCGATTATCCCTTTTGCCCAAGGGGTAGAATTTTTCACGGCCCTCCGTCGATTGGGGAAAAAAGTATGGATGCTGCAATATGATGGGGAAGGGCATTCTCTCTATAATGAAAAGAACAAGATAGATTATACCTTACGAATTACCGAATTTTTCGATTATTACCTTAAAAATGCAGTTGCTCCTGTATGGATGTCTCATGGTATTCCTGCGCAAATGAAAGGCATTGAAAATGGATTGGAACTGGTAAAATAAGGGTAGGAATTTCGTGTTATTACTTCCTGGAACGAATATCGCATATTATTTATGGCTGGGGAATAACATATGTCATCTCACAAGTAGTAGTACTACCTCCCCCACACGGAATACAAGCGCTCTCAAAAACTGCACCAGGAGCACTTGGGTCATCTGTAGTATAATGATTCAAATAGGGGACACTGCAGATACCATTTTCGTCAGGAGTATATATTATGTATCCGAATTGTTTGGCTTTAAAGGCCAGTGCAGCGCCTAGGACTGTTAGTACTACGATGGCTGTGAGCAGTATTTTTGCTTTGTTCATAAACTGTGTGCTTTTTAGAAATCAAAAAGCTAAACTTTATTTTGTTTAGAATTATCTACTGTTTGGCATTTTTGTTCAAATGAGGGGCATTGACAGTGGATTGAGGTGAAAAAGTCAGAGCTATAGTAAGGAGGGACAACCAAAACGGTTATCCCTCCTTTTAATGACAATCGTATCTGGTAAAATAAATGCGGCAATTATTGTCATTACTGTCCTGCAATGAATATCATATGTTATTTATTGCTGGGGAATAACAAATGTCTGGGGGCAAGTAGTAGTAAGAGCCACGGGACTAGCGCTGATAAATTGAGGAGCCGATGTGTCATCAGTAATGGTATGGTTATCATAGAAAACATCGCAGACACCATTTACGTCAGAAGTATAAATTGAAGAACCGAATGTTTTGGCTTTGAAGGCTAATGCACCGCCTACCACTGCCAGTACGACAATAGCTGTCAACATCATTTTTGCTTGTTTCATAACATAAGTGCTTTTATAAATCAAAAAGCTAAACTTTACTTTGATTAAATTTGCTTACTCTTTTCTAATGGTTTTCGGCTTCCCCATTTTTTATCCTGTCCTGCCCGTCGACAGTATGGATAATTGCTGTTTCACTTGATCAGGGTGTAACAGACATGTCGCGCAACTTTTTTATTTAAAGCGATCTCTTGGGATCATATGTCACTCAGGGTTGAAAAATGACATAAGTCAGATCGCAGGTAGTGGTAGTAGAATTAAGGCTAGCACTCCAAACTATTACACCATTTGCAAACGGGCTATCAGTAGTATAATGGTCAAGCAACGCAACATCGCAGATGCCATTTGCGTCTGGTGTATATATAATGAACCCGAATTTTTGAGATTTAAATGCCATAATACCACCTGCGACCGCCAGCACTACGATGGCTATCAACATCATTTTTGCTTTTTTCATAACATAGGTGCTTTTTAGAAATCAAAAAGCTAAATTTTAGTTTGGTTAGAATTGCCTACTCTTTTCAAATGGTTTTCGGCTTCCCCATTTTTCATCCAATACAATCTGTCGGCAGTGTGGATTATGCGCGATATTTTATTTATAAGCGATCTCCCGGATAGTGCTAAGAGCCGTTTTGCCCATCAACACCTGCTTCAGTCGCTTTTGAGTATCATAAATGGCCAGGTAAGGCACTCCGGGCACGGAAAAGTAATGGAGGAAATACTGCCTTTGATCCACTCCTGCTTTTATATTTGGAAAGCGATTTAAATGGAATCGATCATAGAAACTTTTAAAATCTTTAAAAGGATAAGAGGTAACTATGAATATCCTAATATTTTTGATCTTATCAATATGTGCAACGATATCTTCCATCTGAGCGCGACAATAAGGGCAATAGGGAGAAAAGCAAAAAATGACAATCGGGTCTCCTGCAGTAATATCGGCTGTATTAAAATGAGTCACGCTGTCTACCAAGAAAAGATCGAACGCCGGTAAAGGCTTTCCTTCAAGGCCTGTCTTATACTTGGGGCACTGTAAACAACCAGTTGAGCCGGCTAACAAGATAATAATGAGAGTAAATTTTGGGATCGATATGGAAGATGTAACTGATGGCCTGATCAACTCCCTTTGAATGCGGATTCCAATTATGGAGAGCAGAAGCAGAACTCCATTGAATACTAAATGTCGCTTCCAGGAGAACATTAGGAATAAGATCACAAATAAAAGAAAGATGGCATCGGGATGAACAATTCTTTTCATAAATATATTTATCAAGGGTTAATGATGAGCTAAGCCAGCTTTCGCTTGCCTACCGGGCTAAAATTTTCTGAAGGCATGTCAAGCTTTATACCTTGCGGGGTAAACGCTATTTTATAGATGTATTCCAAAATTAACAAGGAGGCTGAAAAAAATACTAAAACGGGGAACAACTGGAAGCGTAAAGCTACTGGAGAGGCAAATACGCTAAACCCGAAATTAACCATCCAGAACCCACCCGCCAGGAAAACGACCCTGGAAAGCGGACGGTTTTCTCTGAACCCATGCAGCATGCCAAAAAACAGGAAGCTAAAGAGGAATACAATATTTAGAGCCCCTGCCAGGACAGGATAAAAATTCAGCACAGTGACGTTAAGATCTTTAAAATTTGTTTTTACCTTCTTATCTTTGTAATGAAACCATACCTTGGCAATCTCTGCCACAGTATCCCTGCCCATATTATACGTATCCAGAAATTCTACAGGCGGGGCGTAATATTTTACAGCATTCGGCCACAAATAATAATTGATGAAAACTGATGGATATTCTCGTATGAGGAAGTACCCGTAATCGGCATACAAAGGACCAAGAGCGGCCCACTTTTTTAATGGGTTACTCAGGGAATCCTTGCTAAATTGCTTGTTCATGTATTGCTGTAACGGAGAACGATGATCCCACATATAATACGTGTTGGCTAATAACATTTCCTGCGGATGCTTCCGCACATCCCTTGTTGTATCAAAATAATGTCTCACCATTTTATCCAAACTCCGAAATTTTTCCGGCACTTGCTTAACATTCGCGCTGTCTACATACCGGTAAGCATACAAGGCATTGTTCGCCATCTGCCATCCGGTGAAAGGTGAAAATTCCCGGATTCCTGTTTGTTCATGGTATTGATTGCTGGTATGCCATATAAAGGCAGCGATCACTAGGACGCTGGCTGCAACACCGGCTAACTTCATGTATAATTTTTGACGCGATAGGAAAACGGCAAAGGCTGTAATAAGAGGATAGTATAGGGCGTTATATCGAACTGTAAATAAAAAGAATAGTATTAGAACCTGGGCGATCAGGAAATGCCAATTTGATCGCTCGAGTATCCACAGTAACAAGGTAAACCACAAAACACTTAGGGATATAAAGAGAGCATCACTTGATACATAATTGCTGATATAAAGCCATACTGGGTTGAACACGATAAAAATGTATAAGACGACCTTGATCGACCGCCCGGACTTATAAAAAAAATAGAATATCGTAAAAATGAGATATAGTGCAGCGCCCTGTAGCAGAAGGTATTGAAAGGCTACGAGAGCGGTATCAGAAG
>Ga0210389_10003523_pt1 | contig 12223 bp, 10 predicted proteins | sample IncBWH28OmetaG_FD_160127 | JGI IMG/M metagenome (GOLD analysis project Ga0210389, IMG submission 160127) | Forest soil microbial communities from Barre Woods Harvard Forest LTER site, Petersham, Massachusetts, United States - Inc-BW-H-28-O ... | reverse complement strand
CATCATAATAACAGCCGCTATTTTACGTATGAGAAAGTGGAAAGAGGGCACCAGCGTTTTCGCGTGATCGAGGTGGATGCCACGACGGGCGACACCCGCTCCATCGTAGACGAACAGACAAAGACCTTTATTTACGAATCCCGTCTCTTTACCCACTATCTCCCGGAGACCGACGAATTGCTGATGACCTCTGAAAAGGATGGTTGGCAGCATATCTACCTTATAGACCTCCTGACGGGACGCGAGAAACAACAGGTCACCAAAGGCGAATGGATCGTACGCAATATCGACAGTGTCGATACGAAGAAAAGGGAAATATGGTTCTCTGCCAGCGGGATGAACCCGGGAGAAGATCCCTATTATATCCACTACTACCGTATCGGTTTCGACGGTCAACACCTGACCGGCCTCACCCCCGTAAAAGCCAATCATATCGTCACTTTCTCCCCCGATAAAAAATATTATATCGACGCTTATTCGGAGATCAACGTACCCACCGTCACGGAGCTGCACCGGACCGTGGACGGGAAAAAGATCATGGACCTGGAAAGAGCGGATGCGGCTCTCTACACCGCCGCCGGCTTCCGGTTCCCGGAGCCTTTCCATGCAAAGGGGCGGGATGGGGTAACCGATATCTGGGGCGTCATCGTCCGTCCTGCCAATTTCGACTCCACAAAGAGCTATCCGGTCATCGAAAATATCTATGCCGGTCCCCAGGACGCGTTCGTGCCAAAGGATTTTACCAGCCGTTATGGCGAGATGCAGAGCATTGCGCAGATGGGCTTTATCGTCGTGCAGATCGATGGCATGGGTACCGCCAACCGCTCAAAGGCCTTTCATGACGTATGTTGGAAAAACATTGCGGATGCCGGTTTTCCCGACCGGATCCTTTGGATGAAAGCCCTTGCCGTCCGTTATCCCTACGTGGATATTTCCAGGGTAGGCCTCTACGGCACCTCCGCAGGAGGACAGAATTCCCTCGGCGGATTACTATTCCATAGTGATTTCTACAAAGCCGCGGTCTCCTCCTGCGGATGTCATGATAACAGGATCGACAAACAGTGGTGGAACGAGCAATGGATGGGCTATCCCGTTGGCAAACACTATGATGAACAGTCGAATGTCACCAATGCCGCGAAGCTCCGCGGCGATCTGCTGCTGATGGTCGGGGAGGCGGACAACAATGTTCCGCCCGAATCTACTTACCGGGTCGCCGATGCGCTGATAAAAGCGGGCAAGACCTTCGAATTCCTTCCCCTGCCTGGCTCTGACCATACCGATGGGGGGCCCTATGGCCGGATAAAAAGACGGGATTTCTTTGTCAAGCACCTGCTGGGGGTCGATCCGCCGCAACGGAATAGCAATGAGCTGTGAGGCGCACAAATTGCAAAAGGTTAATATCCGTGCATGATTGATTAAAAATGAACATACATGCTTATTTGCTAATAAATACATTTGAAAAAACTTTTTATGCCTATAGTCTGGAAAGGGGTTTTCCCTGCACTTACCACGAAATTCACCGCAAAGGATGAACTAGATCTGAAGCTCTTCGAAAAGAACCTGAAATTCCAGGTAGCATCCGGCGTGGACGGGATCATCCTGGGAGGCAGCCTTGGGGAAGCCAGTGTGTTGTCCGTAGATGAAAAGCAACGGTTGGTAAAATTTGCCGTCGAATCGCTGAATGGCGAACGACCCGTTATATTGAATATAGCCGAGGGCTCTACAAAAGACGCCTTGCAACAGGCGGCCTATGCGAAATCCTGGGGCGCCGAAGGCCTCATGATCCTTCCGCCCATGCGCTATTCCTCCGACCACCGCGAGACCGTCACCTATTTCAAAACGATCGCGGAATCCACCGACCTCCCCATCATGATCTATAATAATCCTATCGATTATAAGACGGAAGTGACCCTGGATATGTTCGAAGAACTGCTGGAGAACCCGAATATCCAGGCCGTAAAGGAATCGACCCGGGATGTCTCGAATGTCACCCGTATGATCAATCGCTTTGGGGACCGTCTGCAGATCCTTTGCGGCGTCGATACGCTGGCGATGGAAGAACTGCTGATGGGTGCCGATGGCTGGGTGGCGGGGCTGGTATGTGCCTTTCCGGCAGAGACCGTAGCTGTGTTCAGGCTGATAAAGGCCGGTCGGATCGAAGAGGCCCTCTCCATCTATCGTTGGTTCCTGCCCGTGCTGGAATTGGATATACATAGCAAACTCGTTCAATATATCAAACTGGCCGAAGCCCAGACCGGTATCGGCAGTGAATATGTACGGGCGCCCCGCCTGCCCCTGATCGGGAAAGAGAGGGAGCGAATTTTACAGGTCATCGGTCAATGTGTGACTTCCCGTCCCGCCCTGCCGGATTATCTTTCTATCCGGCTGGAGAAAAACTACGCATAATGCCTGTAAAAAAAGAATCTTTCCAGCAGTCCCTGGGTCTACTGGATGCTACGATGATCGTAGTCGGGTCGATGATCGGTTCCGGTATTTTTATCGTCAGCGCCGATATCACCCGTAGTGTGGGCTCTGCGGGCTGGCTGATCCTGATCTGGGTCCTTACAGGCCTGCTCACCCTGACGGCGGCGCTGAGCTATGGCGAACTGAGCGGTATGTACCCGAAGGCGGGAGGACAATATGTATATCTGAAAGAAGCCTTCAACCCGCTGGTGGGATTTTTATATGGCTGGAGTTTTTTCGCCGTCATCCAGACAGGGTCCATCGCAGCCGTAGGTGTGGCTTTCTCGAAATTCGCGGCCTATATCTTCCCCAGCCTCAGCGAGCGTCATATCATTGCCGACCTGGGGTTCATAAAGATCTCGGCAGCCCAGCTCACTTCTATCCTCCTGATCGTGGCGTTGACTTTTATAAACACCCGGGGCGTGAAAGAAGGCAAATGGATCCAGACCATCTTTACGCTGGCGAAGATCGTCGCACTGGCGGGGCTGGTGATCTTTGGTTTCCTGCTTGCCGCCCGGAAGGGCATCTCGATGTCCAACTGGAGCACCGGTTTTAGCCTGCGGAAGATGGAAGGCGGTCAGTTGCTCCCCTATGTAGGGCTGGCCGGTCTGGGCGCCATCGCCGGCAGCATGGTGGGCAGCCTTTTCAGCAGCGATTCCTGGAATAACGTGACCTTTATCGCCGGGGAGATCAAACGACCCGAACGCAATATCGGTCTCAGCCTTTTCCTGGGCACCCTGATCGTGACCGCCATCTATGTAGCTACCAATCTCATGTACGTGAGCGTCATGCCCCTGCACGAGATCGCCTATGCAGAGAATGATCGCGTCGGCGTAGCCGCCTCCCATTATATTTTCGGGGATAGCGGTACCCTGGTGATGGCTGTTCTGTTAATGATCTCCACCTTTGGATGCGATAATGGCCTTATCCTCTCCGGGGCAAGGGTTTACTACACGATGGCGAAGGACGGCCTGTTCTTCCGGCAGGTGGGCGTTCTGAACAGCAATGCCGTACCGGGGAAGGCGCTCTGGATCCAATGCGCCTGGGCCTCCGTGCTCTGCCTTAGCGGCAAATACAATGAATTGCTGGATTATGTGATTTTTGTCGTCCTGATATTTTATATATTGACCATTATCGGTATCTTCCGGTTAAGGAAGAACCGGCCCGAAATACACCGACCCTATAGAGCTTTCGGGTATCCGGTCCTGCCTCTGCTGTATATCCTCCTGGCCGGCGCCATCTGTATCCTGCTGTTCGTGTATAAGCCGAAATTCACCTGGCCGGGACTGGGCATCGTACTGCTGGGCATTCCGATCTACTATTTTATAAATAAAAATAAAAGTCCTCATGTTGACTCGACCGTTTAAGCTGGCATCACTGCTGGTTTTGGTTAATGGATCCCTGCTATTCTTAGCGGGGATTTGTGTTATGCTACCCATTACCACCTGCTCCCAGGCGCCGGCCACCCATTCTATCACGATCGACTGTTCCGCAGAGGGTCGTCCCCTGACCCCGTTATGGGCTTATTTTGGCTATGACGAGCCCAACTATACCTACATGAAGGACGGAACGAAATTGCTCGGCGAACTGGCCGCCCTCAGCCCCGTACCCGTCTATGTACGATGTCATAATCTCCTTACCAGCGGCGATGGGACCGCTGCCCTGAAATGGGGTTCGACCAATGCCTATACGGAAGATGCGAATGGCCGTCCCGTCTATGACTGGCATATCGTCGACAGCATCTTCGATACCTATGTGCACCGGGGCATGAAACCGCTTGCGGAAATAGGGTTTATGCCGGAGGCACTGTCGACACATCCACAGCCCTACCGCCATCACTGGCGGCCGGGGGTTAAATATGACAGTATCTATACCGGTTGGGCCTGGCCGGCCAGTAACTATAATAAGTGGGAGCAACTGGTGGAGACATGGGTCCGGCATTGTGTACAGCGATATGGAGAGAAGGAAGTGTCAACCTGGTTGTGGGAAGTGTGGAACGAACCAAATATCTCGTACTGGAAAGGGACGAGAGACCAGTATTTTCAGTTGTATGATTTTACGGCGGCGGCGGTGAAGAAAGCGCTGCCGGCTGCCAGGATCGGCGGGCCCGCGACTACAGGGCCGGGTGGGGATAAGGCGGCGGACTGGCTGGAAGCCTTTTTGAAACACTGTGAGACGGGGAGTGTTCCATTGGATTTTATCAGCTTCCATGCGAAAGGTAGTCCCAGGATCGTGGATGGGCATGTGCAGATGAACATGGCGCCTCAGTTGAGGGATGTAGCGAGGGGGATGGAGATCGTGATGGCCTCTTCCTATAAGGACCGGCCCATCTATATCACGGAGTGCGACCCGGAAGGCTGTGCCGCCTGCGGAATGGCTACCAACCCCGAGAATGCCTATCGCAACGGCACGATGTACTCCAGTTATACGGCGGCCTCCTTCGCCCGGCTGTATGAGCTGGCGGACCGTTATGGTGCGAACCTGGCGGGCGCCACCAGCTGGTCCTTTGAATTCGAAGACCAGAAATGGTTCGACGGTTTTCGCGACCTGGCGACCAATGGCATCGACAAACCGGTGCTGAACGTCTTTCGCATGTATGGGCTGATGGAGGGGAGGCGGTTGCCGGTAGCTTATGACAATGAGATCCCATTGGATAGCCTGCTGCGCCATAGCGTTCATGGGGACCAGCCGGATATTCATGCCCTGGCCGCTGCCGGGCAAAAATCCCTCACGGTCATGGTATGGAATTATCATGACGCCGACCAGCCGGGGGCCAATGCCACTCCGGCCCTTATCATTAAGAATATACCGGCAAAAAAATTCAGGATACAGCAATTCCGGATCGACGATGAACACAGCAATGCTTATGAAGCATGGAAAAAAATGGGCTCCCCGCAACAGGTGACGGATGAACAGTATAAGATCCTGGAAAAGGCGGGACAATTGCAGGAAGGGCCGGCGACAAAGACGCTGTCATTGACGGATGGGCGGGCACTGAAGATCCCCCTTGACCTGCCGCGTCATTCCGTATCGTTGTTCCGGCTGAGCTGGTAGGGGAAGTTTACAATCCGGGCGCATAAAAAAATGCCCACCATAATAGCGGGCATCATAAATAAAAATATCCTAGAAACCAGTGTCGGTCAATTAATGCGTGTCCTGGTAGAGGCGAAAATATAAAGCCTTTCTCAGGGAGATCCATGCTGCTTTCAGGTCGGCTTCCGCCTGGCCTTTGTGACCTCCAAAATCATCCGGCGCCTCGTGCAGGTGTTTCATAGCATCGCCAATATCATTCATGGATTTGGCGATATTGGGATGTTTGGATTCCTCCATTCTCATGAGTTTAGCCTCATTGGGCGCCGGTGGCCTGCTCCCAAGGATCACTTCGATAGCGATGCCTCCTCTTTGCGCAAATGACAGAGAAGAAGATACGACCAGGATAGATAAAACAAGTAGGACTTTTTTCATACTTTTTTTGGGGGTTAAACGTACTTGATGCAGGGATTAGTATGTAGTCTCCGGGGCAGTATTGTTAACGGTTCGCTAATGGCCTATTCCAATTCTTTATTTATTTGTTCCAGTATTTCATTTATCTTATCAATTCCTTCTGAATAGGCTTTAATGTTATCACTGATCCCACTTTCCTGAAATAATAACAGTCGCATTTTCGGCATCTGTAAAATTTCCTGCCAATTAGTGCCTTCGCCTTTTATATCTAATTGTAAATGGTCTTCAATAAAAGGTGTTACAAAGTTTTCTCTTAAAGAGTTAAAGCGTTGATTTTTCAGGATAACCAGCGGGAAATTTTTTTGGTATAATTCAGTTATATTCTTCAATAATTCAATGTTTGCAACAATGTCAAGCTTCCCGCTGCCCTTTAGCGCTTCATATCTGCTAATTCTTGGATTAATTTGAGCGCTGCCAAAAAAACACCATTGGTAGTGGTTTAAGCTGTCCTTGTTTAATGTCAAGCCTTTCCCTATCATTTGGAAGTAATAAATGCCTTGCAATACCTGTATAAACCCGCTTCTGTCATTGATCATTTCATTTTTGTCATCTTGTAAATCTTTTTTCAAGGAAGTTAAAAACTCCTTTTCTTCCTTACGATCTTTTAGCCTTTCACTCCAGTTGTGAAACCAAATGGAAATACTCACTGCAAAGACAATAATTACTATTTCAAGCATTATTTCTTTCAGCTTATGTTTCCAATTCATTTTCGGAGTTTTCAATGCCTCATACGCAGCTTTGGTATGCTTCATTACCATTTCTTCCTCTGCCATACTGAATATATATGTATTGAATTTAGTAAAAAAAGACTGATATAAGATGACTATTTATCGTATTCGGCTTTGATGGCCGCTGCTGAAGTATCAAAGAGATACCGGGACTTCGACTTCGATCCTGGTCCCTTGGCCGATCGCCGTATCGATCGAAAAGCCGGCCCCCATATTGGCCGCACGGGCACGCATGTTCCGCAGCCCGTTCCCGTTTCTTACCTGCTGCTCGTTGAACCCGTTGCCGTCATCCGCAATTTTCAGACGGAGAAAGGATTGCTCCTGCCGCAGCTCGATGGACAGCTTTCGGCAACGGCTGTATTTGGCGGCATTGTTGACGGCTTCCTTGAAGAGCAGGTAGAGGTCCTTTCGTTGTCGGATGTCCAATTTTATCGCCGAAAAATCCCCTTCTTTCCGGAACGTATACCCGATGTCGAGCGGTTCCAGGATCTCCGTGGTAAACTCATTCATGCGCAGGACCATCTGGTCGACCGTATCATTCTCCGGGCTGATGGTCCACACCAGGTCGCCCATGCTATCCATGATCGCGGCGGACCGGTTCTTGATCTTTTGCATATTGGCGCTCATCTGGCTATCGCCGTTGGTCTGTTCCTGCAGTGACAGCTTGCTGAGGATATTGATGCTAGTGAGGTTGGAGCCGATATCATCATGCAGGTCCCTGGCGATCGTATTACGCATCTTCTCCAGTTCGATCAGCGCGCGGGTGCGGTTCAGGATCCGGTACCGGTTGATGACGAGACCGCCGATCAGGACCAGCAGGGCCACGCCGATGATGGTGCCCACCTGGAAATTTTTATGCCGCTGCAGGCTCAGGTTTGCCAATTGCTGATCCTTTTTTAGTAAAAGGATCTCTTCTTCTTTTTTCTCCGCCTGGTATTTGGACTCCATTTCAGCGAAGCTCCTCGCTGAAGACCGGTAAAAAGAGCTATCCCTGTAAGTGCTGTATAATTTTTGATATTGATAGGCCTGTTCGTAATGATGCAGGGCATAGGCGTTCTCCGAAAGATTCCAGACGGCCTCGGTGATCTCCTCCGTGCTGTTCATCTTTTTTGCCAGGGCGAAGTGTTTTTCGAGGTAGGGCTGGGCTTTAGCCGGTTGTTTTTGGACCATATACAATTCTGCGATCCCCTGGTAAGCGGATGCCAGGGCGTTGGTGATGCCCGATGCCTCCCCGATGCGGACAGCCTGGGAAAGCCAGGACTCGGCCTCGGAGAATTGTTTACGTCGTTTGTAAATATTTCCGAGGTTCAGATAGTCATAGGCCAGGGAGGTATTATCATGCAGCGCCTCTGCGAGCGGCAGGGCCCTTAAAGCGGCGTTCTCCGCGGAGTCCAGGCGGCCCGTGGTATAATACATATCCGTGATGTTCAGCAATTCGTTGAGGAGTTCGGTGCGGCGGCCAATTTGCAGGAAGAGGGCGGCAGCCTGCCGGTGATAGCTCAATGCCTTCTCCGCCTGTCCAAGGTAGACCATGACATTGGCCAAAGAGATATAGATATTTCCTTCGTTGACGGAATCTTTCAGGTGGATGAACCGGCGCAGCGCCCGGTAGTAATGTCCCAGGGCTTCCGAATATTTTGCCTGGTGCTTGGCGTCATGGCCGAGATACATCTCGATCTTTGCTCCCTCGTTGCCATTGCTGTCCAATGCCGGTAGCAGCGCCTTCAGCCGGTTGATATAGGCGATGGCCGAGTCGGACTTTCCGGTTCGGTTATAAATGGCATAGTATTCCAGTTCAGTAGCGGCCTGCAGAGCGGTATAGCCATTCCGGCCGGCGATCTTTCCTGCCTGTCCCAGGTAATACAATGCCGAATCATAACGCGTCTTATACCGGTAGGCGATGCCCAGTGAATAATAAAAACAACCGGTCATACTGTCCTGCGAAGCCCGTTGGGAAAGCTGTGATCCGTTGATAAGGATCGGGATAGCCTGGTCGAATCGCTCTTTTTTTATAAGAGACCTGGCGTCGGCGAGAGCGGAGTCCAGGCCGGGATGTTGCGCCGTTGCTTTTCCGGCAAGGAGCAGGAAAAGGGCTGATGATAAAAAGGTGCCAAGAAGGCCATCCGAAATTCTCATAGCTGTAAGCAGTTAGGGGTATACTTGTATAAATATACTTAAAATATGGCCAGGTGTCACTGACCTTTTCTCCTGCTGGAATCCCGTATTTTAAGCTCCGTCTCGAGGATGCGTTTCTGGAACTGGGTGACGGGGCGTTTGCTTTCGATCAGTTGGATCAGCATGTCCATGGCGATCTGCCCCATTTCCAGGGCGGGTTGTACGACGGAGGTAAGGGCGGGGTTGAAGATCTCAGCGGATATGGAGTTGGTAAAGCCTACCAGCGCTATCTTTTCGGGCACGGCGATCGATAATTTCCGCAGGAGGCTGATGGTGGTAGTGCTGAGCCGGTCCGAAGCGGTAAAAAGTGCATCCGGTCCGTCCTTTAATTCCAATAATTCCGTCAGTGCCTGGCGGGTCTCCTCCGGGATCATGCCCCCATGCTGGCAAAATTTGATATAGCGTTCGTCCGGCAGGACCCCGGCATCTTTCAGCGCTTGTTTGTAGCCTTCCAGGCGCTCCAGGGTGATAGACAGACTGCCGGAACTGGTGATATGGGCGATACGCTGGTACCCCTGCTGTAAAAGGTGCCGGGTGGCCTCGTAGGCCCCCTTGTAGTTATTGGCGATGACCATATGGGTGGGGATCTGATCCGTCACCCGGTCAAAAAGGACGATGGGCAGGCCTTTTTCGTGCAGTTTCACGAGGTGGTCCACGTTCCGGGTCTCTGCAGACAGGGAAATGATCAGTCCGTCCACGGACCGTGAAGAAAGATGTTCGCTATTGGCGACCTCCCGCTCGTAGGATTCCTGGCTTTGGGTGATGATGACATTATAGTCTTTCTGGCGGGCGATGGATTCGATCCCGTTGATCACCTGGGAGAAAAAGTTGTTATCGATATTGCAAACGATCACCCCGATGGACTTGCTCCGCCCCCTCTTCAGGCTTTGGGCGATCGGGTTTGGCTTGTAATTATGCTCGCTGGCATAGGCCATTACCGTTTTTTTCGTTTCCCCGCTGATCTCATGACTGCCCCGCAAGGCCTTGGAAACGGTAGAGACGGATAGTCCCAGCGCCTTTGCAATGTCTTTTATGGTGATCGCATCGAACTTCATCAAGTGGTAGCGGCATGACTCGCCGCAAACGTTTTCGTAAAAAAAATCAATGCTTTATCTCTTTGTTATTCAATAACAATGTACAATTGTCCAAAGTTAGCGAACTGTTCATATAATTCTTTTATGAGTGATCTTTTTAATCTCCGGGGGAAGACGGCGCTGGTCACCGGCTGTAACAAGGGAATCGGCAAGTCAATGGCCCTGGGCCTGGCGGCTGCCGGAGCGGATATCGTAGGTGTCTCAGCCTCTCTCGAAGCACAGGGCAGTGCGGTGGAAAAGGAAGTCCGGGCCCTCGGGAGGAATTTTTCTCCCTACCAGGCCGACCTGACGAGCCGCCCTTCTCTTTATGAATTCATTGGCCGGGTAAAAGAAGAGCATCCTAAAATCGATATCCTGGTCAATAATGCCGGGATGATCCTCCGTCAGCCTGCTGCCACACACTCCGACGAATACTGGGACAAGGTATTGTCAATCAACCTCGACGCGGCTTTTATCCTTGCCCGTGAATTTGGACGTGAGATGATCGCCCGTCGCTCGGGGAAGATCATTTTTACCTGCTCCCTGCTGAGCTTTCAAGGGGGGATCAATGTCCCCGGTTATGCCGCCAGCAAGGGGGCCCTCAGCAGCCTGGTAAAAGCCCTGGCCAATGAATGGGCTTCGCAGGGGGTGAACGTCAACGGCATTGCTCCGGGCTATATCAGCACCGATAATACCGAGGCCCTGCGCAATGACCCTGTAAGAAGTAAATCCATCCTGGACAGGATCCCCGCAGCCCGCTGGGGGGAGGCCGACGACTTTCGGGGACCGGCCGTATTTCTCGCCTCCGCAGCAGCAGACTATGTACACGGAACGATCCTTACCGTCGACGGAGGATGGATGGGAAGATAAAATATAATTTAAAACACCATGGAAATAAGATTTGAACATAGCCCGAAAGAAGTCAGCGGGATGAATACCAGTGAATTGCGCAGCGCCTTTCTTTCGGAGAAACTGATGCAGGACGATACGATCCGGTTGTTATATACCCATTATGACCGCGCCATCGTTGGTGGCGCCTGCCCGGTAAAGCAAACGCTCACATTGGGAACGCATGCCGAGCTCAAAGCCGATTTTTTCCTGCAGCGCCGGGAGATCGGTATCATCAATGTCGGTGGGAAAGGAAAGGTGATTGCGGATGACGCTCCCTATAACCTGAACAAGCTCGACTGTCTTTATGCGGGTAAGGGAGTGAAGAAACTAAGCTTTTCCAGCGACGACCCGTCGGAGCCCGCCCTTTTTTACCTGTTGTCCACGCCGGCCCATGCCGAACACCCCGTCCAGTTCCTGCCCAAGGAAAAGGCACTGCCCACGGATATGGGCGCTGCGGAAACTTCCAACGCAAGGACGATCTACAAATACATCCATGCCGAAGGCATCCAAAGCTGCCAGCTCGTAATGGGACTTACGATCCTGAAAACGGGTAGTGTCTGGAACACCATGCCGGCGCATACGCATACCCGCCGGATGGAGGCCTATTTTTATTTCGACGTTCCGGAACAACAGCGGGTATTTCATTTTATGGGACAGCCTACCGAAACCCGGCACCTGCTGGTCGCCAATCACCAGGCGATCGTCAGCCCGCCCTGGTCCATCCATTCCGGATGCGGCACGAGCAATTATTCCTTTATTTGGGGGATGGGCGGCGAGAACTATTCGTATACGGATATGGATATCGTTAGTATCTCCGATCTGCGATAATCGACATTTGCGATAATTGAACAAACTGAACTATCTTGAGCACCACTAATTCGCTGTACGATGTCTAACTCAGCCATAGGCCGGTATCGGTGGACGATCTGTTCGCTGCTTTTCTTTGCTACAACCATCAATTATCTGGACCGGGCGGTGATCAGCCTGTTGAAATCTACGCTGACAGATCAGTTGCATTGGGATGATGCCGATTACACCAATGTAGAGATCGCCTTCAAAGTCTCCTATGCGATCGGGCTTCTTGGCGCAGGCCGGTTGATCGATAAGCTGGGTACGAAGATCGGTTATGCGCTGGCTACCGGCATCTGGAGTATTGCAGCCGTTTGTCATGCGCTGACCAATACCGTGTTTGGCTTTGGCGTTGCGCGCAGCGCCCTGGGCGTCAGCGAGGCAGGCAATTTTCCGGCCGCTATCAAAACGGTGGCCGAATGGTTCCCCCGGAAGGAACGCGCATTGGCGACGGGCATCTTCAATTCCGGGGCCAATATCGGCGCGATCATCGCTCCACTGACCGTTCCCTGGATCAGTATCCACTGGGGCTGGAAAAGT
>Ga0210389_10003522_pt1 | contig 12224 bp, 12 predicted proteins | sample IncBWH28OmetaG_FD_160127 | JGI IMG/M metagenome (GOLD analysis project Ga0210389, IMG submission 160127) | Forest soil microbial communities from Barre Woods Harvard Forest LTER site, Petersham, Massachusetts, United States - Inc-BW-H-28-O ... | reverse complement strand
GCGATACCAACTTCGCGGGCACGTTTCCGATCTGGGACATTCTGTTCGGGACGTTCCGGATGCCGGAAAACCGGTTGCCGCAAGACTACGGCGTCGACGATCTGCGCATTCCTAACGAAATTGTTGGGCAACTTGCTTACCCTTTTCGTCAGTAGCCCTGCCGCACGTCGAGAATTCGTCCCCTATTTGCAGTTCGTTCACTAATTGACGGCAGATTTGCCTCGTCGGGCGCCGGTTCCGCCGCGTATCGCTTTAGCCGGCTTGTCAACGTCCCGGGGTACAGTATGTCGCCTAAGTCCTTGCGTTCTTCCATGCGCGCGCGTTCCGTGTTGCGTTCACTCGCGGCCGGAATGCTGCTGTGGCCGATGGCGGCTGTCGCAGAACCGTCGGCCACAGCGATCGCGGTGAATGTCGATCAGGCGAGGCTCGTCAAGCTCCCGGCCCGTGTAGCCACCATCGTCGTCGGAAACCCGCTGATCGCGGATGTCGCGCTGCAGGCCGGCGGGGTGATTGTGGTGACCGGCAAGGGGTACGGCGCCACCAATTTCATTGCGATGGATCGCTCCGGCGAGGTTCTCGTGGACCGCCTCATCCAGGTGGAAGGTCCGACCGATCAGCTCATTACGGTTTATCGCGGCGTGGACCGCGAATCCTACAGCTGCATGCCGATCTGCCAGCGGCGCGTCACCCTTGGCGATGGCGAGGCTTACTTCAAGTCGGCGATGGATCAGGCCGGTACTCTCTCCGGCCAGGCCGGCGGAGCCGCTGCCGCTGCTCCCAAGCAATAGAATTTCATTGCCAGTGCAAGGGCGGCCGTTGCCCGTCGGCGTCGCTGCGATCTGAACCGGGGTCGGGCACTCTGCCGACAATGGTTTACACCCGGTTAACAAAGCGGGTCTTTCCGCTTTGATCCAGCGAAACACTTCAACAATCAGTTTCCGCTACTTCTGGCGGGGTCAAACAATTGCCGCCGTGTGGGGGTTTCCTCGATGCCGTCGCCTGCCGCTTCAACAGCCACCACGAGATGCGTTTTTCATCGATTCCGAAGCAACCGCAAGGGCTCGGCTGCCGTCGAATTCGCGCTGGTCGCCCCGCTCTTCTTCGCACTGCTGTTTGCGATCATCGAGACCGCGATCATGTTCTTTGCGAGCCAGGTGCTTGAGACCATTACGCAGAACTCCGCGCGCCAGGTTATGACGGGGCAAGCGCAGGCCGCGAACTACGCCCTGTGGAGTAATTTCAGGCAAGGTGTCGTCTGTCCTCAAATCCCCGCTTTGTTCAACTGCGCCAACATCGGCGTCGATGTGGAAAGCTTTCCGTCATTCACGAGCGTTGCTCTCCCCAACCATTACGACGCCAACGGCAATGTCGACCCGAGCACTCTCAATTACAGCCCCGGCGGTTCCTGCTCCATCGTGGTCGTTCAGCTCTTCTATCAATGGCCGCTGTTCGTCACCGGGCTTGGGTACAACATCTCCAACGGACCCACTGGTAAGCGCAATCTTGTTGCGACCGCAGCATTCCGCAACGAGCCTTACGCGGGGGCTTGCGGATGATCGGTGCGATCAATTCCTTGACCAGGATATGCGTTCGCGCGCGGCGCGCGGCCGCCGGATTTGCGGCGAGTTGCAGCGGCATTGCCGCCACCGAATTTGCCGTGATCGTTCCCCTCATGCTGGTGGCGCTCTTTGGCACGGTCGAATTTTCGTCCGGTGTAGCGATCGACCGCAAAGTCACGTTGATCGCGCGCACGCTCGCGGACCTGACGTCCCAGGCCAAGGTGGTCTCCGACCTCGATATAGCCAATTTTCGTACGGCCAGTAATTATATCATGATGCCGTATGCACCGCCGGCACCATATCCTGCGCCGACCACCACGATCTCCGAATTGTATATCGACCCCGCGACAGGTGTGGCGCGCGTCCAATGGAGCGTGGGCTCCGCGCCTCGAACAGCTGGTACGCCCGTCGCTATACCGCCAAGCCTGATTGCGGTCGATGCGACCGGGAAAATCATTCCGAACCAGTATGTGCTCTATAGTGAGGCAAGCTTTCTCTACACGCCGGCGGTCGACTTCGCGATGAACTCGACCCTCCCCACCTTCAACTTGCGCGATGTCGCCTATACCCGGCCGCGTCAATCGACCTGTGTGTTCTACCCTTCGACGCCGGCCATCGTTCCGCCGGCCACCAGCCCTGCCTGCCCGACCTTATAAACGAAGCACAAAACAAAAAGGCCGCGCGAAACGCGCGGCCTTTGTTTGCATAGGACCCTATCTGCACGAGACCTTGTTGCATGAGGTCTCGTCCGTATAAGGCCGAACCCCGGCGGCCGATCTCGCCGCCGCGCTGAACTCAGCCGGCTGCGCGCAGATTGTCCGCCGAAGATTTGCCAGAACGGCGATCGGCGACGATTTCGTAGCTGATCTTTTGACCTTCACGCAGAGTTCCAAGGCCGGCGCGTTCGACGGCGCTGATGTGCACGAACACGTCGTTGCCGCCGTCATCCGGTTGGATAAAGCCGTAGCCTTTGGTAGCGTTAAACCACTTCACGGTTCCCATGCTCACGGGATAGCCCCTTCTCAAGATATATCTATAACTGAGCCCACTTTCGCAGGCTGGTGAGATCGAATTTTTGGAAGGGTCGTCAGCGTCTAAACCGGCTGTACCGGTGGTTAGCAATGTCGTCCGGCCGAAAATCGATAGCCTCATATTATTCCAAAGTAGCGCCTCAAACAATCCTGAGGTGCGCGATTTTTTGTCCGCGCCGAGTGGCCCATCGGCCACGGGCGGCAAATGTGCCGGTACGATCTTCCGTGCGCGAAAAGTCGCGACGATGACGGTACTATCTGCGGCGGAATTGACCCCTCTGAGGTGCGCCCCGCGCAGGGCCGCCCCCACCCACGCCGCCACCCGGACGTTCATCCTTGTGGCGGAAAATCAGCCGGCCTTTTTCCAGATCATAGGGCGACATTTCGATTGTCACCCGGTCACCCGCCAGGGTCTTGATCCGGTTCTTTTTCATCTTGCCGGCGGTATAGGCAACGATCTCGTGCCCCGCATCGAGCTGGACGCGGTAGCGGGCGTCGGGGAGGATTTCGGTGACCAGTCCTTCGAACTGGATCAGCTCTTCTTTAGCCATGGTTATCTCCAGGTCGATCGGCTAGCGCGGCCGTTGGGTGCGGTTGGGTTGGGTATTCGGGCGCCTCTCGCGATGGAGAAACGAAACCCCCTGCAATCCTTCGGCCCTACCGCCTCCTTGTGAGGGACGGTTCGATTCCTGCCGATTGACCTCGTTCCGTTTGGTTTTTGAAGCGGCACTATTACCACCAGGACGGTGGTGTCGGCGAGGGCCTTTCGATCCAGCTCCCGCATCATTTGCGCGCGCTCCATGCGCGCGGGACGCGGGGCGCCCGGCGCGATGCGCCACTGGGGCCGGCGCCGCGTCGCGGTGACCGGGTGTGCGGCGATCTTCTCTCGGCAGAGCGATGCGGATCAGTTTCTCGATGTCGCGCAAATAGGCCAGTTCCTCGCCGCCCGCGACCAGTGAAATCGCAGTGCCATCGGCGCCGGCGCGCGCGGTGCGGCCGATGCGGTGGACATAGGTCTCGGGGACGTTGGGCAGGTCGAAATTCACCACATGCGAGATGCCGTCGACATCGATGCCGCGGGCGGCGATGTCGGTGGCGACCAGGGTGCGGATCTGGCCGGTGCGGAATGCCGCCAGCACCCGCTCACGGTGATTTTGCGATTTGTTGCCGTGGATAGCGTCGGCGGTGATGCCGGCCCGGGCGAGGCCCTTCACCACCTTGTCGGCGCCGTGCTTGGTCCGGGTAAAGACCAGCGCCCGATCGACCGGTTCCTGCTTCAGAAGCTGTGCCAGAAACGCAGGCTTGGCCGAATGATCGACCTGGATGATGCGCTGGGTGATGCGCTCGACGGTGGAGGCAACCGGCGTCACGGCCACCCGCGCCGGATCGCGCAGCATGGCCTCGGCCAACTCGGCGATATCCTTTGGCATGGTCGCCGAGAAGAACAGCGTTTGCCGCTTGATGGGCAGCTTGGCGACGATCTTCCGGATGTCGTTGATGAAACCCATGTCGAGCATGCGGTCGGCCTCATCGAGGACGAGAAACTCGACCTGTCCGAGCTTGAGTCCGTTGCTCTGCACGAGATCGAGCAGGCGGCCGGGCGTGGCCACCATGACCTCGACGCCCTGCATGACCGAGCGGACCTGGCGGCCCATCGGGACGCCGCCGATCGCCAGCGCGGAGGTAAGGCGCATGTGGCGGCCATAGGCGTTGAAGCTGTCGAGAATCTGCCCGGACAATTCGCGCGTGGGGCTCAGCACCAGCACGCGGCAGGCCTTGGGCTGCGGCTTTGTCCGGTTTTGCAGGATGCGATGGAGGATCGGCAGCGCGAAGGCCGCGGTCTTGCCGGTGCCGGTCTGGGCGATGCCGACCACGTCACGGCCGGATAGAGCGAGGGGAATGGTTTGAGCCTGGATGGGCGTGGGCGTCAGGTAGTTTTCTTCCTTGAGCGCGCGAGAGATGGGATCGGCGAGGCCGAAGTCCTGAAAGGAGGTCAAAAGATGGGTACTTTCCAATGTAAAGCGCTAGCTTCCCGGTCCGGTTGGCCGAGAACGCGCGAGGTGCCTGGGACACCCGCGTGCATGGGGCATCGATGTTGTTAGCTGAAGGGGCAAGCCAGAAGCCTGAGCTAAAGATACTGCAAGGCTTAGGAACACGCAGCTCGCGCTGACCCGATGATTCCGGGTTCGTGGCGCTGATATGGAACACGAACGCGGCGCTTTCAAGGTCAATCTTCTATTTGCATGGCCTTATCGCGTCGGAAACCGGGGCAAAGGCTAATAGCCCGATAGTTGATTGCCAAAATTTTGTGCCGATCGTTCGCGGCAATGTCAGATTTGCTTATGAATTAGGCGTTTTGCTGAGAAGGCATACATTTTTTCCGCCTAAATATTAGCCGCGGCTGCGCTTTTGGCGGTCAGATAAGTCAGATTCTATAATGAAACCATTGGCTTACCACCATGATGGACCGTGGCATGGTTCTTGCGATTCCGTTAACGCAGGCGGCCGTGGGGCCGTTCGCAGCGTTTCACGCCTGCGTCAGGGAGATGACATTTCATGCTTACAAACCTTACTCACGACAAAGCGACGCTGAGCCGTCGCCGATGCCTCGCGGCTACCGCGGGGCTGGCTTTGGGCCTCGCCGCGTTTTCAAATGCGAAGGCAGCCGACGACACCATCAAGGTCGGCGTGCTCCACTCGCTCTCCGGCACCATGGCCATCAGCGAAACCACGCTGAAGGATACCGTTCTCTTCCTGATCGACGAGCAGAACAAGAAGGGCGGCGTGCTCGGCAAGAAGCTCGAGGCCGTCGTGGTCGATCCCGCCTCCAACTGGCCGCTGTTTGCGGAAAAGGCGCGCGAACTGATCACCAAGGACAAGGTTGCCGTCGTGTTCGGCTGCTGGACCTCGGTCTCGCGCAAATCCGTGCTCCCGGTGTTCAAGGAACTGAACAGCATCCTGTTCTACCCCGTGCAATACGAGGGTGAAGAAAGCGAACGCAACGTCTTCTATACGGGTGCTGCGCCGAACCAGCAGGCGATCCCCGCGGTCGACTACCTGATGAAGGACGAGAAGGTGAAGCGCTGGGTGCTGGCCGGCACCGACTACGTCTATCCGCGCACCACCAACAAGATCCTTGAGGCCTACCTGAAGTCGAAGGGTGTGGCGCAAGACGACATCATGATCAACTACACGCCGTTCGGTCACAGCGACTGGCAGACGATCGTGGCCGACATCAAGAAGTTCGGCTCGGCCGGCAAGAAGACCGCCGTGGTCTCCACCATCAACGGCGACGCCAACGTTCCCTTCTACAAGGAACTCGGCAACCAGGGCATCAAGGCGACGGATATTCCGGTTGTCGCGTTCTCGGTCGGTGAAGAAGAACTCGCCGGCATCGACACCAAGCCCTTGCTTGGCCATCTTGCGGCCTGGAACTACTTCGAATCGATCAAGACGCCCGCCAACGAGAAGTTCATCAAGGAGTGGCAGGCCTACACCAAGAATCCGAAGCGCGTTACCAACGATCCGATGGAAGCGCACGTGATCGGCTTCAACATGTGGGTCAAGGCCGTCGAGAAGGTGAAGTCGACCGATGCGGACAAGGTCATCGATGCGCTGCCCGGCATCGAAGCGCCGAACCTGACCGGTGGCGTCTCCAAGATGCTTCCGAACCACCACATCACCAAGCCGGTGTTCATCGGCGAGATCAAGGGTAACGGCCAGTTCGACGTGGTGTGGAAGACCCCGGGTCTGGTGGCCGGCGATGCCTGGTCGAAGGAACTCGAGGGTTCCAAGGACCTGATCGGCGACTGGGTTGGCAAGAAGTGCGGCAACTACAACACCAAGACCAATAAATGCGGCGGTCAGGGCTCCTGATCTTCGCGCCGATAACGTCAATCCACGAGACAGGGAAGGCGGCGATGTCGTCGCCTTCCACTAGTGTCCCGGTTCTGACATTCGTACTCTGTCGCGGCGGGTTCGTTTACGAATGTCAGAACCAAAGGGACACTGGCGAATATAGATCTATAGTGCGGTTTTGGATTTGACATTCGCTTGGAGGACTCGCGGCGCTGCTGAAGCGAATGTCAAATCCACCGCACTATTATCCTGCCGGGGTCGTCCAGTGGTCGCTAACGTTTTCGAGCGTCTTCGTTCGCTCGTCCTTTCCGCTTTCCTCATTGTCTGTTTGAGCCTGCCGGCGTTCGCAGGCGCTTTCGAGGATGCGGTCGCCAAATTCGCCAACGACGAGTTCTCCGATACCGAGGAGGCGATCGGCGCCGTTGCGGTTTCCGGCAATCCGCTTGCCTTTCCCGTTATCAGCGCGTTGCAGGATGGCCGGCTTTGGGCCGATCCCGACACCAAGAAAGTCTTTATCACGCAGGACGACGGCAAGATCATCGATGCCGCGAGCGGGACGGCGGTCGACAAGATGCCTGACAATGCCGCCGCCGTTCGTCTCAACAACCGCTTGCGCCGCAGCGTCGAGGCAGCGCTGGGGGGTCTGACCCTGTTGTCGCCAGATCCCGCCAAGCGGATATCCGCCGCGCAATCGGTCTTCAAATCCCACGAAGAAAGCGCGCTGCCGGTCGTTGAGGGAGCGCTCGCGAAGGAAACCAACAAGGGCGCAAAGGCCGCCTTCACCGAGGCCCGCGCCGCCATCCTGCTCTATAAATCCGACGCCAGCGATACCGAAAAGCTCGAGGCCATCGCCACGATCAAGGCGAGGGGCGATCAGGAAGCGATGGCACTGCTGACCGGTCTTGCGGACCAATCCCCCCTGGTTACCAAGGCCGCAGCTAGCGCGATCGCTTCGATCCAGAGCACGCTCGCGGTCTGGTCGGCGGTGCAGAACGCCTGGTACGGTCTGTCGCTCGGTTCGGTTCTGCTGCTTGCCGCGATCGGGCTTGCAATCACCTTCGGCGTCATGGGCGTCATCAACATGGCCCATGGCGAAATGGTGATGCTGGGGGCCTACACCACCTTCGTGGTGCAGGAGATCATCCGTACCAGCTATCCCGGCCTGTTCGACTACTCGCTTCTGATCGCCGTGCCGTTGGCCTTCCTCGTCGCGGGGGCGATCGGTGTCGTGATCGAACGAACCATCATTCGCTTCCTCTATGGCCGCCCGCTCGAAACCTTGCTCGCGACCTGGGGCCTTTCACTCGTGCTGCAACAGGCGGTGCGCACCGCCTTCGGTCCCACCAACCGCGAAGTGGGAAACCCCTCCTGGATGAGCGGCGCCTTCGAGCTTGGCCAGATCACCATCACCTATAACCGCTTGTGGATTCTCTGCTTCACGCTTGCCGTATTTGCGATCCTGCTGGCGATGTTGCGCTATACCGCGCTTGGGCTGGAGATGCGGGCCGTGACGCAGAACCGCCGCATGGCGGCATCGATGGGGATCGCGACCTCGCGGGTCGATGCGCTGACCTTCGGGTTAGGCTCCGGCATTGCCGGGATCGCCGGCGTCGCGCTGTCGCAAATCGACAACGTCAGCCCGAATCTCGGCCAGAGCTACATCATCGATTCCTTCATGGTCGTGGTGTTCGGCGGCGTCGGCAATCTGTGGGGGACGCTGGTTGGCGCCTTTACGCTTGGCATCGCCAATAAATTCCTCGAGCCGGTGGCGGGCGCTGTGCTCGGCAAGATCGCCATTCTGGTCCTGATCATCCTGTTCATCCAGAAGCGGCCGCGCGGTCTGTTCGCGCTCAAGGGGCGGGCGGTGGAAGCATGACGCCGCATCTGCTCACGCGTTCGCTGGATCGCAGCGCGACGCTTTTCCTGATCGTGGTTGCGGCCTGCGGCATGCTGATTCCGCTGTCGAACCTGTTATTGCCGGCGGGCTCGATATTGCAGGTGCCGACCTATCTGGTCGCGCTGTTCGGCAAGTACGCTTGCTATGCCGTGCTGGCGCTTTCGATCGACCTGATCTGGGGATATTGCGGCATTCTTTCGCTCGGCCATGGCGCCTTCTTCGCGCTCGGCGGCTACGCCATGGGCATGTACCTGATGCGCCAGATCGGCAGCCGCGGCGTCTATGGCAATCCGATCCTGCCGGATTTCATGGTGTTTCTGAATTATCCGAAACTGCCCTGGTACTGGCACGGCTTCGATATGTTCTGGTTCGCAGCCCTGATGGTCATTCTGGCGCCGGGCCTGCTTGCCTTCTGCTTCGGGTGGCTGGCATTCCGCTCCCGCGTCACGGGCGTCTATCTCTCGATTATCACGCAGGCGATGACCTACGCCTTGCTGCTGGCGTTCTTCCGCAATGACTTCGGATTTGGCGGCAATAACGGCCTGACCGACTTCAAGGATATTCTCGGCTTCAACGTGCAGGCCGACGGCACCCGCGCCGCCTTGCTCGCATTGAGCTGCCTCGCTCTGATGATTGCGTTCCTGATCTGCCGGGCGGTCGTGACCTCCAAGCTCGGCAAGGTGCTGATTGCAGTGCGCGATGCCGAGTCCCGCACCCGTTTCCTCGGCTACCGCGTCGAATCCTACAAGCTGTTCGTGTTCACGCTGTCGGCCTGTATGGCGGGCGTCGCCGGCGCCCTTTACGTGCCGCAGGTCGGCATCATCAATCCATCCGAATTTGCGCCCGGTAACTCCATCGAGGCCGTGATCTGGGTTGCCGTCGGTGGTCGCGGCACGCTGATCGGTGCTGCGCTTGGCGCGGTCGTCGTCAATTACGCCAAGACCTACTTCACGTCGGGGCCGCTCGCGCCCTACTGGCTGTTCATGCTCGGCGCCATGTTCATCCTGGTGACGCTGCTCCTGCCAAAGGGCATCGTCGGCACCTTCAACGCATGGTGGGAACCGTGGAAAGCAAGTCGTTTGACGGCGAGTGCGGAGAGCGCGGCGCGCGAAGACGGCATCAGCGAACCTCATATGGCGGAGTAGGCGGATGAACGTCCGGGATGTACGGGCAACTTCCGCGCTGCTTTATCTCGACGGCGTGCATGTCTCGTTCGATGGCTTTCATGCCATCAACAATCTGTCGCTTACGCTCGAGCCGGGCGAAATGCGCGCGATCATCGGTCCGAACGGGGCGGGCAAGACCACCATGATGGATATCATCACCGGCAAGACCAAGCCGGATGAAGGCACCGTTCTGTTCGACGGCGTCACCGATCTCACGCGCCTCGATGAAACGCGGATCGCCGAGCTCGGAATCGGCCGCAAATTCCAGAAGCCGACCGTGTTCGAGAGCCAATCCGTTGAAGACAACCTGCTGCTGGCGCTCAACGTCGACCACAGCGTCAGGGGCACGTTGTTTTGGCGCGGCAGCAACGCCGAGAGCGAACGCATCGAGCGCGTGCTTGAAACCATCCGTCTGAAGGACGCGCGCAGCCGGCTGGCGGGAAGCCTCTCGCACGGTCAGAAGCAGTGGCTCGAGATCGGCATGCTGCTGGCACAGGATCCGAAACTGCTATTGGTGGACGAGCCGGTCGCCGGCATGACCGATGTCGAAACCCACCAGACCGCCGAGCTGCTGAAGGAAATCAACAGGGACAAAACCGTCATGGTCGTCGAGCACGACATGACCTTCGTGCGTGAACTCGGCGTCAAGGTGACGTGCCTGCACGAAGGCACCGTGTTGGCTGAAGGCACGATTGATCAGGTGTCGGCGAACGAACGCGTGGTTGAAGTGTATTTGGGTAGGTGATGACAATGACCCCCTCTTTGATCCTCCCCCTTTCAGGGGGAGGAGACGTCCGCGGCGCGCTTCTCCCTCCCCTTGAAAAGCGGGGGGTTGGGGAGGGGATCGCCACGCATGGAAGATGCTTCCGATGCTAGAAGCCAAAAACATCAACCTCTTCTACGGCGCAGCCCAGGCGTTGCGCGGCGTGTCGATTTCGGCCGAGCCGGGCAAGGTGACGTGCGTGCTCGGCCGCAACGGCGTCGGCAAGACCAGCCTGCTCCGCGCCATGGTCGGGCAATATCCGATTTCCGCCGGGTCGATCACCTTCGGCGGCGTCGATATCACCGGCCTCAAGCCCTATGAGCGGGCCCGCAAGGGCATCGGCCTCGTGCCGCAGGGGCGGGAGATTTTTCCGCTGCTGACGGTGGAAGAGAATCTCAAGACCGGTTTCGGGCCGTTGGCCCGCCAGGACCGCAATATTCCCGACGACGTGTTTTCGTTGTTTCCGGTACTGCAATCGATGCTTGGCCGCCGTGGCGGCGATCTCTCCGGCGGGCAACAACAGCAATTGGCGATCGGCCGCGCGCTGGTGATGCGGCCGAAACTGTTGCTGCTCGATGAGCCGACGGAAGGTATCCAGCCGTCGATCATCAAGGATATCGGGCGTGCGATTACGTATCTGCGCAGCCTCGGCAACATCGCGATCGTTCTGGTCGAGCAATATCTCGACTTTGCCTGCGAGCTCGGCGACAATTTCGCGGTCATGGACCGCGGCGCGGTGAAATATGCTTGCGATCGGAGCAATCTCGACGCAAGCGAGATCAGCCGTCAGATGGCGTTGTAAGGGGTTTGCGGCGCGAGGGGCGGCGCCTGCGCTCCCGTCGGGGTGAGGTTGGATGCGGACCGATACCACACATCGGAGTGCTGCGATTTTCGCGGCCAACCGGGCGAGGGGCGCGGTGCGGTTCGACGTCAGCGCGCTCGACGGCGTGACGCGCCGTCGCGAATTGCACGAGGAGGGCTCGCTGCGCGTGCGCTTTCCCTCGCCCGAGGACGAAGGCCTTTCGGCCGTGCTAGTGAATACCGCCGGCGGCATCGCCGGCGGCGATCATTTTGATATCAATATCGCAAGCCGGGATGCCGCGCGGCTGACGGTCACGACGGCGGCGGCGGAGAAGATCTACCGCGCGGACGGCCCCGTGGCCGAGCTAAATGTCACGCTCAAGGCAGAAGGCGGCTCGCACCTTTCCTGGTTGCCGCAGGAGACCATCCTGTTCGACCGGGCGCGGATACACCGCCGGTTCGAGATTGATCTTTCGGAAGACGCCTCGCTGTTGCTCTGTGAAATCGTGGTGTTCGGCCGCGCGGCCATGGGCGAACGCCTGCGGGAGGGCGAATTTCTCGACCGCTGGCGGCTGCGTCGCGGCGGCCGGCTGGTCTTCGCTGAAAATATCCGGCTAGATGGCGATATCGGCGGAAAACTTGCAAGGCCAGCGGTAGCGAGAGGCGGCGTGGCGATCGGCACCGCGCTGATCGTCCCTGGCGATGAGGCGCTGATCGAGCGGATACGCAAGAAGTCGGAGACATTCGGCGCCGAGGTCGGCATCTCCGCGTGGAATGGATTTGCAATGGCCCGCTTCTGTGCCCAAGATGCGGCGCGGCTGCGCGCCGATATGATGGCGGTGCTCGGCTGTGCCCTTGGTTCGGCGTTGCCGCGGCTGTGGCTCAACCAATTCTTTTAACACCAGAGTGCGCGCATGAATCTCTCTCCCCGCGAAAAGGACAAGCTCTTGATTTCAATGGCCGCGATGGTGGCGCGCCGGCGTCTGGATCGCGGCGTCAAGCTCAACCATCCGGAAGCCATCGCCATCATTTCGGATTTCATCGTCGAGGGCGCGCGCGACGGACGCACGGTTGCCGAACTGATGCAGGCAGGCGCACAGGTCCTGACCCGTGCCCAGGTGATGCCAGGCATCGCCGAAATGATCCACG
>Ga0210389_10003521_pt1 | contig 12227 bp, 12 predicted proteins | sample IncBWH28OmetaG_FD_160127 | JGI IMG/M metagenome (GOLD analysis project Ga0210389, IMG submission 160127) | Forest soil microbial communities from Barre Woods Harvard Forest LTER site, Petersham, Massachusetts, United States - Inc-BW-H-28-O ... | reverse complement strand
GCTGGTGGCCGCGCGGGCCCGGCGGGCCCTCGGCGTCGCGGCTCTCGCCGACGGCAGCTACCTCCAAGCGTTCACCCAGCTCTCCGGGCTGTTCAGCGAGGACGGCCAGCCGTTGCACAACTACGCCTCCTACCTGGGGGTGGCAGACCTCGCCGCCGCGGCGGTCCGCGCCGACCGGCGGATAGAAGGATGCGACGTCATCGAGCAGGCACTCGGCCGCCTCGACGGAAGGGCCTCCGCCCGGCTGGAGCAGCTCATCGCCCGGGCGCGCGGCATCCTCGCCGGCCCGGACGCGGCCGAAGCCCATTTCGACAAGGCGCTCGCTGACCCCGCCGGGGACCAGTGGCCCTTCGAGCGGGCGCAGCTCCGGCTCGACCACGCCGAATGGCTGCGGCGGCGCCGCCGTATCAACGACGCCAAGACCGTGCTGACCGAGGCCCTGGGCACCTTTCGGCGACTGGGCGCACGGTCATGGGCTGAGCGCGCCCAGGCGGAATTGAGAGCATCCGGGGTGGCCGTCACCCGCGCGCCCGGCGGACCCGATGCCCTAGAGGAGCTGACTCCGCAGCAACGTCAGATCGTCCGCCTGGCCAGCGCCGGCCTGACCGACCGCGAGATCGGCGACCGGCTCTTCCTCTCACCGCGGACGGTCAGCTCGCACCTGTACCGGTCCTATCCCAAGCTGGGGGTAGCCAGCCGTCACCAGCTACGTGACGTGATCGCCCAGACCGGCCCGCCGGCCGCGCAGCCGCCGTCCGCGGATGTGCAGTAGCGCTGCGGATACCCCGGTCGCAGCCTCGGTCGCACGATGGGAGAAGACACGACCACGAAGGGGCTCACGAGATGAACACTCGACCGAACATCGTTCTCATCCACGGCGCATGGGCCGAGGGCTCCTGCTGGAGTGGCGTCATCGAGCGCCTGCAGGCCGACGGCTACCACGTCACGGCCCCGCAGTTCCCGCTGACCGCGCAGGCCGACGATGTTGCCCGCCTGCGCCAGGTGCTGGACCTCCAGGACGGTCCCACGATCGTCGCCGGGCACTCCTACGGGGGCCAGGTCATCACCGCGCTGGGCGCGGACGCGCCTAATGTCGCCGCCCTGGTCTACATCGCCGCGTTCGGCCTGGACCAGGGCGAGTCGCTCGGCGCGCTGTTGTCGCAGGGACCCGTGACCCCGGCGCTGGCGCACCTGTTCACCGACAAGCAGGGCTTCGGCTGGCTGATAGAGGACGACTTCGTCAGCCATTTCGCCGGCGACGTCGACCCGGTCAAGGCAAAGGCGATGTACGCGGTGCAACAGCCGATAGCCATGTCGATATTCGAAGAGGTGATGGGCGTCCCGGCCTGGAAGTCGCTGCCCTCCTGGTACCTGGTCGCCGCCGACGACGAGGCGCTGCCGCCTGATGCCGAGCGCCTGTTCGCCACCCGCATGGGCGCCACTACCGTCGAGATCCCGTCCAGCCACGTCGCGATGGTCTCCCATCCCAGTGAGGTGGCGGAGCTCATCGAGACGGCGGCCAAAGCCGTGACGGCTGCGAGCTAGCCGGGGATCAGCACCGTGCGGGGAACGGCCGCTCTTCTGCCTGCGATTGGAGCATTACATGAGCACGCGCGTGGTACTGGTCACCGGAGCCTTGGCCGGCATCGGGCGGGCGACGGCCACTGCCTTCGCCCGCGAGGGGGCGACTGTCGTCGTCTCCGGGCGGCGCGACGAGGACGGCAAGGCGTTCGCGGCCGAGCTGAGGGCGCTGGGGGCGGAGGCCGAATACCTCCGGGCGGATGTCAGCATCGAGGACGACGTCCAGGCCCTGGTCGACGGAGCCGTCAAGACCTTCGGCAAGCTGGATGTGGCCGTCAACAACGCCGGCTTTACCGGCAGTCCCGGCCAGCTGGCCACCCAGACCCTCGAGGCATACGACGCCGTCTTCGGGACCAACGTCCGCGGCTTGTTCCTCTCTCTCAAGCATGAGCTGCGCGTGATGACCAGGCAGGGGTTCGGCAGCATCGTCAACCTCTCCTCGACCTTCGGCGAGCGGGGCGGCGCCGGAGCGGCGCTCTACAGCGCCAGCAAGCACGCGGTCAACGGCTTCACCCGGTCCGCGGCGCTCGAGGTGGCCGCGACGGGCATCCGCGTCAACGCCGTCGCCCCAGGCCCGGTGGCGACCGGCGGCCTCGAGCGCTGCGCGGGCAGCCAGGAACGCGCCGCCGCCATGGCGGCAACCGTCCCGGCCGGCCGCATCGGCAGCGTCGACGACATCGCGGACGTGATCAAGTTCCTCGCCTCCGACGCCGCCCGCTTCGTGACCGGCCAGATCGTCGCCGTGAACGGCGGCAAGACCGCAGCCTGACCCTGACCCAGAACCGTGCCGGGGATCCAGGTCTCGCCGGACCGTGAGGCGGATACAGCAAGCCTGAGAGGTACAAGCCATGCCGAAGAGGGGGGCGGCGGAGCCGTCCGCCCGTGAGCGCCTGTTGGCGTCTGCGGACGAGCTTTTCTACCGGGAAGGTGTGCAGGCTGTCGGCATTGACCGCATCATCAGCCATGCGGGTGTCGCCAAGGCGTCTCTGTACAACATTTTCGGCAGCAAGGAAGGGCTGGTCCGCGCATATCTGGGCTCCCGTCACGCCGTGAACCGTGAGCGGGTTAGCAAGGGGCTGGCGCGTTTCCGTACCCCGCGTGAACGACTGCTGGGCGTGTTCGATGCGCTGGACGAGTTGTTCACTGATCCAGGGTTCAAGGGGTGCGCATTCGAGATGGCCAGTGCGGAGGCTCCGCCCGGAGGTGTAGTGCAGCGTGCAGCCGGAGTTTACCGGGAATGGGTACGGGTCCTGTTCACCACCTTGGCCCAGGATGCTGGCGTGGCCGACCCGGATGCCCTCGCCCGGCAGCTCCGCCTGCTGTACGACGGTGCGGGCCTGTCGGCGCGGATGGACCACGATCCCTCCGCGGCCACTACAGCCCAAGCCGCCGCCGCGCTGCTCGACGCTGCCCCGAAGACGGACGGGCCTGAGCACGACGAAGCCCGCGACGCGGAGGCGACACCCAACTAGGCAAGCTCGCGGTGGGGTGTTTCCGGCGCTGGACGTCAAGGTGACCACCCGCAGGTCCGGGACAGGCTTGACTGACATAATCAAACTGAATATGGTTCTTTCGGAGACGCGGCCAGTCGTACGTAGTGGGACCCGACCGGGAACGACCGTCTCCTACGTCCTTAGTCCGCTACTGACCTGACGACGATTTGCGGAGCGCCACCGGAGCTTCCCCGAGAAACGGAACCACAGTGACCTGGATCGCATCCTCACCCAGCGCCCGTCGAGAGCAGTTTGGACGCTTCCTGCTCGGCGCAGGCAACATTGGAGGACTCGCCGCGACGACCGGCCGGGGCATTGGCCTGTCCGACGACGAGGGCCTCAACCTCATCGACCGCGCTCTAGCCGAGGGGGCCAAGATCATCGACACTTCTGACGTCTACGCCGGCGGTAACAGCGAACGCGTCGTGGGAACATGGCGTCAGGCGCACCCGCAGTCCGACATGCTCATCCAGACCAAAACAGGCCTCACAGCCGGCGGGCCGAACCTCGCCCCGCAACGAGTGCGCCAGCAGCTGCAGCGCAGTATCGCTGTGCTTGGCCGCGTCGACCTCTACCTCGCGCACGCCGTCGACCCGAGCACGTCGTGGTCTGACTCCCTGCCAGCGTTCAGCACGGCGGTGGAAAGCGGGCACATCCGCGCATACGGGCTGTCGAACGTCGACGAAGCCGCACTAAGCTCCGCTCTGGAGACCGCCGACCGCCTCGGCCTTGTCCGGCCCGAACTTGTTCAGAATGCCTACTCGCTGATTGTGCGCGACGACGACCGATCTGTGCTGCCACTCGTCGAGGCCGAGGGAATCGCATACACCCCGTACTCACCACTCGCCAACGGGATCCTGGCAGGCCGCTACAGCAAGGGCGAGCAGCCGGCCAAGGGCACCCGCGCAAGTACGAGTGCCAGGGCACCCGGGCTCCTTGCCAACCCCGCCGTAATAAGTCAGGTCCGCAAATTCGACCAGCTCGCCGCAGAGCGGAAGGTCAGCCCCGCCGGCCTGGCATTGGCTTGGGTGACCCACCACCCACTGCTGACGGCACCCATCATCGGGATCAGTAACGCCTCCCAGTGGCAGGGCGTGCATGAAGCCCTGCAGATCGACTGGACGGCTGAGCTGGCAGAACGAATCAACGAGATATTTCCTGCGAACTGACCTCTCTTGAGGCGGCGCCTGTCCCGCGGCGTCGTGTCGCCCAGGTGAGCTCGCACCCAGCCGTCAAATGCCTGATCACCCCGGCCACCTCAGCCGATTCGACCCATGGGAATCATCGTGGAGCAGACATCGCTCACCCCACCCGCCGTACATCGCCTCGGCGACGACATGGTCAACTTTTATATCGTTGAAGAGCCAGAGGGTTTGGTGTTGATCGACAGTGGACTGCCCGCCCATTGGGCTGCGCTCCGCGACCATCTCGCAAGCAGCGGTGCCGTTCCGGGCGACATCAAGGCTGTCCTGCTTACCCATGCCCACCCTGACCACTTGGGCCTGGCGGCCCGAGTCCGTCGCGAGGCTGGCGCTGCGGTGTGGATTCACGGTGCCGATGCCGCTACCCTTGCCGCGGCCAACCCCGCGCGAGCGGGGGCGAGCACGGAACGGTCGATAGCTGGCTACCTGCTGCGACGACCCGCGGCTACGAGGCTTCTGCTCCATCTTGCCCGGAGTGGAGGTTTTCATCCCGCTCCTGTTAGTGATCCCGAGGTTTTCGAGACGCCAACCACACTCACGCGCGTGCCGGGAGCGCCCGAGGCCGTACCGATTCCCGGGCACACACCAGGCAGTACCGCCTACGTCTTCCGGCACCACGGGGTGATCTTCACCGGTGACGCGCTTGTCTCATACGACGGCCTGACCGGACTGAGGGGACCTCGCCTGGTGTGCCGCGGCTTCACACATGACGGGGCGTCGGCCCTTGCCTCGCTGGACACCCTGGCAGGGATCGGAAGTGACTTGGCGGTCCTACCGGGCCACGGCGATCCGATGGCTGAGCTGTCTCCGGCCGTTGACGTAGCACGGCGCGTCGGCATGTCGTGATGGTTCGAAACATGTGCGCGCCGTGCAAGGGCGGGCTATGAACATGAGAACTTCAGCACTCGCGATGACAGCGGCGGACCGGCGCAAGCGGCTCGATGAGTTCCCGATGCCGACGGGGACGGCGTACGCGCTGGTCAGCGGGAGGTGAGTCCGGCGGAGCACGCGGGCTGTAAAACCGTCGGCTCAGCCTATGTCGCTTCGAACGCAACACCTGCCACACCCTGCGAAGACGGCCCGCTAGCTGCGTATATGCGCCCTAGCGGACCATTTCCTCTCTGTCCCGGCGTGTGTCACCTTGCCGCGCTGTGGACCGCTGTGTTGCGGGGTCCACGGATGCATAGCGGACGGGATCGGCCTTGTGGAGCGGTGCGCGGGACCGTCGGCTACCACGGACGGCACGGACGGGCCACGCGGATCAGGACGTCTGGCTCGACGTTCGCGGCTGAGTCGAGCGTGCATGTCCCTGACTGCGCGCCCGTGACCCGGTGAGTTTTCCGGGCGGGTGGCCGCAAGCCCCCGCGCGGATGGGGGCAGGTACCGTCTGGTAGGGGTGTGTGCTGTCCCGGTAGATGCTTGACACCGTGGTTACGGCTCCTTGGCGACAGGTTGCGGACGCGGGCCGCATCGACGCGATGATCGAGGCGGATCCCCCGATCGGAACCGCCACGATCTGGCAGCGGCTCGCCGACGACCACGGCGTGACTGTCGCCTACCCGACCCTCCGCACTCACGTCACCGGCCGCCGCGGGCCATTACAGTCACCGTCAACGTGAGCCATCCGGTGGTTGCGCCGCCAGGCTGAGACAGGTGAAAGCGCTCGCCGGGCAGTCACCTCCCCAGCGGCCACCGTTCTGTGGTCTACGTCAGCGCGAATGGCGGCGCCTGTTCGCCGAGCGGCGATGGCGCCTCGCCAGGCGGGGCCGCATAGGCGTGTCCCTGCAAGGGCCGTGATGGTCGTCATCTTCGGTGCGGGCTACTGACCGGGGGCTGGTGGTGATGTGGTGCGTGGCCTGGGGGACGCGGTGCTGGGTGCAGTCGCGCTGAACGCCGGGTAGCTGCCGCAGCGCCTGATCGCCCCGGCGACCAGGGCGACCTGACCGTCGATACGGCGGGCGATGCCAGGACCGAGCCGCCGGCCGTACCGCGCCTGTACCTGCTCTGCGTGCTGGCGGTACGCCGCCTGGACGTGCTGCCAGGTCGGCAGCGTCTGTTCCTGGATGTCACGCACTGTTCCCAGCCGGAACCCGGCGGCGGTGAACAGGGCAGGCCAGTCGGTGAGCAGTTCCCGGCCCGAGTGATACAGCAGCGCGCGCAGCGCCCGGTCCTCGGCCGGGGCCGGCAGCAGGCTGAACACCAGGTCGCTGAAGCCGACGCGCCCGCCGGGGCGCAGCACCCGGCGCAGCTCGCCGGCCAGCCGCGGCTTGTCCGCCGCCCGCACGCAGATGTCGCCGCCGGCCTCCAGGCAGACCGCCGCGTCAAAGCCGCCATCCGGCAACGGCATCTGCAGGACGTTGCCGTGCCGGATGTCCACCCGCGCGGCAAGCCCGGCCCCCGCGATCAGCTCCCGGCCCTGCCGGACCTGCTCGCGGCTGATGTTCAGGCCGACGATCTCGCAGTCGATCCGGGACGCGATCCGCCGGGCCGGCTCGCCGATGCCGCAGCCAGCATCCAGCACCCGCATCCCAGGCCGGATCCCGGCCAGCTCGCACACCAGGTCAGTGTGGGCATCCAGCGCCTGCGCCAGGGTCTGCCCGGCGCCGCTGAAGAGCCCGAAATGAAAACTGTCGCCGAAGAACAGCCGCCCCTCGTCGGTGATCAGGTCGAAGTAGGCGGCGACCCCGCCCACCGTCCGGCGGCGGCACAGCAGCCACGGCAGCCCGGCGCGCGCGCCGCAGGCGGCCTTCCTGAGCAGCTCCCGCGCGCCCAGCCGTCCTGCCGCGCCGGCGACCTCATCCTGGCCCACACCCCATGACCCTAACCACTGCGCCCCACGCGACGCTGGCATGACACGGCGCCCGGACAGCCTGGTACGCCAGGACCTGCCCGGCGGCGGGCAGCTGCAGGCAGGAGCTGACCGCAGGGCAATCATGCGTAGCCGCATCATCCGCCCAGCTCAGCCGGCACCTGCATTCGTCGCCACCACCAAGACGGCGAACGCCGCCGCGACGGCCAGCGGCGCAGCCGGCAGTCACGGGCTGCCTGCCTGGCCGATGCATTGCCGCCGGCGTTCCAGTAGCCTAACCTGGCGGTAATACGGCAAGGCGTCACCATGCCCCGCGAGTGCATGATTGCGTACCTGCCTGCCCCGGACCTCGGCGGACCTTTTGTGGTTTCCTGCGAGGCGAGGCTGGCATGACTGCGATTTCTTCCCGGACAGTGCCTGCCGGGTATCCCTTGCCGGGTTCGCCCGCCCCGTCGGCCCGGATCCTCAAAGAGGACCTGGCCGGGCTGGATGACCGGGCGCTGCTCGGCATCGCCGGGTCGCTGGCGCCGGGCAGCGAGCGGCGGGCGGTGGCGCACGAGCTGCTCGTGGGCCGCTACCACGGGCTGGTCCGGTCCTGCGTGCGGCGGTACCTGCGCAGCCCTGAGCCGGCAGAGGACCTGATGCAGGTGGGGTACGTCGGGCTGCTGAAGGCGATCAGCAACTTCGACCCGGCCATCTGCGGCAGCCTCGGCGCGTACGCGCGGCCGTGCATCACCGGCGAGCTCAAGCGGCACTTCCGCGACAAGCGGTGGCAGGTCCACGTCAAGCGCTCGGTTCAGGAGCTGATGCTCGAAGCCCGCGAGGCGACCTGGCAGCTGGCCCAGGAACTGGGCCGCACCCCGGCCGAATCCGACGTGGCCCGGCACCTGGGAGTCAGCCCCGATGAGCTGAGCCATGCCCGGCGCGCGGAACTCGCCCTCCAGCCATCCTCGCTCGACGCGCCCATGCCCGGCATGCGCACCCTGGCTGACGGTCTCGGCCAGGAGGACCCTCGGATAGAGCACATGCTCGGCATGCACGCCGTCGCCGCGCACTGGGGTGAGCTGCCCCCGCGCGAGCGGCAGATCCTGCTGATGGACTCCCGCGACGCCATGACGCAGACCGAGATCGGCCGGCGGCTCGGCATCTCCCAGATGCACGTCTCCCGGCTGCGCGCCCATGCGCTCGGCCACCTACGCTCGCGCCTGCTCGACCCGGAGGAACAAGGCGGGACCGATGACAGCAGCCACGCCGAGACCGCGTCATGACGACGCTCAGTCGTCCCCGGCCGCCAGTGCCCGGACGGCCGGGGACCTGGAAGTCCCCAGGCCGCTGCGACTGGTCCTGAAAGCGGGCTGGAACCTGGCCGAGTCAGCCGGGCTGCCCGTGGCCGCCTGGGCCGGGGGCCGCGCCCGGGCTGGCCTCCGTGCGTCGTCTCTCGTCAGTGCGGCTGGTCAGCGGAGCCTGCGGCAGGGCCGGGGTGTCCTTCGGCTTGCTGGTTGATCACGTCGATGCGGTCCCGGCGGCTGTTGGCCACGGTGTAGCCGAGCCCGAGCGCCATGATGATGATGGCGACGATCCACAGGAAGTGGGCAGCCAGCCCGATCAGGCCGAACAGCAGCGCGAAGCCCAGGACGCCCACGATCACGGCGTCTGGCCCTCGCTTCTGCCTGAGCACCCGGCCGAGCCGCTCGTTCAGCCGCGCCTCGGCGGGTGATGCCAGCGACCTGACCGCGCGCAGGGAGCGCAACCGGTTCGCTTTCCCGCTGCCTGCGCCGGCGGTCCGGGCGGCATCGCCCTGCGGGGCGCCAGCGCCACTGGCGGTATCTTGCACGATGGGTCCCACTGGGACCCCCCAATCCCCCTCCGATAGCGGAGAGTCAATAGCTCAACCTGAGCTGACTTCACTGTACCCCCGGACTTGTGGCAGGCAGCGACAATGCCCTCACCACCGGATCTCACGAGCCTGGCTCCCCACTTGCCTGAGCCGGCCTGGCAGGAGGCCAAGGCTAGCGAAGCACCTGCACGGCCACGACCGCGCTAAGGCGGCGACCGGAAGACGCCGGCGCCGGCACAGTGCCCGCCACGGACAATCCCGCGTAATCCGCAGGCAGGCCCGTGGCGATGACCGGTAGTCGATTCCGGTCCTGACCGCCACTGGCCCTGAGCCGGTCACCGGGAAGTGGCGCCGGCAGGTGCAGGATGGCGTGGACGGGGTGCCGGGCCTGTGGCGCGGGCCTGCAGGGAGAGTGCGGCCATCGCGGCCGCCTCCGCCACGCTGGCATGGACGGGGATGACACCGGTCAGCCCGGTGACGGTGAGGACCCGCAGGACCTGGGGCCGGGGCGCGGCCAGCCGCAGTTCGCCTCCGGCGTCCCGTGCCAGCTTGCGTCCGCGTGCCAGTACCGTGATGCCGCTGCAGTCGATGAACTCCAGGCCGGCCAGGTCCACGATGACCTGCGGCTCGCGGGCCATGGCCGCCATGAGCCCGTCCGTCACGAGAGCAGCGTCGAGCATGTCAAGCTCCCCGCTCAGCACCACGATGACGTGGCCGTCGCAGTCGCGGGTACTCAGGTCCGTGCCGGGCATAGACGCGCCTTCCTGCTTCAGCAGCGAGGCGGGGTCTTGACCCGGCGGCGGGGTTTCTCCGGCTTTCATCACGGACACTACTCCGGATACCCTGCCGTTGTCATGGCGGGTGATGCCCATGACGGCTGCGGCAGACGGGGCACCGCTGTTGCGGAGCAGGAGGCGCCCCGCTGGCTGGTGTGGATCTGAGTAGCCCGGCGTCACCGCAGATTCGGGCCTGTCCAGCGCCGAGGTGGCGCTGCGCCAGGCGCGGTGGGGGGCCGAACGCGGTGTCCTCGCACCGGGTCCGGCTGTGGCCGGTGCTGTGGCACCAGCTGTGCTCGCCGCTGCTCGGGTTGCTGCTGACGGCGGCCGTCGCCTTCCATTTCGTCGGTGAGCGCAGCGACGCGGTCATCATCGGAGTGATCGTCGCACTGTCGGTGGGGCTCGGCTTCGTCAACGAGTACCGGGCCGAGAAAGCCGCCGAGGCGCTGCACGACCAGATCCGCCACGAGACGGTGGTGCTGCGCGATGCCGCGTTGAGCAGTGCGGACGTGACCGTGCTGGTGCCCGGTGACCTGGTGCTACTGCGGCTCGGTGACATCGTCCCGGCTGATATTCGCCTGCTTGCCGTGACTGGCCCGGGTTGCGACGAGTCGGTGCTGACCGGCGAGTCGCTGCCGGCGGACAAGAGCACCGATGCGGTGGCCGCAGGCGCTCCGCTGGCTGAGCTGTCCGGGTGCGCGTTGACGGGCACCGTGGTGAGCGCGGGCAGCGGACGCGGCGTCGTGGTCGCCACCGGGGCCGGCACCGAGTTCGGCTAGATCGCCGCCGGGCTGAGCACCCATCAGCTGGATACCGAGTTCCACGTGGGGCTGCGTAAGTTCTCAATGCTGCTGGTCTACGCAGCCCAGCGACCGGAGACCGCATCCGCCCGCAGTCCCGGGCGGGCCTGAGGGTAAGCGGTCAGTACCCGCCGCGGTCATGGTCGTGCGGCGGCCACGGTGCCTGTGCGTGCCGAATACCGTGTCAAGAGGCCTGCAGGGTCAGCCGATACGCTGCCGGCTCCCATCAGCGCCAAGCCCGGCGAATGCCCTGGCCTGCCCGTGAACGACGGCAGGCGACGCAGGCCGCGCGCCGGCCCGGCAGCGCCGCGGATGCCCTGACGCAAACACCCCGCGGCCAGCGCCCGGTTATCGGCTGCGGTGATGGGTCCTTCCCGGATCGGTTGTTTCCCGCGCGGCACGGGCCACGGTTGACTTAGCGGTGAGCGAGCACGGCACCCGGTACCTCCGCTTCTGCGGCCGGACGGCCCGCTGCTCCCGATGTGGAGTCGTCATGATCGTCCTTCTCGGGTTCATCATCCTGGCCGTCGCGGTGGTCGCCGGCGTGGCCGGCGTTCTGGGCAACGGCGGCAGCGGGCACGCGCTGACCCACGGGTTCGCGGTGTTCGGCTACCACGTGACCGGCTCGACCGGCACGCTGTTCCTGTACGGGATGGTGGTCGGGGCGGTCGCCCTGGCCGGGCTGAGCCTGATGCTGGCAGGCGCGCGGCGCACCTCCCGCCGCGGCAGCGCCGCCCGCCACGCGCTGCGGCAGTCCCGCCGCGAGACGGCCGCCGTCACCGCCGATCGCGACGACCTGATCGGCCAGCGCGACACTGCCCGCGCCTACACGGCGAGCACGCCCGGGAACGACACGGCCCCCAGTGCCTCCTCTCCCGGCCCAGGCCACGGCCGCGGCGACGGCTTGCGGCGCCTGTTCGCACGCCGGGCCGCTTCCCGCCCGGCCCCTGCGGAACCCCTGGAGCCGCTGGCCGGCCAGCCTGCCCCCGACGCTCCTGCAGGTACGCCAGCCCCCGCAGGGCACCTCACGAACGGCAGCCACCCGTGAGTGCCGCCGAGAAGATCGCGCACCGGGCCGAGGCGGTCAAAGGCGCCGTCATGACAATCGCTGGCCGCGTCGCCGGTAACCGGCGCCTGCGGGCCAGAGGCCGCCGCGACCAGGCCAAAGGCAACATCAGGCAGTACGGCACGAAGATCAAGGGCGCCTTCCGGCGCTGACCGGCCCCGCCCCGCGGCGGCCCGATGACCTCCGCCACGGCCGGCAGTGGTCTGTGGCCCATCCGCTGACCCGGTCACATTGGAGCACGCGACATGAATCTCCCCACTCCTCAAGACGCGGCCCACTGGCTATCGGCATGAACCAGCCGGGCTCCTTCCTGCACTGGTCGATCTTCTACGTGTCGGTCGCCAACCTGGTCCTGATCGCGGTGATGGTCGCCATCTTCGGTGCCGCGCTGCTGCTCCCGTTCCCGCGGGGCGTCCGCGAGGAGCCCGCCGCAGCCGCCGGCGATGCCGCGGACGTCGGCACGGCCCCGGCGAGCACGCCAGCCGCCGATGACGGCACCGCCCGGATGTGGACCGCGCGGGTGCGGCGGCGCGCGCTGAGTGCGCTGCCGCCGGGCAAGCTGCTGCCCGACAGCCAGCCCGCCTACGTCGCCTCCTGGATCTACGTGTTCGGCGTGGGCGCCCTGGCCGCGCTCGGGGTGGCGATCGCCTCCGGCCTCGGCCT
>Ga0210389_10003519_pt1 | contig 12228 bp, 11 predicted proteins | sample IncBWH28OmetaG_FD_160127 | JGI IMG/M metagenome (GOLD analysis project Ga0210389, IMG submission 160127) | Forest soil microbial communities from Barre Woods Harvard Forest LTER site, Petersham, Massachusetts, United States - Inc-BW-H-28-O ... | reverse complement strand
CAAGGCACACTCCTTTCGACGGGTGGTGTGCCTTGCCGCTTCAACCCAGCTCTACATAACTCCTGCCCGCCCGTCGAGAGTTTTCGGACGGTCTCTAAGTCGATGTTCGTGGAGTGTCCATCCGGTCGCTCGCGGACTTGAATTGTGGGCGGGATTACTGTCCTGTCCATTCGGGTGGTGTAGGGCCGGGTTTCCAGGTCTTGGTGTGGCCGGCGCCTGTGTTGCGTAGGTTTGGGCGTAGTCGGTGAGTTGGGTTTGGAATGCGATCTCGTCGCGGGGGTTTTGGGGTGTGTTGTCAGCACGTTCGGAGCCTCGGGCCGGAAGTTCCGTTCCACCAGATCGTCAGCGACCCGTACGCCGGGCACGCGGATCGTGGTGCGGCCCTTCTTGACCTTCACGAGGCCCGAGATCCCAGCCTGGCGCATCAGATGCCTGACGCGTTTGCGGGGCACCTGGATGCCCTGGCCCAAGCGGAGCTCAGCCTGCACACGGCGAGAGCCGTAGAAGCCGCGGGCCCGCTCGTGGATCTCGGTGATCCTCGAGGTTAACCACGCATCCGAGAGGGCTCGGTCGGATGGCACCCGGCGCTCCCAGCCGTGGAAGCCGGATCGGCTGACGCCGAGCACTTCACACATCACAGAGACTGGGAACTGGCCCTCTCTGCCGAGATGATCCGATAGGTGCTCACCGGGTCTCGGTCTCCGCTGCGAAGAGAACCGCGGCTCGCTCGAGGATGTCGCGCTCCTGTTCGACGCGCTTGACCCGTTTGCGAAGCTCGCGGAGCTCTTCACGCTCCGCGCTCGTCAGCCCGTCATCGTGGTCTCGGCGATCGAGCTGGTGCTGCTTGACCCAGTTATGCAGCGACTGATCGCTGCAACCCAGGCTCTCCGCGACGACCCTGACGCTGCGACCAGCGACACCAGCTCGACAGCCTCACGACGAAACTCCGGCGGATACGGCCCTCACCTTCGTGGCATGACGAACATCCTTTCGCGTCCAAGCCACTAAAACCATTCGCCTGTCCATCGAAGCGGGTCCACACATATCATTTATATGGCCCTAGCTTCCCAAGCTTGAGGTCGCGGGTTCGAAGCCCGTCCGCCGCTTACGCGACTCGGGGGTGATCGGTGGTCTCGCTGCATACACTGACCCGAGTCCCACCGAGGAGGCGCGTTGAACGCGACTGGGGCGGCCACCGCCTCTGACATGCCGCGCGAGCAGGCCGAGCAGCAGGTCCAGCTGAAGCTGGTGTTCGGGGGCCTGATGGGCTCGGCCTGGGGATGGTTATGCAGGTGCTCGTGCTGATCGTCCAGAACGCGGTCGAGTATGCCGACCTCGGTGTGGCGACGTCCGGTGCGACGCTGTTCAGGTCGGTCGGCGGCTCGCTGGGGACGGCGGTGATGGGCGCGGTCTTCTCCAATCGCCTGTCCAGCGAGCTGAAGTCGCTGATCCCGGCGTCCGCTCGCAGCGCGGGGCCGTCGTCGGCGTCGATCAGTCCCAAGGCGATAGCGGCGCTGCCGGGGCCTCTGCGCGACGGTTATCTACAGGCGTTCACGCACGCGCTGAAAACCGTGTTCGTGGTAGCGGCGGCGGTTGCCGTGATCGCGTTCATCGTGTCGTGGTTCATCCGTGAGCTGCCGCTGCGCGAGACGGTCGCCACGGGCGACCTTGGCGACACGTTCGCAGCGCCTCGCGACACGGCTGCGCTGGCGGCGGCGATCAACCAGATCGGCCGCCTCGGGCGCCGCCAGGGAGCCCGCGAGATCGTGCGCCGGGTGGCTGAGCGCGCGGGTGTGCAGCTGTCGCCGGCGGCCTGCTGGCTGCTGGCGCGCGTCAGCGAAGACGCTCCGGCACATCTGGATGAGCTAGAGCAGCGCGCGCGCATCCCGTCACGCGCGCTTCATGATGCCTGGACGCAGCTGCGCGAACGCGGGCTGATCGAGCCTCACCCGCCGGGCTCCGAGCACTATGTGCTGAGTGGCACCGGGCGCCAGACGCTCGAGCTGCTGACCAGCACCGGCGAGCAGCGCCTGGCGGCGCTGTTGGAGGGCTGGCGCCCGGAGGAGCACGAGGAGCTCGCGCGGATGATCGCGGTGATCGCGCGCGAATTCTTCATCGACACCGCGGCACTGCTCGCGCACCTGCCGTCCGAGCCGCTACCCGCGCCTGCCTAGATTGCTGGGCCGTCGGGGCGGGTGTGCGCCCCCGTGCTTGGCCGGAGTCGAATAGTCTGAACTCGCTGCTAATCTCGGACGACTTGCCGAAATACCCACAGAGTCCGAAACTTAAGTACGATTCGGGTTTATGGAGGTGCGGGTAAAGCGAGGCTCGATGCGCTCGCCGGTCAATTGGACCGTCCTCGGCCTCGTCATCGAACGGCCGAGCTATGGGTGGGAGCTGTGGAAGCGCTTTGAGCGTCTCTACGGCGATGTATTGCCGATTGGTGGTGAGTCGCATGTCTATGCGGCACTCGACGCACTTTGGGACAGAGGGCTCATCGAGGACGTCGAGGAATCCCGACGGGGCGGCTCTGACGCAGGTCGGCAGCCAAAGCCGCACTATCGCGCGACCGCTGAGGGGCTGGAGGACTACGCGACCTGGGTGATCGCCCAGGTGCGTGAGCACAATCGCCGGTCGGTGTTGTTCGCGCGTCAGCTGGGGGCGCTGGCGCAGCAGCCGCAGACTGCTCTGGAGATCCTCGAACGCTACGAGTTGGCATGTCTGGACGACAAGGGAGCAAGGATCCCGACGGCAAGTGAGTTCCCGGCTCGGGTTCTTCCGGGGCTAGCGGATCGTCTTGGTTCCGCGTATGGGCGCAGTGTGATGGCGGCCACGCTCGAGTGGATCGAGTACGCTCGGCGCGAGTTTGCTGCTCTCGCGGTCGGGAAGCCTCGGCCATGAGCCTGCTCGAGCTCAGGGGGGTCGACAAGTACCGTGCGCGCCGGTCTGATCGCGTCCAGGTTTTGTGTGACGTGTCGCTGGAGCTCGACGCCGGTGAACTCGTGGCCGTCTGGGGCCTCCGGGGCTCTGGCCGTTCGACCCTGCTCGCGGTCGCCGCCGGCATTGACCCGCCGGATGCGGGCACGGTGCTCTTCGAAGGGAAGGACCTGGCCGCCCGTGGTGCGGCGGGGCCGGGCGACGGGATCGGCTACTGCGACCCGTGCATCGGTGGAGCCAGCGAGCGGAAGGTGGTCGATCACCTCAGTGCCGGTTTGCTCGGCCAGGGCGTGCAGCCACGTGTCGCGCGTGCGCGCGTAGACAGGGCGTTGCACCGAGTCGGTCTCGAGCAATTCGACGGGCTCTTGTTGGGCGAGCTCGATGCGGGCGAGGCGGTGCGGGTCGCACTCGCGTCCGCGCTTGTCACAGGGCCACGTCTGCTCGTGATGGACGAGCCGACGAAGGGCGTGGATCTGCTCGAGCGCGACAAGATCGTGTTGCTGCTGCGTGCGCTCGCCAACGAAGGCACTGCGATCTTGGTCAGCGATGGCGACGGCAGTGGGCTCTCAGATGCTGACCGGGCGCTGACGTTGGCCGGAGGTGAGCTGCGTGGTAGGCGAAGTCCGGAGCTGGCCGCGGTCCTCCCGCTGAGACGCGTGGTCGGCAAGAGTACGGCTGCGTGAGATGGTCTCCCGCTGTCAGGCGATGTGCGTCGGCCTGGGGCTTGAGTGCTCGTCAGGCGTTGTCGCGGCCACCTCAAGAATCTGAGCCCTCAAGATCTGCCTTATTTCCATTAGTCGGAGCTGGCACGTTGGTGGCGTGCTCGCCCGAGAACAGACGTTGAGGTGTGCAGGATGCCGCGCATGACCACGCCCGAGCACTGGAAGGAGGCTTGGCGGTGAGGGACGATCGTGGAGTGCTGGTCGCTTTGACAGACGAGCAGGTGGCTGAGGTCATTCAGGACGTCGCGGGGGAGGGTCTGGTGCGCTCGCTGGCGGGCGTGAGCGACTTTGAGGAGTTGCGTCGTGTTGCGGGGCCGCTGCTTGCTGACCGTAAGTGCTCGCGGGAGACGGTGCGCTCGTTGCTCGTGCTGGTCGCATTTCCAGCCGACGGGAGCGATGTCGAACTGAGCAGCGTGGCTGCTCGGGTCGGTCTGTCGCCCAGCACGATGCATCGCTACGTCTATACGTGGAGGGCGCTCGGGCTGCTCCAACAGGACCCGCTCACGAGGCGTTACCGCCGCACGCAGGTGTCCCGACGTGATGGCGTAACGGACGTGGGGTTTCGCTGATGGCCGACAAGCGGGCTAGGAGCGGCGAGTAGCGCAGACACGGGGCGTGATGGTTGTCTGTGGCGCGACCCCATCGCGTATACGAACATGTGTTCGTATGGGTAATCCTCCGTTTCGCCCGCTGCGCGAGATCGAGCACGAGGCCGGACGCGGCGATCTGCGCATGGCCGTCTCGCTGAGCAAGGATTACGCTCGCGAAAAGGGTCATCCGATCCCGCTCGGGGTGGCGCTCAGGCTGTTGCCGCTGGTCGCTCTGGAGAGCCCGGTCGAGTACGACTCCTACGCCCTGCGCTGGTTGGCGAGGTGGGTGACGGAGACGCCGGCGGCGACGGTCGTGCGGGCGGTCGAGGTTGCGTCTGCGCTCGCCGAGCTGCCTGGCGACCCGGACGCGTTCGAGGTGCTGCGCGAGCTGGTCAGGTGGAGCCCGTGAGCATCGCCGGCCGTGGAGGCGGGCTCATCCGCTCGCCATTGTGCTCGCTCCCGAGCTGCCCCTATGCCTCGGCTGTGGCACCGGCCCGGCTGATCCGCTGGCGCTCGTTCTCGACTTCCTCCAGGAGCTTGGGCGGCTTGACCTCGAGTGCGCCGGCGATGTCGAGTACCGTCGACCACGCCGGGTCGGTGCGTGCTAACTCGATGTCCGCCAATGCGCCGGAGGTGATGCCCGCACGAAAGCCAAGCGTCTCGAGTGATTCGGAGCGCTGCTTGCGCAGTCGGCGCACGACCTTGCCGAGCGGCGGGTCTGGCTTTGACGGCTTTGCCACGAGCACACCGTCCCATACCGACTGGTGTGAGCGCCAGAGTGTTTATGCCAGGGAGTAAACAGCAGGTCGTGTACGAACCATGGCAGCGCGCCGAACGCGTCACGGCTGGCACAACGCTAGATGGTGGGCCTCAGGCGCCGGGCGCCAACCTCGCCCCGTCGCGAGGGTTTACCCAGCCGCGAGGGCGCGTTCGACGGTCCAGCTGCGCAAGAAGGAGGCCGTGTCGGCCGCCTCCAGCGGTCGCGCCAGCAGGAAGCCCTGGCCGCTGTCACAGCGCTCTCCCTGCAGCAGATCCAGCTCATGGGTCTGCTCGATGCCCTCGGCGAAGGTCTCGATCGACAGCGCCTTGCCGAGGCGCACGAGCGTGCGGATGATCGTCTCGCCCTCGTCGTTATGGGTCATCTGGGTGATAAACGAGCGGTCGATCTTCAACGCGTCGACGGACAGTCGCTGCAGGTGTGCCATCGAGGAGTAGCCGGTGCCGAAATCGTCGATCGCGATGCGCACTCCCAGATCCTTGACCTTGCGCAGCAGCGTCGAGCTGCGCTCCAGATCGCGCATGACCGCCGTCTCGGTGATCTCGATCGTGAGCGAGTCGGGATCGAGCCCACTCAGGCTCAGCGCGTGTTGCACGTCTGCGACGAACTCGTCGCAGTCGAGCTGACGCGCCGACACGTTGACCGCTACGCCGATCGGGTAGCCCGCTTTGTGCCAGCCGACGCACTGCTTGCAGGCTTCACGCATCACCCAGCCGCCGACCTCGACAATCAGCCCGGTGTCCTCCAGCATGGGAATGAAGTCGTTCGGCTGGACCAGGCCGCGGATGGGGTGCTGCCAGCGGATCAGTGCCTCCATCCCAGTGGGGCTCATGCGACGCAGGTCGAACGTCGGCTGGTAGACAAGGAAGAACTCGTCGCGTTCCAACGCTACACGCAGATCCATCTCCAGTTCCATGCGCGTTTGCACCGCCGTCTGCATGCCCGATTCGAACATCACATAGCGATGGCGTCCGTCCCACTTGGCCTGATACATGGCCACGTCAGCGTCGCGCAACAGCTCATCGGCGCTGTCGCGGTCGCCTGCGGCGATGCCGATGCTGGCCGTCACCTTCAGGCTGTTCTGCGCGTAGCCGTCGAGCTTGAAGGGCTCATCGAGCGCTTCCAGCAGCCGCTCGGCGATCAACTCCGGGCCGGACGCGAACGTCAGCTCGCTAGCGATCACCACGAACTCGTCACCACCCAGTCGCCCAACCGCGTCGCTCTCGCGCACCACCGCCGTCAGCCGCGCGGCAACCGCCCGCAGCAACTCGTCGCCGGCCGCGTGCCCGAGCGAGTCGTTGATCGTCTTGAAGTTGTCCAGGTCGATGAACAGCGCCGCCAGCGGCGTGTGCTCGCGACGTGAGCGCATCATCAGCTGCTCGACACGGTCGACGATCAGGGTCCTGTTGGGCAGCCCCGTGAGCGCATCGTGCGTGGCCAGGAACGCAAGCTCGCGTTGGCGGTGGGCTAGCTCCTCGTCGGTGGATTGACGCTCGGACTCGAAGGACTCGCACATGCGCACCAGCGTCACGTTGAGGCTGCGTTGCAGCATCGCCATCGCCTCCTCCAGCACAGTCGCCTCGAGCTCGAGATCGAGCGCGCACTCGCGCACGATCTCGCGCGCCGCGTCACACCAGCGCAGGCAGCGCTTGGTGACCTCGTTGAGCGGGGCGGCGCGCTGGGATGCAAGCGCGCCGAAGATCTGCCACGCCTCCTGTCCCACCTCGCGCGCCGCCTGTGGGCCCTCGCCGGACATCCAACGCGAGACCGCGATCGTCGAGACCGCCCCGACGCGCGCAAAGCGCTCCTCGACGGACGCCTCGAGCTGGCAGTCGGACTCCCTTGTGCGACGCATCATCGCCGCGACCACGTCGTCGGTGCGGACGCTCATGGCCTGGCCCAGACGACGCAGACCGTCGGCTTCGGAGATTAACTGGGACGGCGCCATCGGTGCAAGCGGATCGGCATGCCTCCACGCCAACTGAATCGCTTGATGGACGGGCGCTTGCCGTTTGCAGATGCCAATGCTAGACGGCGCTCTGGAGCGCTGGGGCACCATTCTGGGGACCGCAGCTGGACCCCGAGACCACACGCGTGAGCGCATCCACGACCCGCGGATCGAACTGCGTGCCGGCATGGGCAGCCAGCTCGGCGAGCGCCAGCGAGTCTGGCATCGCACGACGGTACGGGCGGTTGGTGGTCATCGCGTTGAACGCATCACAGCAGGAGATGATGCGTGCCGCCAGCGGGATCTCGTGTGCGCGCAGACCGTCGGGGTAGCCACTGCCGTCCCAGCGCTCGTGATGGCAGCGCACCACGCGCCCGACGTTGCCCATGAAGCCGCCGACCCGCTCGAGCATCCGCTGGCCCTCGACGGTGTGCGTCTTGATGATCTCCCACTCGTCTGGGTCGAGCTTCCCGGGCTTGTTGACGATCTCCTTGGGCACGGCGATCTTGCCGATGTCGTGCAGCAGCGCGCCGAACTCGACCAGGCGCTGGTGCTCGGCATCCAGGCCCAGCTCGCGTGCCACGTCGAGTGCCAGGCGCACCACGTCCTTGCAGTGCTCGCCCGTATACGTATCGTCGGCCTCGACCACGTCGCCGAGCAGCAGCGCGGTGCCACGGTAGGCGTCGTTGAGCTCGACCAGTTGCTCCAGGCGCGCGCGACGCTCCTTGGAGAACCAGCGCAGCACCGCGAACAGAGGCGCGATCAGGATCACCGCCCAGGGTCGCTCGACGGCTGCGATCGCCACCGCCAGACCGAGTGGCGCGAGCGCCAGGTCGATCAGGTAGACCGGGCCGATCTCGGCGGTCATCTCCGCGAACGTCAGGCCGTGACGCAGGCGTTCCCATACGAGGTTCGAGCACAGGTCGCAAGCGAGCTGCGCGAGCAGCGCCAGCGCCAGCAACTCCCAGCGCCGATCCGGGCTGTGGTCGTGAGCGAGCGTCAGCACGAGCGCCGGTCCGATCGCGAACCAGCTGTTACCCGGAGCGGTCAGCATCCTGCTGAGCGGCGCTCGCCCGGTGAGAATCGCCGGCAGTGGCGCCAACACGAGTGCCAGCGCCACCAGCAGCGGCGCCAGCGCGCTCGGCACCGCGAAGATCATCGGCACGAACACCGCCTGGGTGGGGACCGTGAAGCACGCGCCGATCTCCACCCGCACCTCGCTGGCCGCGGCGAAGCCGAGCACATACAGCGCAGCGACCGGCAGCGACAGCCCGCGCTGGTCGTTCGCGACCACTGCCAGCGCCGCCGCGGCGGCCAGGAAGCTGGCGCCTACGACCAGCGCGGAGCGGCGCTCGGCGTCGACCATGCGCTGCTCGCGCCCGGCGAAAGACTCGCGCAAACGCTCGGACTGGATGAAGGCGTGGGCAGACATGGGCCTGCCTGCGTATCGTCACGAGCGGGCAGCCAACCAAAGAGATTCGCGCAAACAGCGACTTTTCGGGGAGGAAGATCGGATATTCGGAACGTCGAGCCGATCGTGGCCGCGGCGGGTCGAACACGCGTCCGCTGAACTTGTGGAATGGGTATCGAGGCCTGACTCTCTGATCCACCCCACAACCACTGACAAGGGCAAACCCGCCGTGAGGCGGGGACGCAAAGCGAGAGGTCTCAAAGCGAGATAGCTCAGCCGCCAGCAATCGCACGGAGGCTCATGTGTTCTCGCCCTCGCTCCCCACACCCCTGAGAAGGCTTCTGAAGCTCGAGTCGCGCGTTGTTCTAGGCGCCGTCTTGGCCTGCAGCGGCGTGCTCGCAGGTGGCCTGTCCGCCGCTCCCGCCCAGGCGGCGCTGATCGACACCGGCGCCTGCAGCAATGCGGCGCTCTCGCAGCCGTTCACCCAGTGGGGAGACACCAGCTCCTACGAGCTCGTCGCGGGCGGCGACTTCGAGGGGTCGCTTGCGGGTTGGACGCTCGGGGGTGGTGCCCAGCGGGTCGCCGGTAGCGAGCCATACGGCGCGACCGGCAGCGTTGGGTCCTACTCGCTTGCTCTCCCGGCGGGCGCATCGGCGCAGTCGCCGTACACGTGCGTCGACGCTGCCTATCCGACTTTCCGCTTCTTCGCCCGCAACGACGGGCTCGTGTCAACCGTGCTCGTGCAGGTCGTCTACCGCACGCTGCTCGGCGAAATCGCGCTGCCCATCGGCGCGGTCGCCCTCAGCGGCGAATGGGAGCCGACGCTGCCAATGCTGACCGGCTCGATCGTCACCGGGGCGCTGTCCGGCGGCACGGCCAAGGTGGCGCTGCGCTTCACCGCGCTCACCGGTCGCTCGCAGATCGACGACGTGTTCGTCGACCCGCGCATGCACTGAGAGCTGGGGCTGGCCTGGCTCGCGCGGAGCGAGCTAGGCCGTGTAGGAAGCGGAGGCTGGGGGGTCTTCGCGGGTGGCGGCCAGCAGTTCGAGCAACTGCTGGCCGCTGGTGCCGCCCAGCACGCGTATGCGGTGCAGGCGGTAGGGATCTTCGTCGGGGTGAGCCCAGCCCGGCACGACCGTGGTGGAGCCGGTGAAGCCGGCCGCCTTGACGGCCGCTTCGACCGTCGCGTCGTATTGGCCCGACGGGTAGCAGAACCAGCTAACCGGTACGTGGTAACGCCGCTGCAGGGTCTGACGCGCGACGCTCACCTGGTAGTGAAGCTGTTCTGGATCCAGGGTGATCAGCGCGGCATGGCTGATCCCCTGCGTGTCGAGCTCCCAGCCGGCGGCCAACAGCCCGCGGATCTGGCCCTGCCCGAGCCCGCCCTGGGACGGCGGCAGACCGCTCAGCTGGATGTTCTCATCGCCCACCCAGCCGAGCTGGCGCAGGACCGGCAGCGCCTGCGTGTACTGCGAGTTGTAGCCATTGTCGAAGCTCACCACCACCGGTTTGCCTGTCCCCAACGGGACCCCATGGCGCCAGTACGCCTGCACCTCATCGAGCGTGACCGCATGCCAGCCGGCACGCTCGAGCGCCTGCATCTGTTCGGCGAACTCCGCCGGTTCGACGTACAGCCCAGGGAACGGTGCACCGGCGGGGGCGGGCGCGATCACGTGGTAGATCAGGATCGGGACCGGCTCGGTGCCGGGTGGGCCGGTGCTCGCCGCCGCTGCGTTGGCGTTCGGTGCGGCGCCGTGTCCGCTGCGGGCGCTGTGGCGCGCGCGCGTGCCACGCGCGTTGGCGAGGCGTCGCGCGTTGGCGAGGCGTCGGCCGGAGCCGACCGAACCCGGCCCGCCGCTTGCCAGCACGACCGTCGCCGCGATCGCCGCGGCCAGCACCACGAGCACTCCAACGAGCACGCGACGGCGCCGGCGGATCGTCTGCCGGCGCTGTTCACGACGCGCGTGCAGTGCCTCGATGTCCATCGCTCACCATTCGCGGCACGAAGGTAGCGCCTGGAGCGGCGGCGGGACGCTCTGGAGCGCCTGACACCCCGACCAGCGTCGAGACGGGACCGATGTCTAGACTAGATCTAGCCGGCGAGCCCGTGCTGGTAGGCGTAGTGGACCGCCTGGGCGCGGTCACGCGCACCGGTCTTGGCGAACAGGTGGTTGACGTGCGTCTTGACGGTCGCCTCGCTGATGACTAGTCGGGCGGCGATCTCGGGGTTGGAGAGACCGGCCGCGATCAGACGCAGCACCTCGGCCTCTCGGGGGGTGAGCTCGTCGGGCAGGTCGGCTGGCGGTGGGGCCGGGTCCGGTCGCCCGGCGGCAGCGGCGGCCAGCAAGCGCTGCTGGACGGCGGGGTCGAGCAGCGTCTGGCCGGCGGCAGCCGCATGCACCGCCCGGGCGATCTCGGCCGCTCCCGCGTCCTTGGTCAAGTAGCCGCGTGCGCCGGCCTGCAGGGCGCCGAGGATCGAGTCGTCATCGGCATACGTGGTGAGCACCACGATCTCGATCCGCGGATGCGCGGAGCGGATCCTCCGAGTCGCCTCGACGCCGCCGAGTCGAGGCATCCGCAGGTCCATGAGCACCACGTCCGGGAGATGGCGCTCGCACAGCGTGACCGCCTCCTCGCCGTCGGCGGCGACGGCCACGACCTCGATCCCCTCCTGTGCGCTCAGCAGCGTCATCAGCCCCTCGCGCACCAGCCCCTGGTCGTCAGCGATCAACACACGCGCGAGTGCGCTCACAACGCGCCTTCGGAGGCGAGCGCGGCTGTCTGCGCGCTCTCGGCGAGCGGCAACCTCAACTCGACGCGCCAACCGTCACCATCGGGTCCGGCCGACATGGACCCACCGAGGATCTCTGCGCGCTCGCGCATTCCCCGCAGACCGTAGCCACCGCCGGTGGCGGCCAGGCTCTCCCCGCCCGCGGTATCGCTCTCCGCGTGTCCTCGATTGCGTACCAGCAGGCTCACGTCGCCGGATGCGCCGGCGTCGAGCGTGAGCCGCACCTGCACCGACGCTCCGGGCGCGTGCTTGCGCACGTTGGTCAGCGCCTCCTGGGTGACGCGTACGACGGCCAGTGCGCTCGCCCCATCCATGCGCGAGGCGTCATCGTCGATCTCGAGCGATGCCGTGGCGTCCGGTACGGAGGCTCGATAGTCGGCGACCAGTGCTTCCAGGGTCCTCGCCACGGCCAGGCCTTGGCTGCGCAGCACGCCGACCGCGCGACGTGTCTCCTCGAGGCCTTCGCGTGCCAGTCCGTGTGCTCGGCGCAGGCGCTCGAGCACCAGCGATCGCTCGGCACCGCCTTCCAGCAGCGAGCTGGTCGCCTCCAGCTGGATCGTCAGACCGGCCAGAGTGTGCGCGAGCACATCGTGAATCTCGCGCGCGATCCGCGTGGACTCCTCCAGGCGCGCGGCACGCAACTGCTCCTCCCGCGAGCGCTGCACCTGGGCGAGCAGCAGCTCGGCGTCATCGGCTCGAGTCACGGTCTGGCGGGCGTTGACGCCGGCCAGCAACACGGCGACGAACCCGAGGCCGTACGTCAACACCTCGGTGGCGGCCCTGTCGTAGATGAGCACTCCCAGAGCCAGCGTGAACAGGCCAAGGACGGCGACCGCCACCGCGCGGCGGAGCTCCAGGCGGAAGCCCGCGGTTGCGATCGCGACGAACGCGAACGCGCTGCCGGCCGCGTTCGGCGCGGCGGCCACCAGCAGCCCTCCGGCCCCCGACAACGCGACCAGGTCCACCGACAGGGTGCGGCGGGCATAGGCCTGCCACGTCCAGGCCACCCATCCAAGCACGCCGACTGCCAGCAGCACCGCGATCACCAGGC
>Ga0210389_10003517_pt1 | contig 12232 bp, 15 predicted proteins | sample IncBWH28OmetaG_FD_160127 | JGI IMG/M metagenome (GOLD analysis project Ga0210389, IMG submission 160127) | Forest soil microbial communities from Barre Woods Harvard Forest LTER site, Petersham, Massachusetts, United States - Inc-BW-H-28-O ... | reverse complement strand
CACCGTCCGGCCCCAATCGTCGTCTGCGAGTTTGTCGATATAGGGAACGATCCAAAATCTCTCGACCGGAACTGCGTGCGCAATTTTGGCTGGAATGTCCTGAGCGGTGGTGGGAATTGCGAAAAGCACAACAACAGCAAAGGAGAATAGCGAGCGGTTGAGCATGGAGTTGTCCGTAGCAAACGATTTCCAATTTGTGACGCAGCCGTGTGACCTCGACCTTGATCCTTCGATCGAAGATATCTTGGTGAATCCAAGCCGATTGAGGAAACTACTCTTGCGTAAGCGGCCGCTGCGGTGCTTCGAGAAATGCGAGCAGCGACGCATATGCGTCAGCGCCTGGCGGCTTCATGATGCCGAATGACTTCGCGAATAACAAAGGCAAGAAACTTTTCGGCAAACTCCGGATCAAGCTTAGCAGCAGAAGCGAGGCGGCGGAGACGGGTGATTTGCTGCGCCTCTCTGTCGGGGTCAGACGGCGGTAAGCTGTCTTTGGCCTTCAAAACGCCAACCTTCTGAGTACACCGGAAGCGCTCGGCCAGCATGTGAATAATGGAAGCGTCTATATTGTCGATGCTGTCCCGTATGTCTTGAAGCTCGGCCATGGTGGCGGGCAGGCGGACATTAGCCAGCTTATGATTAGACTCTTCGATCGGTGACATGATTGCTCCAAACACGTTCCTATTTCGATTGACGATAGTTCTGGCGGCACTTGCAATTCGCAGAAGTCGGGGGCGTCTGATCGCTAGGATCGGCTTCGTCTGACGCAAAGGGCTGCGGATTCATCACGCACGGAGGTCGCTTGTTAGACGGAAGAGCCGAATACCCGCGCCACATCGAGCCGGTCACCGAGGCGGCGGATACACAGAACCTGCTGTCGCTCACCGATGGCAACTGGAACCGAAATCCGCAGTATTTGCCCTGGGAGAAGTACCGCGGAAAAGCGCACCACGGTTGTTTTGTCGTCCTGATCTTGGCCGAGCCGGAAAGCGAGGGTGGTTACGACGTGCCAGCCGTCGGATTCGCTCACCCAGTACGTGATAGCTGAAGCACTGACGGCCAACTCGGTGACCACGGCGTTGCCCTCACGCACTCCGTCGTTGGAGCGACTACCTTTTGCGGCGGCTGTAAGAGTCAACGCACGTCGTTGAATGGCATCATCCTTTCCGGCAGATGCTGCGGTTGCGGCTTTATGAGCTCTGTGTTCGCAAAAGCCAACGGTGGTGTGAGACAAACCTTTGCTGGCGGCCGTGGCAATCCTGAAGCCAGATCCGAACATTGCAGTCGCCACAGCGATTGCAGCCGCGCTATGTCTGATCGACATTGTCATTTCCCTGTTGAAGTTTCGCGCGGTGATGCCGGCAGCCGAGATGCCGGCGGCCTCTTCACGGCGTGCGGCTTCTTGTCTCCCGACGCGGTCGTTTTATCTGCTCCGTGCGCGGGGCAAGCTGCTTGCCTGATAAAAAGACGCGTCGTCGTTAGGCATTTTTCGTTCCACCGCCGAGGCGACGGACTTGGTCCAGAGATCGGCTGGTCCAAGGCGATCCGCGCCTTGCGTGGCGAGCATCCAGCCAGGATATTCCGGATGAAGCGCACTCGCTCCGTCGAGCTGCTGCATTTCGGCATCGGTGAACTCCAGATCGATCGCGGCGAGGTTATCCTGCAGCTGATCCATCCGCTTTGCTCCCATGATCACCGACGTGACAATCGGCTTCGACAATAGCCACGCGAGAGCCACGCGCGCCGACGAGCAATCGTGCGCCTTTGCGATCCGCGCCATGACGTCAAGAATGTTCCAGACACGTTCCTTGTCTACAATCGGGAAGTCAAAATCGGAACGCCGCGAATCTGGGGGCTTCTGGTTGGTTCGGCTGAATTTTCCCGACATCAGGCCTCCTGCGAGCGGACTCCAGGTCAGAAGGCCGATATTTTCGGATTCGAGAAGTGGCGCGATTTCGCGCTCGATGTCGCGCCCGGCGATGGAATAATAGGCCTGAACCGTCTCGAACCGGGCGAGCCGCAGCTGTGCCGAGATGCCTGCCGCGCGAGCAACCTTCCATGCCTGCCAGTTGGATACGCCGATATAGCGAACCTTCCCGAGTCGAATGAGGTCGTCGAGCGCGCGTAGCGTCTCCTCGACCGGAGTGATCGCATCGTTGGCGTGGATTTGATAGAGATCGATGTGGTCGCTCTGGAGACGGCGAAGGCTGGCGTCAACGGCATCCATGATGTGACCGCGCGATGCTCCGACATCGTTACGGCCCTTGCCCATTCGGCTACCGACCTTAGTCGCGATCACCACATCCTTGCGATCTATTCCGAGATTTCGAAAGGACTGACCGAGGATTTTTTCGCTCGCGCCGGCGGAGTAGACATCAGCCGTGTCGAAGAAAGTTACGCCCGCGTCTAAGGCGGTCTTGATCAGGTCGTCGGCATCGTTCTGGTCGCTTTGGCCAATATGTCTGTAAACGCCGCTTCCGTCACCGAATGTCATGGTGCCGAGGCACAGAGTTGAGACCAGGAGGCCGCTATTTCCAAGAGTTTTGTATTTCATGATTCAAGCCACGGATTTGCTGGCCATCGCTTCGAGAGCTCTGCGGTCGACTTTGCTCAACGCATTGCGCGGCATTGCTTCGACTACCTGGAGGTCCTCGGGGACCTTATAGGCCGCAAGACGCTTGGTCGCGCTCTTGAGGATCTCGGCGGCGGCGCCCTTGTTCGCACCTGGTGCCAGCTTGACGAAGCCGACCACGCGCTGACCCAGCACCGGATCGGGCTTGCCGACCACGGCGGCCTCTTCGACCGCCGGATGACAGGCCACGAGCGCTTCCTCAACCTCTCTCGGCGAGATGTTGGTGCCGCCGCGTATGATGATGTCTTTCTTGCGGGACACGAACCAAAGGTCGTCTCCATCGCCCCGCCGCATCAAATCTCCGGTGTGATACCAGCCATCTCTAAGGCTGTCGGCCGTGGCTTGCTCATCGTTCCAGTAGCCGGCGAATACGTTAGGCCCGCGTATGAGAAGCTCTCCGACCTCGCCGTGAGGGACCTCCACGCCCTTGTCGTCAACCAGGCGGATTTGTGCCCCTGGCACGATACGCGCGACTGGACCGAGTTGCAGACCATGGCTCAAGGAACCAACGATCTCGGTCGCGGCCCAGACGTTGCACAGGGAAACTCCAAACTCTGCGGAGACCTGCTCCTGAAGATCAACCGGACAGGAGTCGGCACCGGTCAGACAAATCCGCAATGACGCCAGATTCCGCGGCCGGGCGCGCTGCCGATCCAGCAGAGCCGCATATTGAGCTGGAAAACCCGTACACCTAGTGCAGCGATGGCGCTCGATCGTATCCAACACAGTGTCAGGGTCGTAGCTCTCTAGCAGGATAAACGGCGCACCGACCGCGATGCAGGTCAGAAAAAGCATTAACCCGCTGGCGTGGACCATGGGCAGTGGCTGCACCACCGTGTCGTCATCCGAATACCCCCAATGATTGACCATGAGGTCAACGGCCTCGGACAACGTCGCCGGCGTATGAATGACAAATTTTGGTTGGCCAGTTGTTCCTGACGTGTTGAGCAATACGGCGGGTTGATGCAAGTCCGGGGAAACGGATACTGCCTCGCCGGTCACGCCGGAGAATAACGTCTTCCACGGCTGGCAGCCGCAGCTTTCGGCGGTTTCGCCGACGATAACGCGCTTGTCCGATGCAAGGATAGAAGTCTCCATTGGGGCAACGTTTTCGTAAAGGCCCGCTTCGCCGATGTAGAGCGTCGGCTTCAATCGCTGCAAAAGGGGCGCGAGCTCCGCGGGTTTGAATGCGGTTCGCAACGGTGCGGCTATCGCGCCTATCTGGAAGCAAGCGTAGTAGGCCACGATCATCTCTGGCCTGTTCATCATGTGCAAAGCGACGCGATCGCCTGGCTTCACGCCGCGCTTTATGAATCCACATGCGAGATGTTCGGCCACGGTCGCAAGTCGTTGGTACGTCCATGTTTCTCCGCGGAAAATGAACGCAGTTTCCTTTGATTTGGTCCGCGCCTGGTATGTCAAAGCGTCGATCGGCGTCATTTTCATCGGCTGGTTTCTCGCGGTTAAGCCACATCCGGGTTAGCTCGACGTAAAACGAGTGCCGTGAAGCGATTGCTCAACTCCATAGGCGCAGGGTGCCAAGGCAGGTCGATCTTCTGACGTGATCTTCGGCGATAGCCGCCGAACTCAATCCGTAACGGCGAGCATAGATGTCATGCGGCCGGGCGTCGTGAGCCCGGCGCGAACTTCTGACCGCACCAGCGCGCACTCGTTCGGTCTAGCCCAGGCCACTGAGGAGAGGAGATCAAAATGCTCGCACGGGCGGCGGCTCCCAACCAACAGAGTTCAATCCGACGTCATTGCCGAGTTAGAGCCGCCCAAACGTCGCCTGACCGTGCAGCGGTTCAAAATGCCGTGAGATCAAATTGTTCGTGATGACATCGATCGTAATTCGGCGATTGTCGAATCCGTACCTGCAATAGGCTAAAACATCCCGAGACACCGGTTCGAACAACGATTGAACTGGACACGTTGTTACATTGGAGAAGGCGATGCGACAGTTCCGTGATTTTTCCGGCGAGCCGCGACTGCCTTATGATGCATGGAAAGATCTACTTTACTCAAACTATGGTCGCTACAATCCGGAAGGCATCGAGCCCGCTGCGTTTGTCGGTTGGTTGCGCCCGCTGAGCGCGAGCGGACTCACGGCTGTGGATCTCGGATGCAACGCCCCCCGGATCGAGCGGACACAACGAGACATCCGGCTGGATGGCGTGGAGCACTACTGCCTTCTTTTTCAAGTAGCCGGGAGTACGGCGTTTTCTCAGAACGATCAGGTCGCTCAAATCGCCGCAAACGATGTCGTGCTGATCGATACGGCCCGGCCTATGACATGCTTCGTGGATAATTGCATCGCGCGATGGTTGATACTCGATTTGCCGCGGCGGCCGCTTATCTCTCATCTTGGATTCGAACCGCTGGGGGGGACAAGTAGGTCCGGCGGAACGCGCGCCGGACGCGCGCTGCTCCACCTTGTTCAGGGCGCAGATGAAGGTGATGAAGCGTTGCTGCCGGCCAGCAACTCTTACATTCAATTGGCGTTCTACGATCTTGTTGGCGCACTGTTTGCGCCGTCGGATCAAGGTGCGCACTCTGGCCACTCGGACAAGCTGTTCGCGCGCGTCCACAGTCTCATGGTCAAGCACTTTGCCGATCCGGATTTCGGTCCCTCTGACGTTGCAGCGAAAGCAGGTATGTCGTTGCGTTCCGTCCAGAAGCTATTTGCGGACCGCGGCTCTAGCTGCAGCGAACACATTTATTCCCTGCGTTTAGATCACGCGGCGCGTTCCATACGTCGCCGCGCATTGTTGGGCAAACATCAACCGCTTAGCGAGATCGCATATGAATGCGGCTTTCGCGACTACACTCATTTCTCACGAAGATTTCGTCGCCGGTTTGGTTCTACCCCTGGCACTCACGCTGGAGAACATAATCAACGCGATTGACGCAGAGCGCTTGATCGTCATCGTAACCAGTCGTTCTCGATCGGCGACCCGTTAACGGCCGCTTTCGCTGCCTCGAGTATGTCGGCTACACGGTCGTAAATAGCGCCTGATCGCACCACGTATCTCCCACGCCATCGTGTATCGCTGGGTTCGCGTCAATCTTTTGGCGAAATAGCCTGCGCCTGCGGCTTTCGTGACCACGCATTTTGGGCGAAATCTCGCGATCGGTTTGGCTGACGACCGGGCGCACAGGCGGCACATGCTCTGCGTCACGGCTTGCGCACCCGTACGTGCGAAAGTGCGCGTCTGACACGCGACCCCAAAGCACCGGCATCCTAGAAGCGATACGCCGATCGCGGAAAAGATCGTTCCGCGACGAAAAGCTTGTGGGGACTCTGCGTGACGAATCCATTAGCATCCCGGGGCAAGGTCTCGAAATTGTCCAGCGGTTCTGGCGGCTCGAGTGCCGAGCGGTCTGATAACGGTCGCGCCCCGGAAGGAAGACTGTGTCGGAATCGACTGCCCGAAGTGTTGGGCGCGAATGCGCCGATCGCGGTAACAGAACGTCAGAATACTTCATCCTGGTCGTCGGTTGTCTCTTTCTTCCTTGAGGGTCTCGCATTGTACGCCGCTTCATACGGCGCAATGCCGCCCACGCTCCTAAAGTCTGGCTCGGAATTGCGCCCGGCCGAACCATGCGTCCCGGAACGGGAAGGCACTGCGTGCAGGCGCGACAGACGTTTTTCCCTCATTACGTCGTCAGCAGCTCCCGAACCCCTAGTGAACAAAGATCAAAGCGGTACGGAGTGGAGCCTGCGTGTGTCGGCTGTGTCGCCCGAAGACGCAAGCCGCTGCGGACATAGCGGTTCGGCTTCACTTGATGCCGATCATTCGAGCCGTCGTCCTTCGCTGATGAAGTGTTGGTTTGCGATCGCGAGCAGCCGATCGAAGAGATCATAGCAGCTGTCGATGTAACTTCAGGCGCGCACGGACGAAGCTAGAGATAGTTAATCGTCTTCCGAACAAGGAGAAGTGTACAGATGACCAAATCAGAAACGTTCGATCGCAGCCGTGGTGTTGGCGGAATATTTGTTCTGCTTACGCGCGTGATTCGTCTGTCTGCCGCCAAATGGGCGCCGCTCCCGTTGCGTCTGATCGTGGGGTACGGATTCGCAGAGCACGGATTTGCGAAGCTGCTTCGGGGGCCAGAAAACTTTACTGGTTTGTCGCATGCATTGGGCACACCCGAGCCATATTTCTTCGCGTGGCTGACGATCCTGACTGAAATTGTCGGTGGCTTCTTACTGGGAGCTCTGGTGCCGCTCGTGAGCATACCGATGGTGATCGTGCTGCTTGTTGCCATATTCACCGTTCATCTGCCAAACGGCTTCTCCTCCATCAAACTGCAATCTGTTACGAACACCGGTGCTCACTTTGGACAACCCGGATACGAGACGGATCTTCTCTACCTTGCGTGTCTTGTGGCCCTTGTCCTCGGAGGTAGCGGGCCCTTTGCCGTGGACAACTGGCTGTTCCGTTGGCTGGATTCGGTTAGTCGCGGCCCGATGCGGGCGACGTCCGAAGGTTTGAAATAGATCGCAGCGTCGGCCGGTCTCCGGGACACGAACACCGTTCGGATATCCTTGCAAAGGATTGCTGTTCCCGTATTGCGTGGAGTCAAGTCATGCGGAAATACGCTTTCGTGGGCATCCTTGCCTTAGTGTTCTTGTCGAGTCCGAGAGATAGTCGTCGGGCCATCGCGGAAGATGTCCATCGGGACTATTCCGCGCTGAAACAAGCACTGCTCGATGGCAAGGACATTCATACGTTAATTGACCTCTCGATGTGCCAGGTACACGGGACAGACAAATCCGGGCCGCCAGTGAGGGGTGTTAGTCATTTCGAAGGCTATATGATCCAAGCGGACGGAACGATTGCGTTCGCGAGGACCCATTTCGCTGTGAGACCCGACAAGACGCCGGTAAACGAGTTCCTGTCATACAGGTTGAGTGCAAGCGGGAAGGTCGAGCACCATACGATTGTTCTCAACGCTGGACGTTTGCCGTTCTTCATGAGGCAGAGTTCGACTGCGAGATTGGCAAGGGCGTAGCGTTCCATTGGTGACGATGGTGCCCGAATTTCTCGACCGCTTCCGTCACCTGACGATGGCTCGCAACAAAACTCGCAAGATTGTTCAAAGAGGTCCCTGCAGACCTCGAGGGCAAGATATTTTCGGAGGTGACCTATGCGACAATCCAAGATCAGTGGCGTTCTTGTCCAGTTCGAGGGCGAGCTGGACACGCGAACACCGCCGCTGTTGTTTGTGCACGGCGGCGCTCAGGGAAGCTGGACCTGGGGCAAGATGATGCCATGGTTTGCGGCACGCGGCTGGGCCTGCGCGGCGATGAACTGGTACGGCCATCACGGCTCGGATCCACTGCCGGAGCCGGAACGCGTCACTCGATCGATCACCGATGTTACGAGGGAGATCGGAATAGTGGCAGCCCATCTCGGCCGGGCGCCCGTGCTCGTCGGGCACAGCATGGGTGGTCTGGCCTCCCTTGCTTACGCTGCCGGCGCCGATCTCGCGGCGCTTGTGCTACTGGCACCGGTGGTTCCCGCCGGCTTCGCAAAGGCCCCCGTCGAACTTCCGGTCGATCTAACCGTCATGTGGAATCCTCCTCCGCTGCCGATCGCGCGACAGCTATTCTTTTCCGGAGTTTCCGACGAGGAAGCCGATCGTTATCATCATTTGATGTGCCCGGAATCGCCCGTTGCGGTATGGGAGGCGACCCGCTGGACGGCGGTCGTGGACACAAGCACGGTGCGGACACCCTGTTATCTGATGGCTGCTGAAAACGATCCCCTGGTTCCGGCAGGTTACGTTCGGGGCCTCGCCGCGGCTCTCGCGGCGCCCTGCGTCACCCTGCCGGGCCAAGGCCACGGCATTCCGTTGGACCGGGGCTGGGACGAAGCAGCAGCAGAAATCGATGGGTGGCTTCGCAACCGGTTTGTAAACCACGAGTAGCCGTGAGGGCGCCCAGCCGCCTTGGCTACGTCGATTGAGCGAGATCACTTCGCAGACGGATTAAACGGGCGCGCGATGGCTGGGTCCTTCCAGCTCGGCGAATATGACATCTGAACAAAAGCTTCACGGAAATCAGCCATGAACTGCACTACTTCGCCAGCCCTCAGTTTTGGCATTTTTGATCATCTGGATCACGCTGGCGGAAGCCTTCGCCAGCAGTACAGCGACCGGCTGGCGATCGCTGAGGCATGCGACGAGGCTGGCTTTCGTGGCTACCATCTCGCAGAGCATCACGGCACGCCACATGGTCTTGCGGCTTCACCCAACCTGTTCCTCTCTGCCGTAGCGCAACGGACCAGAAAACTGAGGCTCGGGCCGTTGGTGATGTTGCTAAATCTGTATCACCCGCTGCGCGCTTTCGAAGAGATATGCATGCTGGATCAGCTGAGCGGCGGTAGGCTCGATCTCGGTATCGGCCGCGGCGCAGTCCCGCTTGAACTTTCATTTTTCGGTATTTCGGCTGCGGATGCGGAAGACCGCTACCGCGAGATAGCCGAGATTGTCCTCAAGTCCATGGAAGCGGACACCCTTACGTACAGCGGTCGCCATTTCAGCATTTCCGATGTACCGATCACGCTCTCTCCCGTCCAAAAGCCCCATCCGCCGCTGTGGTATGGGACGACAAAGCCTGAGACCGCCCAATGGGCTGCGGAACACTCGATCAATATCGCTAGTGTCGGAAACACCGGCGCCATTCGAGCGATCACGGACACGTATCGCGCGCATTGGAAGAAGACGCAACCAGCGCAATCCATGCCACTGCTTGGCATGGTTCGCAATATGGTGATCGCCAGGTCCGATGCTGAGGCGCACGCTCTGGCCGCTCCGGCCTATGCGCGTTGGTTCAAGACGTTCACTTACCTGTCGCGCACCCGTAATTTGCTACGCCCGCCAAATGTACCGGCCTCGTTCGAGCAAGCGTTGGACGAAGGCTTCTGCCTGGCTGGATCAGCTTCCACGGTACGAGACGCGATCGAGAGACAGGTCGTCGAGGCGAACGTGACATACCTCATGTGTCAGGTCGCATTCGGCGATCTTCCGCTCGCTGCATCGCTCCAAACGATTTCGATCATGCGGTCGACCATCATTGCAGATCTCACGCGGCAAATGGGTCAGGCAGCGCCTTCTGAAACGGCTTCGTAGCCAGTCGATTGTTATTCGCTTTGACCGCGGTGGCGAAACTACCCGGCAATCAGAAAAATGGAGGCCGCAATGGCCGTGCTTAGAGTGCTTGTCGCCACGGCAAGCGCGTTGGGAGCAGTGATGATGTCACAGGACGCCGCCATCGCGACGAGTAGCGAGGCTCGAAGCGGTGCAGCGGCGCCTTGATGCAAATCCACAAGCCATGCGCCAGCGTCGCGAGACGGTCGAGCATCCGTTCGGCACGATGAAGGCCCGCATGGGAGCGACGCACTTCCTTACCAAAACGCTTCCGGAAGTAGCCGCCGAAATGGCACTATCGGTCCTAGCCTACAACCTGACACGGGTTATGAACATTGCCGGCGTCAAGCCACTCATCGCTGCGATCGCAGCCTGAGACCGAACGGGTCGTGGCTTCTCACCGACCTCCCTGGGAAGGGCGTTTTTACACGGCCAAGACCCGTTGCTGACATGAGCGACCATCTACGAGAGGGCCGCTTTCAAAATCATTCCGCTTTAAATCGGTTGGGCATTGATGCGATCAAACCGCGCTTTCTGCTCGTCGCTCAGCGAGCCATAGAATTTCGTCAAAGCGGCCTGCGTTATTTCCAGCGCCTTCGATCATCGCAGCGAGGCGATCCTCCATGGCGGCGAGGCGGCTGGTCGGCGTCAAGGTCTCGGCGGGCCGACAGTTCGCCCGCAGGATCTCGGCCGACTTCCTGGTTGCCTCGTCAAGCTCCTTCAGAGGGGCATCCTGATCGGGGCTTAGGCCCAGCGTTTGTTCGATCCGATCCACCGCCAGACCGCTTCCGGCACCCTGCGCCTTGCACAGCCGGTCGAGATCCGAGGGCTGCGCGCGGACCGCCTGCTCGCTTTGGTCCATCGCATTGAATCGCGCGCGCTGCTGGTCGTTCAGAGACGGATAGAGATTTTCGAGACCAGGCCGCACGGCCCGCACCGCTTCCAGCATGGCATCCACGCGTGAGCGCATTGCAGCGAGCCGACCAGGCGCCGTGCTCGGCAGTTCGGTCGGACACGCCGCCTTCAAAATGTTGACGGCCTCGAGGGAGGCGTCTTTCAGTTCTTCCAGCAGGGCCTGTTGTGCCTGGTCCGGCTCGACCTGCTGCGCGATCTTCTGAATCGAGAAGTCCGTCACGTCCTCGGCCTGACCGGAACAAATCCGCCACTCCCCGGCATAGACGCCTAGCGATGCCGCAGCCCCGGCGTAGCCGTAGGCATATCCCTGAGCGTAGTATTGGGGGGCGTAATCACCGTAGATGCCACTATAGAAGTTGTCGAAGGCATAAGGCCAGAAGGTGTCATAGGCATGAGGCGTGAACGTATAACCGAGGAAATCATCATAGGCATACGGCCAGAACACCGGACCGAGGAACCCCAGGACAAACAGGACGCGTTGATGGCGCTCACGCACCAGCCCTGATTGCACGAAGTGGCCGCGGAACGTCGATCCCGCAGAGCTCGCCGCCAGTCTGCCCAAGGACTGACGACTCGCGAACACCGGATTTCGGATGACAGTCGCGCTTCGGCTTTGCTCGAGACGGGCTTGGTCTAGCGCCAAAGTACCTCGGCCCGGACCAGCGAGTCGGGTCTCGCCTGATGGAGTCTCGGCAAACCGCGGCCCAGCCATACTCGGCGCACGCAACGCCGGCGCCGCGATACGAGGCGCCGCGATCTGTGGTGCGACATGAGGCGCAGCCATCGGCGCACGCAGTGGGGGCGCAGCCATGCGGGGCATGGCCGCCGCGCGACCCGGCATCCCGCGCTGAGCCATAGCGTCGGTTGTGAGAGCACAAACCAGGAAGAAAAGCGCGGACACGACTCCGCGGTGCACATACCGCGACACAGCCGAATCTCCGATCGTCCTGGGCCAAAAACGCTTCGCGGCCGGCTTTGTTCCTCCGTTCCTGATCTAGGTGATCGGCCTGCCATTCATCGCGATGGCGCCGGAGGTTTTCGGCGGTTACAATCTGGTCGCCTACCGTCTGACCGTCGTGCCCGACAAATATACTGAATCATGGTTGGATCAACGGCCCGTCAGGTTCTGACGGGGACATGCCGGGCCGCCTCAGTGGGCGGCCTCTTTCGTTTGGAATGTCGCCTATTGGCCGATACTGTTGCAAAAGTCTTTTTGGGGTGAGGAGCGAAAATTTCTAGAGCCGCCGATGCGCTTTAGGCGCGGCGACGTGAGGGACCATATCGGTTCATCCAAAATCGACCACTGACCTTCCTAGTGGCGCTGAATAGCGACGCAGCGGGACAGAGGTCCAGAAATCAACTTTCGCGAGATTTTTGGGGCTGATCGATTTTCGACTTTTGCAACAGTATCGGTCCTTAGCGGACTAGCGAACCATCAGCCATGGTGTCTGCTTACGGTGGTGAAGCGGACCAACGGCAGAGCGCTCATCGACTTCTGCCTATGACCGATGCTGTCGAAAAAGGGCTTGA
>Ga0210389_10003514_pt1 | contig 12235 bp, 6 predicted proteins | sample IncBWH28OmetaG_FD_160127 | JGI IMG/M metagenome (GOLD analysis project Ga0210389, IMG submission 160127) | Forest soil microbial communities from Barre Woods Harvard Forest LTER site, Petersham, Massachusetts, United States - Inc-BW-H-28-O ... | reverse complement strand
GCGGCCGCGACCCTGCAGCCCTGCGCTCGCGGCCGTTCAGCGCTTCGCAAAGCGTACAGAGCAAAGTAAATCGGACTCTTAGCGGAGTGGCGGCGGGCCGGGTAGCTCGGCCAGCAGTCCTAGTTGCGAGGCTTCGCGGTCGAGCTCCGCAGAGTCGATGGCCGCTTGGTCGGCGGTGGCGGCGAATACGTAGCAGCCGGCGGGATCTAGGCGGAGGCCTACTGTCTGGCCGCGCTCGGACCGGGTCGGCGCGAAGATTCCGGTCAGGCGCCCGTAACCGGGGATGTCGATGGCGTGCTCGTACCCGCGCCCGCGGAACGCCACGTCGGCGACCGTCCCGGCGAGGTGGTGCTCGTCGTCATGCGTGCCGCACAGGGCGAGCGCCGTGGGCCTCATCAGCAAGGCAGCATCGCCAGCGGGCACGTGACCGCCCGACATCCGCGCCCGGCAGGTCCGTAGCAGCGGCCCTGATGGCTCGAGCTCGACGGTGCCGTCGTCGGCGGGACGCCCGCTCACCCGGACCTGAAGCTCCCCGGATAGGCCGGTGAACCTGGCCACGAACGGCGTGGCCGGCTCGGTGTAGATCTGCTCCGGCCTGCCGAACTGCACGAGGCTGCCGTGCTGGAGCAGGCCGATCTGGTCGGCGAGCGCGAACGCCTCGGCCTGGTCGTGGGTGATATAGACGGCCGTTGCGCCAGACTCCCTGACCAGCGAGGAGATCTCCACCCGCATCCGCTCGCGCAGGTCGGCGTCGAGGTTGGACAGCGGCTCGTCGCACAAGATGAGGCCGGTGCCGCCGACGAGTGCCCTGGCCAGTGCGACGCGCTGCTGCTCGCCGCCGGACAGCTCGTTGGGGTAGCGATCGACGAGCGCACCGAGGCCGACGCGCGTCAGCATTTCCAGCGTCCGGGCCTGCGCCTCCGCCTTGCCCAGGTGCAGCCGCCGCAGCGCGAAAGCGACGTTTTCCCTGACCCGCAGATGCGGCCAGAGGGCGTAGTCCTGGAACACCATCGACAGATTGCGCCGGTCCGGCGGCACGTGCACCCGGTCGCTGGCGACCGGGGTGCCGCCGATGCTGATCTGCCCCGAGGTAACCCGCTCGATCCCGGCCAGGCAGCGCAGGAGCGTGGTCTTGCCCGAGCCGGACGGGCCGAGCAGCACGACGAATGTTCCAGGCTCGACCGCCAGGCTCACCTCGCGCAAGGCGAGACTGCCGCTGACGTACTCCTTGCTGACGTTCGCTACCGCGATGCTCTCAGCCACGGCTCGCACTTCCGATCCGGCGCCAGCCGGCCGGCGCTAGCAGGCGGTAGCCGCCGAGTACCAGGCCGACGGCCGCGAACGCGATGGCGACTGCGAGCACTGACTGGGCCATGCCCTCTCCAAAGTGGTAGTTACTGAGGTTGTCCTGGATGGCCACGGAGGCCGGGGGATTGCTGGGGGCGTAGAGGAGCTGCGATAGCGGCAGCTCAAGGAATACGCCGCAGAACGTGAGCAGCCAGGCCATGGTCAGCGGCCTGGAGACGATCGGCAGCACGCCGCGCGCCCACGCCATCATCTCGCCCGCGCCGTGTGTCCTGGCCGCGTCTCGGAGCGACGGCTGCAGCTGGGATACCGCTCCGACCAGAACCCTGGCATTGGTCGGCAGGCTCGACGCCGTGTACGCGATGACCAGCAACGTGGCCGTCTGGTACAGGTTGATGCCGAGCCTGGACCACAGGGGCAGGTTGAACGCGAAGATGTACCCGGCGCCGAATACCACGCTCGGCAGCGCCACCGCGGCGAGCAGCATGAAGTCGAGCACTCTGGACGACTTCTGCCGGCGCTGGGCGAGGAGCCACGCGGCAATGAAGCCGCCAACCACCGTGACCGATGCCGAGACCACGCCGTAGCCGATCGAGCGCTCCAGCGGGCCGAGCTGGTCGGCCTGGCGGAACAGCGCCTGGTAGTTCGCCCACGTGATGGAGAACGAGCCGCCGTAGTCCCCGAGCAGCGACGCGCTCACCGCGCCGAAGCCAGGCACCCCCAGGGCCACGACGTAGAACAGTGCCAGCCCGCCGACGGCCGTGGCTTTGCCGCGGCCGCTCAGTTTCCGGCGCACCGCCTGCCGGGTGCGTCCGGAGAGCATCTGGTACGAGCGACCGCGCAGGGCCCGTGCCTGCAGCGCCAGCGGGATGGCCACGGCCGCCACCAGGAGCACGCCCATGGCCGAGGCGGCCGGGAAGCTCGGCGGGAAGTTGTTGATGGCCGCATACAGCTGGTACGTGGCGAGCGAGAAGTTCGAGTTGTAGGCCAGCGTGGCGGCCACGCCGAAGTCACTGATCGACTCGGCGAAGTTAATCGCCAGCGCGGACCAGATGGCCGGCGCGAGCATCGGCCAGATCAGCCGCAACGTCGCGGCGCGGCCGGCTCCGTGGACCCGGGCTGCGTCCTCGAATTCCTGGCCGAGGCCGGCTAGCCCGGCGGTCACGGCCAGGTAGGTGAACGGCACCGAGCGGAGCCCGAGCAGCATGACGACGCCGAACGGTCCCATGATCAGGTGCGTGACCCAGGGCCAGTCCAGGCCGAGCCGGTACATGACCCCATCGGGCTGCACGATCCGCTCCCAGCCGAGCGCCGGCAGCCAGGACGGCAGCAGCAGGACGAGCCACATGCTGCCGGCAACGAAGCGATGACCGGGCAGCGTCGTCCGGTTGGCCAGCCAGGCGATGGGGAAGCCGACTGCCAGCCCGAGCGCCGCCGCGGCGCCGCTGACCCACAGCGAGTTGGTGATCGCGACCGCGGTCGTGCCGGTAAAGGCCTGCCGCAAGTAAGTGAGCGTGAACCACTGCGGTCCCTGACCGGCTGCCTGCTGGTCGAAGAGGTGCGGCGAGATCGTGAGCACCAGGGAACTGGCGCAGGGAACGAGAATGAACAGGATCAGCAGGATCCAGAAGATGGGCTTGCCCGCCATGGCACCAATCCGGCTAGGGGCCAGGCGGGTGGTCCAGGTGGCGAGCGCAGTCCGCCGACGGCCCGGCCCGGCTGCTGCCGGGCCGGGCGCGCTGGCGTCTTCGGTCGTGATGGTCACGAGCAGGGCTCCAGGGCCGGGCGCCGCGGGCCTGCTGCTTGGCTAATCGCTCTCACTTGACGATGTTGGCGTCGAACCAGGTGTTGATGGTCCCCTCTTGCGGACCCCAGGTGTACGGGTTGATGGTCTGCGTCTTGACCGACGCCAGCGACGGCAGCTCGGGCAGCGGGTTCACGCCGGTGATCACGGGGTAGTACAGCGAGTCGCCATAGGGGTCACCGGTCTGCATGACCTTCTGGCCGGCCGGCGAGAGCACGAAGTCGATGAACTGCTCGGCCTCTTTCTGCTCCTGAGCCGGAGCCTTGGCGTCGACGCCGATCGCACTCGGCAGGATCGTCACCGGGTTGAGGTACTTGACGGCCAACTTCGGGTCGCTACCGGGACCAAATGAGGCGCCGATGCCAGCCGAGCTCTGCACCAGGGCGAGTTTGATCTGGCCACTGGTCAGTGCCTGCAGGGTCGGGCCGTTGGTCGGATGGATGATGAGCCCGTTGGCCTTCAGCTGGGAGTAGTAAGTCTCGCCCTTGCTGACACCGCCGAGGTAGTTCATCATGCCGGCGATGAACGGGAACGTCGGGCCCGACTGCGCCGGGTCGTTCATGCCGACGTCGCCCTTCCACTGCGACGACAGCAGCTCCTGCCAGGTCGACGGCGGGTTTGTCACCTTTGTCTTGTCGTAGACCAGCGCCGCAACGAGCGTGACGCCGGTCGGCGTGTAGCTCTTGTCACTCGGCAGCGACTGTGTGCCCAGGCTGTCCCAGGACACCTTGGGCTCGAAGCCCTTCAGCAGCAGGCCCTGCGTGTCCAGCCCGGCGAACGCGGTCGCGCCGTCAACCCAGAGCAGGCCCCAGTTGGGGTTGTTCTTCGAGGCCTCGATCTGGGTGAGCAGCGGGCCGGTCGAGTTGTCGTCGAGCTTGACCTGGATGCCGGTCGCCTTCTGGAACGCCGTCACCATCGCGTGGTCGTAACCCTGCGCGGAGTAGACGACGAGCGGCACCTTGGCCGAGCTGGCGGTTTTGGCTGAGGTGCTGCCGGACGAGGAGCAGCCTGCGACGGCGACGACCCCGAGGGCGAGGGCGCTGGCGAGAACGCGAGTTTTAGTACGAGTCGTGATGGGAGTCATGGCCGCGAGTCTGCGGCAGGCTGCCAACCAGCAATCGACAGCGAGATGACCGGCAGGGAAACTGGGATTCAAGATCTGGCAATAACCACCGTGAGACTGTCATCGTGACGGTCGTTAGACGGTGCAGCTACGGCCGTTAGACGCTGCAGCTAGAGCTCGAGCGCTGTCAGGCGACCGGGCTCGGCGGACGGCTAAGCGGCTTGCCTGGCGCCGCGACGGGAATGCGCAGCGCGCCTTTCTTGGTCATGACCTGGACCGAAAGCGCGCCTGGCGTCACGGCGGCCAGAGCCAATTTGAGCGCGGGTGCGGTCCGGTCGCAGATCTTGATGCGGTACCGCGGCGGATCCTTCCTCGCCATCGTCAGGGCCGGCCTGCCGCGGCCGAACGAGAACGGCATCACGAGCGCGCCGAGCCATAGCAGGACCTGCCTGCCGACGCCGGGCCGGTGCGAGATCCTGGCCGCGGGGCCGAGCGTGATCTCCAGCAGCACTCCGTACCGGCGCGGCACCATCCGCAGCTGCGCGACGTCCGACCAGGTCAGATGCACCTGGCGTAGCTTCGGCCGGGAGCGGGTCGTGCGCACGCCGAGCCAGATGCCGTGGCTATCGGCGCGGAACGCACGATGCCGCACGGTGACAAGCACGCACAGCAGAATGCACGCGGCGATCAGCAGGCCGCCGACCTCGGTCACGCCAAGCCACAGCGGCATCTGCCCGGTGCTGCTGGCGTCGGTGCCGACGAGCACCGCGGCGCCGCCCAGAATCGCGAACCAGGCCGGGATGAGCCAGATGTAACCGCGTGGGTACCTACTGGCCGGCCCCCGGACCAGGCACGTGACGGTGTCATCCACTGCCGCCTCCCCGCATGATCCCTCACCAGGATCTTCGATCTTCCGGCGTACGACGGCAAGTAGCAGATTTCGTCATCTGAACGTTGCCATCGCAGGCGGACGGACCAGGCGCTGCCCGCGCGGCGCCTGGGGGAGTCCCGGGCGGCCCGCGGCTCGTGTCCTAACCTTGGGGGCAGCCAGCGCGGGCCGAGCACTAAAGGAACTAAAGCATGCAGATCGCCGAGATCACTCGTCACGAGACCAGCCGCCGGGCCGAGTTGCTGATGGTGCACTCGTATTCCGTGGAGCTGGACCTGACCTGCGGCGACAAGATATTCAGGTCGACCTCTGTGATCGACTTCGACTGTGGCGAGCCGGGCGCGGGCAGCTACGCCGACCTGGTGGCGGAGGAAGTGCACGAGATCACCCTCAACGGCCGGGCCATCGACCCGGCTCAGACGTGGGCCGAGGGGAGGATCGCGCTGACCGAGCTGGCTGCCCGCAACGAACTGCGGGTGGTTGCCGACTGCGCATACACCGCCGACTCCAAGGGCATGCACCGCGCCACGGACTCGGCCGACGGCCGGGTCTACTGCTACAGCAATTTCGAGCCGGCCGACGCGCGCCGGGTCTACGCCAATTTCGAGCAGCCCGACCTGAAGGCCGCTTTCACGTTCCACGTCACCGCGCCCGCGCACTGGACCGTGGTGTCCAACCAGCCTGCTCCTGAGCCGCAGGACGCAGGCGACGGCGCGGCGGTCTGGCACTTCCCGCCGACGCCACGGATCTCGACCTACCTGACCGTGGTCCTGGCAGGCGAGTACCACGTCGAGACCGACACGCACACCACTGCGGGCGGCCAGGTCATCCCGCTCGCGATCGCGTGCCGGCAGTCGCTAGCCGACCACCTCGAAGCTGCCGACATGTTCACCGTGACCAAGCAGGGCCTGGACTATTTCACCCAGCTGTTCGACAGCGAGTACCCGTTCGCGAAGTACGACCAGGCTTTCGTGCCGGAGTTCAGCGCCGGCGCGATGGAGAACCCGGGCTGCGTGACGTTCTCCGAGCGGCTGCTCTTCCGGTCCAAGGTGACCGACATGATGTACGAGCTGCGGGCCATGGTGATCTTGCACGAGATGGCGCACATGTGGTTCGGGGACCTGGTGACCATGAAGTGGTGGGACGACCTATGGCTCAACGAGTCGTTCGCCGACTACAGCGCCGCGCTGGCCAGCACCGAGGGCACCCGGTTCACCGACGCCTGGACGACGTTCTCTGGCTCGCGCAAAACCTGGGGTTACATGCAGGACCAGCTCCCCACCACGCATCCGATCGCGGCCGACGTCCCTACGCTGAGCGAGGCGATCGCGAACTTCGACGGGATCAGCTACGCCAAGGGCGCCTCCGTGCTCAAGCAGCTGGTGGCCTATCTGGGCCGAGACAATTTCTTCGCCGGCATCCGGGCCTACTTCACTGAGTACGGCCACGGCAACGCTACGCTCGCCAGCCTGCTCGCGGCGCTCGAGCAGAGTTCAGGCGTGAGCCTGGGTGACTGGTCGAAGGCGTGGCTCCAGACCGCCGGACCGAACACGCTGCGCAGCCAGTTCGCTGTCGGCGCGGGCGGCAGGTTCACTGCCTTCGCCGTACTCCAGGAAGCGGCACCCGAGCACCCGACGCTGCGGCCCCATCACATCGCTGTGGGCCTGTACAACATCGCCGCCGACGGTGCCCTCGCGCGCACGCAGCAGGTCGAGGTCGACATCAGCGGTGCCCGGACCGAGGTCCCCGCCCTGGTCGGCCTCGCGCAGCCAGACCTGATCCTGCTCAACGACGATGACCTCGGCTATGCCATCGTCAGGTTCGACGACCGGTCGCTGGCCACGCTGACGGAGTCGATCGGTGACTTCAGCGACTCGCTCGCCCGCACTGTCAGCTGGAGCGCGGTGCTGGACATGGTGCAGCGAGCCGAGTTGTCGGTCCCCGCGTTCATCGCGATCCTGGCTCGCGGAATGAGCAAGGAGCCGGCCGTCTCGGTGCTCCAGATCTTGCACATAACGGCAGCCCGCCTGATGGCGGTCAACGCCGACCCGAGCTGGCTGCCGGCTGGCAAGGAGCAGCTCGCCACGGTCGCGCTGGAGCTGCTGCGGGCCGCCGACCCGGGCAGCGATCATCAGCTCGCCTGGATCCAGCTGCTGGGCTGGACGGCCGTCACGCCTGCGCAGCTGGATTTCCTGGCCGGACTTTTGGACGGGAACGTGGTTGTTCCTGGGCTAGCGGTCGATACCGAGTTGCGGTGGGCTCTGCTACGCCGGCTGGCCAGCATGGGCCGGGCGGGTGACGCGGCCATCGACGCCGAGCTCGAACGCGACCCTACCGACGCCGGCCGTCGGCACGCGGCTGCTAGCCGGGCGTCGATCCCGGACGCCGCACACAAGGACGCGGCCTGGCAGCTCATGACGCAGTCGCAGGAGCTTGGCCATGAAGGCGCGGCCGCGGTCGCGGCCGGCTTTGGCCAGCCCGAGCACGCCGAGCTGCTCGCGCCGTACGTGGACCTGTACTTCGCCGCGCTGCCCGAGATCTGGGCGACCCGCGGCGACCACCTCAAGCGACTGCTGGGCGACGGCCTGTTCCCCTCCTGGGCGGCGTCGCCTGAGCTGCTGCAGCGGGTGGACGACTTCCTCGGCGCGCAAGACCGCGACCCGTCGATGGTGCGCGTGCTCGTCGAGCGCCGCGACGTGGTGGTCCGGGCGCTGCAGTCCCGCGCACTGGCTGTTAGCTAGCACTGGCTGTCAGCTAGCACTGGCTGTCAGCTAGCACTGCCAGTCAGCTAGCACCCGCGCACGAACCTGGCCCATTCGCGTTGTGCGCCGCAATCCCTGCGTTACGTTATAACTCGACATCAACGGCCATGAATGGGGCAGTCGCGTGCACGGTGCGGAGATCACGAGGGCTGAGACCAGCGAGCGGGCCCGCCTCTTGCGGATCGGCTCGTACGAGGTCGAGCTCGACCTGACACGGGGCGGCGAGGTCTTCGGCTCGACGTGCCGCATCACATTCGAGTGCACCGAGCCCGGCGCGGCGAGCTACGCCGACCTGATCGCGCAGACCGTGCACGAGATCACGCTGAACGGCACGCCGGTCGACCCGGCGACCGCGTACGCGGATGGCCGGATCGCGCTGACGGGGCTGGCCAGTAATAATGAGCTGCGGGTTGTCGCGGACTGTGCGTACGGGACCGGCGGATTCGGCCTCCAGCGGTCAGTCGACTCGGCCGATGACAGGGTGTATACGTTTACGCAGTTCGAGGCGGCGCACGCCCGGCGGGTATTCGCGAACTTCGAGCAGCCCGATCTGAAAGCCACCTTCACCTTCCACGTCACGGCGCCGGCGCACTGGACCGTCCTGTCCAACCAGCCGGCGCTCGAGCCGCGGCCCGCTGGCGAGGGTGACGGCTCAGGCAGTGCTGGCTCAGGCAGTGCTGGTTCAGGCAGTGCTGGTTCAGGTGGGGCCGCGGTGTGGAGCTTCCCGGCCACGCCGCGAATCTCGACCTACCTCACCGCGATCGCCGCGGGCGAGTATTACGTGGTCCGCGACTCGCACACCACACCGGGCGGCCAGGTAATTCCGCTCGCGGCGGCCTGCCGGCAGTCCATGGTCCCGTTCCTCGACGAGGCCGACATCCTGCTCGTGACCAAGCAAGGCCTGGATTACTTCACGGGCCTGTTCGGCCGCGAGTATCCGTTCGACAAGTACGACCAGGTCTTCGTTCCTGACAATGCGGGAGCGATGGAAAACGTCGGGTGCGTCATCCTCACCGAGTCGCTGCTCTTCCGCTCCAAGGTGACCGACACCATGTACGAAGAGCGGGCCGTGATCATCCTGCACGAGATGGCGCACCAGTGGTTCGGCGACCTGGTCACCATGAAGTGGTGGGAAGACCTGTGGTTGAACGAGTCGTTCGCCGAGTACGCCGGATACCTGGCGGCGGCCGAGGCGACCCGGTTCACGCAGGCGTGGACAGGGTTCTGCGGCGGGCGGAAGATCTGGGGCTACGGTCAGGACCAGCTGCCATCCACGCACCCGATCGCGGCGCATGTGCCGACGCTGAGCCAGGCGGAGGCCAACTTCGACGGCATCAGCTACGCCAAGGGCGCGTCCGTGCTCAAGCAACTGGTCGCCTACACCGGGCGGGACGCCTTCTTCGCCGGGATCCGCTCCTACTTCGCCGAGCACGGCTGGGGCAACGCGACGCTCGCCGACCTGCTCCGCGCGCTGGAGGCTAGCTCAGGCCGCAGCCTGGCTGACTGGTCGGCGGCCTGGCTGGAAACGGCCGGGCCGAACACACTGCGCAGCGAGTTCACGACAGGACCGGACGGCTTGCTTGAGTCGTTCGCCGTGCTCCAGGAGGCCCCTGCGGAGCATCCGACGCTGCGGCCGCACCACCTCGCGATCGGCTTGTACAGCCTGGTCGACGGGGCGCTCGTCCGGACACATCAGGTAGCTGCCGACCTCGCCGGGCCGCGGACCGCAATGCCGTCGCTTGCCGGGATCGCGCAGCCCGACCTGATCCTGCTCAACGACGACGACCTCGACTACGCCGTCATCCGGTTCGATGAGCGCTCGCTGGCGACGCTGACACAGCACATCGGCCGCTTCCGCGACGGGCTCGCGCGCACCCTGTGCTGGAGCGCGGTCGTCGACATGGCCAGCCAGGCCGAGCTGTCGGTACCGGCCTTCGTCAAGATCGTCGCGGCCGGGATGGGCAGCGAGTCGTCGGTAGCGGTGCTGCAGCTGCTGCACGCTGAGACGTTGCGGCTGCTGGCGACCACCGCGGACCCGGATTGGGTCCGCAGCGGCAAGGAACTCCTGGCCGCCGAGGCGATCGCGCTGCTCGGGGCGGCCGAGTCCGGCAGCGACCACCAGCTCGCGTGGGCCCAGCTCCTGGCCGCGACCGCCGTAACGCGCGAGCAGCTTGACCTGGTCGCCGGGTTGCTGGACGGCAGCTCGGAGATCGTCGGCCTGGCAGTGGATACCGAGCTGCGCTGGTCGCTGCTGCGCAGGCTGGCCGCTACCGGGCAGGCCGGCGACGCGGAGATCGATGCCGAGCTGGCGCGCGACAACACAGACGCCGGGCGGCGCAACGCGGCCGCGGCGAGGGCCGGGATTCCGGACGCCGAGCACAAGGCGGCGGCCTGGCATCAGGTCGCGGAGTCCACCGAGCTCGGGCTGGAGGAATCCGTCGCCGTCGCGCGAGCCTTCAGCGCGCCCGAACACGCGGCGCTGCTTGCGCCGTACGTGGCGAAATACTTCGAGCAGCTGCCAGCTATCTGGGCGGCGTATCCTGATCTGCTCCGCGTCTTCCTCGGCCGCACGTTGTTCCCGTATTCGGCGGCCTCGCCCGAGCTCCTGGCTCAGGCCGAGGCGTTCCTGGCGGCGCCGGGCCTAGATCCGTCGCTCAGCCGAGCGGTCGTCGAGGGTCGCGACATCGTCGAGAAGGCGCTGCGGTCGCGCGCGCTGCCCGGTTAGCTCGTCGACCCGAAGGCGGATTCTTCAGTGCAGATCGCGGAGATCACCCGAGCCGAGACGAGCGAGCGGGCCCGGCTGCTGGCCGTCGACACCTACGCCGTGACGCTGGACCTGACTCGCGGCAGCGAAATATTCGGGTCGACGTCGGTCATCAGGTTCGGCTGCGCGGAGCCGGGCGCCGCCACCTACGTGGATCTCGTGGCCGAGTCCGTGCGTGAGATCACGCTCAACGGGAGTCCGCTCGATCCGGCGACGGTGTGGGCGGACGGGCGGATCGCGCTGCCGGGCCTGGCCGGGCAGAACGAGCTGACCGTCGTCGCCGATTGCCGCTATTCCCGCGACGGCACCGGGCTGCACCGCGCGGTCGACCCGGCTGATCAGAAGGTCTACACCTATACGAAGTTCGAGCCGGCGTACGCCCGCACGGTCTACGCGAACTTCGAGCAGCCTGACCTTAAAGCCAGCTTCAGCATCTCGGTCGTCGTTCCCGCCCACTGGAGCGTGCTCTCCAATGAACCACTGGGCGGGCAGGCGCCAGCTGGCGACGGGTCGGTCGTCTGGCGGTTCTCGCCCACGCCGCGCTTGTCGACCTACCTGTTCGCGGTCGCGGCTGGCGAGTACGAGGTTGTCCGCGCGACGCACACGACGCCAGGCGGCCAGGTGATTCCGCTGGGGCTCGCGTGCAGGGCGTCGATGGCCGAGTTTCTCGCGGCCGAGGACATCCTCGACACCACGCGCAAAGGGCTGGACTACTACACAAGTCTGTTCCAGACCGACTACCCGTTCACCAAGTACGACCAGGTTTTCGTGCCGGAGTACAGCGTCGGCGCAACGGAGAACGCAGGCTGCGTCATTTTCACCGACCAGCTGCTGTTTCGGTCCAGGGTCACCGACACGCTCTATGAGCTGCGCGCGAGCGTGATCCTGCACGAGATGGCGCACATGTGGTTCGGCGACCTGGTGACGATGAAATGGTGGGACGACCTGTGGCTGAACGAGTCGTTCGCCGAGTACTGCGCCGCGCTGGCCAGCGCTGAGGCGACGCCGTACGAGGGCGCCTGGACCACCTTCACCCTGGGCCGGAAGGCGTGGGGCTACGTGCAGGATCAGCTGCCGTCCACGCATCCGATCGCCGCCGACGTCGCCACCCTCAGTGAGGCGATCGCGAATTTTGACGGGATCAGCTACGCCAAGGGCGCATCCGTACTCCGCCAGCTTGTCGCCAGGATCGGCCGAGACAGTTTCTTTGCCGGGATCCGGGCGTACTTCGCGACGTACGGCTGGGGCAACGCGACGCTGGCCGACTGGCTGAGCACGCTGGAGGCCAGCTCGGGCATTAGCCTGACCGATTGGTCCAAGGCCTGGCTGGAGACCGCGGGCCCGAGCACGCTGCGCAGCGAGTTCGACGTCGAGCCCGGTGGCTCGTTCGCATCGTTCGCCGTCCTGCAGGAGGCGCCCGCCGGACATCCGACGCTGCGACCGCACCGTCTCGGCATCGGCCTATACAACCTGGCCGACGGGGCACTGGTGCGCACGACCCAGGTGCGGACAGACATCGCGGGCGCCCGGACTGTCATCCCTGAGCTGGCCGGCGTCGCGCGGCCGGACCTCGTCGTGCTGAACGATGACGATCTGACCTATGCGCTGGCCCGGTTCGACGACCGCTCGATAGCGACACTGACCTCGT
>Ga0210389_10003513_pt1 | contig 12236 bp, 11 predicted proteins | sample IncBWH28OmetaG_FD_160127 | JGI IMG/M metagenome (GOLD analysis project Ga0210389, IMG submission 160127) | Forest soil microbial communities from Barre Woods Harvard Forest LTER site, Petersham, Massachusetts, United States - Inc-BW-H-28-O ... | reverse complement strand
GGTCACCAGCGCCTTGGACCCCGAGCTTGTCGCCGAGGTCCTGGACGTGATACGGGAGCTGGCGGAGTCTGGCATGACCATGCTGATCGCGACCCACGAGATGAGCTTCGCCCGCGACATCGCGAGCCGGGTGGCGTTCCTGGCCGACGGCCAGATAGTGGAGGAAGCGCCGCCGGCGGAGCTCTTCGGCGCCCCTCGCGACGAGCGCACCAAGAAGTTCCTGCGCCGGGTGACCGACGCCGGCCGCTTATAAGGGCCGCCAGCCTCTAGGCAGTCTCGGCCAGGCGGCCGAACCCGCTGCGGTGGAAGATCAGCGGGCTTCCCGTTTCCGGGTGATCGACCGCGTGCAGCCTGAGCAGGACTATGAGGTGGTCGCCAGCCTCCACTTCGCGGTAGATGGTGCAGTCAAAGCGGGCCAGCCCTTCGTCGAGCGTGACCGCGCCCTGGCCGGTCGCCTTGACCGCGATGCCGTCGAAGCGGTGATCGACCGGGCCTGCCAGCTGCCGGCAGGCCTCGCCGTGATGGTCGGCGAGGACCGTCACCCCGAGATGGGCGGCACGGCGCAGGTCGGGCCAGGTCCTGGAGGTATTGGCGACGGAGAACGAGACCAGCGGCGGGGCGAGGCTGACGCCGGTGAACGAGCTCGCCGCGAGCCCGGTGAGCCGTCCGTCGACCTCTGCGGCGACGGCGACCACGCCAGTCGGGAAGACGCCGAACGCCTTGCGCAGCTCGGCTGGATCGAGGTCCTGGTTGGTGCGCAGTGGGGGCACGCTAGGCATCAGCCGGCGAGGGACGGGCCGGACGGGGCTGGAAGCGGCTGGTCAGGGTACCGGCCACGGATGGTTCCTCCTTGGCGAGCCGACGGCGAACCCCTAAATCCTATTTATCCGATCGATTTTATTCAACTATGAATGTGGCGGATGAGGATGTGGACTAGCCCTCCGAGGGCGTGAGCACGATCCGGCCGAGCACGTCGCCGGCTTCCATCTTCTGGTGCGCCAGCACGGCCTGGTCCAGGGGTAGCTGCTCGTGCACAACGGACTGCAACTCGCCGCGAACCGCTGCGGCGAACAGCCCGGCGATGGCCATGGCCCGGTCAGGTGCGGGCACAGTGTCGGTGCTGAAGGTCGCGAAGGACACCGACTTCTGGAACGCCGTGAACATCGCCATGCCGAAGTCCGGCGGCGGATAGCCGGCCATCACGCCAACGGCCACCATGCGGCCGCTCGGGTTGAGCCTGGCGAGGAACGAGGGCATGCCCGGGCCGGCGACCACGTCGATGATGACGTCGTAGCCTGCGGGGGCGACCTCACCGCCGGCGCCAGAACGGTCAAGCACGTGGGTGGCGCCGAGGTTGCGCAGCCGGTCGCCGCGCTCGGCCGACTGCGCTCTGACGCCCTGGATAACCGCAAGCTCATCCTCGACGCGGCCCGCGCCCTGTTCGCCACCGAGGGCCTGGACGTGCCGATGAGGGTGATCGCCCGGCGGGCCGGTGTCGGCCCCGCCACCTTGTACCGTCGCTTCCCCACCAAGGAGGCGCTGGTCACCGAGGCATTCAGGGAGGAGGCGCGCGCATGCCGCGCCATCGTTGACGAAGGGCTCGCCGCCCCGGACCCGTGGCACGGCTTCTGCTTGATGGTCGAGAAGATCTGCGTGCTGCACGCGCGCAACCGTGGCTTCACCGCGGCCTTCATGACGGCCTTCCCTGGCGCGGTGGATTTCGCCTCCCTCCGCGAGCATGCGCTGAGCTCGGCAGCCGACCTGGCCCGCCGTGCCAGGGAGGCCGGCTACCTGCGCCCTGACTTCGTCCTGGACGACCTGATCCTCATGCTCATGGCCAACGACGGCATCCGCGCTGCCTCGCCGGCCGTCCGGGTCGCGGCATCCCGGCGCTTCGCCGCGCTCGCGATCCAGGCATTTCGCGCCTCCCCAGGACACTCGCCGCTGCCGCCAGCGGCACGGGTGGCGCCGGCGACGCTCGTGCCCTGACGCACCGCCCGCGCCGTACGTGCGCTGGCGCCCGTACACCGCGATCACCGCGGGCACCCTCGACCGGGAGACCGCCACGAACGAAGTCAGTCGCTTGGACTCCCTCGGCATCTAGCGGGCGCGGGGTGCCCAGGCCTGCTCAGCACGCGGTGGGGCTGGGGGCGGGGGCCACGGTTCCGGGGTAGAACTCCAGGCGGATCGCGTCGCTTTCGGCCAGCAGGATCGCGGGGTTACCGTCGTAGGGGGTCCACTGGCGGGGCAGCAGCAGGTACTTGCCGCCGGATTCCAGCACCAGCACCAGGCCGTCGTAGCGGTACTGGTAGCCGGCGTCGGCATTGGCGCACCGCGTCCTGGTGATGCCCGTGAGCGGGAGGTCAAGGCTGCGCTGGCTGTAGAGCACGACAGCCGGCTGAAGGGGCAGTTCGGCCTCCAGTTGGCGGGCCCGTGCCTCGCCCACGCCGCCCGCGTAGTCGGAGGCGGCGCCGAACAGGCTGATCGCGACGAGGAAGAAGCTGATCATCCACTCCGCGGCCTCGGCCCAGCCGGAGGCGGGGCGCACCTCCTGCCCTGGCTGCCGCACGACCCGCCGCACGTGGACGGCCCCAAAGACCCGCCGGAGGTGGACGGCGTACCCAAGGACGATGACACCCGCGGCGAAGCCCACGGGTGCCAAGGCGTCGTACCCGCTACTGCCCGCCCCGATGAGCAGGGTGAGCGTTCCGCCCGCCACCGCCAGCGCGATCCCCAGGGCGCTCACGCTGCGAAGGAAGCGAGAGCGGAGCCGGGGAGAACCGGCATGCAGGGCCGGCAGCAGGGCGGCGTTGCCCCACAGCGCGAGCAGGCCGGCGATCGCGGCCACCGCAAGGGGTATGTAGAGCCCGTCCACGGCGCGCATCAGGTAATCGGCGGTGCCGAAGCCCAGGGTGGTGGAGTTCACGCCGAAGTAGCCGAACAGGTAGTAGGCGTGCAGCCAGCCAAAGTAGTACAGCAGGGCGGTGAGCAGCGTCGTGGGCGCGACGACCCCCCCGAGCACCCGCGCTAGCTGCGGCAAGGCCGCCGCACCGGGGGTGGGGCCGGGGGCGGGAGCAGAGTCGGGGGCGGACGCGGCGGGCGCTGGTTCCCGCGCGGCTGATGGCGCGGCGGCGGTCGCCGCTGGCTCCGATTCCGGCGTGGCCTCGGTCTCCGGGCCGGCTTCGGGCCTGGGGCCGCTCGGCGACGCTGCGGCCCGGCGGGGGACACGCGCGGTGGCACGGACTGCCTTGCTGGTCGTGAATGCCGGCTTGCGGGCGGGTGCCGCGCTCTTGCGCCGGGCCGGCCTGCCAGCCGGGTCTGTCGTCACGGCGAGGGACAAGTGCCGGAAGATCCGTCGGCGTTTCCGTCCAGGGTGATGGTCCCGCCGCGGAGCACCTTGATCTCAGTGTCGTTGCTGCCTGCTGGGATATCTGGCGGGCTGCCTGGCTGCGGCTCCACACCGCACAAGTCCGGCCCGCCGGTCACCTGCAGGCTCACGCAGGACGTGCCGTCACCGCAGGCACTGGCAATGGCGGCCGTGGCGTCATCGAACGCGCCCCCGTCGCCCTGCCCGCCAATCGGCTTGCCCGCGCTGAACCAGTCGCTGGCGACCGCGACAGCCGGCTGGTCCGACGGGCAAGACAGGTTCTCCAGCCCGAGGGCGTTGCCGTTAATGACAATGCTCGCCCCCCGCGGCACCGTGATGAGCTGGTTGCCCTGGCTGTCGGTGGTAATGTCCGGTGTTACCTGGGTCCCGTCCACCGTGACGGTGGAGCCGCACTCGTATCCCGTGCCTTCCTTGCTCACCGATACGCACAGCGTGCCGCCGCATTCGGTCATCACGTTGCTGACGACCATGTCGTACTCGGTTTGCAGGTCACTTCCGATGTTGAGGATCACCGCCGGGATGTGGAGTGGTGCCCCTTGAGCACCGCTGCCGCCCCCCGGCTGGGCTTGCCCCGCCTGGGTCGCCGCCGGGGTAGCGGGAGTGCTGTCAGTGGCGCTTGCCTGGATGGCGACGCTAGAAGTCGCGGCGCCGGGGGTGGACGTGTTCGCGGGTGGCGCGCCTTCCCCGATCGGGCCGATGCCGCCCTTAGTGCAGCCGGCGCAGGCGGCGAGAAGCACGGCCGTCAGTGTTATCCAGAACAGGCGCATTCTTGTCGGCATGCGTCCCCCCTCTATTTACCGTCCTTCCCCTAAGAGGGGCACGAGAGCCGCCGGATACGTTTGATGTTCTTGTCGAACTGTGCGGATAAGTAGAGTTCTGCCGTACCTCTGGATTGCCTCTGGCATTACTCAGAGGGCGCGCTCGAATAGCGGGAGAGTGTGCAGCTGAGTAGTTGGTTCCTGCGCGAGAATTGCTCGGTGCAGGTCTTGAATTTCCCGTCCTGGTTCAATTCCCAGGTCCTCGCGGAGGCGTTTTCGGATGATCGCGTATTGTTGCAGGGCCTCGGCCTGGCGGCCCGAGGCATAGAACGCCAGCATCAACTGGGCCCTGAGGGCCTCGTGGAAGGGGTACCCGGATACGGCCTTTTGCAGTTCCGGGATGATCTGCCGGTAGTTACCCTGGGCTAGCTCGCTGCTGAACAGGTCCTCATAGGCGGTGACCCGCTCGCCTTCCAGGAGCCGGGCTTCTTGTCGTATGGTCTCGCCGGGGATGCCAGCCAGGGCGTTGCCGCGCCAGATCGCGATCGCCTGGCGCAGCCCGGCGACGGCGCCGCGGGCATCGCCCAGCTCCGCCTTTTCCCGGGCCTCGCTGGCCAGGTGGCGGAAGTGCCTCAGGTCGATGCCGGCGGGATCGACGCTCAGCAGGTAGCTGTCGGTGCTGGTCCGCAGCTCTGTGCCGGGCAACGGGCGGAGCAGTTGGCGGAGCCGGTAAATGTAGGACTGGATGGTGGTCTGCGCGGTGACCGGGGGGTGCCCGTCCCAGACATAGCGGGCGATGCGGTCGACGGGAACCTCGTTGTTCGCGTTGAGCAACAGCGCCGCGAGCACCGCTCGCTGCTTGGGGGCGCTGATCCGTATTCTCTGGTCGTTTCGCATCACGTCAAGAGAGCCGAGAATGTAAAAGTGCATGCTAAGCTGCCACCCCTTCGGAACGCTCACTCACTTTGGCATAGTTCTAAGCATTGCTGCGCCGAGTATTCGCTCCCCCCCTGGCGGGCGCGCCTCCAATATCGGACTTGGGGACGGCCGTGCGATAACCGGGGCTGTCAGCCCCTCGTAGCTGATGAGGTCGACCGGAACGTCGTCGTTCCCGTTGAGCGGGGCGGCGGACGCCGCTCGCCGCCTGGTGGCGATGTCCGGAATATCAGTTCTTTCTGTATCGCCTCAGTGGAACCTGTTGCGCCGGTCACCGTCCCCCGAGCCCGGGCGCTCTTGCGTTGCCCCGTCGATGATTTGCACTGCCCCAGCGTTGCCGTGCGTGGCAAACCTGCCAACACGGCACGCGGTGCTCCAAAAGTTGCACGGCTCCACCATTACCTTGGACCATACGTTAATATACCCCCAAAAGTTGCCAAACGAAGGCTACTTTTGGGGGTATCGCGAAGGATTCGAATGTGAATAGCAATGCAGGGTAAATGTGACGCTACAGTATGTGATTGGCGCCATGGGGCCCCTGGGCGGAGAAATTGCAGGTCAGGAGATGTTTTGCCGTGGTTGCGGGCGTAATGGGGATTACCGGCGGGCGGAGCGGCGTCGAGGCCCCGTGGATTCTGGTCTAGACCTATATTTGAAAACGCACGTAACGTATCAGGTCCAGGTGACCACGGTGCGCTCATCGATGAATCCGATCAGAAAGGAGACGGCGGTGCGGTTTCCGCGGTTGGCGTCCACCGCGTGGACGTGCCGGCCGTTGAAGATGTAGATATCGCCGGCCTGGATGTCCAGCCGGATCTCGTCGATGCCGTGCAGCGTCTCGCCGGGGTAGGAGAACCCGGTGTGCTCCAGGCCGAATCGGCGGCGGCTGTCGTCGTCGGGGCGGATGTCCCACAGCACCAGGCGCCCGCCTTCCTCGTGCTCGATGCACATGTTCACGGCGCAGATCTCGAAGTCAAGCACCTGCTGCACCTCGAACCCGGCCTGTCGGGGATCCCGGCATTGCGCCTCGTCCTCGTGCGGTTCGAGGGCGAACTCGCCCTCCTTGTTCCAGGCGCGGATCAGCGCGGGGCAGGCCCGCTCGCCGTTCATCTCGGCCAGTCGCAGCGTCGCGCCCTGGCCAGCCAGTGCGCCGGCCAGCGCGGTGCGGAAGGCGTGCCAGGGCGAGTCGGTGACATTGAGCACGTCCATGACCTGATCGGCGACCGCGGCGGACTCCGCCAGGTAGCTGCCGACCGGCTTATTCCAGTGGTAGGTGCCGACGTGATGCGACGGCTCGCCGGTGCGGCGGGTGAGCGCCTGGCTCGCCCAGAATCGGGCGGCCATCTCCTTCTGCGCCGCTACCGGGATGACATTGCGGAAGATCACTCCGAAGCGCCTGCCCGCAAGAACGTCGAGGGCGAGCGCCGGGTCAAGTTCGGAGGTTTCTTCAATTCGGAAGAATTGCGGGCCCATGTGCAGGCCGGTGAGCGGAGTAAGTCTTTGTGAGCTCATATTTAAACCCTGGCCTGACTTCTCGAACCAGGGCAAGCGGCACCATTTGACCGTCAGTCCAGCGCCATCCTGACTCCACCGCCGCGGCTATTCGTCGTGCTGGAGCGCCTCGCCGAGCGGGACCAGGCCCTGCTGCAGCCCGAAGATCGCGGCCTGGGTGCGGTCCTTCAGGTCCAGCTTGGTGAGGATGCTTGAGACGTACGACTTCACGGTCTGCTCGCCGAGCGAGAGCGCCCGGGCGATCTCCCGGTTGGACCGGCCCCGGCTCAGCTCCGCGAGAACCTCGCGCTCCCTGGCCGACAGCCTGCCCAGCGGCCCGTGGCCGTCCAGTTCGCGCAGCCGGCCGACCAGAACCGCGGTCACCCCCGGGTCCAGCACGCTGCCGCCGGTGGCCGCGGCCCGGACCGCGTCCGTGACCCGGTCGATCGCCGCGCTCTTGGGCAGGTACGAAAGGGCGCCGGCGCGGACCGCGTCGATCGCCTGCTCCTCGCCTGGAGCGGAGGTCAGCACCACGACCGCGGGACCGTACTCGGTGTGCCGCAGCGCGCTCAGCACCCCCATGCCGTCAAGGACCGGCATCATCATGTCCAGCAGGACCACGTCCGGGGACAGGTCATGGACCGCCTTGAGAGCGGCCATGCCGTCGCCGACCTCGCCAACCACCTCGATATCAGGCTCCTGCTCCAGGACGAACCGCAAGCCCTCGCGTACCACCTGGTGATCATCGACGATGAGCACCTTGATCACAGCGTCACCTGCACGGTCGTTCCCTGCCGCGGAGCGGTGTCCACCCGGACCGTGCCGCCTAGTTCCTCGACCCGCTCCCGGATCAGCGCTAGTCCCATCCCGTACCGGTCGGCCACCCGGTCAAGGTCGAAGCCGGTACCGTCGTCTCGAATCGTCACGTTCACCCTTTCGCCTTCACTGTCCGCGACCACTTCGATGGTGTCGGGACGCCCGTGCCGGACCGCGTTGCCGAGCGCCTCCTGAACCACCCGCAGCACCGCGTGCTCGATCGGGGCCGGGAGGTCCGACAGCGTGACCCGCGCGCTGATCGGGATGCCGAGCCTGGTCTGGTAGGCCCGGCACATCTCCTCAAGCGCCACGGCGAGGCCCGAATCTTCCAGCGCCACCGGCCGCAACTCCATGAGCATCGCCCGCATCTCGCGGCGGGTCCGTTCCAGGGTGCCCTCCATGGACTCGGCCTGCCCCCACAGCTTCGAGCCGGCTGGCAGTGCCTTGCGCAGCCCGGTCGCGACCAGGCTCGCTGAGAACAGGTCCTGCGAGATGGAGTCGTGCAGTTCGCGGGCGATCCTGGTCCGCTCGGCGCGGCGGGCCATCGAGCCCGCCGCGTCCCGCTCGGCGGTGATCGCCTGTTCCAGCCGGGCGGCCATGGCATTGAGGGCGTGCTCAAGCTGGCCGACCTCGTCCCCGCCGGAGACCGGGACCCGGTACCGCAGGTCGCCCTCGGCCATGGCGTCGGCGCCGACGGCAAGCCGCCGGATCCTGGTGATCAGGCGGCCGGTGCTGAGCATGCCGAACACCGCGCCGACCGGGACGAGCAGCAGCAGGATCAGCGCTCCGATGACCAGCAGCCTGGTGACGCTCGCGCTGCTCGGCTGGCTGGCCGCGGGTGTGCCGGGGGTACTCGTGCCCGCGTTGCCGGTGCTGGAGGGCGTCGGCTGCGGGGGCGGGAGCGCCTGATAGGCCAGCCCGATCGCGCGGACGCCTCCGGTGGGGTCGGTGATCATGACGGGCCTGCTGGCCCACGCCACGAGCCGGCCGCCGCTGGCGGTCTGCTGTCCACTCGGCCCGGAGGGATTCACGGCCTGGGCGGGCAGGTGCGTCGCGCTCATCCCCGTCTCCGCCACGATCTGGCCGTCGAGCGTTGCCAGCGCCATGCTCGCGCCATTCGCGGACGGGCCAAGGACTTGCCTCGCCGCGTCGGACAGCAGGCGGCTATAGCTCAGCGTCGGCTGCCGCGACCAGGCAGCCGACGCGGCCGTCCCGGCGGACGAGGCGAGTTCCAGCGCGCCGACCTCGGCCTTGGACACGGCCTGTTCCGTCTCGGCCTGGGTCGCCTGCTGCTGCGCGGCCTGCGCATGCCGCTGCGCCGCCTGCGCGCTGTCGCTGGCGGACAGGTACTGCGGTATGAAGATCGCCAGCAGGATGGCCTCGACGACGAGCACCGCCGCGGCCGACACCACGATGTAGGACGCCGCCATCCGGAAACGCAGGCCGAACCCAGAGAACATCCAGCGCCTCCTTAGTTACATCGCGTGGCTCACATCGATTGTCCTGCCAGTGTCATGGGGTTCGCAACGCGTCGGTCGGAGGGACGCGGGCGGCCCGCATCGCCGGATAGAGCCCGGCAATCGCGCCGGCCAAGATAGCGACCACCACGCCGCCCCACAGCGCCTGCACCGGGATCAGCACGGCCCAGCCCCGGGCACGGGCAAGGCCCGCGGTGACGAGCACCCCGGCCAGCATGCCCGCGGCGCCACCGAGCAGCGACAGCACCAGCGACTCGGTCAGGAACTGGGCCGCGACGTGGATGCGCCGGGCGCCGAGGGCGCGGCGAAGCCCGATCTCCGTGCGTCGCTCGAGGACGGAGATGAACATGATGTTGGCGATGCCGATGATCCCGACGAGCAGGGCGATCGCGCCCAGGCCCAGGATCAGCGTGTTGGACGAGTTCCTGACGGCCAGCTGGGCGGTGAGCGCGTCTGACGGCTGGCTCACGGTCACCTGGGAGGGATCCTCCGGATTGGCGGTGTCGGCCAGAACCTGGAACACGGCCGACACGTGGTCAGGGTCGGCTCGCAGGTAGATGTGGCTGGGGTGCCCGTCGTAGCCGAGCGACCTGGTCGCGGCCGCGAAGGACACCAGCGCGGACGCGTCAATCTCCGGCGCCAGCGGCACGGGCTTGAGAATGCCGACCACGGTGAACCAGTGCCCGCCTAGCCAGACCCGGCTGGCGACCCCGGTGTTCGTGACTCCGAGCGTGGTGGCGGCCGCGTAGCCCAAGACCGTGTCATCGACCGCGCCGGGGTCGAGGAACCGGCCGGTGAGCAGCGACCCGTCCAGGGTGGACAGCAAGGTCGCGTCACAGGCCCGGACCGCCAGGCCGCCAGTCTGCCCGGCCGGGACGTGGTCGTTGCGGTAGACGTCCTGGGAGGTGAGCTCGGCGGTGGGGGCGACCGCCTGCACGTTCGGGATGAGCCGGATCATCGGGGCCGCGGGAATAGGGAGCTCGGTCTCGGCGCCGGCGTTGTTCTGCCCGTTTGTCACGGTGAGCAGGTTCGTGCCGAGCTGGGCGATCTGCGCGAGCAGCTGGGATTCGCTTGAGCGGGTGACTCCGAGGACGGAGACGATCGAGGCGATCCCGATCGCGATGCCGATGGCCGACAGCAGCGCCCGGACCTTGCGGGCGCGCAGGCCCAGGGTGCTGATCGGCACCAGGTCGACGGTGCGCAGGGTGCTGCGGTAATGGCTACGCACTGCCACTGGGTACCTCCACCCGCTCGCCCGCGGTCAGGCCCGGCCCGGATACCTGAGCCAGCCCGGCGATGTCGTCGAACAGCCCGACCGTCACCGGCACCTCCTGGGTCTGGCGGCCGTTCACCACGGCGACCTCGTACTCGCCGCTGGGCAGCGCGCGCAGTGCCACGATCGGGACGGCGAGCACTCCCTGGGCCACCTGCGTGCTGATGAACACCTGCACCTGAGCCTGATCGATGAATCCCGGGATCGAGCTGTTCACCATGATGGTGACCTGCGCCGTCGACTGGTCCGCGCTGCTGCTGGTGCCAGTGCTGCCGGCCGAACTGCCGCTGGTGCTGTCGCTGCTCGTACTGCTGCTGGTGGCCGCCGCGCCAATGGCGGTGATGCGTCCCCGGAGCTGGGTGTGACCATCGGGCAGCAGGATCATCACCGAGTTGCCGACCTGCGTCGTCGGCAGGTCGGCGGCTGGCAGTTGCACGATGACCGCCTGCTGGTCGCTGGTGCCCGCCTCAACCGTGGCACCGGCCTGCACCTGCGCGCCAAGCAGGACGCTCTGGCTGGTGATCCGGATCGGGTGCGGAAGGAACACGACCTGCCCGAGCGGCACGGTCCCGGTCACCGGCAGGCCGACCGCCTCCTGCCACCGGTAGATCGCCCGGTAGGTCTCGTAGGAGAAGTGACCGCTGACGGTCAGGTCCTGCCCGTAGCCCATGGCCTTGAGGGCGGCCTGCAACTGCGTCACGTCGGGGCCGTCGGTCATCCCCCAGTACATTTCCCGCCACACCGGCCGCTGCCCGTACATCAGGATCACCGGCGAGCCATCCACCTCATAGAGGGCCTGGCCCTGCCTGACGACCTGACCGACGCCCGCCGCGCGGGTCAAGGTTCCCGCGGCCGGCGCCGTCACGGTGTAGCTTCCGACGTGGCCTAGCGTGCCGGTCAGCTGGGTGCGCTCGGCGACAGTCGTGCGTTCCACCGCCGCCGTGCCGGTCCGCACGCTGGTCGGCGCGGGCGTGCCCGCGGACGACGGATGCCCGCCGAGGACCAGCCAGCCGACCGACCCGGCCACTCCGGTGACGACAAGGCCGCCGGCCACGATCGAACGGGTACGGCCTCTCTTTTCATGAGCCATGGTCACAGAGTGCCGTATGCCACTCGGGGCGTACCTCCCCTAAACGTCACGAGCCGGCCCACTCCTTTGGGGGGCGGCGGCCGTCCGCAGGATACCTGGCGGCGCGATGGAGGCGGGCTGGGGGCCGGGTGAGGGCTGCCTGGTATTTCTTGTCCGCGCCATTAATGACATGCAAGCATCGTCACACAATTAAGGGGTGAAGCGCATGGGCGACGCGGAAGACTTCGATGTTGTCGTGGCGGGTGGCGGCCCGGGTGGATCGACACTGGCGACATTGGTGGCTATGCAGGGGCACAGAGTGCTCCTCCTCGAATCAGAATTCTTTCCCCGATATCAGATCGGGGAGTCGCTCCTGCCGTCCACGGTGCACGGAATCTGCCGGCTAACCGGGGTGGCCGATGAAATCGCCAAGGCGGGGTTTCCGCTCAAGCGCGGCGGGACCTTCCGCTGGGGTGCCAGCCCCGAGCCTTGGACGTTCTCCTTCTCGGTCTCGCCGCGGGTGGCCTCGCCGACCTCCTTCGCCTTCCAGGTGGAGCGGGCGAAGTTCGACCAGATCCTGCTCAGCAACGCCCGCCGGGTCGGCGTGGACGTCCGGGAGGGCTGCGCGGTATCGGACGTCGTCGAGGACGCCGACCGGGTCCGCGGCGTCCGCTACACCGACGCGTCCGGTGCCACCCGCCAGGTGTCGGCGCGGTTCGTGGTCGACGCCTCCGGCAACAAGAGCCGCATCTACCAGCGGGTAGGCGGCAAGCGCGAGTACTCGGAGTTCTTCCGCAGCCTGGCCCTGTTCGGGTACTACGAGAATGGGAAGCGGATGGCGCAGCCCTGCGCGGGCAACATCCTGTGCGTCGCGTTCGAGAGCGGCTGGTTCTGGTACATCCCGCTGAGCGACACGCTGACTAGCGTCGGGGCCGTCGTCCGGCAGGAGGACGCGAGCAAGGTCCAGGGCGACCCGGAAACAGCGATGAAGGCACTCATCGCGGAATGCCCCATGATCAGCGATTAC
>Ga0210389_10003512_pt1 | contig 12236 bp, 12 predicted proteins | sample IncBWH28OmetaG_FD_160127 | JGI IMG/M metagenome (GOLD analysis project Ga0210389, IMG submission 160127) | Forest soil microbial communities from Barre Woods Harvard Forest LTER site, Petersham, Massachusetts, United States - Inc-BW-H-28-O ... | reverse complement strand
CTCGTTCACTGTTTCTGGTGCGACCTCAGGCTGCGGGTGACGCTTTTCATATATTTTTTTGACCAGCGTATCGAGCGCGTGCACCGTGTCGCCATGCATGCCGATGAGCGTGCGGGCGTCGTCGGTTTTTATAGAAAAAATCTCCTGCCCGGCAATCTCGCTTCTTTCGATGCCCGCGTAGGTGACCCCGAGTGCGGCAAGCAGTTCTTTGAGAATAGTTTCAACGCTTTCCATTGGGAGACTCTACCACAGAGCCCCCCGCGCTCCAAAAACGGCTCGTTCTATTAGTTTTTTGGATTGAAGCGGCGACCGGCGGCAAGCTCCTGCAGTATCATAAAGGTGTTGCTTGTTGCCCAGTACAAGGGTGCGGCGGCGGCGACCGTGTAACCGATAATGCCTATCATAACGGGCAGGGCATAGCGTGCCTGGAGGTCAAAACTCTTTGCCATGTCACCGGAGAGTGATGCTTCGACAGGGCTCGAATCCGGTGTCTTTTCGCGCGGACCCATCGAGAGCCGCGTGTAGAGATACTGGGTAACCGCCGCAAGCAGTGCAAGCGGAATGCTGCGGCTCGTCATGCTTACGATACCGAGCAGTGTCATGTTGACCATTGCGGGCGCGTGCACAAACGGGTACAGAAGCGCCGCGTCAACGTTGGGGAATCCGCCGCGGTAAAAGACCCAGTAGAGCGCGATGAGAACGGGAAACTGTATGAGCACCAATCCGATACTCGCGAAGGGATGTATACCGCGCTCTTTGTAGAGTGCAAAGACCGCTTGGCTCTGCTCGGGAGAATTTTTCTTGTATTTCTTTTTCAGCTCCTCGACCTCGGGTGCGACTTTTTTCATCGCGAGCTGCGCGTCGACCGCGCGGCGTGAAAGAGGGAAGATGATGATGCGGACTACTATGGTGAGTGCCACGACCGCAAGCCCCATATCGTGTCCGGGCAAAATGCTCACCAAAAAAACGAGGCCGTTGTATAAGGGGTTGTAGATAATCGCGTGAAAAACCGCCGATATCATGTGCCGAGCATTGTACCGCGCAACCCTGCGCGCTCCAAAAGTGTTTCAATATCTTTTTTTGTGTCCAAAAAGGTCGCCTCTGCAGCGCCGCGCTTGGCGGTAAAAACGAGAGCGCGAGGTTCTCGGAACTTTTTGAGTTCGTAAGTGAGCACCGAGCGGCAGCGCCGCTTCACGAGGTTGCGCGCGACGGCTTTCTTGGAGATTTTTTTGGAAACGACGACTGCCCACGCCGGACCTTGTTGGCGCGAGGCGATAGAAAGCGAAAAAACCGCACCCTGAATGCGCTTCGTTGGGCGAAGCGTCTTAAAATCGGCACTCGTTATACGGTGCCCGACGTTCATGTTATGTGGAGAGGCGCGCGCGGCCTTTGCGGCGGCGGCGGCGCAGCAGATTGCGGCCCCCCGGGCTAGCAGAGCGCTTACGGAATCCGTGTGCGCGTGCGCGCTTGCGCTTTTTCGGCTGCCAATTTCGTTTGGTTGACATCACGACACTATACTGATTTTTTTCATTCCCACAACCCCGATGCTGCGGGTATGCTTTCACGCAAAATCACTCTCCCCACTCTATCCACACCTTATGCACCTGGCTTGCAAAATGCGCCGCACTTCCCTTGCACGCTCTGCCGCGTATAATGTCCAAGCTATCCAGTGCGTATGACAACTACTACTATGAGCAACCGGGAATTGTGGCAGAACGCACTCGTGCAGATCGAGCTCGGTACCTCTCAGGCATCCTTCCGCACCTGGTTCCGCAATACCGACATCGCCAGCCGCGATCAAGGGGTGGTCCATGTCGCGGTTCCATCAAAAATAGTCAAAGAGTGGCTTATGGAGAAGCACCACAAGCTCATTTTGCGGGCTCTGCGCTCACTCGACGACAGCATTCGCACGGTCGAGTACGCGGTGCACCGCTCCGCCATCCCCGCCGAGCGCAAAATGCCCCGAGAAACAGTCAGCGACAACGCGTCACTAGACCTAGGGTCGCTCTATATAGACAAGCGCGACAACTTGAACCCACGGTACACCTTCGAGACCTTCGTCGTCGGGCCGTTCAATGAGCTCGCTCACGCAGCAGCACGCGCCATCCTCGAGCGCCCGGGCCTTATGTACAATCCGTTGTTCATCTATGGAGCAACAGGCCACGGAAAGACGCACCTTATTCAGGCGGTCGGCAACTATTTCAAAAAAGGACACGCCAACAAGAAGGTCCTCTACGTTACCTCCGAGCGCTTCTCGGTTGATTACATCAACGCCGTGCGCGCAGGACACGCCAACAACTTCAAGGATCAGTACCGCCAGTACGACGTACTTATCATGGATGACGTGCAGTTCATCGCAAACACCGAAAAGACCCAAGAGGAACTCTTCCACCTCTTCAATGCGATGCGCGACAACAACAAACAGATTGTATTCTCCTCCGACAAACATCCCGCCATGCTCCCCGGCCTCGAAGACCGTCTCAAGGGCCGCTTTGGAGCCGGTATGATTGCGGAGATTCCGGAGCCCGATATGGAATCACGCCTCGCCATCATTCGCGCCAAGCTGGAGAGCCACGGATTCTCGATTCCCGAGGATATCATCCAGTACATCGCTGAAAATTTGCGCGGCAACATCCGCGAAATAGAAGGGGTGCTCAACATGATCGTCTGTAAGTCCCAACTCAAAGGGCGTGGGGTTTCCCACGCCGACGTCCGTGCACTCATCAAGCACAACGTGAAGCCAAATAGGGGCGTATCCGTCGATGAGGTCGTGCGCCGTATCGCGCAGTACTACGAGATCGCTGAGAAGAGCATCTATGAGAAAACCCGCAAGAAAGAGGTCGTTAAGCCGCGTCAAATCATCATGTACATGCTGCGTGAAGAATTTAATGTGTCCTACCCATCTATAGGAGAGAAGCTCGGCGGGCGCGACCACACAACCGTCATCCACTCTTGCGAGAAAATAAAAGAAGAGGTTAAATCAAATACTGCACTCGAACAAGAGCTCGACCACATCCGCACACTCATCCACGCGTGAGTGTGCTGTGGAAAACAACATACACAACGAGTTGAAAACTAGTCTGACAACAAAAAGAAAAAATAATTCCAACTTCCCAACACCCAAAACATACGCTATACAAAAACTCTCCCCAGAAAAATAGCAATGAAATTCGTATGAACTCCAACCTAAAATCAACTTCTCCCCACTCTCCCCAGTACTAATAGTAGTAATAGTATTTAAATACGAAGTATTTCTATATGCAGATAGCAACGACAAAGGAAAAAATTCTTAACGCCGTGTTACTGGCAGAGAGGATTACAGGGAAAAAGGAATCTCTACCAGTACTGTCGTGTATTTTATTTAAAGTGGAGAAAGATGTTTCTATACAGGCGACGAATCTTGAGGCTAGTATTGAAATAACAATCCCTTCTGAGGTTGAGGAAAGTGGAAGTATCGCCGTGCCTGCATCTGTGTTATCACAAACCCTACGATCAATCTCAGTTGATAAGATAAAATTCAAAACAGAGGACAATAATCTCATTATCAGCTCTCGCGGAACACGTACGCTCATAAAGGCACTTCCTCATGAAGAATTCCCAAAACTGAGTGGGGGAACCGGTAAAAAAGGAATACACATAGCGCGGTTAGAGCTGTTGAACGGATTACAATCGGTCTCGTACGCCGCCTCCCCGTCGATGATACGTCCGGAATTGGGTAGTATTTTTGTCTCGATTCGAGACGGTAAAATTCTCTGTGTGGCAACCGACTCGTTCCGGCTCGCAGAAAAAAGTATTCCCGCAAGTTCGAAGACTGATATCGAACTTCTTATCCCGCTCAAGCATGCGCAAGAACTCGCACACGTACTCGAACACATCTCTTCCGACGACGTTGAGCTCACCGCAGATGAATCACAAATGTCCGTTTCCGGCTCGGGCGCGCGATACACCTCACGAGTCGTCGACAGCACGTTTCCGAACTACAAAGAGATCCTTCCAAAAAAATTCGAGACAGAGGCGACAGTACTCAAAAGTGATTTCGCCGAGATGCTCCGCAAGGCCCGAGTGTTTTCCGGCAACGACCAACATGTCGGACTGCATGTCTACCCGGCGAAGAAAATTTTCAGTGCGACTGCCCGTTCATCGGATGTGGGTGAGATGTCTGATTCCATCGACGCTGCGATCACGGGTGAAGATATTGATATTAACTTCCACATCGGCTACTTGGGCGATTGCCTTGCGTCCATCGAATCTGATTCGATAAATCTCGGATTCTCAGGCGCAGGAAAGCCGCTCGTCATCCGTGGTGTCTCTGATGCGTCGTTCACGTATCTCGTGATGCCACTCAACCGATAAGATTTTTAAAATCTTATTGCACCGTAAAGGTAACCGACTGCTCTTCGCTCGTGCCGTCGGGGTGGGTTGCGACCGCGCGCAGGGTCATCGTGCCACGGTTCTCCGGCTTGTAGGCGAGCGAGTATGGAGCACCTACCGTGCCGACGAGCTGGCCGTTGATGTAGTACGAAATGCTCGATACGGGATCGGTGCCCGCGGTTGAAGCGGCAAGCGTCATCGTCACACCGAATGGAGTTGAGCCCCCCGCTTGCGGGGAGGTAATGCGGAATCCGGCAGGAGCTGCGTTCTGTGTCGGGACGCCGGTTGGTGAGGCGGTAGTGCCGGCGGCGCCAACATTGAGCTGCGGATTTTGTTGGGCCCAGATGGCCACGGGATAATCCCAATATGCCGACTGCACATCACCGGAAGGATTTCCTGGGGCAAGCGTCCTCGGATCATTTTTATTTACCCAATACAGAATGTCGTGCACGCCAAGTGCCGGATTGGTGTTCCAGTTGCCGGTGAGAACCGGCGGGAGTGTTGCAACCGTTGCGTCCGGCGAAGGAGCGGGGAACGTGTCCGATGTAGAGGAATATTTTTGTAGCGCCTCGAGCATAAATTCATGCCACATCGGGGCGATGATAAAGGCCGCGATTTTTTTGGCCATGGGAGTGTTGTCGTTGTTGCCGGCCCATGCCCCGACCGCAATCGAGGGAGTGTAGCCCAGCACCCAGACGTCGCGGAAATCGTTGGTCGTTCCCGTTTTGTCGGCCACGTCGTAGCCGTCGAACTGCAAAGGGCTCTCCGCGCCGAATTCCGGCGTACGCGCGACGTTGTCTGAGAGGATGTCGTTTATCTGCCGCGCAATCTGCGGGTCGAGGACCTGTTGCGGCTGCGGCTCATAGCTCTCGAGCACGTTGCCGCTGCTATCAGTGACTTGCAGGATGCCGGTGGGAGGGTTGCGAAGTCCGTCGTTGGCAAAGACCGAGTAGGCACCCGTCATTTCGAGCAAATTCACCTCACCGCCTCCGAGTACAAGAGTAAGTCCGTACTGGGCTGCGTTGCCGAGCGTTGTAATGCCGAGGTCGCTGGCGGTCTTGAGGGAGGCGGCGATGCCCGCGAGGTAGAGCACCTTGACCGACGGCACGTTCTCGGACTGCGCGATGGCATTGCGCAGCGTCATCGGACCTTTGAAATTGCCGTCGAAGTTGGAAGGCGAGTAGCACGGCGGCGTATCGTTGGTATTGTCACTGATTGCGCAGGCAGTCGAGAACTGTGTCGGCAAGTCGAAGACGACGGTATCGGGTGTGTAGCCTTTTTCGAGCGCGGTCGCATAGACGAACGGTTTGAACGACGAGCCCGGCTGGCGATTGGCGAGCGCGACGTTGACCTGTCCGTCGATGGAGTCGTCGAAGTAATCTTTGGAGCCGACCATCGCGAGTATCTGACCGCTCTTGGGGTCAATCGCGACCACGCCCTCGTTGGAAGCGTTGAAGTTTGTCATCATCTGCGGCGCCCACTTTGAAACGGTCGCTTCTGCTTTTTGCTGGAGGTCGTAATCGAGCGTCGTGATGACGTGGAGCCCCTGCTGGTCGACGACGTCGGTGCCGTACTTTTGTTCGAGGTACTCGCGGATATAAAAGACGAAGTGCGGTGCCTTGATGCCCGCTTCGGCCTCGTCGCGGAACTGCACCTGCTCTTGAGAAGCCTGTGTGTATTCGTCTGGCGTAATGAAACCGAGGTCCCTCATGCGCGAGAGCACAAAATTCTTGCGCGTATCGAGTGCGGCTTTGTGATTGCCGTACGGAGAGAAATACGTGGGAGCCTGCGGGAGCGCGGCGAGGTATGCACCCTGTGCGAGGTCCACGTCCTTGGCGTCGACTCCGAAGAAGTACTGGCTGGCTTCCTGCACGCCGTAGATGGTCCCGCCGTAGGAAGCTTCGTTGAGGTACGTATTGAGAATCTGGTCTTTTGAATAGACCTTGGTCAGGCGTAGCGCAAGAATTATTTCTTCGATTTTGCGCAGAATGGTTTTGTCTTGGGTGAGCAGCGCGTTTTTTACGACCTGCTGGGTGATAGTCGAGCCGCCTTGCTCATAGGAGCCGGAAAAAAGGTCGACGAATGTGGCGCGCAAGAATGACAGCGGCCGGAATCCGGCATTCGTATAAAACGTATCGTCTTCTGTTGCGACGGTCGCTTTTTGAATGTACGGACTTATCGCATCGAGCGGTACGGAGGTGCGTCGTACGTTGCCGTGCACGTCGTAGAGCACGATATTGCCCGTGCGGTCGTAGATTTTGGTCGATTGCGCGACTTGCCTATTCTCGAAATTATTAATCGGTGGGATGGGGGAGAGTGTCGCCCACAAAATCGCCGCGCCGAGCGCGAGAAATATCACCGCCACGATGGTGATAAGGCTCAATTCCACCCACGGCGGAACGCGGCGCCACAATTTCCGGAGCTTTCGAAACATTCGTCCCATTCTAGCGCTTTGAGCGCTCTCGCGCGAGGTGGGTGACTGCGATTGCGATGGCGTCGTACTCATCGTCGTGTTTTATTTTTTTCTCTATCTTCATCAGCATGTGGAGCATCGCGGCGACCTGCTTCTTGTCGGCGCTGCCCGAGCTTGCGACCGCGCTCTTTATTTCCCCCGGTGTGTACTGCGCGACCGTCAATCCGAAGCCCGACGCGCAGTTGATGAGCGCCCCGCGCACCTCGGCGACCTGCATCGCGGTCTTTTGGTTGTTGGAAAAATATAATTTCTCCATCGCGACGCAATCCGGCGAGAATTTCTCGATGATTCGCCCGCATTCGTCTGCCACCTGCAATAATCGCGCGGAAAATTCGTCCTTCACCGATGTCTCGATGCAATCGGAATACAAAAGCACCTCCTTCCCGCCTTTTTTCTCGACGACCGCCACGCCGCAGCGGCCAAATCCGGGATCGATGCCGAGCACTTTCATACACAAAGTATAGCTTGACGCAGAAGGAGAGCGTCAATCTCGGGTATAGAATGGAAAGAGGTCATAGCATAGGAGGCCGCGATGGCTGCACGAATCATGCAACTTGTCCTCAGCGCTGGGACTTTTAGGGCACGGATGGTGGACGCATGTGAGGCCTACAGAAGGGCGAGGAAAAATCCGTTCACTTTCGTTCTGCTGAAGATGCGCCAGCGTGAGTATCTCGTGAGAGACCTCAATATAAAAGAACTCCTCGAGATGGAGCAACTCCTCAGCATAGCCACAGATCTTTATGAGGCGTACGGCGACCAAGAGCGTGTCAAGAAGATACTGGTGATTGCCAGAGACTCCATTCTGACCGCGACGAACGTATACAATGATGCGGTTCGAGAAGGACTGCTTTCTGCGCAAGAGCAGGACGTACTCGCACAGATGGGAACATCGCTTCGGGGCACACTTCGGTGGTTCAGCGACCGTATGGGAGGGGCGCCCTAGTGCGCCCCGACCTTTTCTACTCCGCGTTCGTGAAAACCTCTTCCACGTCGTCGTGCGCGTCTATCTTTTCCATCAGCTCCATCAATTTTTTATCGTCTTCTTCAGAAAGCGGGACGGTCGTCTTCGCGCTGTACCCCTCCGCATTCTTCTCAAATGCCCACAAGGCGCTGCCGGGAGAGGCGAGTGCGAGTCCCAGCTCGGAAAGCAAATGTTTTATCTCCTGGGCCGTTCTGTTGCGGCTGTCGGTGAGTGTCTCGATGACGATGGCAGCGCCGCCGGGGCCGTAGGTCTCATACGTGATCGCTTCGAGTGCCGCCGCGTCAGGCGCGGTACCTTTCGCAACGGCACGCTCAATGGTGTCTTTGGGCATGTTGGTCTTTTTTGCGGTCTCGATGATGGCGCGCAAATTTGCCGCGCCCATGTCGCCGCCGGCTTTTTTGCTCTCGACCGCAATGCGCTTGCCGAGCTTGCCCCAGAGGTTACTCTTGGCCGCATCAGCCGAGCCCTTCTGCCTTTTTATTTGCGACCATTTGCTGTGTCCGGACATGATGTATCGAAATATACACAAAAAAGAGGATATACACACCCTTTTCCACAGCTATCCGCACGAGAAATCCCCAAAAAACAGCTTTTACGCTTCATTTGCGCTTAAAACACATCTTGTAAAATTTGAAGTCTGATGCGCTTTACCGTGCGTCAGCATCGTCGAGAAGGAAGCGCAAGCAACCGGATTCGATGGTCGCTCCGTGAGTCTGTCTTGGGTTACACCAAGAGACACTGCGGGAGTCGTCGGCTAGGAGTGGTGGGATGAGTGAAACAGAGTGGCGGGCGCAAACCAGCAATTCTGAGTTCGCGGGAGGAGATCATATCGATTCTCGCGTGCGCGCTCACCAAGATTCAAAATGGCCGAAACGCAAATGCCTCCCCATGTGGGAGGCATTTGTGATACCGTGCGTTACCCCGTAGTGTACACGCATTTTTTTCTCCGCAACTCTTTATCCCCACATCGTCTTCATCGCAGAGCGCCAGCCGTTATACTTTGCGCATTACACAGATAGATTTTTTGCAATTTTTATCATGAAAAAATTCTTGAATAAGGTCAGTAAGTATTTTAAACATCACGCACTCGGACTCTTGCTCATCCGCGTGGGCCTCGGTCTCGTCTTCTTTATGCACGGCTGGAGCAAGATAAACAACATCCCCGGCACCGAAGCGATGTTTGGCCACATGGGCCTCGGCTCAGGCACCGGCATATTCATCGCCTGGCTCGAGACCATCGGCGGCCTCGCCGTTCTTGCGGGCGTTGGCACCCGCATCTTTGCGCTTGCCTTCGGCATCGAAATGTTCGTCGCAATCTCGATCGCCCACGGCTGGGGCACCGCCTACCAGCCGCACGAATTCGAGCTCTTCTTGATGCTCGTCTCCTTCGGCATAGCACTCGCCGGCTCGGGCCGGTTCTCGCTCTATGCAATGGATTGCGAACAATGCGGCGCAATGGTCTGCGACGTACACAAAGGAAAACGGCGATAAAAAGTAGTACAGGTAGCAATGCGGCCCGACAATCTCTCATTGTCGGGCCGCGGTAATTTGCATGAGCAGCGATTTCAAGCGGGCGGCGTAATGCCGAAGTGGATGCACAGCGACGTGACCGCAGCGCGCAGCGCCGACTCTTTTGTCAGGCGCTTTTTCGCCTTCCTGAAGATGATCTCGGGTGTACGCTCTCGCATCTCCAAGAGGTCCGCTATCACCTTGCCGCGCACCGGAGGCTGGCGCAGGCAAGCCACGGTGACGAATATCCTACGCAAACGAGCCTCCTCCCAAGTCCGCCCTCGAAGCCGGAACAAGGCTTCCTTTGCAGCGTACTTGCCGTCCGCATTCTCGAGCGGGACGCTCTGCTCTTGCATGACGGCGACCGCAAGAGCGGAAAGGAATTCCGGAACGGTTTGGGGCTTTGACGGCTTTGGGGCCGCCACCTTCGGTGTCTTTGGCATTGGCTGGCCTCACAAGTTGGCGATGAGTCTATCAACTGCCGCCAGTGTACGCATCCCCGCGGTTTTTACAAATACTCGCAATGGACCGCGAATCATGCGGCGCAATGGTCTGCGACGTGCACAAAAAACGCTAGCGCACGTTCAAAACACAATAGGAATTAAGGAGAGAAGTGATGGGAGCACTACCACTGTTAGAAAGAAAGCCAATCTTTTTCTGCGCAGGCTTTCGAATTGAAAATGTTCAGGCCCAAAGAAGAATTCAACATTTGGCCAAAGTGGAAGGAGTAAGGTCTGTAATAAGCTTGCGGGTATTGCTCCGAAGACTCCGAAAACAAGTGCATTACCCACAGCATTGGCCGGGTTAGAAACGATAAACTCAGTCACGCTATTACGACTTCCAATAGTGAAATGTGCGAGAATAAATAAAGACCAGCCAAACGCCAGGACCTCGATACAGAAAAACCAGCCACGATTTTTAAAAAACCAGTGCTCCTGCGGCCTAACCGCTGCAAGGATGTCTTGAAATTTATTAAAGGTGCCCGCCACCCAATCGGCATCTCCTCCTGCAATAGTTACGTCGTTTGAATATGAGGAGTCACCGTGAGTTAAACTGACACTTATTTTTCTGTCATCCTCGAGATTTCTGTATTCGAAATCTATAGTTTTAATTTTCTTTAAATCGACGATATTTCCATCGTTCAAAAAATCGCCATTATCGCTTTCGTACCTTATTCCATCGGCACACTTAATTTGTACTGTAAGCGGTGGCAAATATAAACGCTCGGGCATTTTTTGAGAATTCAACAAACTCCATATATGTCGCAAATCGTCTTTAGAAAAAACCTTCTTTCGAACATCTATTGATCGTGTTTCCCGCATAGAAGTATTTTCGATGAGTTTAAATTAGAGAAGACTGCACCGCTAAAAACTCGGCGCCGATGTGGGCGTAGCCTTTTTTGGTGACGATGCGGCCTCTTGGCGTGCGCTCGATGAGGCCGGTTTGCATCAGATACGGCTCGTTGACCTCTTCAATCGTTGCTTCTTCTTCGGAAAGTGCCGCCGCAATGGTCTTGAGGCCCACCGGCCCGCCGCCGAATTTCTCGACGACGACCGTGAGAATGTCGCGGTCGGTTTGGTTGAGGCCCGCTTCGTCGATTTCGAGTAGCGCGAGTGCTTTTTTCACGGTCTTCAAGTCGAGCGTCTCGCCGTTGACCTCAGCAAAGTCGCGTGCGCGTTTGAGCAGGTAGTTGGCGGTGCGCGGGGTAGCGCGGCTGCGCTTGGATATTTCCATCAGCGAATCATCACCCGCTTCTATTTTCAAAATCTTTGCCGAGCGTTTCAAAATCTCCGCGATTTCCGCATCGGTGTAGTACTGCAATCTAAATGTGCCTCCCGAGAAGCGGGAGCGCAGCGGCGCTGAGAGCATCGAAATTCTCGTTGTCGCCGCGATGAGCGTGAATGGGGGGAGCTCGAGCTGCACGGTGCGCGCGCTCGGACCTTTGCCGATGACTATGTCGAGCACGCCCGCTTCCATTGCCGGATACATCACCTCTTCAATGGTGCGATTGAGGCGATGAATTTCGTCGATGAAAAGCACGTCGCCCGGCGAAAGGTTGGTAAGGATGGCGGCGAGGTCGCCGACGCGCTCGATTGCGGGCCCCGAGGTGGCGCGCATGCTCGCACCGATTTCTTTGGTCATCAAATGCGCGAGCGTAGTTTTGCCGAGTCCCGGTGGACCGTACAAAAGCACGTGCTCGGGCTGATGGTTGCGGCCTTTTGCAGCCGTGAGAAGGATGCGGAGATTTTCTTTGATGCCGCTCTGGCCGACATACTCGCGCCAATCGACGGGGCGCAGCGCCTGATCGAGCGAGCGAGGGGACTTCTCTATTTCTTGCTGTGGTGTGGTGCTCATATGAGGCTTAGCGGCTCGCCGGAGCGAGGCGCAGAAGGCTCTTGACAATTACCTTTAATATGCTATACTCTCCCACTAGAAGCGGACACATCCGCTTTTTCTTTTGGAAACGCTCAGCTTTGGGCAATCGTGTGGCTTTACCAAGGACGTGATGGCGCTGCTGTCGCTATCCTCAGGTCCGTGCTGCAACATTCTCCCGAATGGATTGCCCAAACTTGTGCGTTTCCAATCTCTTACAACGATAGCACCCGATTGCCCCCGCGCAATCGGGTTTTGTGGTGTAACCGGATATCCCGGTGGTACACTTCCCGTATGGCAGGCATCATCATCAACGTGCAGCCGGGGCAGGCGCCGGAGGTATTGCTCGCGCTCCTCGTCCTCGGGGCCGTTATTGTCTTTGCGTTTCTGGTGAACGGCGGCGTAAAAAAACACTAGGACGCGCATGCATTACCGGCAGAGCGCACTCAACCTGGTACGCGTACTCGTGCCACTCTGGCTGTTCTACGCGCTTCTCTATGCGTTTCTCGTGCAGCCATTCTTTGCCGA
>Ga0210389_10003510_pt1 | contig 12242 bp, 7 predicted proteins | sample IncBWH28OmetaG_FD_160127 | JGI IMG/M metagenome (GOLD analysis project Ga0210389, IMG submission 160127) | Forest soil microbial communities from Barre Woods Harvard Forest LTER site, Petersham, Massachusetts, United States - Inc-BW-H-28-O ... | reverse complement strand
GAGCGTGCGGCTGCGGTTCTGCAGAACGCGCCGGATGCACTCGTGATCACCGTAGATGGCGGCAAGACCTGGTTATCGATGAGCGCGGGACTCGACGGGGATACGGTGCGACAGATTTTTTCATCGCCAGTAGGCTGGTGGGCTGCGCTCGCTTCCGGCGGCTTTGCGCAATTCGATGCGCAGCGAAACAGTTGGGCGCAGATAGGAGTCGTCTCGGATTTTTCGACGGCGAATCCGGCGAGTGATTCCCCGCCCGGTAAGGGCGAAATTCGCGCTTTTCGGTTGCTCGTGAATGACATGTTTTTCGGCGACTCGGATTGGTTCGCTGCTACCGAGCAGGGGCTTTTCGTGTCGCGCGATTCCGGCAGATCGTGGACCGAGCTGCCGGTCGGGCCGGGCGAAGTGCCGGTGGGTTCGGTGCGCGCGTCGCGGGACGGCCAGCAAATCCGGCTGGTGTCTTCGGGCGGCATGGTTTTTTCCGGAGATGCTGGACGCACGTGGGCGTGGCACGACTTGCCGCTGGAATCGGGCGGCGCAGTACGACTCGAATGGACCGGCGACAATATTTTGCTGGCCGCGGCGCGTACTGGTTTGTACATTTCGCGCGATTGCGGAATTTCATGGACCAAGGCGCAAGCCGGACTGGCCGGCGGGCTCGCGGATGGCGTGCTGACCGGTCCGGATTTCTGGCTCGTATCAGTGCATGCGGCGGGGCTGTACATTTCGCGGGATGAAGGCGCGACGTGGTCGCGCGTAAAACGTAGCGGCGTGGGAGTTGCTGCACGGGCTGGCGACGGCCAGTTCCCGGTGCTGGTAGCGATCGGCGAAGCGCGACAAATCTACGCCGGCTCCGCGAACGACGGTTTGTTTCTTCTCGATTTATCCGACAATTCCGCGCCAAAATCCTTCGCGACGGGCGCGACAGACGCAACTGGCGGGCATTAAGCAGCCGCTCGGCGACGCATGTTGCTCGCGATTGACCCGGATGCGGCGCCAGTTGTCAGCAGTTGGTGTAATTTTCCCCGATTGAAATTACTACATTCCCGACCTTGCACGATGTACGACAACCAAGACTTATAAGCCTGCGTACTATTACGGACTTGTTAATTGTTCCATTTCGACCCTACACTCCGCTCCTCACTCTTTGCTGAATCGACACTTAAACACTGTTAGATCGAGCAGATCCGGAAATGTTCCCATTTGGTGCTTGTGTTGCAAATGAAGTCGGGAAACGAAACCGGAAAGGGGATCGAATATCATGGCGGTTGGAACGGTGTTCACGTCGGAGCGCCCGATATCGGCGACAGTGTTGATTGTAGATGATGAGGACGCAACCAGGAGCCTGTGCCAAGACGTGGTGACGGATTCGGGATTGCGGACGCGCACGGCTTCGACGACGGAGCAGGCGCTGGAGATTCTGGATCAGATGCCGGTGGATATTCTGATCACGGACTTGCGCGTGCCGCAGATTGGCGGGCTGGAACTGCTGAAGCGGGTGCGCACGAGCTATCCGCAAACAGCGGTGCTGGTGCTGACGCAGTACGGCACGATTGAGAGCGCGGTGGAGGCGACGCGTCTGGGGGCAGCGGATTACATCACCAAGCCATTTCACATCCCGGAGCTGCGCAGCAAGTTAGACCGCATGATTCGTCTGCTGGACGTGGATCAGGAAAACCGCGTGTTGCGTGAAACGTTGCGGACGCGGCCGGGGTTCGCGGATTTGATCGGCGTCTCGGTGAAGATGCAGCGCGTGTACCGCTTGATCGAAAGAGTGAGCCAGCATGCGTATCCGGTGCTGATTTTGGGCGAGAGCGGGACGGGCAAGGAACTGGTGGCGCGCTCGGTGCATTATTCGGGTGTGCGGCGGAACAAGCCGTTCATTCCGGTGGACTGCTCGTCGCTGGTGCCGACTTTGATTGAGGCGGAATTGTTCGGCTACGTGAAAGGCGCGTTCACGGGAGCGCTGCACGCGAAGCAGGGATTAATGGAAATCGCCGATGGTGGAACCTTATTCCTGGATGAAATTGGGGATTTGCCGTTTGATATGCAGGCCAAACTGCTGCGCGCGCTGCAGGAAAAAGAAGTACGGCCTGTGGGTTCCACTGACCGCATTCCGCTTTCGGCACGCATTATCGCGGCGACCAATCGCGATCTGGACGCTTCGGTGCGGGCGGGAACTTTCCGCCAGGATCTCTTCTTTCGTTTGAACGTGGTGCAGATCAAGATTCCGCCGCTGCGCGAACGGAAAACAGATATCCCCATCCTGGTGAATTCTTTCCTGGAGAAATTCAGCGACGCGAACGGGCGGATGCGCACGATTTCGGAGGACGCCATCGCGCGGATGATGGCCTATGACTGGCCGGGCAACGTGCGCGAGCTCGAAAATGCCATCGAGCGGGCCATCGCACTGGGCTCCGGGCCCATATTGCACGCGGGTGATTTGCCGACGAACTTGCAATACGGCACCGGCGAGCGGCTGCCGCAGAATGACGAACTGCTGCCGCTTGATGAACTGGAGCGGCGCGCGATCCTGCGCGCATTGCGCGAAGCGGGTGGCGACAAGCTGGCGGCCGCGCGCATGCTAGGGATTGGCAAGACGACGTTGTACCGCAAACTGAAGCAGTATGATGCGCAGACCCAACCGAATTGATCACTGCATATCCGCCCGAAGAAATCGCTTAACCCCACATTGAGTTCTGACGAATTGCGCCCGGCAAAAAATCCCTAGAGGGGACGTTCTGTATCGAACTGGGAAGTCCTTCTCTTTTTCCTCCCCTTCCGTATCCCCACCATACTGATAAGTAAAGAGTTACGCGACACGCACTTGGTCCGAATAATGCAATGGATGATGCATGCGAATTTTATCGCGCTTCGTGGGAGCACCATGCAAATGAGGAGCGTCGGCATCGAAGTAATTCGCGCCGGAGCAGACGGCGTTCTGGTTTTTCTTTCGCAGATCTGCACATCCCGCCGCGGAGTATTCCGATGAAGCAGGCCGCATCCCATCGTGTGCTGGCGCGACCGAATGCACATTCGTCGCGGGCTTCCGCAGCTAGTGAGCCTCACGCTACAGCGCATCTGCCGTTCGGAGACACTGCGTTCGCCGCAGTGTTTGACACGAGCGCGGAGGCGTTGATCGTAGTCAACGCGAAAGGAATCATCCAGCGGGCAAATCCTCGGGCCAGTGAGATGTTGCACCGGCAGGAACGCGAGCTGCTGCAGGCGGAGTTGGGGAAGTTCCTGATGCGACCAAGTTCGGAGGAGTTTTCGCGCTTGTGCGCTTTGCAGGCAGGTTCCAGCGCGGTGTCCATGGTAGAAGGCCTGCTTGTGAGCGGCTTTCCAGTGCGGATCGGTTTTCGCGCGAGTCTGGACGGAGCGCAAAATCTGGTTTTGTGCCTGGAAGAAGGCTCGGTGGTGCAGCGCGCGGAAGCGAAATGGATGCAGGTGGAAGCGGAGTTGACCAGCGTGCTGGATTCCATCGAGACCGGAACGATTCTGCTGGACGCGGCGGGGCGAATTCGTTTCTGCAACGCGCGGTTCGGGCAATATTTCGGGATGGAGCGCCGGCAATTGCAATCGCTGGGAACGATCGAGAATCTGATAGACCTGGTAGCGCCGCGGTTTCGCACGCCTGAAAATTTCGCGGCTCCGTGGAAAGTATTTGCGGCTGGGCAGGGAGTTCCAGGGCACGACGAACTGGAAATGATGCGGCCGACGCGCCGAATTTTGGAGCGGTTTGCGCGGCCAGTGCTGGATCGCGAAGGCCGCGCGGTGGGCTGGCTGGAGCTGTATTACGACGTGACCGGAGAGCGGCAGATTCAGTCGAAATTGCTGCAGACGGAAAAAATGGCGGCCGTCGGGCAATTGGTTTCCGGCATCGCCCACGAATTGAATAATCCGCTGACGGCGATCATGGGTTACGGGCAGTTGCTGCTGGGACAAGGGCTGAAACCCGAGCAGTATTCGGAAGCGACCAAAGTGTTTGAGCAGGCGGAACGGGCGCGGCGTATCGTAAAAAACCTGCTGTACTTCGCGCGGGAAAACGAGCCGGAGCGTACACGTGTGGATTTGAATGAGATTGCGGAGCGCACTCTGGCGCTGCGCAGCTATGAATTGCGCGTGGAAAATATCCTGGTGGAATGCGAGCTGGCCAGCGACCTGCCGGAAACAATGGCTGATCCTTACCAGTTGCAGCAGGTGGTGCTGAATTTGCTGATGAACGCGGAGCAGGCGTTGCTGCAGGAACGCGGGCAGGGAAAAGTCAAAATCAAGACGCGGGTGGCTGACGGCAATCGGATTGCGATGGAAATATCCGATGACGGCCCCGGCGTTCCTCAGGAAATTGCTTCGCGGATCTTCGATCCATTTTTCACCACCAAGCCGTCGGGCGTCGGAACGGGGTTGGGTCTTTCGATTGTTTACGGAATCGTGAAGCAGCACGACGGGGAAGTGACGTTCGAAAATCTCAGCACCGGGGGAGCGCGTTTTGTGGTGGAGCTGCCGGTGCTGGAAATTCCCGCGAACGAACGGCGACCGGCGGCGCCGGAATTCGCGAGCGATTCGCAGCCAGTGCGCAGCGGCAGGATTCTGGTGGTGGAAGATGAGCCTAGCGTGGCGCAGTTGATCATGGACGTGTTGCGGGAAGAGGGCCATCAGGTAGAGGCGGTGCTGGAAAGCCAGGAAGGATTGGCGCGCCTTTCACGCACGCACTACGATCTGGTGGTATGCGATTTGCGTATGCCGCGGCTGGATGGCCCGGCGTTCTACGAAGCGCTGATACGCGCAGGCAGTCCGGTGCAGAATCAACTGCTGTTCGTCACCGGAGATACGCTGGCGCCGCGCACCATGCAATTTCTGGAGAAGAGCAAACTGCCGTACCTGGCGAAACCCTTTCTGGTAGAAGAATTGAAGCTGGCGGTGAACCGCCGCCTTGAAAGCAGCCGCCAGGCCGAGGAGAGCGTGTTGGTTTTCGGTTCAGGAACGCGCCAGGCCAAATGAGAATGAACCAAAACGCCATAGACATATCGGTACAAGAAAAAGAAATTTCGCGCGTACGCGGAGCGCTGTTGTGCGTGGCTGACAGCGGTCTCGCCGAGCGACTGACGCGTGAAATCAATCTTTGCGACAAGGTCGGAAGTGTTTCCATCGCGGCGGATTTGCCGGACTTGATCGAGCGAATGGAACAGGATTCACCGCTGGTGATTCTGCTGGACGGCGATTTGTTCCGAGATGCGCCGCTTTCGGAATTGTTGCGGCAGCTGACGAAAACGGCTCCGGTGATTCTGCTGGCGGCGCCCGAACGGCAAGGCGAGATTCTGCGCATGGTGGCGGAGGGTGAAGTGGAATTCGTGGTCCGCCAGGGTGAATTTGTTCCGCTGGCCGCGTGCCTGATGGAGCGGCGATTGCGCTGGGCGCAGCGCTCGGGATCAGCCGGGGGATCGCCTTGGGCGGAAATGCCCGAAGACGTCGCGGAAATTTTCCGGCACGAGATCAACAATCCGCTCACTGGAATCCTGGGCAACGCGGAGCTGTTACTTTCTCATGGTGTGCGCTTGCCCGCGGCGGATACGCAGCGGCTGCAAACCGTGGTGGACTTGGCGGTGCGGCTGCGCGAAACCATTCGGCGGCTGAGCGATGCGTGGGACAGCCAGACGCGTGTGCCAAAATCATCAGCGCCGCCTTCGGCTTCCGGCGTTTCGCTGTCCTGACGAATTATTGTTGCGATTGTGGCGTGCTATTCTCTCGCCACGCCGCGGCGGCTGCGCGGGATTTTTCCAGCAGCGCATCGAGGTCTTTTCGCTGTAGAAGCTGTCCCGCTAAGACAACTGCTGAAATTTTCTGCGTGTTTGTGATGTCCTGCGATGGATTGGCGTCCAGCAAGACCATATCGGCGTGGTGGCCTGCGGCGATCATCCCAGTGTCTTTTCTGCCGAAGAATTTCGCGGGATTTTCCGTGGCTGTTTGCAACGCTTCCTGCGGCGTCAGTCCTGCGGCGACCAATTCCCGCAGCTCGTTGTGCAAGCTGCTGCCAGGGAAGACGTAACGATCAAGCGAATCGCTGCCCGCGAGCAAGCGAACGCCCGCGCGATGCATCTCACCGGTCAGCTTACGGTCATTCTCATACTGCCGCTGCCACCACGCGGCGTCTGCCAATTCCTTTTGCGAAGGAGGGGCCGTCGGGCGCCACTCTTTTTGTAACGCGAGTGGGACAAACCGCAGCAGGGGATTGTCGGGCGATTGCTGCGGCGAGTGCGCCAAGGTTGAAATGGAGTACAGCGTGGGCGTGACCCAGGTGCCGTTGCGCAGGAATGTGGCCCAAAGCGTCGCGGCTTTCTCGGGCGAAAAAGTTTTGTCCGCGTCGTCGTATACGGCTGCGTCGGAGCGATCTCTTTTCACGGCAGCCTCCAGCAAGCGCCGACGCAGCTCCGTGTCTTCAGACGAGCAATCTAGCGCGAGCGAGCTATAGATGATGTGCTCGATGCTTTTCTGTCCTGACGCCGACGCTTCGGTTGCCGTGACCGCTGTGGGAATATGTCCGGCGAATGGGATGGCGTCTTTTTTCGCTTCTTCCGCGACCGCAAAATATGCTTCGCGCGACAATTGAATCACTTTGATGAAATCGGCGCCTTGTTTTTGCAGCTGATCGACTGCCGCGCGGGTTTCTTCAAGGGTTCCGACCTCTAGAACGGACGGGTCGGTGGATTTTGCCGCACCGGGCCGCGGCGCGGGCAAGAGCATCGGACCGGCGGCCACGATTTGCGGACCCAGCAGCGCGCCGGACGAGATTTCGCGGCGCCATTCCTGTAGCGCGCGCAGATCACCGCCCATATCGCGTATTCCAGTGATGCCATTCGCGACGAGCAGTGGGAGCAGAACGTTTTTGGACCATGCGGGATCAGCGCTGATTCCGGCGACGTGCGTGTGCATGTCCCACAAGCCGGGAATCAAGAATTTTCCGCGCGCGTCAAACTCCATTTCATCTTTACGCGCGGGACGCTTCGGGTCAGCGGAGCTGCCAATCCAGTCGATCGCACCAGCGGAGACGACCACGGTCATGTCTTTCAGTGGTGGGCCGTCCGGATTGACGATGGTGGCGTGAGTGATCGCGAATGAGGTTTTCGCGGCGGCACTCGGCGGGGAATCGCGGACAGCAGTCGGTTGCGGCCGTTGCGTGGGCGCGAATGCAAGCAGCGTCACGCAAATGCACACGGCGAAACAGCGTAGCAGAAACTGCACGTTTACACCCCCGACTGCTTCTGCCTCGCTTAGACGCTACTTCGAGCCTTTTAGGTAGCGGTCAAACCAATCAATCGTACGGCGAATCGCGTCAATCTGATTTTCGCGCTTGGCGAAACCATGGCCTTCGTTCGGGTAGTAATGCGCGTCGACGGTTTTTCCGGAGTCCTGCAACGTCTTCACCACCTGTTCCGCTTCTTCCTTGGGCACGCGGATATCGTTATCGCCCTGCAGCACCAGCAGCGGGGCTCTGGCATTTTTGATGTAGGCGAGGGGAGAATCAGCGTCGTAGATGGCGCGATCTTTTTCCGGATCGCCGAGCAGGGATTTTTCGTATTGCTGCAGGAAAGGATCTTCGTGCTGCAGCATCGTGAGCCAGTTGATGATGCCGTATTCTTCCACGGCTGCGGCCCAGACGACGGGCGCTTTGCCGATGGCCATCAGCGTCATATAGCCGCCGTAGGAGCCGCCGGTGATTCCGATTTTTTTGGAATCCACGTAGCCGGTGGCTTCCAGGAATTTCACGCCGTAAATTTCGTCCTGCAAGTCTCCGCCGCCCAAGTCCTTCACGTTGGCGTGCTGAAAATCCATGCCGTAGCCGGTGGATCCTCGCACATTGGGCGCGATGCAGATGTATCCGCGCGTCGCGAGCGCGATCACGGTGCGATTGAAATAATCGGTGGTCTGTCCGGTGGGTCCGCCGTGCGGCAGCACGATGGCGGGATTCGAGCCGTCGCGCTTCAGATTAAAAGGCACCCAGAGGAACGCGCTGATGATTTTTCCGTCGAAGCTTTTGTAATGCACCAGCTGCGAAGGCGGAATTTTCGCAGCGGTGAGGCTGGCGATGGCGGAAAAAGTCAGCTGGCGCGGCGCTTTCTGTGCGATGTCGTAAACCCACAAATCGCCGGGCTGTGTGGAACTCTGATGCGAAATGAGGAGGCGCGCGCCCATGTGCGCGAAGGGCGAAGGATTTCCGGCGTAACTGTTGAGCCCGGCGGGTAAATTGATTTTTGCGCCGTGGCGCGTGGCGCTGTCCGCGAGGTAGGCGTCCGTTCGGCCATCTTCGTTGACGTCGTAGGTGAATTGCTTGCCGTCAGGGGAAAAATCTCCGGCGTTCGCTTCCCACTTCAGATCGGTTACCCAAGTAAGCTTCTTGGTTGCGACATCAATTTCGGCGATGTTGCTGTAGCCGCCGGGGCGGTCGGAAGCAACCAGCAGCGTCGCGCCGTCGGGCGAAATAGAGGAAGCCATGGTGCGATGATCGCCTTCGTGCGGCGACAGATTTTCCTGCGCGCCGGTCGCGGCATCAATGCGGTAGGCATCGGAATCGGTGAAGCCGGCGTCAAACCGCGTGGCGTAGATGTACTTGCCGTCCGGACTCCAGATGGCATTGCTCCAAAGATGGTTCGCGGTTTTTTCCTGCGACAAGTTGCGCACGGCGCGCGTTTTCCAGTCCATCACGGCGATATCGGTGGCGGAAGCTGTCTTCGGTTTGTACGCGAAGGCGATTGTCTTACCATCGCGCGACCACACCGCGCTGGTTTCGGAAATTTCAGACGTGTTGGTCAGGTTGACGACCTCGCCGCCATCGCTGGGAATCGCGAAGAGATCGTAAATTTCGCCGCCGCCCTGATCAGATTGAAAGACGATCCATTTTCCGTCGGGAGACCATGCGGCGCCAGACTGGCGATCGTCGGACTGGCTCAGCTGAATCGGCCAGCCGCCCGCGGCGCTCACTTTCCACAGATTGTTGCGGCCCGTGAGGTTCGTGCTGAAGACGACCTGCTTGCCGTCCGGCGACCAGGCACCGCCCGCGACCGAGCGCGTGTAAAAGAGATCGTCCACGGGAATCGGCACCGCGCCCATGGCGGGCGTGGATACGACGGATTTCGGGTCGGTGATTTCACGCGTGTCCGGGGAATCGGAAGCAGCCAGTACACTGATCGAAAATACGAGCAGCAACGCGAGTCGGCTGAATTTCACAAGGCGTCTCCTGAGTTTTAGGCAGCGCCATAATAGGCCGGAGCCTCAGAGGCGTCAACGCCGCACGGACTGACTTTGAGATGGCAGCTCTGGAATGGCAGCTCTGGAGTGAGCTGCTATTGAGAATATCCCGTCTGGTACTGCATCAAGGCAGCGGGGCACCGGATGAGCGAGTTGACTTGCGTTCGCGCATGGAGTGACTCGGCTCCTGGAGCCAATGCAAAATGAAGGTGCTGACACTCGGCGCTTTTTTGAGGCTGCCAATGGCTTTCGCGCCCCCGGCTCGGGGCAACGAACGTCTGTGGAGAGGCTGTGTTGCCGGAATGCGCGCGGACGACTTAGTACGTTGCGCAGGGACTTGCGGCCTTAGCGGAGCGTGTCGGCGGGCTGCCTGGGACGGAGCTCGCAACCATTTTAGGCAAGACGACGCGAAAGCAGACCATTGGAAGTCGATCGTAATGGCCTTCCAGGTCTTTTTCTGCCACACCGACAATTGCCCAGAGAGAGAATTGAACAATGAGGCAGCGCGGGTTTGCAAATGCGCGAATCGAATTCGCGATCCCGATGCGATCGAGGAGAGCGCGGATTGTGCAGTTTTCATCGCGTCGACACGATGTTGTCTCCAGTGCCGACGGAAATCATTTTCTTTCTTCGCCTCGGGTTTTGCCACTATAGGAAGCGGCGCGATCACGGCCGGAGTGGCATTGCGCTGAGCGATTCGCGGTACGCTCGGCGCAGCAGTTTTGGACGCCGTAGCAAGCCGGGCAATTATCTCGTCCGAAGCCGAAGCGGGAGCTGCCAGCGACGCCTGCCGCTGACTAGGCGAGGGGAACTCGATGGGTGCGCGCGAAATTCGGGGTGCGGCGGGGGCAGCTTCCGGAGCTGACGAGCGAGCCGCAGGGTGATTGAACTGCGTGCCCGCGGACTCGCTCGCGGCGGCGGCACGAGCGAGAAGCTCCGGCTCGCGACTCGGGGTACCGGGCGCTTTGGCCTCGAGCGACGCGTCCTGGACGACTGGAGCTGGGGTCGCGAAAATGTCCGAAGTTCCCGCAAAATCCGGCCTGTGTCCAAAGAGACCCGAAAAGACCGCGCCATCCGAAGAGCCCGAAAAGGTAGACGGGACGAACGGCGCGATTTCATCATATTGAAGTTCGTGCGCGGCTTCACCGACCACGCGTCCGGACACGGGACGAATTTTCTCGTGCGCGGCCCGCATCAGGGACTGTTCACATAATGCATTGAGCACGCGCGGGAGTCCGCGCGAATAGTGCGATAACGCCCGGACCGCTTCGGGGTGGAAGACCGCGGCTCCCGAGCCGCCCGCGACGTGCAGGCGTGCATCGATGTAAGCTTGAGTTTCTTCGAGCGTCAACGGTGATGTGCGGCAACGCAGCGCGATGCGCTGACGCAGTTGCCGCAGCTCGGGACGCTTGAGAGTTTCTTCGAATTCCGGCTGGCCACAGAGGACAATCTGCAACAAGCTCCCTTGGCCGGTCTGAAGATTCAAAAGCATGCGCAGCTCTTCGAGCGCGCGCAGCCCGAGCCCTTGCGCTTCGTCCACGAACAATACCGGGGTTTGGCCCGCGCAGTGACGATCCTGCAGCCAACTATGGAGGTGCGCCAGCGGTGTTCCGCGCTGCGCGTTGAAGGGAATACGGAAATCGGCCACAACCAAATCGAGCAGCTCGTCGGCCTTCAAGTGCGAATTAAAAATGAATGCTTTGGGAATGCGTTCCTGTTCGAGCCACTCCATCAGGCGATTGAGCAAGACGGTCTTGCCCGTGCCGACTTCGCCGGTAAGCAATAGCAATCCTTTACGTCCGCGGATTCCTTCGATGATCTGATTCAGGTTTTCTTTTGTCTGTTGCGTGAGAAACAGATAGCGCGGATCAGGGTTGGCGCGGAAAGGATTGTCACGCAGTTCAAAAAAACTCGAGAACGACCCGATCATAGGGGGTCCTTCAAGGGCCGGGAGATCATCATAGGTGAAATTGCGCGCCAAGGCAATGCCTTTGGTTGGGCGAACTGAGCGTCGTAATCGGGAGGTGGCCGCGACGCGAGCGCGAGAAAATCGGGTGCGCTGCGTGACGAATTCACTTTCATCTGAATTTTGCTGTAACGATTCCTAGCTAGTTTTTGACGCTCGAAAATTCCTCGGTGTGCGATTCGCCCTTGCGGCCGAAGTAAACGACCTTCCTGCCGATGAGGAACGCCCAATAGGCGATTACGCCGGCCGCGGCGGAGCGCTTGGCAAATTCCGGATAGCGGATCGTGTCCGCCTGTGCGCCGCGAATCGCTGCGATTAGCCCGGACGCGGAAAATTCCTCGGCGATCGGCGTCATAGGAAGAACCATTTTTTCTGCGTGCGTCTGACCGTCGCGCATGTAGAAAGTCTCGGTGCCGCTGGCTAGGTCACAGAGATATGATTCGACGTCAATTTCGAGCAGCCTCCGCACCACTTCGGGGAAGACCAGCTTGCCCTCCTGTGTTTCGGCCATCACTTTGTGAATCACATTGATGTTCACGATCTCCTCCTCAAGTTTTCAAAATTTCAATGCAGGCACAGCGTTGCGCCGTACTCAGTTGCCTTTGCCCGGCGTGTTTGCGTCCTTCAGCACCAGCACGAGGATGCGTCCGTCGGAATGGAAGCTGCCTCCGGTGGCGGTGTTTGCTGTGGTCAGGGGATCGGCGGGCGTTACGTGCGTGCGCTGCACCACGAGGCCCGTGCGCGACAACGTGTCGTCGACGTACTCGCGCTCGCCGTCAATCGCCGGGTCAATCTTGTGCGTCACGCTATTATTGCGTTCATCGCGCTCGAAGCCGATGTCGTGCGTGGCGGCGACGCACCAAAGCGGGTGGCCGTCAACCACGTAGGGTGATTTCCACACGCGCAGGTGATTGCGCGACATAGCCACGCGCACCGGCTCGGCGTGCGCGAAGCCATAATCTTGGGGGCGGTCGAAGAGGTACAGCGTACTCATCGGCATCGTGAGGTAATCTTTCTTTTCGAGCGAGTCGATCAC
>Ga0210389_10003508_pt1 | contig 12243 bp, 12 predicted proteins | sample IncBWH28OmetaG_FD_160127 | JGI IMG/M metagenome (GOLD analysis project Ga0210389, IMG submission 160127) | Forest soil microbial communities from Barre Woods Harvard Forest LTER site, Petersham, Massachusetts, United States - Inc-BW-H-28-O ... | reverse complement strand
AGGGCCCCGACCAGATCAGTTGGCTTGGCACCGTCGGTTATCCTATCGGCTGGCACGACCAGGTTAGCATGGATATTACGGTTTTCCGCTCATTCAGTTCAAATACAGCTTTCAATATTAATTATAACGCCGAACGGGACTACGCTTATGTGAAACCCCAGCTCAATTTTGGCCACACCTTCTCGCGCAGGTTTACCCTGTTTGCGGGCGGCTTTTATGTGCCATATGGCATTAATACCGGCCTGGGTTATGGCGGCGCAGTAACGGCAATTTTAAAATTATAATGATGAAAACATTTGGCTATGTTTATTTATTTGCATCGTTGTTGTTCGTTCGCGTTGAAGCGCGGGCGGCGGCGTTTCAGCAGGAACAGCAAACGGAAGAAACCGGAGATATCATCCTGAAACCATCCCCCAGGAGCGAAAATGCGGTTTTCAAAAAGAATGAACAGATTGTTTACAACCTGCGGGTAGAGAATAATACCAATGCGTACACCACCGGCCGCATCTCCTACACGGTAACAACCGACGACGGCAAAAAAGTTTCGGTTGATTCCATTCAACTCGCTATTAAAGGCTCGTCGACCAAAGATTATGTGGTGAAGATTGCGCCAAAGACAAGCGGTTTTTACCGGGTCAACTTTATTGTGAATTCGGCCGAATACGATGATACCGTGCGGCGGGTTTTTGGGGTCGATCCGCAGGAAATACGGTCGCAACTGCACAAACCTGCTGATTTTGACGCATTTTGGAAGCAATCGCGCGAGCAGCTCGAAAAAATAACGCCGCGCTACCGTGTACTGGAGCGAAGAGATCTTTCGACCGACAAGAAACGGGTGTATGCAGTAGAAATGCACTCGTTTGACAATGTGGTGGTGCGCGGCTGGCTGGTGATTCCTCGGGATGGTAAGAAGTTCCCCGTGCACTACCGTGTGCCCGGGTATGTGGTAACGCTGAACCCCAATATGGATAGCGATGATTTTATCGCATTTGACCTGAATGTGCGGGGCAATGGCAACAGTAAGGATGTGATCAATATCGGTACCGACAATTATTGCCTGGTGAATGTGGAGGATAAAAATAAATACGTTTACCGCGGTGTGTATATGGACTGTATCCGCGGTCTCGATTTCCTGTGCTCGCATGAAGACCTGGGCATCGATACCTCAAAAATATTTGTCGAGGGTGGCAGCCAGGGCGGAGCTTTGGCGCTCGTCACAGCAGCGCTCGACCACCGGGTTAAAGTACTCACGATGCAGGTTCCGCTTTATGCTGACATACATGATAACATGGCCATATCCGCCTCCTACGATAAACAGGTATTTCCGTTTAAAGTGTTCAGACGGTATAACAGCGTTCACCCCGGCTTTACATGGGATAAATTTTTCAGTACCTTTGATTATTACGATCCGCAAAATTTTGCACCGATGGTAAAATGCCCGGTACTGATGGGCATCGGCCTGCTCGACCAGTTTTGTCCGCCGCGCTGCAGCATGGCGCTGTTTAATCACATCAGCAGCGATAATAAGGAGTACGTTTGTGTACCTAACTCCACACACGAGGTTAATATGAATTATTTTATGTTCCAGAATCTCTGGCTGCGCGAAAAATTCAGGATACCATAGCAATGTGCCTGAAAGCCGGCAAAAAGGGTTATTTTTTGTTTAGTTAAAATTCACAACAAATAAAAAACGTTAACGTAAAGCGTGGGAATAAAGCCGGCAGCGCTTTTTCTGAGGCGATTATAAAAATTTAGGCACGAAAATGGCCATATAGATTTGTTGAAAAATAAATCTTTGTGGGTTTGTTAATAAAAACCCCTATTGTGTTGTTTAAAATATGCCTAATATGGTCTAACGAAAAGTTATATGACAAATTTTTCTAAAAAGTTTATAGTAATACTTTGTTTGGTTCTGGCGATTTGCGGGTTACAACGCACGTTCGCTCAAAACCAACCTATCGAATCAACAAAAAAACCGCCGGTTATTCAATTGGCTATGTCGCCCGAGACCCCGGACACTGTATTTAGCGCCAATGCCTACTTCACCGTAAATTTACTGAGCACGTTTACTGCCGACAAATCGGGTACACTATCGTACGTAATCACCGGAAAAGACGGCAAAAAATTCGGCGCCGATACAAAACACATAAAGGTTACTTCGGTTTGCCCTATTGACTACGCTTTCAGTATTCCGAGTATGCCCGGGGGATCCTATAAAATTAATTTTACACTAACCGCCCCAGGTTTCCAGGATACCATCAGTAATACATTTATCATCAAGGGCCAGGAGGTACGCCAGGATTCGGTGATCAATATGACACTGACACCGCACAGCGAAGATGGTGTATTCGCTACGAATGCATCTTATACATTAAGTGTATCCAATACGTTTCCGAGCGCACAGCCCGCTACCCTATCCTACCTGGTGACCACCATGACGGGTAAAAAAGTTAAGGCGGATTCGATTCATGTAAAAATCGGCACCTCCGGGGTCTCCAACTACGATTTTAATATCCCGGCTGTTAAGCCGGGGCTTTATAAAATAAACTTCATGGTCAGTGTTCCTGACTATACCGATACTACTCGCAAGGCATTTGGCATTAAACCCCAACTGGTGCGCTCGCAGCATGCAAAACCGGCCGATTTCGAAGCATTCTGGCAGCAGGCCAAAGCCGAACTGGCTAAGGTAAAACCCGAATACAAGGTTACCGAAATAGCCAATTGCAAAGACAACCGAAGAGTATTCCAGGTAGAAATGAAATCGCTTGACGGCCTTGTCATACGCGGCTTTTTGACCGAACCGAAGACGCATATTAAAAATAAAAAATTTGCGGTGCTGCTTGGATTACCCGGCTACCAGGTGCCCCTCGGCCCGATGTACGGCACGGACCCCGACATCGCCATATTTACGCTGAATATACGCGGAAACGGCAACAGCAGGGATGTGATCAACGTGCGCAGAGAAAGCTATATCGTGCTGAACCTGGAAGACAAAAACCGTTATGTTTTGCGTGGGGCCATTATGGATTGTGTGCGCGCGGTCGATTTCATTTATACCCGTCCCGAATTGCGGCACGATAATATAATTGCCGCAGGCGGTAGCTTGGGCGGATTCCTGGCCCTTGCAACTTGCGGTGTGGATCCACGTATAAGCTTCTGCTCGGCTGCGAACCCCATCCTGTGCGATGTACGCAATCTGCCTCATGAGGTTGACTGGCCGCTTATCGATATCAATGAATACATCCAAACCCGGCCAGGGCTTACCATGGCTAAGGTGATGGATAACCTGGATTATTTTGATGGTAAAAACTTTGCGTCGGATATTAAATGCAAAACGCTGGTTGGATTAGGCATGCTGGATAACATTGCACCGCCAGATCACGTATACGCGGCTTATAATGAGTTGACTACTGACAAGCACCTCATCATATTCCGCGACCTGGCGCATGAGATTGGCAGATGGTACAACGTGTACGAGGGCCGCTGGATGCGCGATACTTTTGCACTGTTTTAAAAAACAAAAAAATGAGGCTTTTGAAAACCTTTACAAAAACATTACTGATTACGCTTACGCTTTTCATCGGCCTTCAAAGCAGGTCATATGCCGACGGCGGTTTCCCCGTGCGCCCCGGCAGGCTGCTTTTGGCGCCGTCGGTAAGCTACTTTTTTGCTAATTCGGCCTGGGATACAACCGGCATGCCGGCCAAACGCTACCCCAACAATGGTAAATACAGCTCAGTAGGTGTGACTTTTTATGGCGAGTATGGCATCAGCCGCAATTGGGCCGCAGTGGTTTCGTTGCCTTTTGTTTACAATAGTTTCACGGCAAGCAATATCCCGTCTAAGCCCTCCTCCGGTTTGACTGACCTGGAGACAGGGATACGTTATTATCTGGCTAACATCGATTTTATTTATTATTTCTCGCTGCAGGGAACGGCGGTTACCCCGCTTTATACCAACGATCGGGCGCTCGGCTATGGCGAAGAAGGCGGGGAGTTAAAACTGGCTGTGTCCGGTTCGGGCAACATGTTCGGCAGGAGCATCTATTTCAACGCTTCCGACGGTTACCGGCAGTACTTCGGCACCAACGGCCCATGGCAAAACCGTTATAGCGGCACCTTCGGCATTACCCTCGACGATGATTTTCAAAACCAGCTATCGGTAACCGGCAGCGGCATCCTTTCGCGAAGCACTGATAAAACGTTCTCGCCCATACTGGAGGCAAATAAGGACTACTCGTTTTTTGAGCTTTCGCTAAGCTACGGCCATACTTTTACGGATGAATTTTCTCTTTTCGCAACAGCAGGAAAATTTTTGACAGGTTATAACACCAGCGCCGGCAACTTATTTTCGCTCGCCTTTATTTACCGGCTGGATTATAAGTAGTGAGTGGTGAATGGTGAGCGGTGAGCGGTGAGTGAAAACGAACTACTACTCACTACTCACTACTCACTACTCACCCCTCATCCAATCCCAGGCGCATCCAGGTTAAACCAGGTTTAAAGCCGGCTTTTTCATATGCCTTTATCGCCGTATAGTTATTGTGGTACACTTCAAGGCGTATCTCGGTAATATTCGCCGACCGGCACCAGGAGATCAGTTCATCAAGCACCATGGAATTCACGCCCTTTCCGCGAAACTCCGGCAGCACGTACATGCAGCCAAGGTAGGCATACCGCTCAAATTTTTGATAAGCCTTTCCCTGTTCAATGCGCGCATAGCCACTGCCCACTGCCCTGCCTTCGCTCTCGGCTACCACAACGCGTACATCGTCAGCAACAATCATTGCCCCAAGGTCATAATAATGGATTTCTCCTTCTTTTAAAGTATCATCAAAAGGACGTTCCCAGCTTACAATTCCCTGCTCAAATTCCAGCAGCGCATTTAGGTCGGCAGGTTTTGCTTCGCGAATAAAAATAGAACTCATACAATAAATCTTTATCGCAAATTAGGAAAATTAAGAGGGGATAAAAGCACGCCCGGAGGAATTTCGGGTAATAGAAGCGTCAAAAATTGGGGCAGGCAGGTTTACCTTTAATTGCTTTACTGCCCGCCTACTGTACGATCTTATTCGCGCAGTACGAGCTGGCAAAAGCTTCCGGCTTGGCCTTAAATACAAAGCCCATACTTAAAATGTAGCCCATCGCCTCGTGCAAAGCCTGGTTCGACTTAAACATCGGGTTGGTGTTAATGTCGGCATGCACTTCCAGGTCTACTTCATAAAGGTCCAGCAGGTCGCAAAGGTGGTAGGCGATGTCGATAGATTTTTGCACCTCGGTAAGCATACGTTCCTTAATGCTCATCTTTTTGGAGGTACGCTCCTGCTGGATAAACATAAAGCCGCCTTTTTGCTCGCGCAGAAAAACGATCACCGTCGCAAAATCGGTGACATTGCCTTTTACCTGCGAATCGGTACCGATACACACTTTCAGCTTGTTGCCCAGGGCAGTTTCGCGTTCGATGGCTGCTTCAACCTCTTCGATAATGGGCGCTTGAATAACTTCGCCGCTAAATTTTCTCCAGGTCATATATTTACTATTTGGTTAGTTAAATGACCTGGTTTTAATTTCGGATTTCGGATGTTCGATTTCGGATTTATTTGTATTCCGCACATCAAAAATCCGCACACCTCGTGCGCCGAAGCTTTAGCGAAGGTGCATCCGCAACAGGTCTATAAAATTAAGAGATATAATTCCATATAAACGTGAAGATTATGTGATTTATTTGTTAACAATTCACATTTGTTAACAAGGGAGTTTGACGTGCGGATATGGAGATGTGCAAATGTGCGGATGTGGAAAGGAGATTTACGAAGTTTCAGAAACTTCGTAAATCTTACTCCCTTTTGACAGCCTGTACAATCGGGAGCAAAGATTTGACAACTTTTTAAAAGTTGTCAAATCTGACCTTATACCAAACGTGCATTGCAAATTATTACACGGTTATTGTATGTTTGTAGTACAATCATACCAGAAATGATAAATAAGGTTTCCATAAGCAATTTTAAATCTATTTATAAACAGGACATTGAACTTGGCCGTGTAAATGTTTTTATTGGTGAAAATGGCAGCGGAAAGTCAAATATATTGGAGGCTATTGCGATGGCGGCGGCTTCTAATGGTGGTGAATTGAATACACAAGGGTTGATAAATAGAGGAGTTCGTGTAACAAAACCATCATTGACGTTTAATTCTTTTTTGGGAGTAGCAAATAGAAGCGAAATAAAAATTGACTTGCATGATGGTAATGTTTTATTTGAGTCAATACTAAAATGCGACAATCCAGATGATATCTTCGCAGTTTGGAAGGATGATAATCGCTACAATAAAAGCTTAAGAAGCTTGATGAAAAAGATTCTTGAGCAAGCGCCTTTAGACAAAAATATAGACGTATTGTATCAGGCTGCTATAAATCAGATAGATTTAGATGCACCGGCCAACAATCCTTTTGTCCATAGTGTGATAGGGAAAAGCATATCAAAGTTTTTAATTTATAATATAAATACAAATGCTTTGCGAGGAATTAGCAACGACAGTAAAATTACTCCCCTCGGAATAAATGGCGAAGGCTTAGATATATTGCTTTCCACTTTCGATGAAGATCAATTAAAGGAATTAAAAGAATTAAATTTTATATCATGGCTCCAAAGTATACATGTCGATTTGGGCGACGCGTTAAAATATAAAGGTTATAAACTCGGCCGAAGCACTTCCGACCTATATTTTACTGATAAATATATGCAGAGGAAGAACAACATGTTTGCAGCTGAGAATGCGAATGAAGGCGCTTTACACGTCTTGTTTTATTTGGCTCTACTTATAAGTGTAAGGACACCATCTTTCTTTGCAATTGATAATATTGAAACGGCATTAAATCCTATGCTTTGTCGCCAATTAATGAAACGAATTACGGAGTTAGCGCCAATTCATCAAAAACAAGTATTGATAACCACACATAACCCGGCTGTTTTGGATGGCCTTAACCTGCATGATCAGGATCAATGCCTTTTTGTTGTTAAACGAACTGATGAAGGCCACACCAAGGTTGAAAGAATCAAGCTTAAACCGGAAGTTAAAGACGGAAATTTAAAACTCTCCGAACTTTGGATGCGAGGCTATCTGGGCGCTTTACCTTCAAATATTTTTTAAATGATTGTCGGTTTATTCGCTGAAGGCAGGAGTGATTTGGCTGTGATCACCAATATCTTAAAAGGGTGGTTAAATATTGATAGAGCTGACATAAAACCTACACTTCCTGAATACGATTATGATCAAACTGATTTAAGCGTAATGCCGGAAGAACAGCATGGCAGTTGGACTGCGGTGAAAAAGGAATGCCAGGAAAGACAAAAGATCAACGTATTTTTTGATAGTCCAATAGAACAGGAGTCTTTTATCGTGTTGCATCTTGATACGGCTGAGCGGCATCTAAAAGATTATAATGTTTTGGAGCCTGTTAAAAACGGTGGCATAAACAACGAGGAATATTGTAATCAACTTAGAGGTAATGTGATCAATAAACTGAACGAGTGGCTTGAAAATTCGCATCAGGACAAGATAGCATACGCTATAGCTATCGAAGAAACTGATGCATGGGTATTAACCATCTACGATAATGGAAAGGCCGATACTTCATCCTATCAGGATCCCAAAAAGAGATTGGGTGATGAATTAAATCGGATACTAAAGCCAAAGGAAAAAAACATCCTCCGGGCCAAAACCTTTGAGAAATATGATTGGCTTAGTCATGATTTTAGAAAAAAGAAAAATCTTTTATTTTACTCAACAAAAAATGAAAGTTTAAAGCTGTTTTGCGAGTCATTAGAGGTATTTAAATAACTGTATATCTTCAATTTGCATTTTAAATCTATCTTTAAAAAAAATTAAAAAGATGAAGCTAACCAATTTAGGCTTAATTGCTTTAGCCCTCGCCGCGCTCGCCGGCTGCAAAAACAAATCGGATGATCAGCAAAGAACTGTCTTTTTTGACAAATCAGGCATGGATACTACCGTTAAACCGGGCGACGACTTTTTTATGTACGCCAACGGTAAATGGATAAAAAACACCAAAATACCCGCCTCGGAGGTTAGCTGGGGTACCTTTAATACCTTGCGCGATACCAACGAAGCGCACATTCACCAGATACTTGAATATGCCGCCGCGCACGATGATACCGCTAACAGCATCAACCAAAAAGTGGGCGACCTGTACAAAAGTGGCATGGACACAGCTGCGATAGAGAAATTGGGTTATGATCCGGTGAAACCGCAACTCGCAAAAATTGCCGCCGCGAAGGATTATAAGGACCTGGTAAAATTGGCTGCCGACGGCTTTAAAACCGGCGATGGTTTTCTGCTTGGGTTTTATGTTTCGCCGGACGATAAGATCAGCACAAAAAATGCCGCTCATTTCGACCAAACCGGACTTAACCTGCCTAACCGCGATTATTATTTTAAAACTGATACAGCTTCAAAAAAGATATTGGATGGTTATGTGACCTACATTACCAGGTTGTTCACCCTAACAGGAGTTGACCCCGCTACGGCGGCTAAAAAGGCTGCAGACGTTTTAAAACTCGAAACGGCTATTGCCCAGGCAAGCCGTTCGCCTGTCCAACTGCGGGACCCCAAGCCAATTACAACAAGTTTAGCTTTGCCGATTTTCAGAAACAGGTGCCCGATATTGACCTGGGGGATGCCTTTAAACGGATGGGCCTGCAAACCGACACCGTATTGGTTGGCCAGCCCGGCTACTACAAAGCGTTAAACGGCTTGCTAAAAACCCAACCGATTGATGCATGGAAGGATAAAGCCACTTTTGAGGCCCTTAGCGGCGCGGCAACCTATTTAAGCAAGCCTTTCAGGGATGCGCATTTTGATTTCTACGGAAAAATACTGAGCGGCCAGAAAGTAGAACGCGACCGCTGGAAATTAATGGCCGAGGATGTAGATGGCGGCTTGGGTGAACTATTGGGACAATTGTACGTGGCAAAATTTTTCCCGCCCGAAGCCAAAAAAAGAATGCTCGACCTGGTTAATAACCTGCAGGCGGTTTATAAAGAAAGGATACAAAACCTGGATTGGATGAGTGCGCCAACCAAAGAAAAAGCTTTGGCAAAACTTGCGGCCTTTACCAAAAAGATAGGTTATCCCGACAAATGGAAAAACTATGACGACGTGCAGATCAGCAAGGATAGTTATTATAAAAATGAACAATCCATCGCCGCGCATAACTATCGCAGGATGATCAACAAAGTGGGTAAACCCGTTGATCGGTCGGAATGGGACATGACGCCGCCAACCATCGACGCGTATAACAACCCGCTGTTTAACGAGATCGTTTTCCCGGCGGGTATATTGCAATTCCCGTTTTTTGATAAAGATGCGGATGATGCGATCAATTATGGCGCTATCGGCGTGGTGATCGGCCATGAAATGACCCATGGTTTTGACGACCAGGGCCGCCAGTATGATAAGGACGGCAACCTGAAAGATTGGTGGACAAAAGAAGATGCCGACAAATTTAAAGCAAGGGTAAAAGTATTGATCGATCAGTACAGCAGCTATACGGTGCTGGATAACCTGCACATTAACGGCGAACTAACCCAGGGCGAAAACCTGGCCGATGTGGGCGGCTGCATGATTGCCTACCAGGCTTTTAAAAATACACCCGAAGGCAAAAGCGATACCAAAATCGATGGCTTTACGCCGGACCAGCGTTTCTTTTTATCCCTAAGCCGGGTATGGCAAATGAAAGCGCGCGACGAGTCCATCAGGATGAGCCTCAGCAATAACCCGCATTCGCCCGCAAAGTGGCGCGTAAACGGGCCATTCTCAGACATGCCCGAGTTTTACAAAGCATTTAACGTTAAACCGGGCGATAAGATGTACCGGCCTGATAGTGCCAGGGTGAAGGTTTGGTAGGAAAACGATTTGAAGATGTGTTGATTTGAAGATTTGAAAATGACAAAAAAGGCCTACGAGGTTCCCAAAACTTTGTAAGCCTTCTTCTCACAACGGACCGGCCCCGTTAGGGGCCAAATATCGGTAGCAAAGAAATAGAAAGAATTATTTGCCCCATCGGGGCAACATATAAATTCGCAAACATTTATTCGGGTAATTTAAAAACATATCGCTCATCGTAATCCACCTCAAATTGATCCAACATCTGTTGATATTCTTCTAAAAATGTTTTCTTGCGATGATGCTCTTCCTGGTTGATCACATATTTGATAACCTGCTTCACATGCGACCGCGAATACGAAAATGCTCCATAACCTTCCTGCCACCGAAACGTTACGGGTGTAAACGATTGTAAATTTATCCATTCGGATGATTCCCCTTTTACAATTTGCATCAAATCGGAAAGCGATTGGGTTGGGCGAAAGCCAAAAAACATGTGCAGATGATCGGGCATGTTATTAATCGCAAGCATTTTATGCCCGTGGTTTTGCACAACACCGGTAATGTATTTTTGAAGTTCGTTTTTCCAATCCGGATGAATCAAAGATTGACGGTATTTTACCGCCATTACACATTGGATGTGGATTTGGGTGTAGGTATTAGCCATGATTTTGGTGGTTTAATGCTGCAATATAATGGTTTGCATCAAAATAACGTCAAAGCGTGCGCATGGCGGGGTGGTCGGCGAATATATTTTGTACCTACGGCACAAATATCCTCTTCTTTGTTTCTTGCTACCGATATTGGGCCCCTAACGGGGCCGGGCACCCAATGTTTGCGTTTACAGCCCCACTGGGGGCCAAATGTTGGTAGAAATAAACCGATATTGGGCCCCTAACGAGGCCGGGCACCCAATGTTTGCGTTTACAGCCCCACGGGGGCCAAATATTGGTAGAAATAAACCGATATTGGGCCCCTAACGGGGCCGGGCACCCAATGTTTGCGTTTACAGCCCCACTGGGGGCCAAATGTTGGTAGAAATAAACCGATATTGGACCCCCAAGGGGCCGGGCACCCGGTGTTAGCGTTTACAGCCCCGTTAGGGGCCAAATATTGGTAGAAATAAACGTCAAAAGAAGGTTTTGCCCTGTAGGGGCAATATATAAATCGATGATTGATTGTTTCAATCAGCAAATTGTTAATTTAACATCGAATCGTATAAGAAAAAAATCAGCCTGAAAAACAACCTGCAATGAAAGCTATTTGTATTTTTTTGATTTTATCCGGGCTTATCTTTAGCTGCAAGCAAAACGCTAAAAGTCAGTCGGGCTTACATAAAAGGGTTCCAAATAAGGAAATCGATGAAAAAAAGGATAGTGTTGCCACGGCTTTGGTGGAATGCCTTCCTGAATTTAAAAACCTCGGATTAAGATTCAAAAAGACGCTCAACTCAAGCCATCATCTCGCATTATTGATAACACAGCGCCCTGAGTCATCATTTAAATTTTATTGCGTACAGGCAGGCGACGACAATCCTGACAGATTTGAACCCCTGTATAACTTTTATGTCAACCTAAAAGATTCTTCCGTATTTTTTTATGATACCGTTGCCGATTCCGTTTTAACTATGCAACAATGGCGCAAGAGCGGCGAGGATGATTTGTTAGGTCAATAATTACACCGTCAACTTCCTATATTTAATCCGCTTGGGCGCAATATCCCCTAATCGCTTCTTCCGGTTTTCTTCGTAATCCGTATAATTTCCCTCAAAAAAGTAAACCTGGCTGTTGCCTTCAAAAGCAAGGATGTGGGTACAAACCCTATCCAAAAACCACCGGTCGTGGCTGATGATCACGGCGCATCCGCCAAAGTTTTCTACCGCTTCTTCCAGCGAGCGGAGGGTGTTTACATCGATATCATTCGTCGGTTCGTCCAGCAGCAATACATTCGATCCTTTTTTCAGCGTAATGGCCAAATGCACCCGGTTGCGCTCGCCGCCGGAAAGTACGTTCACCTTTTTTTGCTGGTCGGCGCCGTTAAAGTTGAATTTGGAAACGTATGCCCTTGAGTTGATCGGCTTGTTGCCTACCAGGATAGTTTCCTGTCCACCGGTTACGTTTTCCCAAACGGATTTATTGGGATCGAGGTCGTCATGCATCTGGTCAACATAACCCAGCTTAACGGTTTCCCCTACGCGAAACGTTCCCGCGTCCGGTTTTTCCTGCCCGGTTACCAGGCGGAACAGCGTGGTTTTACCCGCGCCGTTCGGGCCGATAATACCCACAATCCCGGCAGGCGGCAGCGAGAAGCTCAGGTTATCAACAACAGTTTATCGCCATAG
>Ga0210389_10003507_pt1 | contig 12244 bp, 8 predicted proteins | sample IncBWH28OmetaG_FD_160127 | JGI IMG/M metagenome (GOLD analysis project Ga0210389, IMG submission 160127) | Forest soil microbial communities from Barre Woods Harvard Forest LTER site, Petersham, Massachusetts, United States - Inc-BW-H-28-O ... | reverse complement strand
CTGGCTCGCTGGCGCGGCTAGCGGCGCAATACCGGTGACTGTCGGCAGCGTCTGCTGGAATGCAAGGCGAGATGGAAACTGCTTCACCACCCGCGTACCGGCTTGTCCGGCGACCAGGACAGGCCGCGGCACCGCCGCGCCTTGATGATGCCCAGCGCCGTGTCGTCGAGCACGCGGGCGGGCCTTTGCTTGTGCTTGCCGGTCCCGGTACCGGCAAGACAACCACCATCGTCGAATCTGTAGTCGACCGCGTCGTGCGCCGCGGTATCGACCCGAGCCGGGTGCTGGTGCTGACCTTCAGCCGCAAGGCGGCAGCCGAACTGCGCGAGCAGATCACGCTGCGGCTCGACCGCACCGTCAGGCAGCCGCTGGCGCTGACGTTCCACAGCTACGCGTACGCGCTCGTGCGGCGTGAGTTCGCGCTGGCCGGCGAGCAGCCGCCGATCTTGCTGTCTGGTCCCGAGCAGTTGCTCGAGGTCCGAAGGCTATTGCGCGGCGAGGCAAGCGACGGCGGCGATGGCTGGCCGGAGCGGCTGAGAGCGGCTATCGGCACGAAGGGATTTGCCGCCGAGCTACGGGACTTCCTGCTGCGGGCAGCCGAGCGCGGCCTCGACGGCAGCGGCCTTGCCGCGCTCGGCCGGGCGCACGGCAGGGATGACTGGGTTGCGGCAGGCCGGTTCCTCGACTCCTATGCCGCCAGGTTCGACCTTGCCCCAGTTCCTGCTTACGACTACGCCGAGATCGTCAGGATCGCCGGCGCGCTGCTGCGCCGGGGCGCCGTCCGCGCCAGGGAGCGGGAAGCCTACGATGCCGTCCTCGTCGACGAGTACCAGGACACCGATCCGGCGCAGGAAGAGTTGCTGGTCCAGCTCGCTGGCGACGGCCGGGAGCTGATCGCCGTCGGCGACCCGGATCAGTCGATCTACGCTTTCCGCGGCGCCGACGTGGACGCCATCAGGCGCTTCGCCGACAGGTTCCGCACGCCTGATGGCAGGCCCGCCGATGTCATCGCGCTGCAGACGTGCCGCCGCAGCGGCCCGGTGCTGCTGGCCGCATCCCGCCGCGTCGCCGCGCGGCTTCCGATGGCACAGCTGCTCTCCGCTGCACAGTTGTTCCCGGCAGCACGGGGACGTCAGGAGGCGGTGCCCAGCCGCGCGCACCGCCAGCTTGCCGCACTGGAAGGCGCTGAGCCAGGTCGCGTCCAGATCGTCACGGCGGCGAGCGCAAGCCAGGAAGCCGCCTTGATCGCCGACACACTCCGCCGCGCGCATCTCATCGACGGCACTGCGTGGTCGCAGATGGCAGTCCTGGTCAGGTCAGCGGTGCGCCAGGCGCCGGCGCTGCAGCGGGCGCTGAGCGCGGCCGGAGTGCCGGTGAACGTCGCGGGAGACGAGCTGCCGCTGAGCTACGACCCTGGTACCCGGCCGTTGCTGCGGCTAGTCAGTTGCGCACTCCGGCCGGAGATGATGGACGAGCAGGCGGCGGTTGAGCTGCTCACTGGTCCGCTCGGCGGTACCGACGCGCTGGGCCTGCGGCGCCTCAGGCGCGGCCTAGCGGCGGCCGCCAGGGCGGCCGGGCAGCCACCAGCCGCGGAGCCCTTGGCCGGCGCGCTGCGGGATCCGCGTGAGCTCATCCAGGCCGGCTGGCCTGCCACCGAACAACCTGAGGAATCTGACCGACCGGAGTCGGCTGCGGGCGCCGAGGTAGCCGCCGCTACAGGCGTGGCGGCGCTGCTGGAGGTCGCCAGAGAGGCCGACCAGCACGGCACGCCGCACGAGGTGCTTTGGGCTGTCTGGGACGCCTCCGGGCTGGCCCGGCAATGGCAGGCTGCCAGCGCCGCGGGCGGGGTACGGGGCGCGGTCGCGGACGCCGACCTCGATGCCGTTGTCGCGTTGTTCGACGCCGCTGCCAGGTTCTCCGCGCGGCTCCCGCACGGGTCGACGCAGCTCTTCCTGGACAGCCTGGCTGGCCAGGAGATCGCCGGTGACACCCTGGCAGCGCGTGCGCCCCGCACTGATGCGGTGTCGGTGCTGACAGCGCACCGGGCCAAGGGCCTTGAATGGGACCTCGTCGTAGTGGCTGGCGTTCAGGAGGGCACCTGGCCAGACGTGCGCCAGCGCGGTTCCCTGCTCGGCATGGACGAGCTTGTCGACGTGCTGGCCGGGCGGGAGGCGGCCGGCAGCGCGCCAGCCGGGCAGGCAGCTGCAGCGGCAGCGGCCGCGGCGTCGGCCGCACGGCTGCTGGCCGAGGAACGCAGGCTGTTCTACGTCGCGGTGACGCGGGCGCGAGGCGAGCTTGTCGTGACGGCCGTTGGCGGCGACGACAGTGAGGACCGGCCGTCCAGGTTCCTCGCTGAGCTGGCCGGCGACGAGATTGAGATCGAGAGTGTGGCCGGCACCGAGCGACGCTGGCTCTCGCTTCCGGCTCTGACGGCCGACCTGCGCCGTGCCGCAGCCGATGTCGAGCTGCCGGCGCAGGTGCGCTCGGCGGCCGCGCACCAGCTGGCCCGGCTCGCCGCAGCGGGCGTGCGCGGCGCGAGCCCGCGGCACTGGTACGCCCTTACCGAGCTGACGGCGGCGGGCGAGCCGATCCGCGGCAACGTGCAGATCTCCCCGTCGAGGGTCGAGACCTTCACCAAGTGCGGTCTGCGCTGGCTGCTCGAGGCAGCTGTCGGAGTGCGCTCACCGGGTGTCGCGCAGCACTTGGGCGTCGTCATTCACGCGGCTGCCGCGCTGGCCGCCGAGGGCACCGACGACGGCGAGGTCGCTAAGCGCATTGACGAGCTGTGGCAGCATCTCGACTTCGGCAGTTCCTGGTACAGCGCCCGCCAGCGGGCGCAGGCCGAGGCCATGGTGACGAAGTTCCTCGACTGGCACCGTGGCAATCCGCGCGAGCTTGTAGCCGTCGAGCAGCAGTTGCGCGTCAGCATGGGCGAGATCACCATCACCGGCCAGGTGGACCGGCTTGAGCGAGACGAGGAGGGCGCCGCGATCGTCGTCGACCTCAAGACGGGAACGAGCAGGCCATCCGACGCAGACTTGGACCGCAACCCGCAGCTGGGCGTCTATCAGCTTGCGGTACTGCTGGGCGCATTCGAGCAGTTCGGGCTCGCCGAGCCAGGCGGCGCTGAGCTGGTGCAGGTGGGCAAGGCCGGGCTCAAGGCCAGCGTCCGGGTACAGGCCCAGCGCGGCCTGCGCAGCGACCCCGACCCGGAATGGGCGCGCGAGCTGGTGGAGACAGTTGCTGCCGGCATGGCCGGGCCGGTGTTCCGGGCGACGGCCAACCCGGGCTGCCGGGTCTGCCCGGTCGCGTCCAGTTGCCCGGTCGACGAGCGCGGCGGCCAGGTGACCCCGTGACGGGCGGTCCGGTCAGGTACAGCCCGGCGCAGCTGGCCCGGATGCTCGGCGCGCAAGAGCCGACAACCGAGCAGGCTGCGGTAATCGGGGCGCCGCTGGCGCCCCTTGCCGTGATCGCAGGGGCCGGATCCGGCAAAAGCGAGACCATGGCGGCGCGGCTGGTGTGGCTGGTAGCCAACCAGCTCGTCCGGCCGGAGCGAGTGCTCGGGCTGACTTTCACCAGGAAGGCTGCCGCAGAGCTAGCGGACCGCGTCCGGGTCCGGCTGGCGGGCCTGCGCCGGGCTGGGCTGCCGCTGGCCGGCTCTGTGCCTGCTCCCGACAAACTGCCCGGTCCCGGCGAAATGCCTGCCGCGGACGACCTGGCAGGTCCCGACGCCGAGCTGCTCGCGGGCGACCCCGTTATCTGCACCTACCATGCGTACGCGGGCAGGCTAGTCATTGATCATGCCCTGCGCGAGGGCCTCGAGCCGACGTTGCGGCTGATCACGCCCGCTGTTTCGTGGCAGCTCGCGGCTGCGGTGGTTGCCGCTTACGACGGCCCCACCGATGCGTTTGACTGGACGCCCGCCACCGTGACCGCGGCTGTGCTCACGCTGGCCGGCGAGATGTCCGAGCACCTGCGCGGCGCCGAGGACGTGCGCCAGACCGGCCGGTGGCTGGCGAACTGCGCCGCGAGCCTGACCGGCCGGGTGCCGAAGGCCGTCACCGACGTCCTTAAGACCCAGCGGACCAGGGACCATCTGCTGCCGCTGGTCGCGGCTTACGCGGCGGCCAAGGCCGCCAGGGAGGTCGTCGACTACGGCGACCAGATGGCGCTCGCGGCCCGGATCGGCAGCCGGCACCCGCAGGTCGGGCAGGCCGAGCGATCCCGCTACCAGGTGGTCCTGCTCGACGAGTACCAGGACACCTCGCACGCGCAGCTTGTCCTGCTCTCTTCGCTATTTGGCGACGGGCACCCGGTGACAGCTGTCGGTGACCCCTGCCAGTCGATCTACGGCTGGCGCGGGGCGAGCGCCGGGAACCTGCGCCGGTTCAGCACGGACTTCCCTGCCCGCGACGGCCGGCCGGCTCCGGTGCGCGTGCTGTCCACGAGCTTCCGTAACACCGGGAACGTGCTATTGGCGGCCGGTGCCCTCCAGCGCGATCTCCGTGCCGCGGCGCCCGACGTGCCGTTGCTGGTGGCGCCGCAGGGCCGGGCCGAGCGCGGGCTGGTGCGATGCGCGCTGCTTGAGTCGGTGCAAGACGAGGCGGCCTGGGTGGCCGGCCACGTTTCGCGGTTGCTTGACCTGGCGCCCGGGCTGGCGCCGGACGGCAAGCCGTGGCCCGACGGCCGGACGGCGAAGGTCAGGCCGAGCGACATCGCTGTGCTGTGCCGCAAGCGCGCCCAGTTCCCGGCGCTGCGGGCGGCTCTGGAAGCGCACGGCATCCCGGTCGAGGTCGTCGGACTCGGTGGCCTGCTGACCGTCCCTGAGGTCGGTGACATCGTCGCCACACTTCAGGTCCTGCACGACCCGACAGCGGCCGGCGCGCTCGCCAGGCTGCTGACCTCACCGCGCTGGCGAATCGGCCCGGCCGATCTGGTAGCACTGGGCCGCCGGGCTCGGGCGCTGGCCAGCGCGGCCGAGTCCGGAGCCGCGGCGGCGGGGGCCGCACCCGGCCCCGACCTGATGGCCGGTGCCGTCAACGACCTGACCAGGGACCCCGGCAGCCTCATCGAGGCGCTCGAGGACCTGGGCAGCCCGGCCGCTTACTCGTTCGCCGGCTACGGCAGGCTGACAGCGCTCGCCGCCGAACTGCGACTGCTTCGCGGGCACGTCGCCAGGCCGCTGGCCGAACTCGTCACTGAAGTGGAGCGAACGCTGGGTCTCGACATCGAGGTCGCGTCGCGGCCCGGCGCCGATCCGGCCGCGGCCAGGGCGGACCTTGACGCTTTCGCCGACGCCGCGGCTGCCTTCGCAGGGGACATACGGGAACCGACACTTGGCGCTTTCCTGGCCTACCTCGCGGCGGCCGAGTCTGAAGAGTTCGGCCTCGAGGCCGGCCGGGTCGGTGAGACGGACTCAGTGAAGCTGGCGACCGTGCACGCGGCCAAGGGCCTGCAGTGGGCCGCGGTCTTCGTGCCCGGATTTGCCGGCGGACCGCAGCGGCATGTCTTCCCGGCCAAGCCGCGCGTGACGACCCGGTGGACCGAGAACGCCAGGCTGCTGCCATTCGGGCTGCGCGGCGACGTCGCCGACCTGCCGGCGCTGGCCGGGCTGACGACACCGGAGCTGACCGCGTTCAACGACGCGTGCGCGGCGCGCGACCTGGCTGAAGAACGCCGGCTCGGGTACGTGGCTGCCACCCGGGCTGCCTACCTGCTGGCGTGCTCGGGCTACTGGTGGTCCGATGGCGTCTCCCGGCTCGGACCGTCGCAGTTCCTGACTGAGGTGAGGGCTGCCTGTGAGGACGGGGCCGGCGTGGTCGAGGCGTGGCAGCCTGAGCCTGAGCCAGACGCCGTGAATCCGGCGCTTGCCGACCCGCCCTCGGCGACCTGGCCGGCAGAGGCGGCCGCAGACGCGCGGCAGGCGGCCATCCGCGAAGCGGGCGCGCTGGTGGACGCCGCCGCTCGCGAGCTTGCGACGGGTGCCGCCGCAATCCCGCGGCCAGCAGTACCTCAGCCAACAGCGCCCCAGCCTGCAGCTCCCGATTCGGCAAGCGAGGCAGACGACGCTATGGCTGGCCGCTATCAGCAGCTGACGGCAGCCTGGGGACGTGACGCTGACTTGCTGCTGGCCGAGCGCGAGCGCCGCCAGGCTGGGCAAGACGTACTCGTCAGCCTGCCCCGGCAGCTGCCGGTCTCGTCGCTGGTGGCGATGGCGAGGGATCCCGGCGAGCTGGCTCAGCAGGTTCGCCGCCCGATGCCGCGACGGCCCGCGCCGCAGGCCGCCAGGGGCACGACGTTCCATCAGTGGCTTGAGCAAAGATACGGCCAGGCACAGCTCATCGACGCCGACGATCTCCCTGGTGCCGCCGATGACCTGGCCGCTCGTTCGGCGGAACCGGAGCTGGCTGAGCTTCAAGCGCGGTTCGAGGCCAGTGAGTGGGCCAGTCGCTGGCCGGTCGAGGTCGAAGTGCCCTTCGAGACGAAGATAGGCGACCGGCTGGTGCGCGGCCGCATTGACGCGGTGTTCGCCGACGCGCCGGGCGGCGGATACGACGTCGTCGACTGGAAGACCGGGCGCCAGCCTGGCATCGCCGCGGAGAAGCGCGCGGTAGCGGTACAGCTGGCGGCGTACCGGCTGGCGTGGGCCGCGCTGGCAGGCGTGGCTCTTGCCCGGGTGCGCGCCGCGTTCTACTACGTGCGGGACGACGTGACCGTTCGCCCGGCGGACTTGCTCGACGGCGCCGGCCTGGCCGCGCTGATCGACGATCTCCCTGTCAGCTAAGCCCGCACCGCGACGCCGCATGCGTGCGGAGCCGTCGGCCACGGGAACCGGGTATCAGGCAGCCGGTACTTCTCGAGCTCTAGCACCCGGAATCCTGCCGCGGCAATCGCCGCAACCGGATCACGGCTGGCATGACACCCGCCGAAACAGGCCGGCCAGCAGGTAGCGTCCGCTATCCGCTGGACACGGCGCAGGCCGGGCGACTCGGCGGCGACGTGCTCCATGAATCGCAGCTCGCCCCCTGGCCGCAGCACACGGCGCATCTCCCGCAGCGCGAGGGCCGGATCGCTCACCGAACACAGCATCAGCGTGGCAACGACCGCATCAAACTCCTGGTCGCCTGCTGGCAGGCGCTCGGCGATTCCGTCGGTCACGGTGATGACTGTCGTTGCCCGGCGAGCGCTCTGCTCGGCGAGTGCCCGGAGGCGGGGCTCCGGCTCGACGGCAAGTACGGCCGTGACCGCGGCGGGGTAGTGGCCGAAGTTCAGCCCGTTGCCGGCGCCCGCTTCCAGAACCGAACCAGTGAGCCCGGCCAGCAGCGTGCGGCGGCGCTCGCTCACTCCGCCTCGTTCCATGCCGACGCTGAGCCGGGTGTAGAACCGGGCAAAGACCGGGTGGCGGACCACCGCGCGAGGCATAGGGCTCCTCAGACGACTAAGATGCCTCGGTCGGACGGGATGGAGGCACACAGGTGGCGGAACGACGGGTTGCCATGAGCGACGGTATCGCTGAGCGCGTGGTGCGGCGGGCCATCTCGCACCTGGCGAACTCCTACGGACATGCGCCAGCTAAGGCTACGGCGGCCAAGGAAATGCTGGTGCATGCTCTTGAGGGCGCGAGCGGCGAGGCCGACGAGGTCGATGGCTATGCCGCGGCGGCCGCGATGGCCGCGCTGGCGCACGGTATCGAGGCTGAGGTCGGCCAGGGTCTCGACTGGCTCGCTGTGGCCGCGTTGCAGGAATGGGACTCCCACCACCCGGAGAACCCGATCTAGGGACTCCCGGCCCGCCGGGGTCAGGCCTCGAGGTGACGCTCTAGCGACGCCATTTTCGAGTCCAGGGCACCGGTCACGCCCGGCCGGATGTCCGCCTTCAGTGTCACGCTCACCCTCGGCGCCCGTGCAGCCACTGCGTCGCACGCGCTCTTGACCACTGCCATCACTTCGTCCCAGTCACCCTCGATGGTGGTGAACATGGCATCGGTCCGGTTCGGCAATCCGCTCGCGCGCACGACCCTGACCGCGTCGGCCACGTATTCGGCCACGTCAGTGCCCACGCCGATGGGCGTTACCGAGAAAGCGACAATCATTCAATCCTCCATGACCGGCACGCGGCTGCTCGAAACCTTCTCCGCCGTCCACGCGCTCATCAGCTCTCCTAACGCGCACTACGATCATGACCACACGCATGTCATGGCCCTCGCCCGGGCCGGCCGAAATCCGTCTGCAAGGGAGTACCCATGGACGTACGCCAGTTCGTTGAAGATCACGCGGCCGAGTTCTTCGGCGCGCTGGGCGAGTGGCTGGCCATCCCGTCCATTTCGGCCGACCCCGCGCGTCACGCGGACGTCGGCAGGTCAGCGGACTGGCTCAGGACTTTCCTGACCGGAACGGGCTTTCCGACCGTCGAGGTATGGCCGACTGGCGAGTCTGGATCGCAGGGAATGCCAGCGGTTTTTGCAGAATGGCCGGCCGGCGATCCGGCGGCCCCGGTGGTACTGGTCTACGGTCACCACGACGTGCAACCGGTCGAGCCGCTGGAGGAGTGGGACAGCCCGCCGTTCGAGCCAGTGCAGCGCGACGGCATGCTGTTCGGCCGGGGCGCCTCAGACGACAAAGGGCAGGTCTTGTTTCACGCCCTCGGCTTGCGGGCCAGCCTGGCTCGCTCCGGCGCGACCGCGCCGCCAGTCACGATCAAGCTGCTGATCGAAGGCGAGGAGGAATCCGGCTCACCGCATTTCGCCGACCTGCTGCGAGCCAAGCGCGACCGGCTGGCCTGCGACGTTGTGGTCGTGTCCGACACCACGATGTGGGCGGCTGACGTGCCGTCGATGTGTGTCGGCATGCGTGGCGTCGTGGATGCCGAGATCAGCCTGCGAGGTCCCGAGCGGGACTTGCACTCTGGATCGTTCGGCGGCGCGGTGCCTAATCCGCTGCACGTCATGGCCGGCCTGCTGGCCGGCCTGCACGACGCCGACGGCCGGGTGACGGTGCCTGGCTTTTACGACAAGGTGCTGCCGCTGTCGGACGCCGAGCGCGAGCTGATCGGCCGGCTCCCGTTCGATGAGGAAGCGTGGCTTGCCGCGGCGGGCAACAGTCGCGCCGCGGCCGGAGAGGCTGGATACGGGACGCTCGAACGCGTGTGGGCCCGGCCGACCGCCGAGATCAACGGCATGTGGGGCGGCCACACCGGAGCCGGCGGCAAGACGATCGTGCCGGCCAGGGCGAACGCCAAGCTGTCCTTCAGGCTGGTCGCTAATCAGGAGCCAGCCGACGTCATAGCCGGGCTGCGGCAGTACGTAGCAGAACACGCGCCGCCAGGCATCGAGGCGACCGTGACCGCCAGCGGCGGCGGCGTCAGGCCGTCATTCGCACCGCTGGACTCTCCGGCGGTCAGTGCGGGTGTCCGAGCGATGCAGCGGGCGTTCGGCAAGGAGATCCTGTTCACCAGGGAAGGCGGCAGCGGGCCGGAGGCGGACCTGGCCGATATCCTGGCCGCGCCGCTAGTCTTCATCGCGGTCGGACTGAACGCGGACAGGATCCATGCACCGAATGAGCGGGTGGACATGGGATTGCTGCTCAAGGGCGCCGAGGCGGCGGCATATCTGTGGGAGGAACTGGCCGCGGCGGGCGACGAGCTGACGGCCGCAAGGTGAGTGCGGCGAGCGCCTCGGACGATGCAGTGTCGGCCAGCACCGGGCCGGCCGGGAAGGGGTCGGCCAGCCCGGGGCTCAGGCTGACCGGCCCGGCGCTGACCGGGCTGGCGCTCGCGCGCGGCGAGGTCGACCGGGTTGCGCATCTGCGCGCGGATCCGGACTGGCTCAAGACGGCCTGGTCAGACCCGGCGACCAGGGTGATCGTGGTCGAGCACGGCCAGGCGCTCTGTGAAGTCACCGATCAGGATGCCGAGCTGGCTTTCGTCGCGCCTGGGCAGGCGCCGGACGGAGTGCGGTTCCTGCTGGGCGTGGAGGCGGACGGCCGCGCGTACTTCGGCGTGGCCGGGCCGCTGCCAGAGCAGACTAGCTCTGGCGTACGCCCGGCCCACCTGCGTGAGGCCGGCCCGCTGCTGTCCGACCGGGACGCCGGGCTGCTGACCCATGCTGTCGCGCTGGCGAACTGGCACGAGACGTTCACGCACTGCCCGCGCTGCGGCTCGCCAACCGAGCCGATCGCATCCGGTCACGCGCGCAAGTGCCCGGTCGACGGCAGCGAGCATTTCCCGCGCGTTGACCCGGCGATGATCGTGCTCGTCACCGATCCCGCCGACCGCGCCTTGCTCGCCAGGAACGCGCTGTGGCCAGAGCGCCGGGTGTCCATCCTGGCTGGCTTTGTCGAGGCTGGGGAGTCCGCTGAGCAGGCGGTCGGCCGCGAAGTCGCGGAAGAGACCGGCATCACAGTCGGCGCCGTGACCTATCTCGGCAGCCAGCCCTGGCCGATGCCGCAGAGCCTGATGCTCGGCTTCCGCGCCGCGGCTAGCAACACCGACATCACCGTCGATGCCGACGAGATCGCGGAGGCGAACTGGTACAGCCGGGACGAGCTTGCCGCGGCCATCGCTGACGGCACCATAAGACTGCCGCCGCCAGTGTCGATCGCGCACCGGATCATCGAGTCCTGGTATGGCAGCGAGTTGCCGGGCAGCTGGTAACGGCGCACTCGCGCGGCTGGCTCGAGCGGCGACGGGAGAAAGGGTCTGTGGGCGATGGAGACGATTCGCAACGAGGTTGTCGTCGTCGGCCTGGGCGGTTTCGGTTCCGCTGCGCTGTGGCGGCTTGCGGCGCGCGGGGTTGACGTCGCGGGAGTCGAGCGTCACGGCATCGGGCACCACCTCGGCTCCTCGCACGGAGCGACCCGCTTGTTCCGTATCGCCTGCCTGGAGCATCCCGGCCTCGCCGCGATCGCGTTGAAGTCGCTTGAGCTGTGGACCGCACTCGGCGGCCAGATCGGGGAACAGCTGGTCAGCCAGACCGGTTGCCTGAACGCTGGAGCGCCGGATAGCCCTGTGGTGCGCGGCGCGATCGAGACGGCCGCGGCGGCCGAGGTGCCGATCCAGGAACTCAGCCACGAAGAGCTAGTGGCGCGGCAGCCGCAGTATCAGGGTCTGGCGCCAGGAGACGTCGCCGTATGGGACCCGGGCGCAGGAATTTGCTACCCGGAGCGCAACGTCCGGGCGCAGACGGCGGCGGCCCGGCGGCTGGGCGCTGAGGTTTACCCGCACACGATGGTCACCAGCATCGAGGCCGACGGTGACGGGGTTACCGTGCGTAGCCCGACCGTCGAGTGGCGGGCTTCGGTGGTAGTCGTCGCCGCCGGGGCGTGGCTCGGCTCGTTAATGCCTGGTCTGCCGCTGGCTCCGCGACGGACGCCGCTGTACTGGTTCCGGCCCCGCGATCCCGGGTCGGAGGACTTCACCCTTGGCAGGTTCCCGGCCTTTATCTGGGAGCGATCGGACGGCACGGGGCTGTGGGGTCACGGATCGGCCGAGGACTACGGAGTCAAGATCGGCCTGGAGCCCCCGGATACCAGCCCGGACCCGGTGGAACTAGACCCGGAGGAAATGGACCGGTACATCCATCTGGATACCGACGTCGACGAGCTGAGCTCCGCTGTGGCGCGGGCGTTCCCGGCCCTGGACCCAAGGCCGGCCAAGGTAATCCCGTGCCTGATCACCGATTCGCCAGACGGGCAGTTCCTGGTTGGCGGGCTGAGCAACCAGCCCCGCGTCGTTGTGGCCGGAGGGGATAGCGGTCACGGTTTCAAGCACGCCGCGGGCGTCGGCGAGCTGCTGGCGCAGATCGTGGTCGGTGAGCAGCCTTACTGTGCGACGAATTTTATGGACCCGGCGCGCTTCGGCTGAAGGCACCAGCAGCGGAGCTCGGTGGCGCCCGTCCGCCCAGCTAGCGTCCCGGACCCGTCAGAATGCGGCCTGTGCCTTCGGGGAAGACAAACATCACGCGCGGCCGATCGCACTAGCGGCCCGCTCTGACGCACTCACCAGGACACGGGGAGAAGACGCTATGGCCGATGAGCACTACGACGCGATCGTGATAGGGACCAGCCAGGGCGGCCGGTTCCTCCCGGTCGAGCTGGCGAAGGCGGGCCAGAAGGTGGCGCTGGTCGAGCGTGACCAGCTTGGCGGCGTCTGTGTCAACAGGGGGTGCACCCCGACCAAGACGATGGTCGCCAGCGCTCGCCTGGCCTACCAGGCTCGCCGCGGCGCGGAGTACGGCGTGCGTATTGGC